>Ga0081455_10000583_pt1 | contig 47524 bp, 60 predicted proteins | sample TabmetS3T2R1_FD_70207 | JGI IMG/M metagenome (GOLD analysis project Ga0081455, IMG submission 70207) | Tabebuia heterophylla rhizosphere microbial communities from the University of Puerto Rico - S3T2R1 | ecosystem: Host-associated > Plants > Roots > Rhizosphere ...
CACGCTGGTGTCATTGAGGCTTTGAAAAATACACGGCGTCTTATAGCACCTTTACCCTGGGGGATCGATGCAGAACAAGGTGGTGTTCGTATATTCTATGAAAGATGGGGAGATGACTTGTTTCGAGAAGCATTTGCCTATCTCCCCCAACGAGCTGTCACTGATAATACCAAAGCGGCTGGTATTAGAATTAAAAGAAAGTTCCCAGAAGCGAAGATTATTCTTGAAGCACATGATGCACTTCTGTTCTCTGTGCGAACAGAATACCTTGGAGATTTTATTCCACTCGCAAAGAAAGAGATGGAGCGTCCGATAAATTTCTCTTGCTGTAGTTTACCGAGACATCTATTAAAGATACCGTGTGACGTAGAAATCGGTGAGAACTACAAGGACTTGAAGAAGTTTAAGTTTCCTGAAGAGGAAAGGGAAGTTGTAATACAAACACTCACTATAACTGAGCAATTTCTTGTACGGGATTATGAATGACATGGCTCGAAACCTTACTACAACAGCACAAGGAATTAGAAAGTCCTACAAGTTTTTGGTTCTGGGGAGGTTTAGCATCCATATCCGCAGTTGTCAAGGACAACGTATGGTTGTATCGACAAATACATAACCTATACCCTAATATATACGTGATGTTCCATGCTGATAGTGGACTCAAAAAAGGTCCGCCCGTAAGTATGGCTAAAGAACTCGTGCGTAGCGTAGGCGGCACGTTCCTTATTTCGGGACGCTCGTCTATTCAAGGCATCTTGAAGGAAATGGGGACCGCGAGGACCGCACCGGGTGGCAAGGTGGTCAATAAGAACAATGTATTTATCTGTAGCAGTGAGTTGACTTCATCGATTGTATCTGATCCCGTTGCTATGGATATTTTGACAGACTTATATGACCGTCAGTATAACGTAGGTGAGTGGCAGAGTCTATTGAAGATGGAGCAATTCAATCTGAAGAAACCTACAGTGACTATGCTGACCGCGACAAATGAAGCGCACTCTATAGATTTTTTCACGAAGAAGGATATACATGGAGGATATTTTGCTCGAACCTTCATTATAAAGGAGAACAAGAAGAATCGATCAAATTCATTACTAGTTCCGTTGAATAATCCGCCTGACTATACTGCTCTTAGTAAGTATCTCACAGAATTAAGTAAATTGACTGGACCCTTTAAGCCTCTTGCATTGAAAACTAAAGAGGGAGAATACACACTGCCATATAAGGATCGCGAAACTGGAGAGATTAATTACTTCACTGAAGCTGGCTTGATATACGAGCAGTGGTATGACAATTTCTCGGAAACTGTTCTGACGCAGGACTTGCGCGATGATACCGGCACGATGAATAGATTTGGAGACTCTGTATTGAAGGTAGCCATGCTTCTAGCTCTAAGCAGAAGTCCTGAGCTAGTCATAAATGCAGAGGATATGCAGACTGCAATAGACAAATGCGAGCGATTACTGGGGGACGTTCGTGAAATGACTCACGGAAAGAAGGGATTATCAGATGCGAAAAATATCAAGAAATTGATTATAGATGAATTACTTGGTAGACAAGGCCACCAGATTTCTCGACCCATGTTATTGAAACGTATGTGGGCACACTATAAGGATGTGACTGAATTAGACAATATCATGGTGTCATTTGATGAAGCAGGTATAATAGGAATAAAACAAATAGGTAATCAAATTATATACACGATGCCTGATAATCAAGTCCTCGAATATAGACGACTATTTGCGGGGAAAGGAAAATGAGTGACTACTATAAGGACGAACTACTGCACGTAACTAAAGACTGGAGTATTGACCAGATAGACCAATATATCTCCGTCTTGGAGAAACGAATAACTGCGACGAGCGAGCATATACGATTGCTCAAAGAGATGCGTCGTAAGAGACTACGAAAGGTGAATCACAAGGATACGGGATCACGAGGTGGAATATGAACAAGGAGAAAACCATGAAATATCAGTTAACCGATCAGGAAGTAGAACAACTCCACAACTCCTATACGTATCATTCTCCCAAGGATGATCAGCCAGAACGATATGTGGCTATTCGCGAAGCTGCAAAGGCTCTGGCCATGACAGCTATGGAATGTGCTCCCAGTTCTCGCGAAAGAAGTGTAGGACTGACTCAGTTAGAGATAGCTGTTACCATGTTCAACAAGGCAATAGCCTGTAATGAGTAGCAAATGAGATTTCCAATACCGACAGACAATGAGCCTGAACCCGTCGCGGAACCGGAGTCAATACCTGTCCGCGACCAGAGTAGAATAAGATGGTATCTAGACTGTGAGAACTGGAAGTGTCCCGAGTGTGGCTCTAATGTCTTCGGTAGATGCAAATCGTGTCCTTACTGCAAAGGAAGATTGCGTAAGGACACACCAAGACCGGCATGGTATATAGAAAACTAAGGAGTAAGTTGATCTGCATCTTCTCCCCAATTCCACGGCATCATTTGTTTGAGTCCTCCTGCTCCTTCATATATCCAATCCTCTTCAGGAGGAACAAATTTATAGTCTGGCTGTCCTAGATATTCTCCTCCTTTTTCGTAGGTCTGAGTTCCTGCACCGAATAATACAGGGGCCATCCATGGAAGTAGTTCTGGATTCCTTTTGTATAATTCGGTCAAATCCTGTGCAAATAGATTTACAAATAGTTGCAGCGTGCGATCCTTTACTGCAAATGGCCTCTGCTTAGAAGCATTAGCAACATCGTAGGCGAATTTAGCAGCAGGATTCAATCTATTTGCTAAGAATCTCTCACCAGTAGTCCACATAGTTTCAGGTGGGAAGTCCTGCCCGAACTCGTGCATTCCTTCCTGTGGATTAGATGATGAAGTCCATCCACCTTTATACATACGACCCAGTAGCACGGCGAACTGCAAGAAGCTGCCACCGAAATCTAGTCTCGTATTTCCAATCCTGAATTTACCAAAGTCAGAGTTAGTGGGATCGTCCACGATTTCAGAATCTTCTCCATTAGCTTGCGCGATCATCTTCGACATCTGAGTGAATGCATACCAGCCCATTGCTGCGCCTATAGCAGACTTGAGATACTGACGACGGACGAATCCATCACCCATTACATAGGTAGCAGGATTCAAGAATCGCATTCTACTAATGAGGAATTTAGGTGAGAATAGAATAGGTCCAATTCTCTGCACTGCTCGTTCTGCGAAGTTTCGTCCCGTAGCATGTCCCGTAGCTGCGTTAGTAAACTCTCCAATCTCTTTTGCAAGTTCTAGATTGAAGTATGGATTCATATTCATAGCTTCAGTAGCAGTATAGTCTCTGCTCAGACCGATATCAATATCGGGCATAATCTTACCTAGCCCAAACCTAAATTGACTCGGATTAAAACCTCCTGAAAAGCCTTCTATTGGACCGTGACCAGTAGCCAGTGCCTTACCTGACGCATCAGCCGCGCGATTCATCAAGTATTCAAATCTATTCGCATTTAATTGATTCAAGAACGTGAGCCAAGCACGGTTAGTCGCACGTATGGGATATCCTGCCGTGTGATACCACGCTGCACGTAGAGGATTAGGTATTCCAGCTATTTTTTCTGGTCCTAAGAATCCACCTGTTTCTAACCATCTACTAGCGATACCTTCCGCCCGCGCTCCTATTGGCACTTTAGATGCTGGCTCAAATAGTCTTACTCCAGCCTTTGCTGCGAGAGATGGCTCGGGTAATCCAGTGCGAGGATTTATTGGACCATCCTGAAAGAGTGGCTTTGCACGTAGATTCGCATCCATTGCATCATACATGCCAGCATGAAGTCCACCGAACATCTTAAATGCAGCTTTCCAGAATTCGGGGGTAAGAACTTGAGTCATGCCCTGTCTACCAGGTGCAGAGAAATCGCCCGTCGTCGTTGCTGCACTGGGAAACTGCAACATCTCCTTAACCCAATTAATTCCAGCTTGTGCCTGCTGTGATTGAGTAGTTTGCCCAAGGAGCTGTTTCATACGACCATACGCGCGACCGACGAGGGCTCCTCCAGTCTTATATGCCCTGAAGAAAGGAGTGATATCAAATGAACCATTCGATTCCTCGAATAGTCTGACCATTTCCGTTAGTATAGCCTTTGTAAATGGACTATATGTGCCTGATGGTAGAGTAGCATTACGCTTGATTATTTCCTTAACTACTGCTACTACTGCTCTACCTTGTAGTAATCCTGCTTTTTCATCTACGGCAAGACTAGTAGTCTCTCCCAGAGAAATATGTGCATATGCAATAGGTTTACCAGAGGGATCTCTATAAACTACACTTGCACCCATTGAATAGGGATAGTCTTGAACATCTAATCCTGGCCTATTAGGATCAATCTCTATACCGGCTAGAGTAGATTGTGCATAATACCGTCCAAGTCCTTCGCTCATTTGGCTAGGATCAAGATCACGCTTAACGCGCTTCACCATTTCTTCAGTTATTCCTAAATCTTTAGCATTTAGTCTTCTCTTTCTCTCTTGTCCAAACTTTAGTCGTTGCTGTCCCATTTCCTCTAGAAGTAATTGGTCAGCTCGTTTACGTAGTCTTTCCGCTATAGCGGGGTCTTTCTCTCTATCCGCCCTCGCCATTAGCTCTTCAGACTTAGTTACAGTACGATGGAAAGGATAGTCTATATCTCCGCGTAAACCGGCTACTTCGGCTCTCTTTGCTCTTGCTACTTCAAAATCTCCTGCATTTTCTGCTGCTAGAGCTTCCTCTCGTAGTCGAGCAATTTGAGCTGCCTTATCCTTCATTCTTGCTTCAGCATAGGTATTAGGGTTATATGGCTCATTCATGTAATTACTGGGACGAGAAAAGTATGGTTGTCCTGACTCTAAACTTCCTTGAACAGGACCACCCGTCTCCATAGACGTTAGCATATCATTTAAGCCACGTCTCGCATTAGGCCCTGAATATATTGTCACGTCTGGCAATTCAATATCACGCATACCATGATAAGTGTATGCTCCAATCATTTCTCGAGCACGTAATATTTCTTGATTCAATTCCTCCGGCGTCGGACGACGACCTCTCGCACGCTGATATCTATCATTAATCCATCGAATAATAGACTCTACGTCAGGAACTTGAGCTGAGCCTGATTCGTCCGTAATAAATCTCTTTAATTCTTCACTCCATCTTCTTTTCGGAGCTTGTCCAGTCTCCAAATCACGCATTTCAGGAGGTATTGCATCTTCATTTCTTAGGTAATTAGTAATTTCTGCATCCTGAAAATCAGGAATCATTGACTGTTGACGTGGCTCATTAGTATAACGTACAAGTTGGTCAGCTTCTCTACCTACAAGACGCATTCTTTCTTGTTGACGTAATTCATTTACCGCTCTTTGACCTTCAACTGTGTCTTCTCCATATGAAGCCATTAACTGGTCTTCTAATTGTTTCCGAATTCGTTCCGCTGCTTCTGGTGGTATATCTTGATTCTTGGGAAACCCAAATATATCCAATTCTGGTGGGCGCACTTCCCCGGAAGGACCAAATTTCAGGCTTTGTTGTCCTAATCTCTCCGGAGGAGAAATGTGTCTCTCTGTAACAGCTTCAGGTGCAGCTATACCCCATGGACTATGAGGCAGGGTTTCCCACTGTTTTATATCGGTAGGAATATCATTTGGAAATTTACCAGATCGTGAATCCCATCCTCTTGCTATTAATTCTGTTTGTACAAGATCCGCCGTATGCATTATATTAGTAGGCGTCTCAATTCCATGTGCTGCATTCTGATCTATTCTATCAGAGAGAGCTAGATAATTATCTAGTAACTGTCTATCTTCTAATTCAGTTATTATTGACTGTAATAGACTCTCATCACTGGGAGGTCTTTCTCCTTCATGTGGACCAGGATATGGCTCTGGAGCATTAGGATATTCGGGAACATATGAATTAGGAGCACCAAAATCAGGTATCTCGTCGGGCGATACCGGAAGTTCAGTCATTTCACCAGGCTGATTCCGTAAATCTGCCTCTCTTTGGGCTCTTTCTTCAGGCGATAAGAAAGGAGCTACTCTACCTGTCTGATCTCCTACATCTGCACCTCTATTCTTAGTAAATGCATACTGTTGTATTTCATGTAGCGTCGGCATTCGACCGAGAAGTCTACGCAACTCCTCTCGCAGAGCATCGGGGTCAAATGTTCCTGCTTCATCTTTCAAAAACTTCTTGATGAAACCTCCACCAGAAGGAGCTTTACCGCCTCTATCATCGAGAATTCTAAATCCATCTGGACCCTCTACACCATACGTTTCTCCCGGTCTTGCTCGATAATCTACTGCATCAGGTCCAATTAGGGGACGACGATTACCCGCTCTGTCATAAACTACATATTGTTCGCCTCTGGAACGCATACCAGATTGACGTGACAGTGCTTCAGCAGAGGCAGCAGATTCTCCTGATGCATTAACATCAGTCATGGAGGGGTCTACTATCTCCATTTGTGGTGTTTCAAATTGACTAACGAAATCATCTAATTCGTCAGGAACTGCTCCCCCTCTTTTCTCGGGTTCGACGCCTAATTCTGCATTTACTTCCTCTTGCATCCGAGCACGATGACGTTCTATAGCTTGTTGGAGAGGATTACCGCCTTCTCCGCGAGATGTGCGTAATTCAAGCTCAGAAATCGGCCCCTGATATCCTGCGGACGGTGGGCCTGCAACACCACTTGGTGGAGGTGTCTCCGGCTCTGGAAACTCAGGTCTAATTCCAGTTATTCTGGGGTCTGTAGGAGCTACTTGATGCGCTCTATTTGTAGCTACTTCTAGCTCCTCTGGCGTCGCGTCTCTTCCCAAAAGTCTACGTAATCCATCCTTCAACAAATTAATAAAAGGATCGGGATTAAACTCTGCTTTAGTATCTTTTGCAAAGTCTGTCACCGCCTTTTTAATCATGCGCGGCCAATTCGTCTGGGGATCTACGCCACCGGATTCGTATCCCTCACGGAGTAGACGCATGATTTCTTCATTCGTCCAGTTTGGTTTAGATATTACGCTATCTTGTCCTCCACCGCCGGGAGGTGGGGGAGGTTCTGGCGGAGTTACTGGTGGTGTTTCGCTAATTTCCGGACCCGGCCTCTGGAAATTCTCGGTAGGAAATAGATTTAGTTGTCCCCTCGGTGCATTGCCTTCGTTCAGAAGTGGCCCCGGTTCCCAATCCACTTCTGTGCTAAATCTCCCTGCTCTATTCCTATTCGGACCAAAATCTAGTTCTCCTTGCACCTCCTGCGATACTTCGGGACGACGTTCTACGCCAAGAATTCTATCTGTTAAATCATAGATTTCTTTAATCGTCGGCGTTGGTTCTGGCGGCGCAAATGGGTCCATTCCAGGCAAATATTGCTGCGATGGACCCCTTTCTCCCCTAGAGAAGGGTAATTCTAGCTGTCCTGTCGGTAATTCAGGAGTAGGTGTCGGCGCAGGATGTGGCGTAGCTCCATATCTAGGAGTTCCAGCAGCAGCCCCGCCGCCAGCCATTTCTGTAACACCGAAAAATGCCTTAGATGGATCGCCGTGTTTTACACCCTCGTATACGTGAGCTGCACCAGTTCCTATCATAGGTGCAGATAGAGCTTTTTCTATCATCAACGCGCGATTCGCCTGCTTTATCTTATTTGCAGCCCCTACTGCATCTCCTATCTTTTCCAGTCCGCGAGCAGTAGTAGCAAGACCTCTTGCATATCTACCTGCACCCATTGTTGCGAGATTTAATGGCGTAGATAGTGAATTTAATGTTTCTCCTGCACCTTCTAATAAGCCAGCACCTAGTGATCTATATGTTCCTCCACTGGGATCTATACTTTCTAATCCTACCGCTCTTAAAGGAGCGCCTACCCAACTAGGAATTCTCCACTGATCTTCCGTCCTTTTTGACGGATCGTCGTAGAATTCAGCGGCAGCGTGAGGATCATATACATCACTACCTGCTAATGCATTAATTCCTTTCTTCAATAGACCTTGATTAAACCATGCTTGGTCCCACGTTTCTATCCCTTTTTCGAGCGCACTTTTCTCTTCTGAGGGCACTTCTACCCAGTCAGTAATTTCTGGCTTATTTGGAGCATCTACCCAGTCAGTAATTGGCTTCTTTTGACGAGGCATTATTGTGGCCCCCATGTCTGTCCGCCATCATGGGTATATTCCCAAGTTTTACCACCGTCGCGCGACCGACGCCCTTCTTTCGGCTGACTCTTACTGAATTGCGTATTAGTTATTGGGCCAACTCCTGCTGGTTTTGTTGGCACATTAGGTCTTGCAGGAGATTGTGCGCCAGTCGGACCAGGTCCTCCAGTTCTTGCTGGGGGTGCAGTAGGAGGTGCAGTAGGAGGCGTATAATCAGGATAAACCTGTTTACGCACTCTATCGTAATGTTCTTGATCCGCAGCTATAGTATTTCTATTAGCCCATGTTTCTACAGGTCTAGGTTTAAGTCTAAGAGTTCCTGATTGCACATCTCCTACAAGCCATTTTGCGTCACCATTAACGGAGTCAGGAGATCTGTTATATATTTCCAACAATTTTTGTTGTATTTGTTGATCAGTTTCTGCCTTAGTAGGTGGCTTAGGCACTGCCGGTTGCCGTGGAGTCCCAGTAATAGATCTGAGTTGTCCAACAGGCATAGGAGGTGCATCACCAACAGGAGTTATTGATTTAGTTGCTGGATCAATTACATACACATTACCTTGTTCATCTTGTGCTGGTTGATATCCACGTATATTTGCAGTAGCCTGTGCAGTTTCACCACGCGCCTCAGCAGCTTTAACAGCCCATCGACCACGAATATCAGCAAGTTCTGCATCAGTGGACGATCCGGGCACTTTACCCAGAAATTCTACTTGTCCTGCCTTCGGTCCTGCATTATGATATGCTACTACTCGTCCTTCTTCTATCTTGATTTCTGCACCTTCTTGTTTGGCACGATATGCATTTGCACGAATCAATGCAACTTCACTTCTATCTCTATTATATTGTTCCTGCACTGCCAGTTTATCAGCTTGAGTCTTAGCATTGAGAATATTACCTGCAAGAGTTCTCTCGTTAACATTTGCAGTATTCTCAATCTGCGCTGCCTGTTGATATGGCCCTGTTCTATCCTTCCAGTCTGATAACTCGCGCAGATGCGGAGCATACATGATATCTTCCATCGTTTTGAGGGGGTCTTTACTACGTAATCCTGCTCCACTTGCCACTAATCGTCGTGCCCAACCAGGGCTCTCCCTCTCTGGATATGCATCTAGTAGACGATTTAATCGATCGCGCGACGTAGTATCTGGCGTATAGATTGAATTTAATTGGTCCGCAAGACTGCGAATATCTTCTCTTTCTACAGTCGGCTTTTGCGCGTCGGCAATTCTAGTCAGATTTTCTGACCTTGGTTCTTCAAAAGAGCGAGTTCCACCACTTTGAAACGTAGGTTTAGTAACTGGTGGCTGGATACTCATATCCATGTCACCACTAGTGATATCTCCAATAGGCGGAGGATCACCTAGAATATTTCGCTGCCGAAGTTTACGAATATCTCTTTGGAAGGCCATAATTTACTCTTCTTCTTTACGTCCGTCCGCCACCTTGCTCCGCGTCATAATCCATAGGCCCACGAGCTTGAACTGGAGACTGGAATTGTAGATTTGACCCTTGTTGTTTCTTTCTGTTCTGGAAGTAATCGAGCCATGGATATGCAGCATTAGATACGTCGCTAATACGATCTGTCCACGTATCGTATCTGCCTGGTAGTTGTTGACTCTGATTCTCGGCGTTAATTAACCCAAGACCAAAATTACCACCTTGGCCGACGCCTTGCAGAAGCTGATTACCAAAGGCATTAGACATACCCGGCGTAGTTCCATAGAGAGAACTCATTCCTTGTAATGCAGCAAGTCGATTCTGATTATTCATCATATCTGCCTGCGAATTCCATTTCTGCACGTCTATATCTGCACCTAGTCTCTGACCCTCAATTCCGCTCATTCCAGCAAGTCCTGCCAACCTACCTCTGTTACGTGCTTCTGCAAGGTCAGCATTTATCTTTTGCACAGCGTCAGCCGCCATTTGTCCTCGCTGTGACCCAAGTTTAGTCATTACTGCACCCATATTAGGTGAGTAACCACCAGCTAGATTCTTCTGACGTTGCATTTCATTCGTCATATTCATGTAATTGGCACGTATGGGCGATACACCACGCGCACGCATATCTCTAATGTCTTCAGGGCTATAACCCCCAGTCTGGGAGAATTCTTCATATCCTCCATAGGACTTAAATGGGTCGTTATACTGGATTTTTCCAGCTTGTGGGCCACCTCCCTGTGCCAATCCGCGATACTGATTCATAATATCAGTATAATTGGCATAATCAGCTTCAGAGCCACGACCATAGTTGTATGCCATAGCATCAACCATTGGCCCTTGCTGCTGTTCATATCGCTGTTGCTGGTAATTACCCTGATTCTGCTGTCTACCGCGAGGATCGCCACCAGATTGCCCTGGATTAGGCCCATAATTCGGGTTATAACCACCAGCTTGCTGCTGTTGCTGATTTTTCTTATTGCCGCCCATTTCAGCCTCACAAATCTAGAATCAGTGATTGTCCCTGCGGTAATCTAAACCCATTTCGCAGCAATCGGCGTGTATATTTTGGATTTTGGCTCCACGCAAATAATTGCTCGTATCCTAGCTGTTTTGCCGTGAATACCGAGGCATTCATTAACTGATATAATGCCTTGGCCCTATCTTTTGGAGCGCGACTCTGATCTGTAACGGCCATACACTCCGCGATATCTCGAATTCCACCAGCTAATATGATTCCTTTTTCATCTTCTACTATAAATGCGCATAAATAGTTTAGAAAATCGGGAAAATCAAACTCCTCCCAGAAATATGAATTATGAAGTTCCCTTATCTTTTCTACGTCTTCGGGCAGAAAACAGCGAATCATATAATGATGACTTGTATACGAGCTGTGACAACCGGACTTGCAGCCGATAAAATGAAGTCAGCAGGGAGTCCCTCAAACCAGTAATCTTCGCTACCGGGATCAGGCGGACTAGAGACTTTTTGAACTCCTTCATATGGTAGTCCTTCTCCCCAATAATCCTCATTTCCTGATGGATTTGCTATTGGCATTAGCTAGCCGCCCATGTATCTACGAATGCATTACCAGCAGTTCCATTCACTTCCACGACGAATTCTAGAACACCTTTATCAGACACGGCAGCGGTAGTTCCTGACAGTTGTTCCCAAGTGTTAGCACCAACGCTAAGAGTATCAAGAACTGTATCAGAGCTAATACCCATAGCAGCATTAGCCAATACGACGAGTCTAGGTTGAATCGATCCATTATACGAGCCATCTTTCCTCGCATATACACTCATCGTGACAGTCTGACCGGAATCTACAGCGACTTTTTTACTACCACTTCTTAATGTCGCATGGTCAGTTCCAGCAGTAGATATAGAAGGAGTTAATTTCTGCGACGCTGTAGATGCCTGCACAGTGCTGGTTTCATATGCTACGGTTCCTATCTTGGCATATTCTGTCTTAGTTCCTGCTAATGCTCCGTCTGGTCTAGTTATAGCTATATATGAGCCTTCTTTTGGTGAGAATGTGCCCATTACAGCTTCAGTAGCAGATGCTAGTGTAGGACCAACTAATTCTAGCTGCCATACCATTAAACCAGAAGCATTATTTCCAACCAAAATATCACGAGTGGAGTGAGTAGTTTTAGTTCCTCCTCCTGCACCGAATACTGGTCCCTCTAATCTGAGTTTATTAACTGTACTATTAGCAGGAGCGCATAGTAATCCCTCTGGCGTAGAAAATGATGTATCCCCTGCAGTAACCCAATTCGCACCAGTTAAGGTTCCGCTTATACTACTAAATGAAATATTATCTGTAGAATTACCAAATGCAACCCAGGTATCAATTCTACCTGCATTCATTTGAGCACTATCATTAATATATGTAATACCCTGAGAACTATTTCGATAAGCAGTTAGAGTATGTAAATTATATCCAAATGGAATTGAACAAGTAATTGCTATTCCGACAGCACCATTACTATGACATATCCATGTATTATTTGTTCCCCACCCAGTTGTTCCTACTGCTGACGTAAATGTAATACCATTATTACCAGCACCAGAAGAACGAATATTGGTAATAGTTCCTAATTGGGAACCAAACGAGAATGCAGTAGTCTGATTATTTCGAACGGAAACACAATCATTAATTGTCCAGTTTGAGACGGTCATACCGGGCAAATTGATCGAGTTTCCTGAAGTTCCAGTGCTTGTATAAAATGTGCAGTGATTGATAGTAAAATTACTACAGCTAGTTGATTGAAATCTTACACAAGCTCCACTTGCTGCACCCCATTCATCAAATGACACATATTCGTAGGTAATGCCAGTTCCACTAGCAGTTACACTAAAATTGGCATTATTTGCATTAAATCCACAATGACGAAATTGAACCCACGAACAGACAACATTAGCTAAATCAGTAGTTTCAAGTCCACCATATTGTCTAGCAGAGTTATTGCTTCTAAATACAATATTACGTGTTAGAAGAATAACTTCAGCATTTACTGATTGGCTACCTTTATGAGCATTAGTTAAACCAGAAGAAATAGTGAATGAACTAGCTCCTGCATCGGCATTCAATGTTCTAGATTCTGCTTCTGTGCTAGTTCTGGTAGTTGATGCAATTGCAACTATATCTCCATTTTTCCAGCCTGTATCTGTATCAACATCAATTGTAGTAGATGCTGCTGCTTCATCTGCTGATAATGAACACCAGACAATATCTTTACCAGATGTACGTGATAGTCCCTTAAATCTAGTTGTAGCATCACCTAATGAACCCGGCCTGCTATCACCAGAAGTTGTCATTACAAATTCAATGATAGCGGTTGAATCTCGGGGTATTTCTGCGCCTGTATCTCCTATTGTCCATGTTCCACCACTATGTGCAACAATAGAACCAGTTAAACTAAGGAAATAATTTGTAGCTGCTGTTGTGCCCCAAATAAGAGTCCCACCATTTCCTATGTTAATCGCAGCACACTGCCAGTTACTAGTAGATAAACCAGTAGCACTACCAAATGTGGTAGATGCAGTATTATTCATTGTAACTGAGCGTGCAGTAGACGTAGCTGCCGCGGTCATTTCTTTGACGATAATCATCCTATCGGCAGCCGCGGGCGCCTGTGTAGTAATAGTCCTACACATTCTAGACCAATTATTGGCGGTTCCATTAGTCCACAAAGATACAGCAGTTGTGGTAGCGCTGAGTGTGGCTCGAATCAGGTATGAATCGGCTCCATTGGGAGTATGAGTAGCACCTGCCTTAAATAGATACCATCCACCTTCACGCTGAGTAGCTCCACAGGGTTTCAAATCACTAACATTAACTGTCACACTAAAAGCATTAGTGCCAGCAGTGCTATTTCGTAGCGTAATAGTAATGGTATTAGATGGGCTACCTGCTGCTCTACTGGCTAATTTAACCAATACAGCATCTATAGCTACAGCAGCAGGCACAAATGTAGCCGAATCAAGATTTCCTGTCGTTAATGCAGTCGAACCAGCCTCAGAATCAAGCACACTATTAGCATCACATGCAGCCCATGTAGCTGCTGTGGTAAAATTACCGTTAGCTGTGCAGACCAGATTAGCCATTAACCAGTTACCTGAATATCCATGACAAGAGCTAGTCTTGTAGCTGCCGAATTACTGTTAACATTAATCCTAAAACAATCACCGGCAGCCACAGAAGTAATCCAGGAAGCAAGGGTTGTATCCTCGACAGTAAGTGCAGGGGAAGTAATAGTAGGAGGAGTAGCAGAAGTAATACTATCGCCGACAACAGGCGGGTAACTACCAAAGACATCCTTCCAAATGTCGACAACAGTAGTTGTAGCAACGTCAGCAAGCATACTAACTTTAGTAATAGTTCCAGCCACAGGAAATCTGAAGTCACCTTTCACTCCAGTTGTAATTGCACTTCCGCCACCATCTATTACGAAGTTTACGGAGCGAGTTTTGGCTGCAGTTGACATTTTACTACTATCAACTGCACCAGCGGCTATAGTTGCTGCTTGAGTTCCAGAACCCGGACCAGCAGTTACATCTCCAGTAAGTTCTGTAATACCTCCGGCTCCTATAGCCGACGTTCTAACAAATGGATCTGTAGCACCATCTAATACTGTGGATACCTCATTCGCCGTCAAATCCTGCGGAGCGGCTGCACCACCACTATCATTACCTTTGATAGTTTGGTCAGCCATATTCGCCATTTTGGCGTTAGTAACAGCACTAGCAGCAATTGTTGCCGCAGCAGAACCCGGTCCTGTAGCTGTAACATCTCCAGTTAATGCTGATATCGCACTTCCACTACCCGCAGCCGCTAAAAGATGCCAAGTTGTGTCGTATACGTAGGTATCTCCTGTATCTGTTTCATACCAGATATAAATAGGCTGCCCCGTCGCGGGCGGAGCAGGGACAAATGCCAATCTCTCAGCATTAGTACCATAATGAATATATTTGGGAAGTGCAGTATCACTCATGGTGTATACGTGACATAAATGAAGTTGCCTGTCCCATCATCCATCGGATTTGGTGGATTAGCTCCGTCAGACAACACCACATAATCGTCTCCGGAGCCGCCACCACTAGCATTAATCGTTCTCTCATTTGCTACGGAGTCGTCAAACGTGATATTTGTGCCTGCTATTAGTTGCCGCGAATTTGGTAAATCTCCTACTTCAGCGCCAGTAGTCAAGAAGGTTGCTTCCGAAATATCACCCGGAATACTATCCTCAACTTCAGCAATTGTTGCTGCTATTTCATCTTGTAATTGTCGCGTAGCCTCAATTAGAGCCTTAATAACCTGATATAGTGGATTATTCGTGGTCTGAAGCGTTGATGCATTCAACCACTGTATTAGTCGATTTAAGTCTCTCATCCTCTACCTGGGAATGACGTATATAGTGGTTTCATAAACACGACGAGTCTATTTATTGCAAACCACTCGTTAATATCAGTGACCTTTATTTCTAGACTCATTCTCTGCTTTCTTACATTCAATCCTAGCGTCGGCTGACGATGCGTGGCCGATGAAAGAACATAAGGATTAAGTGTCTGACTTAATAAATCGGAATTCATTCCATTTTGGATGTATGCAGCTACATCTAAATTTCCACTTCCTAAAACACGTAGACGCACACCATTAAAATGGTTTATTGACTCCCCCTGAGATTTCATCGAGTATTTAGGCACCGAAATACCCCGTTTTAGCAAAAGGAGTCGGCATTGCTACATTCTCGGTATCAGCGGGGTCATTAATTCTCGTGTAGACCTTGTCGTAGTGTTGATTTGGGACTAATGTATACATTCCCGAACCATCTACGGAGAGAACCATTACCGCACCAAGTGCTGAATCTATCTCCAATCCTCCGGAACCTGTCATTTCTAATTCTGGTGGCGCTCCACCAACATAAGTAAGTTCAACAGTTAGAGCAGTTATTCTAGCTTCTCCTACTACTTTGGGATAATTAGCACCCCAAGTAGTTCCTACTCTATCTGCTCCAAAATCTAAGAATCTGACACCAAATCTATTCCTAACATGACCATAAAAACTAGTTCTGGCAACAAAAGCAGATGGTGAAGTTGCTGTTAATACAGTTGTTCCAGATGCACTTTGGGTAGAAAAATCTATGGAATCTCCGCTCGCGCCGGTAGCTGCACTACAAGTTCCTGCTTGAGTGCAATTAGTTAGTAGAGTGTATTCCCATTCTATTGTTACTTCCATGTAGCAGCTAGTAACTGTGCAGCCAACTGGAAGCATTGCTAAAACTTCTGCTTCTGGTATCTGAAATATTGCACCCCAATCTAAAAGGTCATATAATGCATAAGGATTAAAGAATTCTTCTACTACTTCAGAAGTAATATTACAGTATCCTCCTGGTGGAACAGTCGCAGCTTCACCAAACCCCATTAAATCTGGATCAGCAGCTACAGTAATGTATCTATTGACTAGAGGATCCGTATCAGTAGTAGTTCCAACAGGCGGGCTTGGACTCCAAGTGCTAAAGGATTCCCAATCTGGCCCGCTATAAGTAGCTACACCCATATTAAGACATCTGCAAGGTAATGCGCGGCTTAATTCTGATTTCCGCGTCAGTTTCTGGTGTAAATGGTGTAGTAGTAAGTCTTTCCTCCCAGAGTAGTGTCAAATCATCCGAAGTAGTGATGTAATATCCATAAATAACACCAGGAGCATTAGTTACACCAGTAAAAGTCCATGTTATAAAGCTATTATAAATGGCTATAGCAGGTGCGCCACCTCCTACAGTCCAATTCGCGAAAGTAAGATTTTGAACAGTGTATCCTCCTCCCACAACTTCCGTGAGACTAGATACCGTATCACCCGCGACGGGAGTATGGTTATTACTAAACAGATGTATATGTAAGGTCTGATTAACAGTATTATTCAGAACTGCTGCTAATCCGACCTCTGGAGCCAAGAGACTCATGATCCTGCTCCAATAATCAAGTCATCTATGTTTGTAAGAGCTATGGTATTCACATTAATAGTGAAACTCCACGGCCACCATTTAATCTTCATAGGATCTAGTCCATCAGAATAGTCAGCTTTTAGCATCGTATAATCTGGCAAGTTAATAAACAAACTCTTACTGATTACATCGTTGCATAGTTGCATTCGACTAAAAAACTCTCTATTCTGGGTAAACCACAAATTCTGTATCTTCCAACTTAATTCAGGTATGGCATATTTGCCATTAAAAACCATGACTCCTGCGTATGAAGCGACAATCAAAAAATCAAGGCTAATTTCACCCGAATCTATTACTGTAGCAACTCCATGCACGGGACAACCAAAAGCCTGGTCAATTTGGGTAAAAGGCCAAGTAGAAGGAGCGTCGCCATTATCAGAATAAGCGTTAGTTTTAGCTCTCTTGAAGACATATAATACGTCACGAAGTTCTGCAAATGTAGTTATCGCGGTCCCGTCCAAGGGAATGATAAGTAGTCCATCAATTTGTGAGATAGCTTCAGGCTCACCAGCAGTAGATACGAGAGCAAGAGATATATCAGTATAAGTAGCACCGACACAAAGTCTATTTTGGTATAGACCCAGTGCAGCACCTGCAGGAATTTCCGCATAGTTATCCATCAAATGCGAAGCATCTTCTAGCAGGTCTGCGTCATAAAACGAAATATTTGATAGTGTAGTAGCTGAATTATTCGCTATTCGTCCGTCGGGAATAAAGTAGAAAGTATAGCCAGCAGTATCACCATTGAAATCAGGGATAACAGCAGATGCCACAAGTCTACGAGCAATAACATTAGGATCTGCTGAGACAGGAATGTCAGCAAAATCTACTCCGTGATCCGCGACAGTTGTAAAACTACTTAGTCTACCCGGTGCTGTAATAAATCCACTGGAAGTCTCGAAACAGACTCCGAATGTGTGTGTGCCCGGATCAGTATAGCCTGATGCAGCACTATTAGTAATTGTAAGATCCATACTTTCATCTGGTTTTGTTCCGGCAGCTTTTCTAATTGCTGTTCCATCTCCTGCGTAAACATAGACGAACTCGTTCTGGAGTCCCTTTTCGACAGCAGTATCCCCAGAGCCAAATGTAGCGAAGAATGAGATGTAAGCTCGTCCTGCATATGATACACACTTAAAATCTGGCGTAGTGCTCATACCCGTTAAGGTATGTATTGGGCCTAATACCGTCGTGCCATTAACTACGTGATACAAATTGTATGTAGTCGATGTAGTCGTATCACGCGTCAATACTAGCAACGTATATCCAGACTGCATTACGTAATTATGCATCCGGATAATATTCTGTAATGGTGAGGCTACATTTTGATGCAGTCCTAATCCGTCGCGCGACATGAATCCTGAGCCGAATCTAGACGTATCGAGGTTGTCACAATCTCGAAAATGGTCTAGAGGAACATCTTCTTGATCCCCTCTATCCCATAATCCGTTAAATTCCTCGACAGGAATTGGCTCATGGTCCTTAAATTGTGACATCAAAATCCTCCCCGAGCTTTATACGAAGCACGGAACGGACGATGCCGCGTGACAATTTGCTGTCTTCCCTTATTATTAATTCCCGTAATTCTCTCCAGAGCCTTTTCAGCATTCTCATTTAGCACCTGCGCTCTCGTCTCATTTTCTCCAATGAACATCGCACAGAACGCAGCAGTCTTAAATGAGAGATAGGAACGAGAATTTATCGCCCCTATTACCGAATTTTGGTCAACAGCTTGCGTGATACCTTGTCGCACGTATTTCAGTTGAATTTCTCTTTCACTCGTCGCGCCATTCGGATTGAACTTGATTATCTGGTCTTCCCACGACCATACTAGAAGTGAACTATTCGCAGGAAATGCCGACATAAATTCACGACGATTCAGCGGAACAAACGCATTCTCTGTTCCACTATCTCTTTCAGCTACTTCTTGAATTTCAATCAAGTCCGATGGATAGTGAGGTGTTGTCACACTCTCCGTAGGCGTAAGTTGATATAGTCCTACAGCAAGAACTATAGGCGAAGATGTAACTAGATTCGTTGGTGAGCTATTACTTTCCTCTAAGCTCTCTACCAACTCATCTATCGCCATATTTAGGTAGGGAAGAACTACTGCGTATGTATAATCATCCTTTGCAGAATCATTCATAAGCGCAGCAGCTCTATCCATTACCTCCCCTGCCGTAAGAGAAGTGGTACTCATTTTTTCTCAGCTTTCTTCCGTCTTTCTTCGTCGTCTTCTTTCTGGAATTTCTTTTCTGATTCCAGATGTGCAGTAGCCGCATCTTCTACAGTTTTTCTAACTGCGTCTCTTTCCTTCGTCCTCCTTTCTTCTTTCTCCTTCTTTTCCTTTTCTTCTTGTTCCTCTGGTGTCACAACAGGCGCAGGTTTAGGTGCAGGAGTGGGTTTAGTTTCAGCCATTGTTCCTCCTATGACACAGTTAGAGTATACGTGGTGCCCGAAATCGTCATCGTTACTGTCGTCACGCCGTTCATGTCAAACTCTTTCATAGGCGGAGAATTCGTATCGCCACCTGTAAATAGCTGCATGATTTTCCGGTCTGGTAGAAACAATACGCCACCAGCACCAGTGAATACTCCTGCCGTAACCGTGCGATCCGGTCCTGTCTTCGCTGTTACAGTTGCATTTACAGGCATTTCTTCCTCCTACTGAGCAAAGGTTAAACCGAGCTTCTTCGCAAGTTCTGGATCCGCGATAGCCTTACATACCGCGCAAATCGGGAATGCAGGGTTTCTGAGATTACCGCACGCAATACAACGCACCAATTCTGCGGTTTGAATATCTCCTAACCACGGTTTGGCAGTAATATTCAATTCTCTAGCAGCAAGACGTGCGTCGTCACTGATACTTAATGGATTTCCGTTACTGCGGCTCCATAGAACGTCAGCAATCTTGATAATTTCGAGATACCACTTCTTTTGATTGACTTGTGCCTTCAAAAGTAGCGGCATATGCTCTTTCTTGACTTTTTCCGCAGTATATTCACCCGGTATATAAAAAAGACCGGGCATTTGGTCCGCCATGTTACATGCAAGCAGACCATTACAGTAATCTCGCACGATAGAGTCGGCAATTTGAATACTAGATACCGGAATTTCAAGTAGGGGCTGGTTTTCATCTACATCTCGCCACCAACTACTTGTGCCGACTGCTAAGACTGCTGGATTTTCAAAACTTCCAGCGGAAATCTCGAAGATTCCGGGCTGAATCGTAGCTTTTCTCTCCGAAATAGGCTTCGGATAGATAGAAACTACAGTGCTTTTATCCATTGGATTAACTGGAGCACGAATCGTCCTCCGCTTCATTTGCTCCAACCCTGGAAATTCGCCTACCTGCATGATTTACCCCTTTTCATAGTTATGTGGGACTACAATTGCCTCATCGTGTGCGAGTGCATCAGTAACTTCTGTCTCGTTACCGAATAATTCCTTCTCTATCTTCGCGACTCGTATTTCTGGATTCAGTGTTTCTTCTGATTCCTTATATTTTGCGAGACTTTTCTTGCCTAACGCAGCATAAACTGTATCTACAATGAATTTAGTTCCTTCCCAGATCGGTTGTAGAGGCTTGTCATTCTCATCTCTATAAGACCACAACGGCTCATATGATAGTTTACTGATAGGTAGTTCTGGTTGATTTGCATCAGGCACGATAACTAATCGTTCTAATACCCAAAAATCCTTCAAGTATGGATATTTCTTTACTTCACGAACTTCTGGATATAATAACTGGATTCCCGAATCCAGAGTCGAAGTAAGTTTCTGCTCTGTCTGGTCATTAGCCCACACTACACGAAATATAGGCCGCCCGGTAATCGTATCAATACCATAGTAATCGATTAACCGCTGATTAATAATAGTTATATCTTGCATGTCATTACGCGTGATTAAACGGTATGCGCGTCCCACCACACACCTACACTACACCATGAGGCATCCACTTACCTGCGAGTGTGCTCCACACGTAGGCATAGAGTCTATTTGTAACAAGAGCCTGAGACACAGCGATATTACCCGCTGCACTCAATGTGACTCCTGCTCCATTCGTATAGACGAAAATCAACAATCCTCCCCGACTGCTAAGAATCAGGGAATGATTGATTGTATCTACTTGCGTAGTTCCAGTAATACGAACCAAGTCAGATTTCACCTGAATCGTAGCTGCTGAAGCTATAGACTCTTCTTTCAGTCTACTCGAACCATATCCTGGTATCATCTCTCCACCTCCTCCACCATGAGATGACGTATTTGCTCAGTATGCGGATAGTTTACCTGTCCTTCTCCGGCAGTATCGTATACGACCTGCCATCCTGCCTTTGTCCACAGAATTCTTACACCTACATGCGCGTAGTGTGTTGCACTACAGTCAAGATCGCAGTATATTCCTACGTCTTTATCACGCAGTCGGTCGAAGAAATAGATATCTTCCCCAAGTTGGTCAGGAATATATGGATTATATCTAATCCACGGTTCCTCCAACTTTAGAAATACATCTGTTTTGATGAGAATTACGCCGAATCCACTTCCCATTATGGGAATTAGGCCCTTATCTCTATCATTCAACTTATAGTATTTGAATGTATGTCCATCTACTATTTCATTGAAGAGATATGGTCTGTGAGGAAAACTCTTACCGGGTAATACCCCAGTGACAATATCCTTATCGTGCTTCAGTAACTGAAATAGCACATCAGGAGTAGTAGTTACGTCGTCGTCCAAGAAAAACAGATGCGTGCAGTTATTCTGCAACGCAGATCTAATTGCTATATTCCGGTTATGAGCTATCGACGGTCCATGAATAAACTCTGTCAGAGTTCCCGGCGGGCGCTGTATGATATTGAAATAGTCGTAAAACTCGGGACGACGAGTCTCAGGAGCAGTAGGAACTGCCATCATAACTTTGTAGTTAATACCTATGGCTGTGCAGATAGCATTCCTTACTATCGTCCTCTTTACTTGATGTCTTGCGTATTCTTGGTCATCCTCCATGTAAGCAGTTTTCCATTCTGGGCCTAAATTCTCATGGTGATGAATAATTTCAATGTCTGGAAGATAAATCCGCCTACTTGCCGGATGAATATCCCAAATCGTATTATCGCACTTCGTTATCTGAAACAGAGGCGACAAAATATCGGGGGCGATTTCGAGGACTTTACGCGAGAAAATAGGATGACATGCAAAATTCTGATCAAAAATATTGTCCTTGAAATGAAAAAGGACAAAACTATCTGGATATTGATCATAAGGAATCATGATATCCCAGTTCGGCGTTACGAACTCCATATCATCATTCGCCATCATCAAAAAGTCGCCCGACGCTACTTTCGCTGGCATCTCATGAAATGTAGAACGGTATTTAGACGCAGGAGAATAGCAGTATACGATATTACCTTCACTATGAGGCGCGCGGTCGCCGTCGCGACATATGACTATTTCAATATCTCGATAATTAGCCACAGTTGCACGAATACTCTGCAACAGCTTTTGTAGCTTCTCGGGATATTTCGACGGAACCAAAATAGACAGTTTAGGCATCATATATACAGCGCGTGGTAATTGAGTATGCGCGCCCCACTCATTTACTACGAGATGGCTCCAGGATAATACTTCGCGTATTTCGAGCTATACACAAGAAATACAGGAATGTTTACCCCCGGATCAGCCGCTACAGCGATATTTCCGCTCGTAGCGAACGCACCCATAGCATCAGGAAAGATCAGACAGAGCATATGATCACCCGATACTGGCGGAGTGATCGTAGCAAGCTGAGTCGTTCCTGTAATATGAGTGACAAATCCTGTCGGCGCAATAGTTGCCGCCGCAGGAACAGTCGCAGCTTTTGCCGAAGCCGCGCTCTGCACAGTGCTGAAAGCCTGAAAATCGAGGTCTGCCATGATTCCTCCTCAATATCCAGACGGCACAGCGAGTGCGTCAATATAGCTGCAAGCAGCAGGATTCGACACGAATGTCTGCATACCCACAACCATGTAGAAGATTTCCGCTGCGGCTACACCACCGCTCGCGCCACGAATCTCGAAGATTTTCCTTCCATCAGTCGTATAGAAACCGATAGGCAGAATCTCTCCGCGACCCCAGACTTCATCCACGACGAAGTCAATACGGGTCTTATCCCAGTTGTAGCTAGGAGTAATAGGAGCACCAGCCAACTGCATGTTAGAACCACCGAAATACATATTCAGTGCTTCTTCTCGTGCAGCCTTCTGGATAATCGACACAAGCTGGCCAATTTCCTCATACGCCTGCTGTTGACAGGGATGTGTCCACGCCTTGGGCGAGAAGTTGTTCTCAATCCCTACTCGATTCCCGATTTTATTGATCGCCAATCGAGGTAGAGGAAGAGTCAACGCAGCAGAACCCGCATTCACTCGATTTGCACGAATCTCAGGAGTCGTGCTACGGGAGAATCCGAGCCATGTGCCGCTAGAAGCGTTGGAATGATGATACGGCACACCGAACAACGCAGGTAGTGACGCAGGTGCAGAGATACCTGACGTAACGATCTTATCCGTAGCAATCGCACCGGCGATTGACGGAACAGATACAGTCTTGTTCTCTACGTCCCATCCGTTGATGGTTCCTGAGCCACGAAGCGTCGCGAGTGTAGTATCGAATACCTGAATAGTCTGACCATAACGCATCAGACGCACGCCAAATCCGTCTGTCGTGCAAGTATAGGTATCCGTGCCTCCAGAAGTCGCGACGGAAGTAATGGTGCCGATAACACCATCGCCCGTCTGCATCATCTGGCTATCAAGCTGACGCCGCAACTCGTCAAGAGCCGTTGCCGTCAGACGCCTGACACTATTGATGATGGCTTTGCGCGCATCATCTGTGGCCCACTGTGTCAATTTCGTGTATTCGATGTTCTCTGACAGGAATACACAATTCAACACAGCTTTATCGAACGTAGGCCCGCCGCCACGTCCGAGATCACCACCATCAGGATTGAAATACTGGAAACTTCCGCCGGGACGTAATTCCAGCGGAACGCGCATCTGTCTGTGAGAGATCTTTTCTACGTCACGCTTCTTGATGTTGGCGTAGAACTTATCATCCCTTTCAAACAGCACGCGAACCTTCGGTATGACCCTTTCCAGTTCTAGGGCCGCTACCTGGGATTCAACAACTGCCATTATTTCCCCCTAGTCTTTCATCAAGACATCAAGTGTAGACATACCTTTCGGTATATCTGATGCTTTCTTGTATTTTCCACTTGTAGGGGGTGTGGAGTTCCCTGCTTTTTCTTTCGTTGGAGACTGTTTTGCAGTCTCTGTAGAATCTTCTTCATCACGTCTACTACCAAGTCCTTTCATGGCGTCATTCCTAGCCTTTTTTATGACTGAAGGCAACAGTGTTTTCGCCTTTGAAAGATACGCAGACTTGATTCTATCAGTAGACGTTTTGTCAAAACCTGATTCAAATGCCTTTTCCCAGAGCTTATCCAACAAACTACGGAATCTTGTATCCTTGTCTATCAGTTTCTCTAGATTACTGAAAGCCTCTTGGGATGCATGACTCCTTACGTATTCTGTCATTGTCTCACGAGGGTCTATATGACCTGCAATCGTGGACTTTAGCACGTTATCAGCCTTTGTCTGGAGGTCATCTCTGACAGACTCAAATTGCTGATAAAATCTCTGCTGCTCTTGCTGCTGATAATGTTGTTCTCTAGCATTATCTTCAGGGCGAACATGCTGCGCCAGATTTGTTGGCGGAGTAAAATTCTGACTCCCAAAGACGAACTGATTTAAGACGTTCGCAGCAGCTTGTAACGGGGCTCCCTGTTCTCCCAGTGCGCGGCCCTCACGCACCATCGTAATAATCGTATCCTTGATTACATTTCCAAGGACATGAAAGTATGCTTGTTGGTCTACTTGACGTAATGCCGGGAGATAATTATCAGCAATACGATTAAAAGCCTCTTGATTCTCATTCTTCGCTGCCGCGAGCACGACGGAGATATCTCCGCTCATTACTCGCTGTTCAGTCTGGTCAAGAATTTGCGCTTTTTCTACCGCAGTCTTAGCATCCTGTATCGTGGGTAGCAACTCCGTGAATTGTTGCTCCCTATAATACGCCTTTTCCAGATACGGAAAATCTTTGAACAGTTTCGGATACTTAGCAAGTATTTCTCGTCTCTTTACTGGCGTCGTCAGTTCAACTAAATCTTCCTCTTTTTCCTCATCTTCGTCCTTGAGTTCTCGCTCAAGTTCTTTTAACTCGTCATCCTCTTCTTTTCCAGTCTTTTCCTCTCCTTCTTCTCCTTCTGCTTCTTCTTTCTTAGACGGAGTAATGTCGAGGACTTCAGTTTTTTCTTCTTCCGCATTTAATAGCTCAAAAGTTTCCTCATTATCTGAGGTCGGGGTTTCATCATTGAACTGTGGGCTCATTTTCACCGACTCCTAATGGTTGACCAGTACTTTCTGGTGGTTGTCCTTGCCCCTGCTCTGATCCCTGTATCAGAGATGGAGGCGGTGGGTTCGGCACCTTTATTGGGGGAGGCATCATCCCCTGTTGTGACATCATCTGTTGCTGCATGTCCTGTACTTGCATCTGCATTTGCATATCTTTATGCATCTTCATATGCAGCAAGACATTCTCGTATCCTGCTGGATTCTCTAACTTGCAGAGTCTTCCTGCGTCGGACACAAGCCAACGTCTGTCAATATCCATTGCTATTTGGTGATTATCTACGTCGAAATCCGGTTCCACAGACGGAGTTCGCTGCGGGGGCGGTGGTGGCATCCCACTCATCATCGCCTGTTGCATCATCATCGGGTCTGGAGGAAGTTCTATTGGCTCACTACTGATCAACAGTTGAATTTCCTCGTATTCTTTCTGCCTATCATCCTCACCAGGAATTATATAGTCCGTAAGACCAATAGCTTTCTTGAGATATGGAATATTCTCGGGCGACGCCAGAGTTGCAGTAATCCCCTCGTTATTGATATTAAACAATTCCATTATCGCGTCTTTTTGCTGGTTCCACGTAATAGGCAGATTTTCATTTGCTTCTAGTTCTACAGAGCCAATCTTACCCTGTAATTCTGCCATTCGAATAAAGACGTTGACGAAATTGCCAAATTCGTCCTTTTGAACCTGTTTTTCATCGTCTTTCATTTCCTTTATATACATTGGAATAGCTTTCCCATGAATATTTTTCCACCATAGGAGAAGCATTTTCCAAGTAGTTTGAAGACGTTGTAGTGCCTGTGCTCTAGACATGCTATACTCAGAGGCAGTCCTGCTACCGGACATTTGTCCTCCGAAGAGACTAGGCAAAGCACCGGACACGAGTTGACCGATTTCCTGTATCTTGGCTGCGAATGGTAATACTTCCTGACTAAGAGTAGCAGTTTTAACTTCGTAAAATCCCTCGCTTAATGGCTTCCCGCTTTTCGGCGTAGCTGGATGAATACTTCCTGGTAGAACTTCAGAATTTCTATATGCGTGGAAGTTCAGAACTTTAGGGTCCGCAAACGTCTGAGGTATTCCGTGTTCCACAGTCTGAAGGACAAGCGAAATGAGGTCGTTAGTGATATCTTGGACTGAAGTGAGTAGTAAACCAATAGGATCAAAATGAATATAGTCCGCCAAAGGATTATAAGTAAGAGTCCAACAATCGTCCAGAGCCTCATTACACGCACTAACCACACAATCATTAATCACCACTACTTTTACACCATCAGGAAATTTCTTTTTCAGTTCTTGCGCTTCTTCTTGACTCAGAACATTGAAAGCACAAGGACGAAACCAGCAATTCCTAACAGTAACGTTGTTAATAGGATGCTCACCATGATATTGAGGAGATGTTCGTCCCCACTGCTCGTATAAGTCATAGTTAGCTGCCCCTTTCGTGATCTTATCCCATAAATCAGGATACTTTTCGAGTGCGTTAGCGTAATGTGTTTCAAACGAGTAGATGAGATACGAACATTCATTCTGATTGCGTGCCCAGATAGGAACCTTCACAAAGAGGCCCCCGTAAACTTCCATGCAAATTCTAGACTTAGGATGTTTCGTGACTCCCACAAGACGAGTCACAGTAATAGTCTGCTGCCTCATCTCAGGAATCATCATGGCCCCACACGTAGGACACATTTCTAGTTCTTCATTCTCTTCTAATAATGCATCTACCGCGACGTCCGCGTCGTCCGGCATGAATTTATCTTCTTGCGTCGCGCGGATAGTCGGGTCAGCTAGTTCTGCTCCACAAATTGAACAGATTTCTTGCTCTTGATATTCCGGTTGGTCCTCGTATTTTTTTTTCTCATACGTTCCGTATTTCTCGTCGGCCTTCGGATACGTATAGCACGCAGTCATGCCTTCCGTAACGAATACAAATAGAGCATGTAGCCACAATAACGGCATGTCATTATGCTTGAATAGCAGGGATGCGATCTTATCGCCCGTCTTCGCAGTAATTACATCGAGAGGATTGTCAGCATCATCAGGATAACAGGTGACAGGAGGAACAGTAACACTAAGAGCAGCAATAATACTTTCGAGTAAAGCTCGATAAATATTAACTGGTTTATCATAATAGCCTTGATCTGACTCTTCTCCTGCTCTTTCGAGTTCAGGAATTCTCCAGTCGTGCGCGACTTCACTATAGTATGTATGCTGGATATTTTCCCACAACAACTTGAGCCGACGCCACGTTCTTATCTGACGATCGCGCACACTTCTGTCTTCGTCGTCGAAATGATCGACAATTTGTTTTAGAAGTGCTTTAGTATCGTCGTCAAGTTCCTGTGCCATATATTAATAATCAACGAATGCAGGATTTGCGGCGCGACGACCTGCACTAATACTTCTAGCCAAATCAGGGAAATTTGTATTACGACGGGGAACAGCGTATCTAGGCTGCTGCGGAGGCATACGTGAAAAATCTGGCGGAGGAATCTCACCAGTCTGATCCCCCATAAGATTCATAGCATATGGAGAATTCATTCCGCCGCGATCTATACTTGGACCTTGATCGCCGAAACTCTGTGACAAGTTGTTTAGGAAGCCTGACAATGCTCCTTGATTCGCTCCACTATCGCCCGGCGATACAAATCCTTTCGTATTGCCGACGAGCATATTCTTGCCTGTCTGCTTTCCTATCGCACCAAGATTTGACATAAGTCCTTTTCCTGTAGGAGAAAGACCCTTACCGGCGATTTTATCAATACCAGGAATTTTGCCGCCCAGATATGATGTCCCTGCTCCAATTGCAGCACTTCCTAACGCTTGTTTCCAACTACCGCCCGACATCTTTTTATCCAGTGCATTCATACCTGCACTGACAGCCATTGCTGCAGCAGGACCGCCAAACATACCTGCGGCTACTGGCGCAGCATATTTACCAACTTTTACTAGACCCTTTTTAAGTCCACCCCAGAATGACATTTACTTCCTCTTCTTTCTTCTGTGTAGAACATGATCTGAGGGGCCAATTCCTTTTCTCTTGTTTTCCGTCGCGTAAAATACTCTCTCACCTTTTTCGTCGCCGTATTCTTTCTTCATGGCTCGCATGACTTTCTCGCCATGACCGCCATAATGTTTCGAGAGTGGCATTTTTACTATCCTTCGTTCGCAAGACCCATTTCTTTTTCTAGTGCCGCGATCTCTTTGTGCTTATCTTCCAGTAATTGTTTCTGTTTTCTATCCTCAGCTTCTAACATTTGCTGCTTAACACGCCATGGTATAAACTGTGGCTGTATTGGCCTCATTTCCTCTTGCGACTTTTCTATGAGTGGTTCGGGCTTCTCCTTATCCAGCAACTTATTTAGGAGGTCACGGCGTTCACGCTCACTCCCTGCAAGCTGTTCGCGCAACACTTCACAAGTCGCACAAGGAATCGGCTCAAGTCCAAACCACTTATACAAAAGTAGCTTCAACATTAATGATGCCTATATCTCACAATTGGTTTAAGTCCATTAGCTTCGTCGGACTCTATTTTATGCATATTGCGATAGAATCCAGTCCAGTCCTGCGTATATTCTAATTGTTTAATGAGAGCTTCTTGCTTTTGTATCTTTTTGAATTCCTGATTCGCGTCGTCGAAGTATGCTTCTGCTGTATCCGTAAGATATCGGAGTCCATCAATAGGATCGTCTCCCTCAAATTCCGCGATATCTTCAGCAGGCTTGTTATTCTTTGGCTTGTCGTAGCTACATGCTTTAATTGCCTCAACAAGAACTGGAGCCGCATCCTTAAATATCTGTAATTTTGGAATGTTGGCTTCAATTTCTTGCGGCAAGAACGAGTCGAGATATGCACGATATTCTCTAGGATTCCTATTTCGATACAGCCACATAGCATATTCTTCAGAAAAGACTGGCACTTCAGTCTCATTCACATGCTTTGGCTGCCATCGTAAATATTCGTGTATCAACTGCTTACCTGCGACTCTACTTCCCGGCGAATTATCTGAAAGCTCGATTGACAATCCTAATTCCGCTTCAATCTGCTCTTGAATCGTGTGCTCCTGCCCACGGTCCTGCTTCGCGCTCTTACAGAATTTCACGACTCTTGGACTTTCTTTGTCGATCCACAACTTAACGTAAGGAGCCCACTCAGCAATCTTCGTTTTTACCCAATGCTGCTCTCTATATATATAGACACGCTTCGTCGGGCTGATTGCCGCGTATCCAATCCATGTCATCGCAGCAAATCCCCAATCGCCCACGACTATTCTGGGCCACCAAGCAGGGATATCAAAAGCCGGTATAACATGAATTGCATTCTCTGGCTCATCTTCGAATTTCCTATCGCGGAATTCATCGAATACTTGTCCTTGATATGCGTCCCAGTCACCATGTAGCTTAGCTTTTCGCTCTGCTTCTACGGTAATACCTTGCAATGATTGCTTATACGTAGGATCAATATGCTTATTATCATCTAACGTCGAGTGAATATAGATTCTTTTGTTACCTCCTTTTCCAATGATAATTTTTCCGCCTTTAGGAGCTGGTTTAATGAATCGCTTATAAGTCCAAGTGTGCCCAATTCCACCAGGCATTCCGGCAGCTCTGGTGATAGAGGGCAAGCCAGAGTCTTTTGGCGCGCGATTACGTTGAAAGGTGATATAGGTATAAATCCATTCAGTGAGGCTAGTAAGTTCGTCCGGAGTATACAAGCAGATTTGCATTGTATCGTATTGATGCACATCATCTTCATTTTCGCAGTGCCCCAGAAAAATCATTGCACCGTCATTACTTCCACCTGTGCCACCATATTGATCGGGCCGGGGGAAAGTCCAGCACATCTCTGTCTTATTGAGTGTTGCTCCAAATTTCCTATATAGTTCACGACTTCTTGGAACAATCTCATTACGGAGTTCTGGATAGGTTCTTCGCATGAAAACTTGCTTGAACTTAGAATGTTCATGCCATCTATGAACAATTCCATAGAGCAATAATACATCGGACTTCCCTGAACCTGCTCCGCCTCCATAGAATGCTTCCTTTATTATCGTCGGAATAGACAGAAATAGTGCTTGCTTAGGTTCTGGCTTCCACTCGTTTAGAATCCTTCGTGTCTGGTCTTCCAGATTCATTAGAACATCATCCCGCCGCCACCGAAGCCACCCCAACTCGGCGCGATACCTCTTCTCATCATTGTCTGCCATCTAGGGGGTTGCATTCCTCCAATATCTTGAGGATTGGGTTCTACCATAGGTTGCGCGGGTGCATTTTGCTGTTGCGGCATGACATGGGGTCTAACCATACCTCCTCCGAATCCTCCGGGGAAGAATCCACCGCCCATACCGAATCTTCCGCCACCTCTGCCCCAACCTCCCATACCAATAGCCGGTCCCATTTGTGGCTGCTGTGGTTGGTCAGGAGCTTGTGGCTCCATTTGTGGCGGCGATTGTGGCATTCCTCCTCCCGGCATTTGTTGACCCATCATTCCGGGCATTTTCTTACCCATACCGGGCGACGGGCCGATTCCCATGAATCCCTTACCCATCTGCATGGGATGTTTTATATTCTGTATAGGATGTCTGCCGAGAGAATGTGCCGCCTTAATTGGCGCCATTCCGAATCCCATAGCTTTTTTAAAAAAGTTTGCCATTGGTTTTCTCAGTCTCTTTTAAGAGTTATTACCGCTGCTCCCGCAGTGCTCTTGATAAATCCGCCACTAACCGTCGCGGCTCCGCCCGTAAGTGTCGTAGCTATAGAATTCGAGAATCCTACAGCATTAGACTGCGCAATCGTCGGCGATCCCTCTGCAATGAGTGTGCATTTCACAGCAGGCAAAGCATAGACAGTATTCTGGACGAGCGTTACTGGCATTCCTATCGGTAGAAGTTCTGTTGGCATCAGAATACTCCACTCAAAAATCCACCTGCACCAAATAGAATTCTCAGAGCATAGATCGCAAACGCCACGATTATTACTACACGGGCGATCTGTTTGAGCGTCGCGTCTATTGGAAGTAGATTTATAACGTAAAGGGCTGCTCCAACAAGAATCAACAGAATGAGGAGAGCTAGCATTTTATTTCTCCGCCTTACCATCTGCCGCAAGAGTTAGCGTCACAGGTCCAATTCTCAAATTGGCCGGAGGAACTGGTGGAGGCTGTGTCGCCTTTGCTGTTACCTTGAACTGAAATTCTGTAGATGGCGCTTGTCCCGCGCCATTATCAGCCCGTATTACCTGTATATGATTTCCTATTGGCGGATTTGTCCAGAGACATGATAATGTCCCCATTTGACCAGTTCCACTAAACTGTAGATTCATCGTCGCGGCGCTATTGACGCCGTCAGAGATACAAACTGCTTGTGTGAGCGTTGGTCCTGAATAATCTCCAACAACTCGGAAGCTAAATCCTTGTGCCATCTCAGGAGGTGAGAGTTGCTGGAGATAAGGCGGATAAGCACTGGCCCATCCTGTGATACCATTCTCAAATGCAATTCTAGACCACCACCATCCAGCACTTTCAAATACTGGAGGATCGGATTGCACAACTCCATATTGACCTGGAGGGACTGCATCGGCAGTAGTGCAGACATGATTATCTTTGCCACAAGTTCCGCTTAATGATGGAGTATTACGAACTAATACAGCTTGTCCAACTTGCAATCGCATTCCAGCGGGATATGCTGGATACTGTGTAGTCTGACTATATACCGAATTAGCCAGTAATAGACTACTGAACAATATAGCCGACGCATTCTTCAGTGAGGACAAAGTTATTTCCTTTCTGCTGGATTCGTATTTCCTTAAACTTCGCGGCTTTAGCCTCAGCCCGCACTGTAGCTAACGTATCTTTTCTAGCATTGAGTTGTGTTTGCTGAGCAATCTTGTATAGGTTGTCTCTAAGGATGCACCCTTGGTTTCCCGTAAAAGATAAACTAGGACCGGACTCAAGTTGAGTAGTAGTATCTGTTGCGGTAATCTGCGATTGATTTCCAGTAATGATAGCGATATTTCCCGTCGCGGGTAATCCTGTAGAACATTGGGTGATTCCATTGTTCACTCCACAAAGCGTGTTAACTAGAGTGACAATCGATTTCTTACCTGACTCTTCGTAGATATATAGCTTATATGAATATTTCTGTGCTACCTCCGGTGTAGTAGTATGTGTCCACGTAACTTGTTGTGGAGGAACTGCTCCTATACTGAGGAGAGCTAGGATAAGAGCAGTCCCTCGCATGTTACTTCTTACCCTTTGGACCTGCTTCACCCTCACCTGGAAAATACGCCCATCCATAAGGCGTAACAAATCCCCATCCACCATCTGACGGCGGCGGTTTCACGACTGTTCCGGGAGGTGTATCCGGCGGAATTATCGGTGGATCTACAGGAGGATCTGGAGGCCACGGTTGACCCGGAGCATCAGGATTAAATCCGCCCGGATCTTCCCACATACCCAATCCAGGTATTCCTGCTTGTCCCATGAAAACAACACGCTGAGTGGTCCTGTTGAACAGATCGTATAACATACCACTCAAAACTACACCCTTTGCTGCCATTCTTCACCTCCTGATTTACTTTGTGACAGTGAATGTTTGTGAGTTAGATAGAACTCCTGTGCTAGTTCGCACGAGAAACTGGAATGATGTTGAGGGTGGAACTCCTACAGTACTTCCAGTAGTCTGTAGCTCATTGGCCGAGACAAATACAGTTGCCGCATCATTACCTTCGATCAAGATGACGGAGCCGGGGTCGAATCCAGTGCCTAGAACTCGCACGAGAACTGATTGCTGTTCTGCTGCGGCGGATGACGGGACAAGACTATTCACGACCGGCGCGACTACCGTGCCAGCCAAGATTGACATGATCGCCAGATATGCTCGTCGCGCAAAGTTACTATCGGACGACGATAGTGCAAGTATTTCTTGCAGTAATCTTTCCTGCTCTTGCACGGGAACATATGGAGTAACTGCTACTCGTAATACTGGAGAGAAAGGATCTTGCGGATATGGTGGGACTACCTTCTGCACTAAGTTGCTCAGAGTAACTACTGTAGCCACAATATCACTTCCCTTCTTCTGCCCGTAGGTCTATTACCTCGAAGGATTCTTCTTTTCTGAACTGAGGTGCGTAGACTATAAACTGTGGGGAGGATTTACTTTCGTCGGCCACTACTTGCGGCGGTTCTAGATCTTTAATGATAGCAGACATATTCTTTGCTATCATTGCTAGGTCTTTCGCGTCGGCGTAGTCTAACTTCTCTTGAGATATCGCACCGAGCGCCGCATTCAGAGTCTTGCTAGCCTTCTTAACTGCCTTCTCTCGCGTGCGATTAATGTGCGCGATGAGACTCTGACTCGGACTCTTATATGATGCCGTAGATGTAGCGCCTTGTGCATAGGCGGATACTGAGCTAGACGAGACTCCGAATTCTTTCGCCAATGCCACTGCGGAAGAACGACCATTCATCAAATGATCTTCCGCGATTACTTTGCGTAGAGAGTCAGGAACTTCTACGTCGCCCTCTTTTCTGCCACGCGACGGACGATCGATTATGACGCCCGAAGACTCTTCTTCTTGTGTCTTCGTTCGCGAAGTCTTCGACAACTCCTTTTCAAACTCTTCGTCTGATACTAGACCCATAGGCATAGCTACCGCCGATCTCTATTTTTACTTGAGATTTCTTGCATCTGGCGTCTGCGCCAGATGATGCGGAATAACTTGTGTGGACAGATTCCGTCTGTCGGCCCGCATTCTAGCATGAATCAACCCGAGTGTCAAGCTCGGCTAAGTGCTTCGATCAGAATGACTTACGGGAGATCGGGCGAGTGACTGAATATCAACAAGATATATATTATGTAATATGTGACTCTATATATGGGACCCAATTTATTTCAATCAAGTACGAGAGATTTTATTTCAATTTTGCCTAACACATAGTATTTCAATCAAGCCGCCGGAGACAGGAAGTAATTCTTACATACCACATGGGTAGGGGGTGGAGGAACCACTAGTACTAGATGTTGTATATCCATCGCCGATATATCCATCATCGATACACCATATGTAGTGGGGCGAAGAACGTCGCCCACAAGCGCGATATCTTGTGCAAGGTCTGGCGACACGAGCCGATCGCAGAGTCGCGGCGCCGACGGTCGAAAAAAATTTTCGAGAAAGTGAAGAAAGTTGTTGACACCAGTCCGGGCATTTGAGACAATCTCTTTGCACCGCAATAGAGGCCAGTCGAAAGACGTAAGCGCCAGACCTAAGCGAGTGCCAAGTTTGGGAAGTCGAGCAAGGCTCCTTCCCCGCGAACGTGAAAGGCGCATGTCGCGCAACCTGTGAGGTAAGATATGGCAGACATGATTGACAAAGCGAAGTCTAGCGAGACTTCTACGGCCTACGGCAAGAAACTCGACACGCCGATTAAGTTCTCGTGGGAGTGGAAGGAATATCCAGATTTCGCGACTCTCAAGAGCGCGGGCGATATGTTGAGCGAGGAAGAGCAGCTCAAGACTCGCAACACCGAGCGCGAAGCGAAAGCGCGCGGAAAAGCTCTGACGGCGGCACTCAAGGCGGCAGGTTACGAGAAGCCGACGGAAGAGAACGATCCTCAGATTGGTCTGAAGAACATGAAAAAGACCCTTCTGACGGCCAAGAAGCCAGACGGCACACCGCTCCACACGGAAGAGAGCGCGAAAGCTCTCGCGGCACAGATGTTGGGCGTTGCCTGGGACGAGTAGTTTCCGAGGGGGATGCGGCAACATCCCCCGTCTTTTCCCGCGACGAGGGGCTCCGGCCCCTCTTTTTTCGGTTCCCGACCCAACCCTTCCCTGTGCGTAGCCGCCACAAGTGGCCGCGATTCATCCTGTGCGCGATCCCTAGTAACTCCTAATTGAGATTGAGTCGCGATCTCAAAATAATATCTTGCGTCAGATATATAATTAGGAGAGAGGGAGAGACAGAGATAGATAGTATCCCACCCTTAGAGTGTCCTCCCCAGGTGACACCTAGCTTCCGCATTATCTTGAATATTTATTTTTTTTTTTTTTTTTTTTTTTTTTTTTTTTTTTATATATGTTGTGCAAGATATTTCTGGGACGAGAGTGTAATATTTACTCTTGACACGCCCACTCAAGTGTGGTAGACTCTGTTTGTCTCGCCCTCTCTCTCTCCTTCAATATCTTGGGGGCAACGAAAACTAAATCGATATCTGGAGGCAACAATGGGTAGAAATACTGGAGCTAGACATCACACACATAAGTATTTCAGATCGTCCATTGATGGTCTATGGCACTGTGGATTGCCTAGATGCACGCATTATATGCCTGGTAATATGCCGGTGCCCGCGTGGAAAATGTCTATCTGTTGGACGTGCGGCGCAGAGGTAGAATTAAATCCAGATAATATGCGTGCTGATAATCCAGTGCATGATGACTGTCGTCCATATGCAGCGTCGCCCGTAAGAACTTCAGAACATGATGAAGAGATTGATGACTACATCGAGCAGAGATTACATGAAGCTCGTATGAAGAAGTTGGCTACGCCACCTGCGATAGAAGAGCCGGAATCAGAAAACTCAATCGAAGTGATCGCCGATCATGCTCCAGATTGCGAGTCATGGTTAGGCAAGGATTGCACCTGCGGTCTGTCATGAGAACTTGAGCAAGATATTTCGTGTCTCAGAACGGAACACGGGCCTAAGTCCTTTGTTTGGAGGCACTTAACAGGGCTTGACAAGCGTGATACACTGGAAGTGCGTCAGGCTCCGCCCAAGATATATCTGGCGCAATATCTTACACCACGAATTCCGAAAGGACGTGAGTATGATTCGACCCCGCAACGTAGTCAGGCTACCGAAAGGTAGTATTTCCCCAACAGGTTCCATATACAAGAGATACGATATCGTATCTCAAGGGCGCGTATTGTCTACATACGTTGGCGCAGAGAATATGGTGTATTCGAGCGCACCATTTGTTCTGTCATACAGCGTAAATGGCAAAGTGCGCGAAGTTCGCAGCACGATACGCGAGGCTAAATAGTCATGAAACGCTTCTATTGCACAATCTGTCGTCGTGTCAAGCGTGTCCAGAAGTGGCCGATTCTATTGCAAGACCGCGAGAGTATAAACGTCATGGATAGAGTAGGCGAATGTAATCGTCACACTTCGCTTGCTAAATTCGCTATGAATCGAGTAGCAAGAAAGGCGGCAAGATAATGTCTCAGGTCGCACGTATGGACCCTCGTCGCAAGCGTGGCGATTGCGAGGGAAGTTGTGATAAAACTGATGTGGATATCTACTTGGTTCACCACAATATGTGGCTCTGCGCTGAATGCCGCGACAAAGAATTTGCGATAATCCAGCAGAATAACTCCGTCGTCAAGATTATCGAAACGTCGCGCGAGATCGATTCGCAGATAGTGCTCAAGACAGATATTCTCGTCGCGCAGACTGTGCCAGCAATGGAATTGCGGGCTGCAATAGACCAGGATGAAACAATCCCGCAAGACCAGAAAGACTACAGATTCACGGAAGAATGCTATCAGAGATACTTGAAGCTGAAGCAAGTTATTTCTGAAGAACGCAAGGCACTACAGGAGAAAGAAAATCTGCTCCGAGTGTGGCAGACAAATACGCAGGCTACCGCAGGTAAGCTGAGAGCGGACCAACGAGAGAAATACAAGGAGCTGGATTTCAACTATCAGCCAGAGCCTATCAAGAAGCAGAACAAGACTACGAAAGTGAAGACAGGCAAGACTCCGAAATTTGACAAGGCGGCAGTTATGCAGGCCGCAAATAAATACAAGGTTCCCGCGCATACCGTGCAGATTATGGTCGTTACTCGTAAGGGTGAAGTGACGCCAGAACAAGCTGCGATGGAACTTGCTCGAAATATGGGATTGCTTCAGTAGACTTTGTTCCGGAAGGACATACAGACATGACTAGACAAGAAGCAGGCGAGATGCTCAGAAAAGAGATGAATCTTCATGGCCTACAGAAGTGGGGCATAAGATTTAATCAGAATGCTGACTCAAGATTTCTTGGACTCTGTTCGTATCGAGACGAATGCATTATCGTCTCTGCTCACCACGTAGATATCCATCCGTCGGCGTCGGTCTTGAATACGTTCCGTCACGAAATTGCTCATGCTCTGACAAAGGGTCATGGGCACGACGATGTATGGGCTGCGAAGGCTCGTGAAATTGGATGCGACAATACGTTGCCCTGCTCGAATCTCTCCCTGTCGCCAGAAGTTATTGACGCTATTCGTAGCGGCGCGACTGTAGAGATGACGTTTGAAGAGCAGGTGATACGCACTCCGAAATACAATATCACGCGACTGCAAGACAAATGCGAGGTATGTGGCAGGGTCGCGAAACAAGCGTCGGAGACGTTCATTCCGATGGCTGGCGATACGACTCCAGATATCAAGATTATCACTCTGGAGTGCGGTCACAAATTGATGAAACACATTCCGAAAGGAACACCGTTTCATCTCTTCCAGATGGGCGGCGATCCGAACTGCACGCACGACTGGGATAAGAACAATTGCGTGAAGTGCAATCGCAAGAGGCCATATGCCTTTCAGCTAGAGGGAATGCTAAAGGCAGAGGCAGCACTCGCCGTCAATAATGGCTTCGCATTCTTTGACGAAATGGGACTAGGCAAGACGATACAGGCAGGAGGATTAGTATTCTTCCATCCTGAAACGTGGCCTTGTGTTTGGTTCGTCAAGTCTGCACTGAAGTATCAGACATCTAGTTTTATTATGAACTGGATGCCAGAACATTACGTGCAAGTTGTCGAAAGCTCTAAATCCGTGTTGATTAAGTCTCCGATGATTAAGCATTACGTGGTTAGTTACGATATGCTGACACCGAAGACTCGCACGTTGAAGAGCGGAGAGGTAGTGCAACAGGGATTCAACATCGAGCAATTCGATCGTGTAGGAATCAAGACAGTCATTCTCGATGAGTGTCAGCAGATTAAGAACGTAGACTCTACACGCACTCAGATGATTCGTCGCGTCGTGAAGTCTCAGAACAGAAAGGTTATCGCACTATCTGGCACGCCGTGGAATAACCGCGGCTCAGAACTCTTCCCCGTCTTCAACATGATGGATAGATTCAAGTTCAATAGCGAGGAAGATTTCAAGCGTCGGTGGGTGAGATATTACTTCGACGGGAAGTATCAGAAAGAGGGTGGAATCAACAACGTCGCGGGATTCAGGGAGTTCACGAAAGATATTTGTATTCGTCGTGAGAGAAAAGAGGTAATGAAGGAATTGCCTCTTATCAATCGCACGAAACTGAACGTCGTAATGACTCCGCAAGATGAAGAGGCATACGATGAGGCAGTAGATGAATTCGTGAAGTGGTATGAAGAGCAAGTAGAGAATATGACGGGTATGATGATTATCGCTGCTATGCAGAAGATGCGTCATCTCGTCGCGCTTGCTAAGATTCCGGCGACAGAAGAATACGTAGACGAGTTCGTCGAAGAGACTGACAGAAAACTCGTCGTATTTGCTCATCACAAAGACGTGCAATCTCTCCTTTACGAGAGTATCAAGGCAAAACACGGGCAGGAATATATTGGTGGGAAGAAGAATCCTAACTATATTCCAGTCCTGAAATACAACGCGGAAATGAATTCTTACGACCGCAATACAACGGTTGACAAGTTCAATGCGGCGGCTCGCGTGATAATGATTGCGAGTCAGTTAGCAGGTGGTGAGGGCGTGAACTTGCAGACATGCTGTGATTGTGTGATGCATGAGCGGCAGTGGAATCCGGGTAAAGAAGAACAGTGTGAGGGCAGATTTATTCGTATCGGTTCCACAGCAACAAGTGTCAACGCAATCTACACGCATCTTGATGGATTGACTACAATCGACCCGAAATTGGATAGCATCGTGGAAAGAAAAAGAGTTCAATTCCATGATTGGACAGGAACTGAAGCGTCGCGGTGGAGTGAAGATGCCGTGATGAAAGAATTGGCAGATACTATCGTCCGTGCTCACAAGCAAAAGAGACGAGATCAGAAGGCATCCTGAAAAGGGACTGAGTATGAAGATTGTGAGAGTAGTAATAGACATGGCGCCAGAAGAAGAGGCAGAAAGCAGCCATGCTACTCAGATGGTCTTTGAGAATGGAATGTGGAATGCGAATGGAGCATTGTTTCCACGTTTCGCACGAGTATTCTCAGAGATTATCGTCCTCTTGTCTGGTAGACGACAGCCACACTGGCAGAAATACGAGAGAGACTAATGCCACACAAGTTTAAGAAAGTCTTGCGACAGCCACCATACAATGGTGGTAGGACTCCTGTTCACTCGGGCTTTATTCCAGACTTGGAGAGAGCTATCGAACGAGAGATGCGGCGATTCAATGTCACACGTTCTTTCGTTATCGCGACGTGTTGTGCATACGCACTTGGAATCGAGGAGCAGCCAGACTATCACAAGATAGGGAAGTCAGTATTGACAGTAGTTCCCAAGGCTGGTGGTATTCGATAGCTTTTTGAGAGCCTACAGAAGTCACTAATGTAGGCTCAATTGAAAGCTAACGATAGAAACGGAGGCTAACGATATGGGAGTGAGAATCTTGCAGGCTGATCACCAATATCCATCGTCGCACAGTTACGCTGTGATGTATTGCAGTACTACGATGGTAGCCTTTGGTCCTGTATTTGACGATAACGACGGGCACGACGCCGAAGAACGCATCGAATTGTTTCTCGGTTGGCTGCCACTAGATGCACGGAAATACTCGAGCGCAGAACTTCAAACGAAGTATAGTGAGTTCCTTGCGATAGAAGACAAGTTGTGGCGTGAGAAAGACGGAGAAGAGGAACAAATCGAGGCGTAGAATGACTAACAAAGAACTGAAGGACACAATTCTCAAAGAAGCTGAGAGACTCTTCGATAGAGCAGAGAAGAGAACTAGGGAGAGTATGCAGGACAGGTATTCTCCAGTAATAATGGAATTGGCAGTAATGGGAATGAAACACATTCTGAGGAACGTAACTGAAGTTCTACACGAGATGCCGAATAGTCTTCGGATAATCGTATTGGAACAACTACTCGAGTTCTCATACTTCGTTGAGAAGATACGGAAGGAGACTGGAAAAGATGACTAAGAATAGATTGCTTGAAATGTTAGGCTCCATCAGATTGATGGAGAAGGAAATTAAGACTCTGAACGAGCTTAACGCGCTCGGAATGAATCCATCTACGAGAGATAAGATGGAACTGTCAGTAAACTATATGTCACATCAAGTGGCATTTGTTCGTGCGTGTGTTGAATCCCTGCTCAGCGAGGGAGGCGTATAATGGGATACGCAATAGTAATGGGATTCTGCATTAATTGCAAGAACCCAATACAGTTTAATCCCCATCGAGTGCCGTCCATTCGCGTGAATGGTGTGCGCGAACCATTGTGCGAGTCTTGCGCCCATCGATGGTGCGAGATTCATAAAGTAGATCCTGAGCAAGTAATCTTTTCAGACTCGTATTCTCCTGTTGAAGAGAGCGAGTTATAAGCTCCAGAGGGAGATTCGGGGCAAAAAGAAATAGACAGGAGGATTAATCCTGTGCGCGGAATAGACAATCGTCGGCTTGAGAGATTGAAGATAAGAGTAGTAATGTCTCCCGCACAGAGGGGAGTAATCATTGCCTCTCTTATCTTCTGGCTCTGGTTCGCTTGGTATCTCTGGAGGAATTGAAACATGGGAATACTCGAAGACATGCGCGATCTCTTGGTCAATATAGACAAGAACGTCGCGAAAATTGCTGGTGGTAATGGACCTAAACCACCTAATAAAGATTGGCCTAATCTTCCCACAGGATTCAAGAAAATCACTGAATGGGATATGTCAGGAGATCCGCCTGCAACTTCTGATGGTTCAACGTATATTGACGAGCCAATACCGGGAAGTAATGGTTGGCGCGCGGCATATAATCACACACCCGGCACCATGTATCCCGACGACCCATCCTATGGAGTGTGGGCTAATACACCATACGGATACGGCGAAGCTGTTCCTGATCCAGACTTTGCAAAGAAGATTTACAGACACACATATCCTGAAGGAATGCGTGAGGGTAATGCAGGAATTACAATGTATCTTGCATGGCCTATTAACACAGGCCCACGTGAGTTCTATGCAGGATACTGGTGGAAGCCTAGTGCAGATTTTGACCTATCCAATAACGGAAGCAAGATGTGCTTCATGTTTAATGGCGGTGGTGGAGCCGGTGGACAGATATTCATTACTTTCTCCGGTTCTAAACAGGTTTGTGTAATGCCTGAATATGAGCCACATGACGATCCGAATGTTCCGTATTACATTCGGTATCCCAACAAGGACCAGAAAGAGGTCACACTCGGAGAGTGGCATCAGATTGAATGGTATGTGAATCTTGATACACATATTATTCGTTGGTGGGTTGATGCAGTATTAACAGGAGATTTTGACGATCTCGTGCCGAATAACTACAACTTCGATATGTATCAGTTCTCTCCTACGTATGGAGGTTGTTGTAGTCACAATCGTCCGAATACCTGTGAATACTACTTCCGTGACTGTGTAGTTGCTATCCCTGATACAGTCAAAGGTATAGCAGCTAAGAAACCGATGAAGTTTATCAAACTTCCGAAAGATTACAAGCTGCCAGTTCACGATCCCTGGCCGAAAGAGCACAAGTAATATGGATATACTTGTCCCAACTAAGAAGCACAATCTGATTTTTGACGCGACTGTATTCTCTGCATTAGAGGGATGCGCGACATACCATGATTTGAGATTCAATCATAGGTTTGTCTCAATACAGGGTAAGTCGAATAGTTTAGAAGTGGGATCTCTCATTCATAAAGTGCTTGAAGTGTATTACAAGCACAAGATTGATGGATTCCGTCAAGATACTTCTGAAGGGAATGCAATCGCGGCCGGACTTTTGTATGTGAATGGTTGTCCACATTGTGCTGGTGTCATGGAAGTAAAAGAAGGAGAGAAACTACCATGTGGACATGAACCAGGCGAATATCCCGGTATGCAGAATACGCCAGAATACAATGACAAGTATATCATTGGCTGGCGTTTCGCACTCGACACTTGTCAACAATACTTCAAGTTCTATATCAACGACTCTTGGATTCCTCTTGCAGCGGAAGAAGTGCGTAAGGAAGTATTGTATGAGGACGACGAGATAAGAGTTGGATGGAAGGCGAAGCTAGATTTGATCGTAGATACGAACCAGATTGGTATCATATCTATGGATCACAAAACATTTAAACAGAGAAGAGACAAGACTACACTGAACAACCAGTTCATTGGTCAGTGTCTCTTGCTCAACTCTCGGAATGTTTTGATTAACAAGATCGGCCTGCAAACTACGTTGAAGATAGACGAGAGACTTACGCGAGAATTAGTCTCTTATTCGTCGGACAAACTAGATGAATGGAAGAATGAGATTCTTCCTTACTACGCGTATAAGTATGTCCAGTTCGCAGAGAGTGGATACTGGCCTCCCAACTATACGCATTGTGATGGCGTATTTGGTTCATGCATGTTTAAGAGAGTCTGTGAATCTGACAGGAATATGCGTGTAGAAGTGTTGCGTAACGAATTCCAGATAGCTCCTATTTGGGATCCAGACAACAAAGGAGACGACGTATGAAGATAGTACTTGAGATTACTCTTGACAAAGATGTGACCGAAAATGGCAAGAAAGCCATTGAAGAAGAAATTATCGAATGGATTACGAGAGAGTATGAGCAGGATGTAACTGCTATTTATATTCTTCTAGGAGTGGAGGAATGAGACTATACTGCATTTTCTGCGGTAAGTGCGTGAGTAGCTCCGTGCCAGACATTACATTCAGAGCCGCCGCAATATGCCCTGAATGTATCGAAGAAGGGAGAGTAATCATTCCAGAGGAAAAAGAGAAAGACCCAAAACAATTGGAGTTACCATTCGATGCGCCTGCTGAGTGACCGAATACAGGAGTTCATTGATTGGTTAGAGGCCAATACTGACTTCTGCATGTGGGATGAGGCAGTTAAACAGTCAGTTCATAAACAATTAATCGTGTTTATGATATCTGATAAGTCACCTACTGAGGAGAGTGACAATGCCAACGATGGACGACGTTAGTTTCGATGCTCTGTATTGCATGTTCAAGGGAGAACCTGGCACAAGAAAGAGCACGCAGGCTCTCTCATTTCCCGGTCCACAGGAATGGTTGTCGTGGGATAGAAAAATGAATGGTATTTATCTTCCCATGAGACAATGGGGAATAGACCCCAAAACAATCGTGTATCGTGACTACGATAACTGGACTGATGCACGAGCAAGATTAGAACAGTTGCAAGTAAACTGTCCAGCCCGCACTATCATCGCGGATAGTCTCACTTCAATGTGTGACATGACGTTGCGCCAGACTATTAAAGCAAAGTATGGTGTTAAACGTCAATCAGGACAAGCCGCGGGTAAGTTAATCGCGGGTATCGCCGTAAATGAAATAGAGGACTATAACGCTGAGTCCTCTGCATTGCAGGAATTGATTGCGTTGACCAAAGATATCAACGCATATCACAAAGTCAATATCATTCTCATCGCGCACGTCGTGCAAGCAGAATATCGTGACACGACGAAGAATACGACTCATGTGAGTCGCACAATAGTAACTGCTGGAAAGAAAGTTGCGCCGAAGATTCCAGCATATTGCGGGGAGGTGTATCACTTCAATATCAAGAAAGGGATGGTTGAGGGTGCTGGCGGAGAATATTCACTCCTGACGGAACATACGGGAGATGACTTCGCAAGAACTGCGCTAGGACTCGACAGAGAGATAGTATTTGGTGACAAACCTCTCTACGACACCTACATCAAACCAGCCATCAACAAGATGACACAAACCTTTACTCCACTTACCAAACTCTGAGGTGACAGTATGGCTATTTTCGAGTTCTCGGATTCTGACCTTCTCCGCAACAAAACCGTGACTCCTGCATGGTATCTGTTGCTCATCAACGCACATCGTGACTGGAGTCCTAGCAAGGACCAGCAGAGCAACAACTGCTTCTACGAGTGTGTCATCGAGAAGAACGCTGACACAGGTGACACGGAGTTCGCCGGAGTTCCTATCGAGTTCATGTTCAATGACAAACCCAAGGCTCGTGGTTTTATCGAGGGTTTCTTGCGTGGACTCGGTGTAGAGGTCGCGTCGGGCAAGCGATATGACGGCAATTCAGCCGTGGGACGACGTATTGAGGCATTCGTGGAGAACGATACCTACAATGGTCGTCTTATCAACAAGGTGAACCACAAGTATCGGACGGCTAAGTAGCCCGAAGGTTGGTAGGTATCGGATAACTGACCCCACTCTATAACCACTTAAAGGGTGGAGTTTATGGTTGGATACCGAGTGGCAACATTTTTCTACAGGTTCAGAAGACTTCACATGGAGACTACAATGACTGACTACACGCTGCAAGAAGATACGGAAGATCCTCTGGACGAATCGCCCGCAGAGGAAAACGAAGAGGATGACGATGACTTCGTTGATGATGATGACGACGAAGACGACGACGAGGATACCAGTGAGGATGATGATACAGACGAAGAGGAAGAAGAATCTGGGCAAGAACCTTCAGAGGAATCAGATGACGAAGGAACGTCTGGAGACTCAGAAGACGAAGACGAAGTAAGCTAACTCATATTATGTGGAGCCATGTATTCGAGCTTCCCCTAATACGTGTAACTCCATATAGTATGACAGGGGGCACATACAACACTGCTAATCACAGATTACGTGTGTGCCCCCGCCCTATTGGTAGAGGACAATATGAATAAGAAGATGATCGGTCGAATTATCAGAACTAGTAAAGCGGGCTGGGGATACATTTCTACGAAAGAAATGCCATTTGTTCGTATCTTCTTTCACTGGACGGAATTGAGACAAGACTCAGTTCAATTTCTTGATCTCAGACCGGGAATGGCTGTGGAATTTAGTCCTGTGCAAGTATATGGTCGCGGCTGGCGTGCGATTCATGTGCGAGTAATGGAAAGGAAAGAATATGAGCAAAGAAAACAAGATCTGCCCGTATTGCAAGAACGACGATCAGACGATGATGGAGCAAGTGATCCATTACAAAAGCCCGAATAAGATTATGTGGATTTGTCGCGTCTGCTCTAAAATCTTCGAGGTGAAAGATGAACGAAATACCGGAAACTCACTGTCCGAAATGTAACGTCCGTTTAGACATGGTTAGTAGCAGACTAGGTAGTAATCCGCGGGAGGGCGATTACTGTATTTGTATCAATTGCTATGTCATCTTGAAATTCACGAAGAACTTGAAAATATACGTTCCGGATACAGAAATTCCTGAGGACGTATTAGAGGAACGTGAAGCATTTCTAAAATTTCAACGGAGCTTCGGAAATGGACGCTAAATATGTCCCTGGTATGGGGCCATCAGGTGGTGTGCAGCTTCTGATATTAGGAGAAGCACCGTCGTATGAGGAAGTAAGAGCAGGCAAACCATTCGTCGGGCCTAGCGGAAGAGAGCTAGACAGACTACTAAAAGATGCGGGCATCAATCGTAATGATTGCTGGATTACGAATGTCTGCAAGTATGAGGTGTCAGCTAACGAATACAAACAGAAGATACCATTTCAGGTTCGCGCAAAGAATGCAGGAATAGACCTCAGTCAACAACTAGCAGAACTTCAGGTAGAAATAAATGATGTTAACCCTAACGTCATATTGGCTCTCGGTGGGACTGCGCTATGGGCACTATCAGGAAAAACGAAGATTACTAAAGAGCGCGGATCTTTACGGTGGGGGATGGGTCACAAGTTTGTCGCTACCTATCATCCCGCGCATCTGTTACATTCATCTAGTGGTGGAGAAATCAAAGGGTATTGGAATCGATCCGCAATGATATTCGATTTCAAGCGTGCACTAGAAGAGTCAGTAAAGCCGCAGCTTGAACTTCCCGCCAGAACCATCCAGATTTGTCAGAACTCCGCCGAGTTATATGGTTTTTTAGAGAAATACAAGCACCGCCGCAAAATGGCAACAGATATTGAGGCGGGCGGTCATTGTATTCCTATCTGTATTGGCCTCGCACTCAATGCACATCATTCAATGGTAGTCCCTCTGTGGAATATTCATGGTATTTCGAATATGTCCGACAGAGATATGGTGAATTGTTGGGTAATGCTGTCTCAAGTATTGTGGGAGAAGGACATTGTTGGACAAAACTTTAACTATGACCGGGATAAAATCAGGCGACTTGGATTTGCCATTAGGCGAATCTATAGCGATACAATGCTCAAAGCCTTTGCGCTTAACCCTGAACTCCCTAAAGGGCTTGCATTCCTTACAAGTGTATATACCAGAGAACCCTTCTATAAAGACGAAGGTATGTATGAGGGGGACATTAGAGATTTACTTCTCGGATGCGGGCGCGACGCTTGCGTTACATACGAAATAGATGAAGCAATGGAACCTGAACTGGATGAGTTAGGAGTAAGAAAGTTCTACTATAATTTTCTGATGACTCTTCCAGACTTCTATCACGAAATAGAGAATAATGGGTTCCATATCAATGAGCAACGTCGCGCCGAGTTAATCCAGAAATACGTAGAGTGGGATGAAAGACTCAGATTTGAGATGTTTCAACTTGCACAGGTAGACGTTAATTCTAACTCTCCTAAAGAAGTTAAGAAACTCTTGTTTGAGACTTGGAAACTCCCACATAGACACGGCACGGGAGAAGAGGAATTAACCTCTCTCTTGAATCTTCAAGCAGGTGTTCGTGCTCCTTCTCAGCGAGAGTGGATAGAGAAGTGTCTAGAAAGGCGTCGCGTCAGGAAGGGAATCAATAACCTGATGGCGATACCAGATTTTGACGGTAGGATGAAAACGACTTGTTATATGTGTCTTGAAACAGGGCGCACGACGACAGGTCAGCAAGACCCTCCAATACGTCCATTAGTAGACCTTGTAGGCAAAGGTAGAGTAGCTGATAAAAAGGCTCTAGGAATAGCATTCCAGACCTTGACTAAACATGGTGACTTTGGCGATATTAGAGGTATGTATGAACCCGCAGAAGGTGAAATATTTGTTCAGTTAGATTCCTCGCAGGCAGAAGCACGAGTAGTGTTTAATCTTGCGATGGATGAACAGGCGCTAAAGGATATCGACGAACATGACTATCACGCTCTCACTGCATCCTGGTTCTTCGGCGGGAATGAGGACGATTACTCTAAGAAACGTCTTGGTTACGAATCACCTATTCGATTTGTTGGTAAAACTCTTAGACACGCAGGACATCTCGGAGCAGCTAAAAGACGAGCAGCTACAAGTGTTAACACGGATGCTCGTAAATATAAAATCGCAATAACTATCACCGAGGCAGAAGCAGAGCGAGCACTCAAGATATTTCACGCGAAACAACCAAGGATAAGACAGGTATTTCACGCTG
>Ga0081455_10000584_pt1 | contig 47478 bp, 37 predicted proteins | sample TabmetS3T2R1_FD_70207 | JGI IMG/M metagenome (GOLD analysis project Ga0081455, IMG submission 70207) | Tabebuia heterophylla rhizosphere microbial communities from the University of Puerto Rico - S3T2R1 | ecosystem: Host-associated > Plants > Roots > Rhizosphere ...
ACCGGTCAGGACCCCCACGATGCCCGCCGAGTCCCGGACCCGCGCTTCCTCAACCAGACGGGTGAGGCCAGCTGCCACGACAGCCGATGTCGGCTCGACATACAGCCCTCGACCCGCGAGATCGCGGATCCCTTGCTCGATCTCCGCCTCCGTCACCGACAGCACGATGCCGTCGGTCTCCGCGAGAGCCCGGAGCAGCTCGTGGCCACGGATGGGATGCGTCGAATCGATCCCTTCGGCGAGGGTCCCGAGCGCAAACTCATCATCGAGTGGTGACACGTCGTTCGCTCCGGAGACAGCGGCGCGATGGACGGGGTTGCAGTTGGCCGCTTGCACGAACACGAGTCGTGGGAGCCGCTCCATACGACCCCAACGGCGTAGATCGGAGAACCCCCGGTACAGCGCCAGCGCGATGCTCCCGTATCCGACCGGCATGACGACCCATCCCGCAGCCGCGCACTGCTCGTGCAGTTCGTAGGCCACGGTCTTCATGCCTTCGATGAAGTACGGGCTCCAATTGTGGGCCGCATACACGGCATCGCTGGTGGCGGCAGCCTCCTGGCACGCGATCGCAGCGGCCTCTCGACTCCCTGGGACCTCGACGACGTCCGCGCCGTAGGCACGGATCTGTGCGCGCTTGGGGGCCGAGCTGCTTGCGGGAACGTAGATGGTGCACCTCACGCCAGCGAGAGCCGAGTACGCCGCCATCGATGCACCAGCGTTGCCACTCGTGTCCTCGATCAGGCTCTGCGCTCCCAAGGTGCGGAGCCTCGATACGAGGAGGGCGGAACCACGATCTTTGTACGACCCCGTCGGGCATAGGTAGTCGAGCTTCAGGCTGACGTCGACGCCATGCCAGTCCACTGTCGCGAGGGGTGTGCCGCCTTCGCCCAGCGTCAAGCGATCCGTCGAGTCACCAACCGGGAGGGAAGCCCCGTACCGCCAGATCCCGAGACCCGAAGCGTTCGGATCGAATGGCTCCGTATCACCCCCAACCTCGAGATAGCCACCGCACTCACATCGCCACCTCGTGTCCGATTCCTCGTATTCAGTTCCACAGCGCCCGCAGAGGAGGCACGTACTTGCTAGAGGGATGCCCGGCCTCCTTGGTCGAAGTAGAAGGTCATCGGATAGGTATTTCCCGGGGCCACTAACACGTTCGCAACACGGGCGGGAACGTTGGCCAGCTCCTCCTTCGCGACGGACACGCCATACGAGCCGAGCCCGCTGCCGAGGAGCCCGATGCCGAACACTTCGTCGACGAGGATCTCGTACATCCGTTTGCCGATCGTGACGCGCTCCTCGTCGAGCGCCGTATAGCCCTTTCGCCAAAGCTCCATCACCTCGCGCATCTTCGGCGGCGGCTCTTTCCCCTGCCTGCCGTCCGATAGGAACCAGCGGATGTACGGCGGACCGAAGACGCCGGAGAACCCCATGAACGACGACGGGAAGAGCTCATCGGGGTAGATGAACGGGTCCTCGCTGCCCTGGTTGAAGACGGCGATCTGGATCTCGTTGGCGTTCGCTCGCTCGGCGCTCTCCGCACTGGAGACCGTGTGGATCTCCATGTCGACGCCGATCCTCTTCCATTGCCCCTTGACCATCTCGGCGATCCCCGCAAGATCCGAGAAGTTGATCTGGCAGGTGACCTCCAGACACAGACGCTGTCCGTCCGTGCGCAGGCGGTATCCCTCCGCGTCCCTCTCGGCGAGTCCGATCTTGTCCAGCAGCTGATCCGCTTCGGCTACATCGGTGGTCGCCCAGCGCGTTCGGTACTCCGGGCCGGGGAAGTAGGGGTCTCCTTCGTATGGCGCGATGGAGTTCGGCGGGGCCATATCTGAGAAGAACGCCTTGCTGATCTCGTCGCGGTCGACCGCGATCGCGAGCGCTCGGCGGAAATCGACGTTGCGGAGGAGGGCGCCGATGACCGGATCCGCCTCGTAGGCAAGGTTCAATCGGATCCCCGCGGAGTTGCCCTCGTTCGGGCTGAGGAAGACCCGATAGCGCCCCTCCGCCTCGTTCTCCATGAGCGACGGCAGGAGCTGAGCGAAGATGTTCGACTGGAAGTCATACTCGCCCGCGACAGCGCGTTCGTTGACGACCTTGATGCTCTCGGCGGCGGATGCCGAGATCCGGTCGAGGTATGGAAGCTGGTTGCCCTCGGTGTCGACCCAGATGCTGTAGGGATTGCGCTCGAGCACCCAGTGTTCGGTCCGCTTCTCCTTGCCCCGCACCACCGTCCAGGGCGTCAGGACCGGTAACTCCGCGTTCTGGGTCCAGTCGTTGCGCGCGAGGAAAAAGCTCGGCCAATCGGGGAATCCGGCGTCCATTGCCATCTCGTCGACCGCGGCCTGCCCGCCCGGCGCGAACTTCGGATGGAACCGCGAGAGGTAGTGCCTCGGCGCGAAGGCGCCCATACCCTCGGCGCCTCCGATCTCCGAGGCCTGCCCGTTGAGCCCGCTATGGATCGCGAGGACCCGTGGAAGCAGCGGGTTCGGACCGGGCGAAACGAATCGGACCGCGTGTGCATCGATCTTCTCGATCACGATCGGCTCGCCGAAGAGGACCATCCTTCGGTGTGGCTCTGGCATGAGCTGCTTGTTCAGATACACGTCCTCGTACCAGAACATCACGTCATCGGCGGTGAATGGAGCGCCGTCCGACCAATGCATCCCGCGGCGCAGCAGGATCGTCAGAGTCGTCGCATCCTCGCTGAGCTCGAAGTCACGGGCGAGGTTCGGAACGACCTCGGTGGACTCGTAGTTCCACCAGAGCAAGCTGTCCGGGCCGCTGAGGAACAGCTCTTCGTCGGGCCCGCTGCGGTTCGCGCTCATGAACCCCCGGCGCAAGGTGCCACCGTACGTCCCGATGCTGTGCACCGGCTTCAGGACCAGCGGATCCTGGCCGATGCGATCGGCGACCGGTGGCAGCTTCCCCTCCTGCACGAGCGCGGCAAGCTCGGGCGCTTCCGCGAAGGATGTCGGAACCCTTGCCGGATCCGTGATGAGCTCGGCGCCCTCGATCTTCGCGAGCTCGTAGCGGCCGAGCATCTCTGGCCCGGGGGCGCCCTCGCCGGTGTCGGCCATGCATCCCTCCTAGTCGATGTCGTTGCTGCGCATCCCACCGTCGACCGGGATCAGGACGCCGGTGATGTAGTCCGAGAGGTCGGTGCAGAGGAACTCGACGGCCTTGGCGCAGTCCTCGGGAGTTCCGTTCCGGCCCAACGCGATCTTCGGGATCAGCCCGTCGTTGGCGACCCCTGGGGTGTTCATGACCTTGCCGGTCGCGATCGAGCCAGGTGCGATGGTGTTGGCATTGATGCCGAACGGACCGAGCTCTTGCGCGAGGTAACGGGTGTAGGTCGTCACGGCAGCCTTCAGGGCGGCATAGTGACCGCTGCCCCCCTCCTTGTTCGGCATCGAAGCCGCGATCGAGCTGATCGTGACGACGCGCCCCGATCGCTGCGCCTTCATGTACTCGACGGCCGCGCGGACGAGGTTCGCGGTCCCGATCAGGTTCAGGTCGACCGCGAACTGGATCGACGCGTTCGTCTGTTGACTGGTCGGGGAGAAGTCGTTGAGCATGCCTCCGGCATTGCACACGAGGATGTCGACGCGTCCCCATTTCGCGGCGACGTCGTCGACCATCGCCTTGACCGCTACCTCGTCCGTCACGTTCAGCTCGTAGTCGGCGGCGCGGCCACCTGCTGCGCCTATCTCCTCCGCCGTCGTCTCGGCCTTCATCGCTTTCGCCTCGAGCTCGAAGTCCTCATAGGACTTCAAGTTCAGGTCACAGACGGCGATCGAAGCGCCCAGCGAAGCCAGACGATGTGCATAGGCGCGGCCCAAGCCCCGCGCGGCGCCCGTGACGATGGCGACCTTGCCATCCAACTTGCCCATCATCCGCTCCTCTCAGGAGTCCCTCTGAGCGGGTGGCTCTTTGAAGTAGGCGGGTGGCTCTTTGAAGTAGAAGGTCATCGGATGCATGGTCCCCGGGCCTGCGCCGTAGTTCGGGACGCTTGCGGGGATGTTTCCAAGGGTCGTCTTGGCGACGTATGCGCCGTAGTTCGCGATGCCAACGCCGAAGAGGCCGATGCCGTACACCTCATCGATGAGGATCCGGTACATCTGCTTACCGATCTCGATCCGATCCGCTTCAGGCGCGACGTAGCCCTTCCGCCAGAGCGCCATCACCTCACGCATCGTGGCCGGCGGCTCCTTGCCCTCTTTGCCGTCCGTCAGGAACCATCGGATGAACGGAACTCCAAACGTCCCCTGGTAGCCGAACTCCGCCGACGGGAAGAGTTCGTCTGGATACACGAAGGGGTCCTCGCCGCCGATCCCGAAGACGGTGAGCTGGACGAGGTTGGCGTTCGGCCGCTCGGAAGCGGCGGCGATATCCGTTGGCTCGAAGAGGGTCGTATCGACGCCGATCCGCGTCCATTGCTTCATGATCAGCCTGGCGATCCCGGGATTGTCCATGTTCCCGGGGTGGCAGGTGAACTCGAGTTGCAGGCGCTTGCCATCCGGGCGGAGCCGAAACCCCTCTGTGTCCTTCTTGTCGAGGCCGACCGAGTCGAGCATCTGGTTCGCCCTCGCCACGTCCTTCGTCGCCCAGAGCGTCCGATATTCAGGACCGGGGTCGTAGCGGTTCCCCTCCCGTACCACGATCGTGCAGGGGGGGACCAGGCCCTCGAAGAACACGTTGCTGATCTCTTCGCGGTCAACGCCGAGCGAGAGGGCCCGGCGGAAGTCGGGGGTGCGAAGGAGGTCTCCGATCACCGGGTCGGCTTCATAGGCGGTATTGACGCGGATGCAGGCGATGTTGGCGGCTTCCGGACTGAGGTGAAGCTTGTAGCCGCCCTTCTCCTCGTTCTCTTTGAGGCGGGCCAGGTGATCGGACCAGAGATAGTTGTCCTGGAAGTCGTACTGGCCCGCCACCGCTCGCTCGTTGATCTCCTCGGAGCTCTCGGCAGCGGCCATATCGATCGTGTCGATGTAGGGGAGCTGGTTCCCCTCCGTGTCGACCCAAACGGAGTAGGGGTTCCGCTGCAGTACGAAGTTCTGGGTGTGCTTCTCCTTCCCCTTGACGACGATCCAGGGGCAAAGGACCGGCAGGTCGGCGTTCTGGGTCCAGTCATTGCGCGCCTTGTAGAAGGTTGCCCAGTCCGGGAACCCGGCGTCGGCGGCCATCTTGTCCACCGCGTCCCGCCCACCAGCTGCGTACTTCGGATGGAACTGCGACAGGTAGTGCTTCGGGGCGAAGCCGCCCATCCCATCGGCGCCACCCAGCTCGCAGGCGTGGCCAGCCATCGCCGCGTGCATCGAAAGGGATGCCGGGAAGAGCGGGTTGGGGCCGGGCGAGACGTAGCGGACCGTGTGGCGATCCACCATCTCGATGACGATCGGCTCGCCGAAGCGCTGCATCCTGGAGTGCGGCTCGGGGATGAGCTGCCTGTTCAGGTACATCTCCTCGTACCAGAACATGATGTCCTCGCTCGTGAACGGTGCTCCGTCCGACCAGCGCATCCCGCGGCGCAGAAAGACCGTCACGGTCGCCTCGTCATCGCTCAGCTCGAAGTCACGGGCGATGTTGGGTATGACCTTCTCCCAGCCGGACTGCGTGAAGTTGTCCCACCACAGCAAGCTGTCCGGGCCCGAAACGAACATCTGCTCGTCGGGAGCGACGCGCGCATCGCTACGGAAGGCACGGTGCAAGGTGCCGCCGTATGTCCCGATGCTGTGCAGAGGCTTCAGGACGATCGGGTCTTGACCGATGCGCTCGCCGACCGGCGGAAGTTTGCCCTCTTGCACACGTGCGGCGAGCTCTGGGGCCTCCTTGAACGACGTCGGGAACCTCGTCGGATCCGTGACGCGCTCAGCGCTCTCGAACCCTCCGATCTCGTAACGGCCATACTTCTGAGTCTCTCCTGCGAGCGCCGCGGCGTACGTGAAATCGGACATCTAGCCCGCCCTCCTCGTTACGGCTTCAGGATCTCGTAGATCGATGCCTCGCGGTCGGTCACGACATCGATGACGAACGGCTTCTTCGACTCCAGGGCAAGGCCAACCGCTTTCGCGACTCCCGACGCATCCTCGACGCGGATACCGTCCGCGCCCCATCCGCGCGCGATCGAGACGAAGTCCACCTGGCTGAGCTCGGCCGAGTACGGGAAGTCGCCGTTGTCCTCGCGGTACCACATCAACGCCGAGTCGTTCATGACCAGGAAGACCGGGGCAACGCCCTCCTGGACGGCTGTGGCGACCGCATGCGTCGTCATGGAAAAGCCGCCGTCGCCGGCGACGGCAACGCACGGGCGGCTCGGGTGGACCAACTTCGCCGCGACCACAGCAGGTGTGGCCCAGCCCATCGGCGCAGTGCCGCCGGGCATGAGGATGCATCCCGTCGTACGGGCTCGATAGCCGTGGATCGTGAAGTGCTTGTTCTTCCCCGCATCGAGCGTGATCATCGTGTCGGCAGGGAGCGTCTCGTTCAAGACGTCGACGATCCACCGCGGCGTGGGAAGAGCACCGTCAGCGAGCGGAGCCGCCTCGCTCGACGGCGAGGGGACGAACCAGGGCTCGCGCTGCTCGCCCGCGAGCTCGTCCTCGAGCGCCGCGTGGAGCTGTCGGAGCGTCGCGGCGGCGTCACCAACGAGTGCGTGCTCGACCGGGAACACCCAGCCCGTCCTGCGCTCCTCGATGTCGATCTGGATCAGGACCTGCCGCTCGGGGTCGATGATGTCCTTCGCGTGTCGATGCGTGACATCGTCATCGAGCCGGGACCCGATGATGACGACGGCGTCGGCCTCGGCGAACGCGCGGTTCGCGTCCGGCTGACCCATGGTCCCGATGAGTCCGAGGCAGAGCTCGTCCTCATCGCTCATAGCGCTGCGGCCCTTCGGGCTCATGGCGACCGGCGCACCGAGCCGATGCGCGAGAAGCTGCAACTCGTCGTACGCGCGCGCAACGTGCACGCCGTTGCCCGCGAGGATCACCGGACGGCGCGCGGCCACGACGGCACTTGCGGCGGCAGCCACTTCTCCCGGCTCGGCACACGTCACGGGGCGACCGAGATAGCTCGCTGTCGGATGGAGGAACGGCGCCGAATGATCGTCGACGATCCCGGCCAGCGCGGCGTTGCGTGCCAACACGACGGACGGACCGGGTCGACCCAACATCGCGTGCCTCAGGCCGAGCTGCGTCGCCTGCACGGCTTCCTTCGGCGTCGTGGCATAGGCGAAGTACTTGGTGAAGCTTCGGAACATCCCGGGAACGTCGATCGAGCCGTAGTTGCCGGTACCACTCTGGATGAAGGGGTGCAGTCCGAAGCCGCCGTCGGTCGTGTCGCACAGGACGAGCATCGGTGAGCTGCTCAGCCTGGCCTCGATGATCCCCATCGCGCCGTTCGAGGCCATGAAGAGCCCTTGACCCAGGGCGATCCCGGGCCGACCGGTGAGACGTCCGTAGACGTCGGCCATGATCGGCGCACTCTGCTCGTGTCGCACGAGGACGAAGTGCATGCGACCCTGCTTGCCGATCTCGGTAGAGATGAAACCCGACGCTCCGCCGGGCAGACCGAACATCATGTCGTAACCCGCGTCAGCGATGACGCGGGCTACGCCTGCGGCCCCGGTCTCCGGGCCCGCCGGAGTGGATCCACTCTGTGGCTCGGCGGCCGTCGTCGTCTTCGCCATCCCCCTCACCCCGGTAGTTGTCTCGATCGCTCTGGGCTCACAGAGGCCTTCACGACGACGCCGTTCCCGGGGCCCTAGGGTCGTTCCTGGTGCGCACCACCACGGTAAGGAGCGCACAAGCTGCGCCGCTATGGCTCAGACCGCTAAGAAGTTGACGGTTTCTGCTGAGCGAACGAAGTTTGGGCAGAGCTAACTCCGGCGTCCATGCGGGGAGGAGAGGCTCTCAGAACCCTTCGTCGCGGTCCGCCCCTAGTAAAGAGGGGGCGTCACGACGAACAGCACGCGAGCCTTCTCGTCGGGGGATGGATTGCGGAAGGTGTGCTTCTCACGGGGGTCGAACGTGAGGGCGTCGTCACGGTTGAGGATGAAGGAAGCGCTGTTCACTTCGACGACGATCACACCTGACAGGACGAGGAGGAATTCCTCTTCAGCCTGGATGGAGTATCGCTCGCCGCCGGCTGTGCCACCCGGCTCGAAGATCGTATGTGTCACCTGGAGCCTCACGCGACTACCTGGCGTGAGCAGATGCTGCTCGAGTCCTTCACCCCCGTAGTCGATCCGTACCCGCTCGGAAGCTCGAACGAGCGACGACCGCGGAGGGTCGAAAAGGGCACCGATGCGCACCTGAAGCTGATCGCACAACGCAAGGAGCGAGGCCATCGAGGGCGACGCCAAGCCGCGCTCGATCGTGCTCAGGTAACCCTTCGTCAGGTGTGCCCTGGCCGCGAGGTCGGCGAGGGACAAGCCCAACTCCTGGCGTCGTTCCCGAAGGCGACGTCCCAGCTCGACGTGTGCGCCGCTCGTTCGTCCCTCTGAGGCGTTCCGTACCCGCACACGATCGGCCTTCGCCTTGGCCGCAACCTTCGCCATCCCGCTGGACGATACAGCCAAGAGAGTGAACCGCATGATCGCCGAGGCGCGAGCCGGTTGCTCCTCGCTGATATTGACATACGATATCGTGATGCACGAGTGCTCGTGATGGCAGGGGACGAGCGGCGTCTGGTTCGGAGGGTCCAGCGATGAACGTTCTGCACGCGCGCGTGGTGCCAGCGAAGGCCGGCGACATCGCGGAGGTGGCGAAGCGCCAACACCTGCGGATCACCGACCTCGAGGGAAAGCAGGTCGCCCGGCGACTTCATCGAGTTTCGCGCTGCGATCGACTGTCTCGTCGCCGTGTCCAACCGTCCCGATGACACGATCACGGCCTGCAACGGCTTCCGCTGCACCCCGATCAAGCTCGAGGTGCTCGACCCCTGAGTCCAGAACACAGCGTCGGGAGGACGAGGTTCGCCCGGGCGATCGAGGGCGAGGAGAGGAGACATGACCATGGGGACCCTCGAGGTCATCGATCCGGCGACCGAGGACGTCATCTCCACCGTGGCAGACGCGACCGCCGACGACGGCTGCGCCGCCGTCGACCGGGCAGCCGGGGCGTTCCCGTCGTGGGCCGACACTCCGCCTCGCGAGCGGTCTGAGATCCTTCGCACGGCGCACGAGCTGTTGCTGGCCCGGACCGACCAGGTAGCCGAGACGATCGTGCGCGAGAACGGCAAGCCCATCGCGGAGGCCAGAGCCGAGGTCGCCTACGCCGCTGAGTTCCTGCGCTGGTTCGCCGAGGAAGCCGTGCGCATGGATGGGGGCATCGTCGAGGCGCCGGGCGGCGGCGGGAAGATCATGACGCTGCTCCAGCCCGTGGGCGTGTCGTTGCTGGTGACGCCGTGGAACTTCCCCGCCGCCATGCTGACCCGCAAGGCCGGGCCTGCCCTCGCCGCCGGCTGCACGGTCGTGGCGAAGCCGGCCGAGTTGACGCCGCTGACCGCGCTGCTCATCGGCGAGGTCTTCCGCGACGCCGGGGTCCCCGAGGGCGTCTTCGAGGCCGTGACGACGAGCGACCCGTCCGGCGTCGTGAGCGCGATCCTCGACGACGAGCGCGTGCGCAAGCTCAGCTTCACCGGCTCCACCGAGGTCGGACGCATCCTGCTGGCCAAGGCGGCAGAGCGCATCGTCAACTGCTCGATGGAGCTGGGCGGCAACGCCCCGTTCCTCGTCTTCGCCGACGCGGACATCGACGCCGCGATCGACGGTGCGATGCTCGCCAAGCTCCGCCACAACGGCGAGACGTGCACCGCCGCCAACCGCCTCTACGTCGAGGCGCCCGTCGCCGCCGAGTTCGCCGACCGGCTGGCGAAGGCGATGGCGCGCCTACCGGTGGGTCCCGGGCTGGACCCGACGACCAAGCTCGGACCGCTGATCGACGCCGACACCCGGGACAAGGTCGAGCGCCTCGTACAGGCGGGCCTCGACGACGGCGCCCGCGTCCTCACCGGCGGCCGCCGGCCGCCCGACCGGCCCAAGGGGTTCTTCTACGAACCGACCGTGCTGGCCGGCGTGCGCCACGGCTCGGCGGCCGTGGCCGAGGAGATCTTCGGCCCCTTCGCACCGGTGATCACGTTCGACCCGAGTGCCGGCGACGACGTCGTCGCCCTGGCGAGCGACGTGGAGTTCGGCCTGGTCGCCTACGTGTACACGAGCGACATCGGCCGCGGGCTCGCCGTGGCCGAACGGCTCGAGACCGGCATGGTGGCGGTCAACAAGGGCATCGTGGCCGACTCCGCTGCCCCCTTCGGCGGAACGAAGCAGTCCGGGCTCGGCCGAGAAGGGGGCCACGAGGGCCTATTGGCTTTCTGTGAGACCAAATACGTCGCCGTCGACTGGGGCTGATCGGATCACGCTGGCGGCCATTTCCAGATCCAGACGTGCTGAGACATGGCCGATGCCCAGGACAACCTCATCGAAGGGTCGTGGGTCGATCCACCATCGATGCGACCTTCCCCACCTTGTCAGCCCATCGCGAATTCGCGATAGCCGCCGGCTGCGATCTCCGCGCGGCGCGCCCGAAACTTGCCCTCAGGCTCGAACACCATGTTCGTCGGCACGAAGGGCTTACCGGGGATATTCGCGCCCACGTACTTCGACTTCGTGAAGAATGGGTTCTCCGTGACTTGTTTGAGGCCGAACTGCGTCCATGACTCCTCGGCCTCGTTGGTCGGTACGATCTGAGTCGCGCCAGCCCGCTGCACGTAGCAGATCATCTCGCCGATCCAGTCGATGAGCGGCTCGATGGCACGCACGAAGTTCCCCGTCACGGCTGGGCTCGGCAGATAGAAGTTGGGAAAGCCGGCGAACATGATGTGCAGGTGGCTGCGGAACCCGTCGGCGAAGTGCTCCCGGAGCGTGCGCCCTCCCTCTCCACGGATCTCGATCGCGGAGAGTGGACCGGTGACGATGTCGAAGCCGGTCGCGAAGACGACCACGTCGAGCTCGGATTCGTGATCCCTCGTCTTGATACCGGTTGCGGTGAATCGCTCGATCGGATCCGCTTTGAGGTCCACGAGCTCGACGTTGTTTCGGTTGAACGCGGCGTAGTAGCCCTCCTCGGCGACGGGTCGCTTCGCCCCGAACCCGTGGTCATTCGGCACGAGCTTCTCCGCGATGATCGCATCGTCCACCTGCTCTCGGATCTTGCCCTTCAAGAACTCCGAGAGCTCGTCGTTGATCGGGCCGGGGTCCCAGGCCTCGTCCCATAGGCCGAGGATGTCCAACGGCGGGTCCCCTTGCCAGATCCGCTCGTAATACGCCAGCCGCTCCTCCTTGGTGAGGTCGTACGCAGATCGCGGGTCGGTGGGGATCGAGAGGGTGTTGTGCTCCAAGCAGAACTTGAAGAGTTCGGCGTACCCGTCTTTGATTTGACGCATCTCCGCTGGACCGATGGGCCGATTGCGAAGCGGCAGGCAGTACGTCGCCGTGCGCTGGAACACGACGAGCTGGCTCGCGATCTTCGCGACCTCCTGGATGACCTGCACGCCCGTCGATCCGGTGCCGATCACCCCCACGCGCTTGCCCTCGAGCTCGATCCCTTCCCTCGGCCAGCGGGAGGTGTGCGCCCACACACCTTGGTAATCGTCGAAGCCGGGGTAGGAGGGCACGTACTCCCTTGAAAAATCCCCGATCGCGCCAACGACGAACTGCGCGGTCGTGCTCGTCCCGTCGGCCAGGCCGACGGTCCAGTGGCTCCTCCCGCCGTCCCAGGTCAGGGAGGTGACTCGGGTGCCGAGTTGGATGTCGCGACGCAGGTCGAGCTTGTCCACCACGAAGTTGCAATACCGCTCGTTCTCGGGCTGCGCGGTGTAGAGCTCCGACCAGTCCCACTCCTCGAGGAGCTCCCTGGAGAAGGAGTAGGAATACTCCCGGCTCTGGATATCGAATCGGCACCCCGGGTAGCCATTCCAGTACCAGGTGCCACCGACGCCGTCGGCCTCCTCGAAGGCCCGGACGCGCAGGCCAAGCTCGCGTAGGCGATAGAGCGCGTAGATCCCGGCGATCCCCGCACCGATGACCACGACATCGAAGCGTGCAGATGCGTTCGGTGACACTGAGCTCCTCCTGTCGACGCCAGACATCTTCACTGCAGCGCGCGCGACGAACGGGGCACGCGAAACCTCTACGAGCCTCGCGCCCAAGCGGACATCTCGGCCCGCAGGTCCGGATCCAGTCCCATCACATGCGCGGCGACCGCGTCGTCGATCTGCTTCGTCGTCCGCGGCCCGATCAGGACCGAGGTGACCAACGGGTGCGTCATGGCCCAAGCCATCGCCAAGCGAACCATGGGGATTCCTCGCGTCTGCGCAAGTGATCGCAGCGACTCGACGATCTTCAGGTTCCGTTCGGTGAAGCGGTACGCCACCGGCGGCGTCTCGTCGAAATCCGCATCCGGGGACAGCGGCTGCACATCGGTATACTTGCCGCTCAACAGGCCGCTACCCAGTGGGCTGTACGTCGCTACGGCGATGCGTTCGCGTTCAGCCAGAGGCAGGAGTTGGTCTTCCATCTCCGCCAACCCCACCGGGCGATGGGCCCGAGGATCTGCCGCCGTGACGAGGCTGTATTCCGATTGGAGGAATCCGTATCCCTCGTAGCATCGCGAGCGGCTGATCTGCAGTGCCCGTTCGAGCTGCGCGGCCGTGTAGTTGCTGCATCCGATGGTTCGCACACGCCCGGCCCGTACCTCCTCCGTCAGCGCGGCGAGGATCTCTTCCAGAGGTGGGCTGGGGACGAACTCATGCAGGAGGTAGACATCGACGTAGTCGGTGCCGAGGCGATCCAGGCTCGCTTCTAGGGCTGCGTGGATATCCCCCGCGCCGTCCAGCACTTTGGTGCACAGGGTGATCTGGTCGCGGCACCCCGTCCGGCGTAGCCAGTTCCCGATGACGCGCTCCGACTTCCCAGCCGCGTACTCCTCCGCGGTATCGAAGAACGTAATACCTTGCTCGAGGGCATGGTCCATCAAGCGATACCCGGCCTCTTCGTCGGCGCCACTCCAGCCCGGCGCCGCGATGTTCACACTTCCGAGCCCGATCGCGCTGATGCGATAGCCCGAGTCCCCCAACGGCCTCTGCTCGACCATGACCGTTCCCCTCGTAGCAGGCCGCGTACTCTCGCGGCGCATGTTGGCGGCTCGGATGCTATGAAGCGCTGGTCGTCGTGGCTATGGCGTGGATTGCTAGGGATTTGATTGCTCCTGTCATTGTTCTGCCATCCGGTCAGCCATGCTGTCACCCGATCTCGGAGCCCAGACTCACGGAGTCCGTGATCTTGAGCCGCGGGTTGGCGTACCACGGGCTGCACACCTGGGACGAGCATCGATGGGTTGGACATCAACCGCGCGGGCTACGGCACCGGATCGCTCGTCCCCGAGGCGGCCCGAATTCGCTTCACGATCTTCGGCGGCGCTACGATCTCGTTCGCTTTGATGGTCAACCATATTGACATCTTTGGCGTCGAGCCTCACGGTCATCTGGCTGGTATGGAAGCTCTCTATCGTGACTTCGGTCGTCGCCTCCGCAACGCCCGCCTCGGAGCCTCGCTGAGTCAGGAAGCGCTCGGGAGGCGTGTCGGACTCGGTCGAACCTCGATCACCAACATCGAGCAGGGCTGCCAGCACGTCGGGATCCACCTCCTCTACGACCTGGCGAAGGCAGTGGGAACCACGCCCGAGGACCTCCTACCCGATGAGGCCGCGGTTGACGGCGAGTCGCTCGACCAGGTGCCGGTGGAGATGCGCGGACATGACGACCGTGGGTAGGGCTGAGCGCGGCGTTTCGCCTCGGCTCCGATGAGCGGTCGTCGCGCGGCGGGACGACCCTGGGGGGGATCCGCGCGCGCGGCGTCACGGATGCAAGGCGAGGCGGTACACCCGTTGGGCGGTGCCGGCGAACATATCGGCGCGTTCGGACGCCGCGAAGTCGGCGGTCATCTTCTTGAACGCGTTCCAGAGCGTCCGGTAGCTCAGCGACTGACGGTCGACCGGGAAGTTGGACTCGAACATGCATCGCTCGGGTCCGAAGCACTCGACCGTGTGCAGGTAGTAGCGGGCCTGCGCCGCGATGAACTCGTCGGAGGTGGGTGGACGATCGGCGGTGTTCCAGCCGAAGCCGTTGGCCGCCATACCCATCCCACCGAGCTTTGACACCACGTTCTCGCAACGGGCCAGCTCGGCGATGTCGGCCTTCCACTCTTGGAAGATCTCCTCACGCTTGCCGGCGTATGGCCCCACGCCGAGCGGCCCGCCGAAGTGATCGAGCACCATCGTGGTCGAGGGCGCGGCGCGGGCGAGCTTGAGGAACTCACGGTTCTGATAGTGGTAGTGCCACGACTCGTAGAGCAGTCCACGCTCACCGAGCCGCACGACGCCGGCACGGAACGCCGGATCTTGGTACAGGTTCGCGGGCGCATCACCGACCAGCGACTCGTGCGGTTCGCGGGCACGGGCCAGCGCATCGCGGATCCCACGGAACAGACCCTGGCCCGCTGCTTCGTGGGCGTCGAGCACGGCGTCGAGATCGGGGAGTCGGAGATCCGTATGGCCCACGATGCCGCGGATCAGCTGATGCGAGTCCCGCGCCCCTTCACCCGCGACGAACTCGGTCTCGCCCACGGTGGCGAACTCCATCGGGCCGTCTGGTCGGTAGGCGGCCCCACACTCGACGAACACGGTTTGCTCGACGCGATGACCGGAGCGAGCGTCGCGGAGCAGTTCGGCGGGACCGTAGTCCCGGTCGCTCGCCGACGGCCACAAGTGGTGGTGGGGATCGACGATCGGCAGGTCGGGCTCCACCACCGTCTCCGGTGCTTGGTTCAGCCATTCATCGGTTCCGGGCTCGGGCTTCTCCAACGATGACAGCCTCCTCGACGCCTTGGCGGAGACACGAACGGTACGACGTGGACCATGGTTGACGCGTGATATCGCAATACGATATCACTGCCTATCATCGCCTCTCGGTACGTGGCTGAAGGAGGAACGGATGACCTGGACGCATGACGAGACCGGCATGCTGGTCAACCTGGACCGGTGCGAATGGGTAGGGCTGTGGAAAAGCGAAGAGGGTCAGTCGCTGCCGCAGGCCACGGGGAAGCACGCCGTCGTCGCGTGGACGACCAAGGGCAAGGACGGCTATCCGTACATCATCTGGCAGGGCGACGACCCGGACAAGGCGATGGACGAGTTCTTGGCGGTCGAGGGCAAGGTGAGTTGATCCTGAGGGATCCAACGCTCTCCAGATCAGGGAGGGAACGTGTGGCGCCTTGACCCCGTCGAATGGAAGCAACTCGAGATGACCCAAGACCGCGACATCCGCGGCACGCCTTTCAGTGCTCCGTTGTAGATCAAACACCAGCAGGTGTCGGTCGCATCGAAAGGAGCATCATGATCGGGCAGGCGAAGCTCGCGGCATCGGGTCAGAGCATCAGCACGATCGGCCTTGGAAGCGTGAACATCGGCGGGTCATTGGACGACGAGGCCGCCGACCGGCTCATGGACCGTGCCCTCGAGCGAGGCATCACGTTCTTCGACACGGCTGAGGAATACACGTCGGGGAGGGCGGAGCGCCGCATCGGCGACTGGTTGCGTCGGACCGGATCTCGAGCTGACGTCACCATCCTCACGAAGGTCTTGAGTGGGGCGTCCGACATCCACGCCGCCCTCGAAGCAAGTCTCGAACGACTCGGAACAGATCACGTCGACATCTATCTCATGCACGAGTTCGTCCCCGGTCCACCGCTTGACGAGATCCTGGCGGCGCTCACCGAGGAGGTCCAGGCCGGACGCGTCCGAGCCATCGGGTGCAGCAACTACTCGACCGTACAACTGGAGCAGGCACTGCAGATCAGCCGCGAGCGGGGCTACCAGCGATACGAAGTTCTCCAGCCCGAGTACAACCTCGTCATGGCTCCAGGCAGTGATGACAGCGGTGACAGCATGTTCCCGGTGGGACTGACTGAGACCGAAGACGAGCTGCTTCCCCTGGCCGAACGCGAAGGGATCGCGGTCACGGCATACAGCCCGCTCGGCTCCGGCTTCTTAACCGGCAAGTACACGCCCACGGAGACGCAGCTGCCGGATTCTCGGATGGGGGGAGGGGGCCCAGCAGCAGAGCACTTCTTGAACGAGCGAAACTTCAAGATCCTCGAGTTCCTGCGATCACGCGCGGAGTCGCTCGGCATCCCGCTCGTTCAACTGGCGCAGGCATGGGTCATGACACACCCAGGAGTCACCTCGACCATCATCGGGCCGCGGACGCCAGAACAGATCGACGATGCGATCGCAGCACATGAGCTCAGCCTCGACCCCGACGTGCGTGCCGAGCTGTCCGCTTGGGTGCGGTCCGCGTAGCACTGCTGGCGCCGTCCCAGCCTCGCGCTAGATCGACATCGGATCGCGTGGGCGAGCGCCTGACGCACGATAGCGGTCGACGAGTGCATCGATCTCCTGCACGGTCTCGTCGTCGAGCTGGATATCGCCGGCATCCGCGTTCGAGCGGATATGGTCGGGGTTCGTGCTGCCGGCGATCACCGACGTCACGCCTGGCTGCGCCAGGTTCCAGGCGAGCGCGAGGTGCGACAGGGGCAAGCGGAGACGATCGGCGATCGGGTGCATCTCCCGCACGAGCTCGAGGGCCGCGAACCCCCATTCCTCAGGCTCATCGGGGCCCAGCATCTGCGTCAACTCCTCCGCCGTCGGGATCGTCGGACGAAGCAACCCATAACCGAGCGGCCCATACGCCACGACGCCGATGCCCTGCTCACCACACCACTTGATGAGGTCAGCGAGCCGCGGCGTGACGGGCGAGAACTGCGGCTGCAACGAGTCGACATGACGCACCGCGAGGCAGCGCTCGATCTGGTGCTGATCGAAGTTCGACACGCCGATGAAGCGCACCTTGCCTTGCTCCACGAGTCCAGCCATCGCTCCCCAGGTCTCTTCGATCGGCACCTGCTCACCTTCACCGGGCCACCAATGAAGCTGGTAAAGATCGATCCGGTCGGTGTGGAGCCGCTCGAGGCTCGCGTCGCATGCCGCGCGAATGTCATCAGGGCGGAAACCAGTGCCGCCATAGTCGGGGTTGAAGACTCCGCCCGTCGGCGCGACCTTCGTCGCGATGAGCACGTCGTCTCGACGACCGACGAGCGCACGTCCGACCACCATCTCCGAGTTCCCGTCGCCGTAGACCTCCGCGGTGTCGATCCAGTTGATGCCGGAGTCCGGCGCGGCCCGGACGATGTTCAGGAGATCCTCATCGGACAGCGCCTCTTTCCAGGCTCCCTCCGTGAGTCCGACCTCCAGGGCGCCGAAGCCGATGACGGACAGTTCCGGGCCGTCCTTCCCGAGCCGCTGAGTGCGCACGGCAAGAACGTACCAGCGTCGCAGTTCAGCTGACGCATCGGGATATCGTGGTCCGATATCACTCCGCGGCGAGCGAACGAGCACCTGGTCGCGATCGAGTCAGCATGGCTGACACCGTCCGCGGGCGGGTTGGGCGAGCGGTTGACGCGCTTTATCGAGATGCGATAACACACTTCGTCATCGTGGATCGTTCGGGCGAAGGCGGCCTTCGCTGTTCCCAGTGAAGGAGTCTGGCTCGGCGCCAGCGGTCGAGTGCGCCCGCCGGAGAGGAGAACATCGTGGGGAAGTTGGATGGCAAGGTCGCCATCGTGACCGGTGCTGCGCGTGGGTTGGGCCACGCATATGCGCACCGCTTGGCGTCACTGGGGGCATCGGTCGCCGTCTGCGACCGGGACCTGAAGTCCTATAGAGAGTTCGAGCTCGAGGCGAGGGCGATGACGGCCGAGACCACGGTGGATGAGATCAACGCGGCCGGTGGCCGCGCTGCCGGCTACGAATTGGACGTGACCGATGAGGCGGCGGTCAAGGCGATGGTCGATGACGTCGCAGCAACATGGGGACGCATCGACATCCTCGTGTGCAATGCCGGGGGGATGTTCGGGGACTTCGGCGGCGGCGAGGAGTCCGCCCCGACGACGAGCGCACTCAGCAAGGTGTCGATCCAGTTCACGGTTGACCTGAACCTGTGCGGCACCGCGAACGTCGTGCACGCTGCCGCCGAGTACATGAAGGCGCAGCGTTCGGGACGTATCGTCACGATCAGCTCGCTCGCGGCGTCGATGCCGAACGGCGCGGGTGGCGGCGGTCACTATGGCGCAGCCAAGGCTGCGGTCGCCACGTACACCCGCTACCTCGCACAGGAGCTCGGTCCGTTCGGCATCAATGCGAACAGCATCGCTCCTGGGTCGATCGGGACCGGCATGGTCATGAGCGGCGGGGTCGCCAGCGATGAGCTCATCCCCCGCATCGCGCTCGGCCGAACGGGAACGGTCGAGGACTGCGCCAAGGTCGTCGAATTCCTTTGTACGGATCTCTCGGACTATGTCACCGGCGTGGTGATCCCGGTCGACGGCGGCATACGCAGCACCGACATCGATTGAGGAAGCACATCCGAAGATGGCCATACGCAAGTCGTTCCGATTCGCGTTCTTGGTTGCGGATGCCACGCGGCGGACCGGCGAGGACTGGGCAGTCCTCGCGGCTCAAGCCGAGGTGCTCGGATATGACACCTTCGGTGTGACCGATCACGTTGGCACGCCGCACGCTCCGCTGCAGGTCCTTGGGTGGGTTGCGTCGTGCAACTCCCAACTCCGCCTCGCGACGCTCGTCATCGACAACGACTTCCGCCACCCTGTGTTCCTCGCCCAGGAGACCGCGACGCTGGATCTGCTGAGCAACGGCCGCTTGGAGCTCGGCATGGGGGCAGGCTGGAAATTCTCGGACTACGAGCGATCAGGCATCCCGTTCGAGCGAGGGCGTGTTCGCCTCGAGCGACTGGAAGAAGCAGTGCACCTCATCAAGGCGCTCTGGGCGGAAGGGCCCGTTTCCGCAGTGGGCCACCACTACCAGGTCAAGGAACTGGTCGGCCTCCCGAAGCCGGTCCAGCGACCGCACCCGCCGATCATGATCGGGGGCAGTCGACCGCGGATCCTCTCGCTCGCCGCCCGAGAAGCGGACATCGTGAGCTTCGTGGCGGAGGACGGTCCACGGATGTGGACGTTCGATGGGCTCGCAGAGAAATCATCGCGGGTTCGAGAAGAGGCGGGGGATCGAGAGATCGAGCTTCATGTGGAGTCCGACCTGGTGGCGGTCACCGACGATCGGGCGGCCGCCGTCAGCCGTTTGGCCCAAGCGAGAGACCTCGACCCGGTCGACCTTGATCGGTCGGCCTACGTGCTGGCCGGATCCGTCCAGTCGATCGTCGACCACCTGGAACGTTTGCGTGAGGTCGCCGGCATCTCCTACGTCACGATCCCGTCCGAAGACGCTGAGGCGTTCGCGCCGGTCGTGTCGGAGCTGGCCGGCCGCTAGGGGGGAAGGGCATCCATGGGCAGTGGCCAGGAGTCGAGATATGTAGACCCACCGGACCCTGAGCGGATGGCCCATCGCCGCGATCGACCACGTGCTCGCCGGGATGGAGTCCGCATGAGCGGCGGTTCTGCCGGTTGCCGGCTGCCAGCCGGTTCGACCAAGGAGAAGAGATGGCCCATCGGATCGCCGTGATCCCCGGTGACGGGATCGGCACGGAAGTGGTTCCCGAAGGTATCCGAGTGCTCGAGGCTGCCGGGCGTCGATTCGGCTTCTCGCTGGAGTGGACCACGTTCGATTGGAGTTGCGAGATCTATGCCCGTACGGGCCGCATGATGCCGGAGCACGGGCTCGAGCAGCTTCGCGGGTTCGAGGCGATCTATCTCGGCGCGGTCGGCTTCCCGGGCGTTCCCGACCACGTCTCGCTGTGGGGGCTCCTCATCCCGATCCGCCGCAGTTTCCACCAGTACATCAGCCGCCGGCCTGTGCGGCTGATGAAGGGCGTGCAGTCGCCTCTGGCGGGACGCGTCCCCGCCGACATCGACATGGTGATCGTGCGAGAGAACAACGAGGGCGAGTATTCGGAAGTCGGTGGGCGTATGTATCGCGATACGCCCGAGGAGGCGGCGATCCAGGTCTCGACCTTCACGCGGGCGGGGTGCGATCGCGTTATGCGCTATGCATTCGAGTTGGCCAAGACTCGTGAGCGGCGACACGTCACGTCAGCCACCAAGTCCAACGGCATCACCCACAGCATGCCCTTCTGGGACGAGTGCTTCGCACGTATGGCGGCGAACTATCCGGACGTCGACACGGCGCAGTTCCACATCGATATCCTTACTGCGCACTTCGTTCAGCATCCCGACTGGTTCGATGTCGTGGTTGCGTCGAATCTCTTCGGGGACATCCTCTCCGACCTCGGTCCGGCCCTTGCCGGTTCCATCGGTCTTGCCCCGGGCGCCAACATCAATCCCGAGAAGGAGTACCCGTCGATGTTCGAGCCCGTGCACGGTTCGGCGCCCGACATCGCGGGAAAGGCGATCGCCAACCCGATCGCGCAGATCTGGACCGGTGCCATGATGCTCGACCACCTCGGGTATGAGGACGCCGGCCGCGCCGTCGTCGAGGCCATCGAGCGCCTCCTCGAGGAAGGAAGCGTGGTCACTCCTGATCTCGGAGGTACCGCGTCGACCAGCGACGTGGGTACGGCGATCGCCGAGATGATCTAACGCGAGACTCGCTCGGACGGCCCACGGCGTTTCCATGGCTGACGATGCCAGGAGGAACGGCAGCTGCGGTCAAAGCAATAGCAGCTATACGCTGGATGCGCTCCAGGCGGATTCGTACCGTGGAACAGTGCCGCTCGAAGCATCGGAGACTGCAGGAACCCCGCTTGCCGACCTTGAGGTTCTCGGCCCGGTACACGAGCCGACCTTCGGTGCGCTCCGATCTCCCGACTTTCGGGTGTTCTGGTACGGCGCGCTGGTGTACCAGATCGCACTCTCGACGCAGTTCTTCGCCATCGGATTGTTCGTCCTCCGGCTCGCGCGCGCGGAGCATGTGCAGGGGCGGCCGGCGCTCTACGCGGGGGTCCTGGGGCTCGCGATCTCGCTGCCCTCGTTGCTGCTGGGCATCTTCGCGGGCGTGGTCATGGACCGCGTCGACCGCCGCAAGATCCTGCTGTGGGAACAAAGTGTCGCCTTGTTGTGCGGAGCGGGCATCGCCGCGCTGGTGGTCAGCGGGGCTGCCAACTTCGGCTGGGTGCTCATCTGGGCGGTGATCACGGGGGCGATGGGCTGTTTCGGCAGGATCGCGCGTCACGCGATCCTGCCTGGGCTCGTCGGGCCGGTGCTGCTCACGAGCGCCGTTGTCCTCAACAGCAGCACGTTCAGGCTCTCGTTCATCGTCGGCCCGGCCATCGGCGGATTCTTGATCGGTCCGCTGGGTGTCAGTCTCGGCGGCATCTTGATCATCAGCGCCTCGGTGTATGTGGTGTCGCTGTTGCTCTTCCTCCGTGTCCCACCGCAGCGCACGCCCGAGGCGGGCGAGTCGGGTGACCGACCTGGGATGGGGGCGTCGATCCGCGCCGGCTTGGTGTTCATGCGGGAGAAGGCGTTCGTCCGCTGGCAGCTGCTGTTGTTGTTGGCGGTGACCATGCTCGCCAACCCCCTCCGAGACCTGTTGATCCCGTATGCGAGTGAGGTGCTCCACAAGGGAGACTCTGGGGCGGCAAAGCTAGGGGTGGCCTACGGCATCGGGGGCGTGGTCGCTCTGGTCGCACCACTGGTGGGCGCCCGCCTCGGCCGAGGCCGCGTCTTCGTCCTCAGCTGTCTCGGAACCGGATCGGCACTGGTCCTGTTCGGTGTGCAGCGGAGCCTCGTACCGGCGTTCATACTTGTCCTGATCGTCACGCTCCTGATGATGAGCGGCATGGTCCTGTGCACCATGATCACCCAGCTCACAACACCTGACGGGCTCCTCGGTCGTGTCCTCGGAGCGCAGTTGCTCGTGGTCGATTTCGCGATAGCTGTTGGCACGCTGCTCCTTGGTGGGGTCGGTTCCGTTATCGGCATCGACGTCGCTATGACGATCTCCGGGGTGCTGCTCACGCTTGTCGCGGTGCTGGTGTTCACGCGTGCACCGGTGTTGCGGGCGATCCCGTAGCGGTCAGGAGATGCAGGAACCTGGCTTGCGACCATGATCGAACAGACTGGCGCGCACGCGTGACGGTTGGTCGCGATAGTTGGCAGCCAGAGCCATAGACGCTCGGAAGAGGAGCAACCTATGCTGCGGCCACCTTCGGAAGCGCCCACACCAGAGCGGCGCCGAGATGCAGGAGGTGGAGTCACGTGATTGTCTGATCGTTCGGTGATCGGCCACTACGAGCTCGGGAAGATCGAGGGTGCCGAGTTCATTGCCGACGTTGCAAGGTTCCCCAAGTCCTATCAGGAAGCGCCCGACCTGGCGGCACTGGTGCAGCAAGGAACGCTCCCTCCGGTCGGCGAGCGGATCGGTCGAGATCCACTGGTCCTCAAGCCGGTGCATGACACTGGCAAATACGGCGGAACCCTGCGCCGAGCCTTTCGCAGCGGTCAGCGCAGCGGCCCCGACGAGGAGTTGTTCGCCTCCGGGCCTGACCGTTGGCTCTGGATCGACTACACGTACACCACGCTCGTCCCGAACATCGCCCGTGGTTTCGAGCTGAGCGACGACGCGACGACTCTGACGATCCTGCTGCGCCGTGGGATGCGCTGGTCGGACGGCGCACCGTTTACCTCGGACGACGTGCTGTTCTGGTACCAGGACATCTACCTGAACGCGGAACTCATTCCCATCCCGCATCCGCGGATGCAACTCCATGGCGAGCCTATCGTCATCGAGGTCGTGGATCGCCACGCGTTTCGATTCGTCTCGCCCGGACCGAACCCGCTGCTTCCGCGGATCCTCGCGACCCGCTGTGGGATCTCTGGCCACGCGAGCGATCTGGGTGGCGCCGATGGGATGGGTGGTTACGCACCCAAGCACTACCTCTCGCAGTTTCATCCGAACTTTGCGACCGGGGGGCAGGCCGCGGTGGACGAGATGGCGGCGGAGGCGGGGTTTGCCGACTGGGCGGCATTCTTCAAGTCGCGCAACGACTGGACCCAGAACGCCGACTTGCCGGTCGTCACGCCGTGGAAGGTGGTCGAAGGCAACGAGAAGCACACTCAGAACTTCGTGCTTGAACGTAATCCTTTCAGCATCTGGGTGGACACCGAGGGGAACCAGCTTCCCTACATCGACCGGATCTCCATGTCTGCCGCCGAGAGCTCCGAGGTCATCAACGAACGCGCCGCCGCGGGCAAGTACGACTTCCAGACCAACTCCTTGTGGTTTAGCAGACTCGATGTCTTCAGAGAGAATGAGGCGACGGGCGGCTACCAGACGCACATCAGTCCGAGTGAAGTCAACATCACTGGCATTCGGCTCAACCTCGCGTATGAGGCGGATCCCATCATCGGAGACCTGCTGCGCACCGCGGACTTTCGCCGCGCGCTCGCGCTCGGCGTGGATCGCGACCAGATCCGTCGGGCGTTCTTCGACGAGATGGCCGCGCCCGCTTCGGTCGCACCGGGTCCCAATGACCGTCATTTTCCCGGCAATGAATACCGAACGCTTTGGGCGACGACGGACGTGGCCAGGGCGAATGAGATGCTCGACAGGCTCGGGCTGGACCAGAAGGACGCTGATGGTTACCGGCGACGCTCGGATGGCAAGCGCTTGCGCCTCGAGAGCATGTGCGTCGTCTCATACGCTGATTTCCCGGCCATGGCCGAGATGGTCAAGGAGCAGTGGAAGCGGATCGGCATCGAGATGATCCTCATCACAGAGGAGATGACCGTCGAACAGCTCGAGAACCTCGACGTCGTGCGCCCCGATGTGCCCGTTGCAGATTGGCTGAACGCCAACCTGATGCAGATCGCCGTCTTCGGGATGGGCAGCCAGGACGTGTTCATCTACCCAGACGAGGTGTTCGCATCGTCCATGGACGGCTTCTCCGCGAGCTACGGTCCACCGTTCGTCCGTTGGTTCCAGACCCGAGGTAGGGAAGGTACGGAGCCGCCGGCGGACCTGCGAGAGGTGATGGAGCTCTGGCACAAGGGGTTCACGGCGCCTGAAGCCGAGCGGGACGGATTGGGCAAGCAGATCTTTAAGATCCTCGTAGAGCAGGTCATCGCCATCGGGCTCGTCGGCGGCGGGATCGGCGATATGGGGTTGTTCGTCGCGAGGACGAATCTCGGCAACGTTCCCGCGCGGGTGGTGAATGCCTTGCCAGGCCCACTGAACACGTTCCCGATGACGTTCTACTTCATGGGAACAACCGATGGGCGAGTGTCCGATGACGAGGCCCAGTGCGCAACGTGACTCGGGCCGTGACCAGCATCGCATCCACATCACGCCGCAAGGCTTCGCGCCCAGAGGTCGGACTACGTGAAGGTAAGGAGTAGCGCTTGATCGAGCAGAGGTCGGTTGAGGCATCTAGGAATCGCGTCAGTGCGATCGGGCTCGGGAGCGTGAACATCGGTGGACCTGACGAAGACGCTGCCCTTCGGCTCATGGACCACGTGCTCGAACTCGGCATCACCTTCCTTGACACTGCCGAGTGAAGATCGTCGAGCTCCTGCGGTCACTCGCGCAGACGCGTCGGCTGTGGACTTCCTCCAGTACGGCAGCGATGGTCAATCGTGTAGCACTCAGAGCCATGGACGCCGGTGAAGTCCTTGTTATCACCCTTGTGCTCTGCTGAAAGCTAGCGAGAAGGAGGTAGCGCAGTGGACATCGAGATCGACGCTTGGTACTACTTCGCGAATAACTGGGCCGTGCCGTCGACACCGAAGTTCGACCGTGGTCCCTGGAACGGAAAGTACCTCCCCCCTTTTTCGCGGCGGACTTCTCGTGTGCACATCGAGCCGGTGGCGCCACGCACGGCCGAGCTCGACTACGAGGCATACATGGGCTCCGTCGATCATCTTGTTCGAAACTTCTGGGGGAAGACTGAACCGATGAAGAGCCTTGCGGAATACGACGGCCCGTGGTGGGAAGGCGGTGCCGATTGGCCGACGTCCGATATCACGCCCGACGCCGGGAACCTCGACGCCATGAGCTGTTGGACCAACTTTGGCCGAGGCGAGGCGTACAGCTTCGCTGCCTTGACTCACGACCGGACCAAGCAACTGGGCTGCACGTATTTCTGGCCGACGGTCGACGGTGACGACCCATACGAGGCCGTCAACCGCGTTTGGGTCATCGAACCAGAGCTCGAGACTGATCTTGATCAGCATCTGCTCGAGGAGACCATCGCCTGGGTCGAGGAGGAGTGGGAGTTCAACCGGATCATCCACCAGGTGCCCCGGACCTACCAGCGAGGCCTAGACATCGCCGCCGCTGTCGGTCTGAAAGAGGTCGCACGGAAGGCGCGCCCGCTCGGCGCTCGGGAGCGATCCGACGACGTGTGCTTCCAGTGGGAGCGCCCTTGACGCGGAAGGTCGGCCGCTACGACCCCGGGAAGATCGAGAGCGCCGCGCACCAGCTCGGCCGCTACGAGATCGGGGCGATCGAGAGCGCCGAGGTCGTCACGGACCCGGCGAGGTTCCCGACGTCGTTCGAGGAGGCGCCGGAGCTCGCCGCGCTCGTGCAGCAGGGCAAGCTCCCGCCGGTCGGCGAGCGCATCGGTCAGGATCCGCTCGTCCTGGAGCCGGTGCACAGCATCGGGACGTACGGCGGCACCCTGCACCGGGGCTTCCACAGTCCTGACCTAAATCACAGCGAACCCGACGAGGAGTTCTTCGCCTCCGGCCCCGACAGCTGGTTCGCGTGGGACCACACGTACAGCTGGATCGTTCCGAACGTCGCGCGTGCCTTCGAGCTGAGCGATGACGCCGCGACGCTGACGGTGCTGCTGCGCCGCGGGATGCACTGGTCGGACGGCGCGCCGTTCACGGCCGACGACGTGCGGTTCTGGTACGAGGACCTGTACCTGAATGAACAGCTGACTCCCGAGCGGCACCCGAACCTCCTGCTCCTCGGCGAGCAGATCGTGATCGAGATCGTCGATCGCCACACGGTCCGATTCGTCTCGCCCGGGCCGAACCCGCTGCTGCCCGATCTGCTCGCGAGCCGCTGCGCGATCTCCGGCCAGGCGGTCGAGACCGGCGGTGCCGAGGGCATGGGCGGCTATGCGCCGAGGCATTACCTCTCGCGGTTCCATCCGAGCTACGCGCCCGGCGGGCAGGCTGCGGTCGACGAGGTGGCCGCGCACGCGGGGTTCTCCGGCTGGGCGGCCCTCCTCAAGGCGCGGAACGACTGGACCCAGAACGCGGACCTGCCGGTCCTCACCCCGTGGAAGGTCGTCCAAGGGAAGGAGAAGCACACCGGACACCTCGTGCTCGAGCGCAACCCCTACAGCATCTGGGTGGACACCGCGGGGAACCAGCTCCCGTACATCGACCGGATCTCCATGTCCAACGCGGAGAGCTTCGAGGAGATCAACGAGCGGGCCGCCGCGGGCGAGTACGACCTGCAGGACAACGAGTTGTGGGCCACCCATCTGGCCCACCTCAAGGAGAACGGGGCGAAGGGCGGCTACGAGGTCCACCTCAATCCGTACCTCAACAACGGCACAGCCCTCCGCTTGAACCTCGCCTATGAGGCGGACCCGGTCATCGGAGACCTCATCCGGACCGCCGACTTCCGCCGGGCGCTCGCGCTCGGGATCGATCGTGAAGAGATCAACGACGTGTTCTTCGAAGGTATGGCCGAGCCGAACACGATCGCACCGAGCGACGGGAACCGCTACTCACCCGGTCCGGAGTACCGAACGCTCTGGGCGACGAAGGACGTGGCGAGAGCGAACCAGATGCTCGACGCGCTCGGCCTCGGCCGGAAGGACGCCGAGGGGTTCCGGCTTCGCCCGGACGGGCGGCGCCTGCGTCTCGAGTTCATGGGCCTCGTCTCGTATGCGGACTTCGGTGCGATCGCCGAGATGATCAAACAGCAATGGACGCAGATCGGCGTTGACGTGACGGTCAGGCGGGACTCCGACTCGACCTCTGATGACCGAACGAACGATAAGGAGCTCCGACTCGGCGAGATCCAGCTCTGCGTCTTCGCGGCGGGATCCGAAGACGTATTCCTCTACCCGGACGAGACCTTCCCGTCGTCGATGGACGGGTTGTCCGGTGTCCTGGGTCCACCCTACGTCCGCTGGTTCCAGACGGGCGGCAGGGAAGGCAAGGAGCCACCGCCGAGGATGCGCGAGGTGATGGACCTCTGGCGGAGGGGATATGTGACGCTCGACGAAGCCGAGCGCACCGCGATGGGCGCGAGGATCCACTCGATCATCATCGAAGAAGCGTTCGTGATCGGGCTCCTTCGCGGTGGGATCGCCACGTACGGGATGTATGTCGCGAAGACGAACCTCGGCAACGTCCCGGCGCGTGTCGTGAACGCGATGACGGGGACGCTCAACATGTACCCGATGACCTTCTACTTCATGTGACGACCCCCCGACCGGTCGGCTCTGCGTGCCCCTGAACGTCGTCGAGGAACCTGAGGATCAACCTGCTCACCTGATCCGGCCGTTCCTGCTGGACCCAGTGTCCGGCGCCGTCGACCAGGTGCATCCCCAACATCTGCGTGCACGTGTTCTGCATCCGTTCGAGCGCGCCTGGACCCTGATAGACACCCCAATCGCTCTTCCCGCCGATGAACATCGAAGGCTGATCGATCGTTCGGCCCGAGAAGATCTGGAGCTCTGATGTGAACCGGCCGCTGGATTCCACTCGGTATGACTGAAGGCCGCCCTGGAAGCCGGTCCTGCTGTACTCGTTGCTGTAGACGCGCAGTTCTGCATCGGGTAGCCACCCGTTCGCGAGCACCTGAGGTGTCGTCGGCATCTCGGAGGCCACGGTCTCCGCCATCCCCTTGTCTCGATCCATCACGTAGTACCGAGGTAGCTTCGCCCACTCGCTCGCGGTCCTCGCCTTCAGCGGCGCGGGTCTGTTCGCTTTCCAGTCAGCGCTCTTCATGTGGTAGTAGGCGCGAAGGAAGGCGTGCACCCCCTGCGACGCCTTCCACATGTCGTGGTTCGCTTCTCGCGTCGAGTAGTAGCGCTGGTAGTGCTTGCGCGGTGGGTTCAACCGGGCCAGCTGGTCATGGATGGTGTCCGGCGGCGCCGCGGTGGCCTGCGGTGCGTCTGCCGTGTTGAAGAACGGTCCGCTCATCATCACCACGGATCGGAAGACATCCGGCCGCACGAGGGAGCACCAACCGGCGATACCCGTGCCCACGTCATGCCCGACGATCGCTGCGATGGTGCGATACCCGAATGCAGCAACGAGCCCCACGATGTCCGTGACCCGATTCAACGGACGGAAGGGCGCCAGATCGTCGTCGAACGTGACGTCCGTTCCGGACGTTCGCCCGTAGCCACGCATGTCTGGCGCGATCACGTGATAACCGGCCGCCGCGACCGCGGGCATCACCTTTCGCCAGCTGTACGCGAGCTCCGGAAAGCCGTGAACCATGACGACCGCAGGGCGGCGGTCGCGACCCTCGGATCCCGCTTCGAGAACGTGCATCCGGATGCCGTTGACGTTCTCGACGAAACGCGAACGGATCCCAGCTGGGAGGAGGGCCTGATCGTACGGCGCGGGCGCGGTGATCGCGCCGTGCGTGGTGTCGGACACCTTCCCCTCCCGATGATCCCCGCTGCCGCGAGCAAGAGGGTAGTGAGCACTCACGCCGATCATCCATGGCTCGGAGCGCTAGAACATTGATGGTCGCTGCTGCCGACGATCAGGTCACCTCGGACGCCGCGGTCTGCAGGTTCGGACCCTCCTCGGCGTCGATCACGGTGCGCCGGTCAGCTCGGGAGCCAGGCGTCCAGTGCCAGCTCGCGCGCGAGCGACGAAAAGCCGACCCCGGGCGTGGGTTCCGGTCGCAACGTGGCGGGGAGCTGCCGGTAGGTCCGGGGCGCGACCCCATAGGCGTCCTTGAACCGCCGAGAGAAGTGATATTGGTTCGCGAACCCGCACGCCTCGGAGACGGCCTTGATGGTCAGGCTCGTGCGCGTCAGGAGCGTCGCTGCACGCTGCAGACGAAGTCGCTCGAACGCCGCCACCGGACCGACGCCGACATGTTCGCGGAACAGCCGGCTGAGATGGCCTCGTGAGATGGAGGCGGCAGATGCCAGCTCCTGCACGGTGACCGGTTCGAGCGCGTGCCGCCAACGCTCGCGCACATGCGCGATCGCACGATGCACGCCTTCGGGCAAAGGATCGTCGGCGGGGAGCGGAAATGGACCACGGACGAAGATCGACATCAGCAGTGAGAGGGCGTCCGCGGCGCGCGCGCGCGCCTCGACATCGTTCGCGCCGATGAGCCAGAGCACATACGCACAGAGCGACCCCATGGGATCCACGTCACGCAACGGCCGGACCAAGGGCCAGGAGCCGGCATCCGCCCTCCAGTCGGCATCGGTGCCATCGGGAAGGAATTCGATCCAGCCGTGGCGCGAGACCTCATGGTGATCCCAAACGAAGCCACTCCTCATCCCCGGTCGCATGAAGAGCAACTGACCACGAAGGGGGAGCCGGATGTCCTTCGACACCCACTCGCCACTTCCCCGCGTCACCCAGACGAACTCATAGGTCCGAGACTCATAGTCATCCAGGGTCGCTCCGGCGGGGAACTCGGCCATGGCGCCGCGCATCGACGCCACGGAGATCTCGAATTCCGATGTCATGAATCGACATCTTAGCGCCACCATCTTCTATTGCCTCGGCCACTCAGACGCAACATCCTGATATCAGCATCCCGACCTCGTTCCGCATCCGAATGAACTGGAGTTCCCGGAGGAAAGCGCGATGACCATCGACGTTGGCCCACCCGCCCAATCACACATGGGCGACGATCCAAGGTTCCAGCGATCGCTCGCGTACATCGAGACCGCCCGCGAAGTGATCCCGCGTGGTGTGTCGTCGGCAGCGCGTGCTCGCCCGCAGACATTCCTTCTCTGCATCGACCACGGCGCCGGCAGCAGGATCTTCGATGTCGATGGCAACGGATACGTGGACTACCGCGCCGCGAGCGGACCCCTTCTGCTCGGGCATTGCCCCGCGCCGGTCGTGGACGCGCTCAAGGCACAGTTGGACCGCGGACTGACCTATGCCATCCAACATGCAGGGGAGGCCGACCTGGCACGTCGCGTGGTCGAGCTCGTGCCGAGCGTTGACATGGTCACCTTCTACTCATCGGGCAGTGAGGCGGTTCACGCTGCTCTCGCAACAGCCCGCGGAGTTACGGGTCGTCGGCTGATCATCAAGTTCGAGGGGCATTTCCACGGCTGGATCGAGCCGATCAACGTCAACGGGCCCGGTAGCGGACCCAGCCAGGGCCCGATCCCGTTCCCGATCGACACCTCCCCAGGCTGGCCCGGGACAGACGACGTGCTCGTGTTGCCATGGAACGACCCGGACGCCTTGCGTGAGGTCCTTCGGGGCCACCCAGATCAGATCGCGGCGGTCATCATGGAGCCCATCGCGATCAACACCGGTTGTCTCCGACCCTTCCCTGGATACTTGGAGGAAGTGCGGGAGCTGTGTACCCAACACGGAGCGCTCCTGATCTTCGATGAGATCGTGACAGGGTTCCGCATCGCGCCCGGGGGGGCACAAGAACTGTTCGGTGTGATGCCCGATCTCACGGTCATGGCCAAGGCCATCGCCTCCGGGTTCCCCCTCTCGGCCCTCGGAGGCTCTCGCTCGGTGATGCGGCGTGCCATCGAGGTCGATGTGCCGTTCCGAGGCACGTACAACGGCAATCCGCTCGCCACGACCGCAGCGATCGCAACGCTCGACTACCTGAAGCAGAACCGGCAGGAGCTCTACCCACGACTCGACCAGCTCGCGAGCTCCTTGGTCGCAGGGATCACTCGGATCGCGAACGACCTCGGCCTCCCGGTGGTGGCGAATCAGGTTGGCTCCGCCATCGTTCTGATGTGGGGTTCGCCGGACCCAACGACGACCTATCCCGATTTCGCACGCAGTGACGCCTCGGCGATCGGTCGGCTCGAAAGCGCACTCCTGCGCAACGGGGTCCTGATCCATTCGGACGGTCGTGTCTTCCTGTCCACCGCTCACACCCAGGGGGATGTCGACGAGACACTCGCGGCGATGGAGCGAGCTCTCGCGGAAGTCTGATTCGCGGATGACGGTGAGCTACGACCCGCTGCTGGACACCGACCCTGACGCTCCGTACGCGCTCTACGAGCGGTTCCGCCGCGAGTGTCCCGTCTACTTCAACGAGGAGCGCAACCTCTGGGCGCTCTTCCTCTATGAGGATGTCATCGCGACGCTGCCCGATCGGAAGCGCTTTTCGAACCACTGGCAGGATGACGATCCGGAACGACCCGGTCACGGCGGAGCTGCCGGCTGGAGAGGTGGTGAAGATCACGATCGAGCCGGGGTCGAGCTGATCGAGGACCGGTTGCAGATGTACGCGGGCTCCCGCCCGAAGATCTTCTTCGAATCCGATCCCCCACGTCACGCGGAGCTCCGCGCCGTCATCAAGCATCCGTTCACGCCGAGGCAGGTGCAGCGGCTCGAGTCTGATTTCCGCACGCGGGCGGTGGAGCTGCTCGCGGAACGCGCGGGGGGTGCCGGCTTCGACGTATCGACGGACTTCGCGTGGCCGCTGGTGATGGATGCGGTCTTCGACATGATCGGGATACCGGCGGGCGACCGGCCGTGGGTCACGAAGACTCTCGAACGCATCGACCGCGTTGCCAACGACGAGGAGGCCGACCACGACCTCCGGACGTTCCTCGAGGCTCTGACGAACGAACGGATCGGGCACCAGCGTGACGACTTGGTGAGCGCGATGGCTCAAGCGCCGCGCGAGCTGGTCCCGATCGGCGACGCCGTCGATTTCTGCTTGGACTTCTTGACCGGCTCCGTCGGGTCCGCCTCGAGCATGATCGCGAACGGCGTCCGTGCGCTCGCCGAGCACCCGGATCAGCTGCCGGTCCTTCGCAAGCTGGATCCGCAGGGTATGCGGCTGGCGGTCGAGGAGTTCCTGCGCTACGACTCCCCGGTGCACGTACTGCCGCGCGTGGCCCATCAGGGCGTGGAATTCCACGGCGTTCGGATCGCCGTCGGGTCGCAGATCTGGGTGGTGCTGGCCTCGGCCAACCGCGATGAACGCGTGTTCACAGATCCGGACCGGCTGGACCTTCGCCGTGTGGGTGCGACGCGGCACGTCGCATTCGGGAACGGCATCCACTTCTGTGTCGGAGCGCCGCTCACGCGACTCGCGATGCGCGTCGCACTGCCGCTGCTCGTCGCCACGCTACCGGAGGACGACGCGGGATCGGTCTTGGGATCATGGAACGCGTCGCGTGCGTCGTGACGTGCGTTCGAGACGACGGAAGTCGAGCGCCATCCGTGGGCTCATCCTGACAGCGTGCGGGGCCGCCTGATCACCGGTCGCGACGCCACGCCGAGGCAGACGACGACGAGCGCGAGTCCTCCGAGCGCGAGCGCATCATCGATGCCGATCGCGGTCGCCAGGAGGCCGATGAGGAGTGTTCCGCTCGGCATCCCGATCTCGATGAGCAGGTTCCACAGGCTATTCACACGGCCCCGGAGGTGATCGGGCGTGGTCGTCTGAACGAAGAGACTGATCGACGCGTTCACGACCTGCGCTGCGATGCCCAGGCAGGCGATGATGAGGAGCAGTGGCACGATCTCCCGCTGACGGACGAAGAGCCCCATGAGGAGCCCGACGGTCAAGAGCGCGACGACCGGCACGATGGGGAAGCGCCCCAGACGGCGGAGCGACGCGATGACGAGCCCGGCCAGGATGCCGCCCACGTTCTCCGCCACGTAGAGCCATGAGAGCTGCACCGGTCCGATCAGCAGGACATCGCTCGCGAGCGCCGGCAACAGGTTCAGGTACGCGTCGACGAACAACACGCTCGCGCCGAACGCCACGAAGAGCCACAACAGGAGCGCCTGCGACCGCACGTAGCGAAGTCCATCCACGAGCGATCGCAGCATGCCGGTCCGCTGCCCATCCGTGATCACACGAAGCGGCGGCAGGAACGCGAGTGGGGCCGTCCCGAGCAGCTGCGCCAGCCCGCTCGCGAGGAGGACGCCGCCGACGCCCAAGGGACCGATGAGGATGCCGCCGAGGAGCGGTCCGACGAGCCACGAGACACTGAGTGCCACGTAGCTCAGCCCGATCGCGCTCGGGAGGTCGCGCTCGCCGACCAGTCGTGGCTGGATCGCCTGCCTCGTCGGTATCACCAGGACGGACGCGATCGTGAGCATCCCGCTGACGCCGAGCATCATCCAAAACGTTGCCGTCCCGCTGATGGCCGCAACACCGAGGAGCACGACGATGAAGCCCGAGGCGCCCTGGCTCAGGATCAGCAGCAGACGGCGGTCGACGCGGTCGACCACGACCCCGCCGATCGGTCCGAGAAGGATCGCGGGGACCAGGCCGACGGCGAAGAGCAATCCCAGGAAGAGCGACGCCGAGGCGCCTTCGGCCTTGGCGATGAGCACGACGAGCCAGCCGACGCTGAACTTCTGCATGGCCTCGCCCGCCGTTCCCACGATGAAGCCGAGCAACCAGACACGGAAGTCCCGGTGCGCGAGCGCATCGAAGAACGGGGGGAAGCGGCGTCGCTGCATCAGCACGATGGGTGAAACCCTCCGATGATCGCCACTGCTGGACGGACGTACGGTACGGAGCGCCCAGCGCGCGCATCTATGGCTCGGAGCGCTGAAAAGTTGATGGTTCCTGCTACCCGATTCGTCGCAGACGCCTCGCAGGACGCGCTCGAAACTCCTAGTGCGCCATCTCCCTCATGAACCGCTCGAGGGCGGCGATGTGCTTGGCCGGACCCGAGCGATGAGCACCCGGGTTCGCCCCGATCGTCATCGAATCGATCGACATCAGCGAGCCGCCGGTCTTCTCCCAGCGCCCACCGACTTCGTGCCACGCGTCGGGTCCGTCGGCGAAGCCGACGAACATGTCCATGCCGAACGTGCTGCGATCGCGGCGGTTCTCGGTGAGCAGCTCCCCGAGGCGGGCTGCCGCGGCGAAGTGTTCGTCGACGCTCGCCGCGAAGATGTGCCCGTCGCCGACCCGGGCTGACCGCGTGAGGGCAGCCTCGGCCGATCCTCCGAACCACAACGGGATCTGGCGGCCCGGCCGCGGCGCGATCCCCGCCCGTTCGATGCGGTGGAACGCGCTGTCGTGGTCGACCAGCTCGTGCTCCCACAGCGCACGGAGCACGTCGACCTGGTCGTCGAACCGACGGGCACGGTCGTGGAACGTCATGCCGAGCGACGTCTGCTCGACGTGGTTCGCACCCGTCCCCATACCCAGCACGAGCCGGCCAGCCGAAAGCAGGGCGACCTCGGCCGCCTGCTTGGCGACGAGCGCGGTTTGGCGCTGAGGCAGGATCAGCACCCCCGTGGCGAGCTCGATCCTGGTCGTGTGGGCGGCGAGGAAGCCGAAGAGCACGAGCGGCTCATGGAACGGATCGTGCTGGGTGTAGGGGCCGGTGAGCGGCGGTTCGCGGTCGGTTGGGTCGACGCCGAGCACGTGGTCGAACGCGGTCAACCGCACGTAGCCGAGCGCCTCGACCGCCTGAGCATAGTCGCGGACGGCGAACGGGTCGTTGCCGACCTCCGTCGTCGGGAAGACAGCGCCGAACCTCATCGCGGCGTCCTACTCGGGAAGCGTTGCTGCCACCCGGCGCGGGTCGAGCCGCCAGACGTTTCCCTCTCGCTCATTCGACACCCACACCGAACCGAGTCCGACGTGGATGGCGCAGCCGATGCGGAAGCCGCCGACGCTCGCGTGGTAGAACTGCTGCACGACGTGGTTGGTGGAGGGATCGATCCTCGACAGCGGGTAGTCGAACGCCGACACCCAGACCGACCCCTCGCCCACGGCGATCCCGTTGTAGTCCGCGGTGCCCACCTCGATCGTCGCCACCAGCTCGTTGGTCATCGGATCGATGCGCGACACCCTGCCGTCGCCCTCGTCGAGCGCCCAGATGGCGCCTTCCCCGGCGGCGATGAAGCGAGGTGACGGTCCCGCCGGGATCGTCGCCGCGACGAGGTTCGTGTCCGGATCGACGCGCGCGACCGTCCCGTGCTCCGTGCTCGTCACCCACAACGTGCCCTCCGCGAAGGTCAGGCCGTAGCTCCCGGTCGGGAGCTGGATCTTCGCGACCACGCGGTTGGTGGCCGGATCGAACCGCGAGAGCGTGCCGTTCGCGTCGGTCATGAGCCAGACGCTTCCCGCGCCGGTCGCGATCGAGGCTTCGAAGTCGCTGGTCGTGGCCGGGAACGTCGCGGTGACCTCGTTGGTCTTGAGGTCGATCCGCGAGAGGGCGTCCTCGCCGCAGATGGGGACCCAGAGGCTGCCGAAGCCGGCGGCAAGCCCGGAGCTCGGGTTCTTCCCGACGGCGATGATGGCGGCGACGGCATCGTTCTTCGCGTCGAGACGCACGACCCTGCTATTCGGATTGTCCGATATCCAGACCGAACCGTCGGCCTCCACCGTCGCGAGCCAGTCGGGAGATCCGTCGGTCGTGAACACCGCCTCGGGCTTCAGGCGCTCGCTCGGGATCTTGACGCCCGGCGTCTCGACCCCTGGGCCCGGGGGCGGCGAGGGCGGCTTTTCGACGTCGTCATAGCGCACGAGCCCGGTCGCCGCCGCGCCCTCACCCCTGTTCGCGATCGCTCGGTCAGCCATCAACAGCCTCCATCCCCGTCGGGTGATCGTCACTCGTGGTGTTGTGGTCTCTCGCCGACCATCTCTCCCATGAACCGCTCGAGGACGGCGATGTGCTGGTCCGGACTCGGGGGATCAGCGGCGGTGACACCGACGATCGCCGAACCCATCGCCATCGAACGGATCGAGAGCAGCGATCCACCGGCCTCATCCCAGCGCCGACGCAGCTCGTGCCACGCGTCGGGTCCTTGGTCGACGTCGACGACCATGTCCATGCCGAACGAGCGGCGATCGCGACCGTGCTCGGCACGGAGCTCCACGAGGCGGGCCGCGCCGGCGAAGTAGTGGTCGGTGCTGCGGGAGAAGATGTGCCCGTCGCCGACGCGGGCTGATCTCGCGAGGGCGGCTTCGGCCGATCCTCCGAACCACACCGGGATCGGGCGGCCCGGTCGCGGCGCGATCCCCGCCCGTTCGATGTGGTGGAACGCGCTGTCGTGGTCGACCAACTCCTGCTCCCACAGTTCCCGGAGCAGCTCGATCTGGTCGTCGAACCGACGGGCGCGGTCGTGGAACGTCGTGCCGAGCGAGGTGTACTCGACGTGGTTCCAGCCCGTCCCGACACCGAGGACGAGCCGCCCTCCGGAAAGCAGGTCCACCTCGGCCGCCTGCTTGGCGACGAGCGCGGTCTGGCGCTGAGGCAAGATCAGCACTCCCGTCGCGAGCTCGATCCTGGTCGTGTGGGCGGCCAGGAAGCCGAAGAGCACGAGTGGCTCATGGAACGGATCGTGCTGGGTGTACGGGCGGCCAGTGAGCTCCGGTTCGCGGTCGGCGAGGTCGACGCCGAGGACGTGGTCGTACGCGGTCAACCGCTGGTAGCCGAGTGCTTCGGCCGCCTGGGCGTAGTCGCGGACGGCGAACGGGTCGTTGCCGATCTCCGTCGTGGGGAAGACAGCGCCGAACCTCATCATGACCCTGGAGCGGTCGTCCGCGCCGCCATCCGATGTGTACGCATGAGGCCGTCAGCCTTCCCTATCCCGGCGCGATGGCTTCCACCCGACCGGGGTCAAGGCGCCAGACGTTCCCCTCTTTGAGGTTCGACAGCCAGACCGAGCCGAGGCCGACCTTGACGGCGTCGCCGCCCGCTCCGTAGAACTGCTGCACGACCCGGTTGGTGGAGGGATCGATCCGCGACAGCGGATAGTCCCACGCGGACACCCAAACCGACCCTTCGCCCGTGGCGATGTCGCCGCCCCCGCCCGGCACGCCGACATCGATCGTGGCGACCACTCGGTTCGAGTTCGGATCGATCCGCGACACGGTGCCGTCGCCCTGATTGAGCGCCCATATGGCGCCCTCCCCGGCGGCGATGAATCGGGGTGATGGACCCACCGGGATCGTCGCGGCGAGGAGATGTTTCGATGGATCGACGCGCGCGACGGTCCCGTGCTTCGTGCTGGTCACCCACACCGCGCCTTCTCCGAAGGCCAACCCGTAGGAACCGGTCGCGACGGAGATCTTGGCGGCGACCTTGTTGGTGTCCGGGTCGAATCGCGTCAGCGTTCCCCGGGAGCTCGTCATCAGCCAGACGCCGCCGGCGCCCGTGGCGATCGAGCCCTCCCTGAAGCCGATCGAGGTCGGGATCACCGCGGTCACCTCGTTCGTCTTGAGGTCGACCCTGAAGAGGGACTTCCAACCGCAGCAGGGGACCCACAGGCTGCCGAAGCCGGCCGCCAGCCCCGAGCAGGGCTCGGTGCTGAGACCGAGGTGGAGCGTGGCGGCAACGACGTTGGTCGTGGCGTCGAAGCGAGAGACGTTGTCCAACGGATGGTTCGATACCCACACGGACGCATCCGTTTCCACCGGCGCGAGCCAGTCAGGATGTCCCCCGACCTCGAACACCGCCTCGGGTTCGAGGCGTTCGATCGGGATCTTGACGCCCGATGTCTCGACACCGGGGCGCGCACGCGGGCTCACGGTCGTGTCCACTGGAAGCTCGCGTAGTTGGGCTGTGGCCCCTCGCGATCCACCCGCTGCAGCCCAACCTCGGCCGCGACGTCCAGGGTGCGCTGGTACGACTCGGGCGTGTAGAGCAGGACGCTGTTGAGATCCCACTCCGCCTCGATCCAGGCGAGGAACTCGCTCAGCAGCTTGCGGTCGATGTCTTCTCGCAGGCCGTCCTCGATGATCCAGATGTGCAGGCCGGCTTCGTACGGATCGTCACCGTCCACGGGCGGGGTGAGATAGGCACAGCCGAGCTCTCGGTCTCGTTCATGCGTCAGCGCGGCGTAGCCGAACTTCTCCCCTCGTGCGCGGAGCACCCACTCACCCCACATGTCGAGGTCCAAGAACTCCGGATCGTTAGGGATATCCGGGCCCGGGAACCCCCACTCCAGGGATCGGTGGATGTGATCGGCCGAGCTCCAGTACGCGGTGAAGTCGATGTCCTTGACCGGCAGCGACAATGGCTCGAACGAGAACGTCTTCGATCGGTGGGCCGCCGGGGCGAGATACCTGCTGCTCCACGGACCCTCGCTGTACTTGTGCTTCAACGGCGCTCTGATGATGTCGAGCAGGTCCTCGTAGGTGAACCGATCCTGCGCATCGCCCTCATCGGTGATCGCGCGCTCTTGGTCAGTCATGACAGCCTCCATCTCCGTTCGGAGCTTCGTTGCTCGCCCGGTATCCCGGGGCTCCCGGCTCGTCCGGGCCGGGACCGCCTCCCGAGCTACGACTCGGAAAGGCTGCAGGGTCGCGAGGTCACGACCGCGCTGGCGGGTCCTTATCCGGCGGAGGTGGAGTTGTGGGCGTGAGGGATCCCGGCGCCCTCACGACGTCTTCGAGCGTGCGCGACAGGCCCAACGCGGCCTCGAACGCGTCCGACGCTATGCCGTTCTTCGCCCTTGGCGCCTGACCCTGACCGGTCATGCCGCCTCCTCGAGTCTGCGTCCGTCGCGCCGAGCGCGACTTCGTCCATCGATATTGAAGCCCGATAGCAGCGACGTCAAGCGACGCACGCTCAGCATGACAGTTCTTGACAAAGGGTCCAGAGCTTGCCCTTCCGCTCGATGCCGATACCCGGCTCCTCGTCGAGACCGACGTATCCGTCGACCACGGATCGACCGTCCGCGACACCGCCGATGGGCTCGAACACGCTCGGATAGGACTCGTTGCCCCCCAGATGAAGCGCGGCGGCTACGTGCAGCGTCAGCTGGTGCCCGCCGTGGGGGATGCAGCTGCGGGGCGACCACCCGAGTTCCTCCAACGCGTGGAGGATCCGCAGGTACTCGACGACCCCGTAGCTCAACGAGGGGTCTACCTGGACGACGTCCAGGTCCGGCCGCATGCCGCCGTATCGAAGCAGGTTGCGGACGTCCATGACCGAGAAGAGGTTCTCCCCGGTCGCCAGGCGGCCGGGATACCGCTCCGCCAGCGTGCGCTGGAGCTCGAAGTCGAGCGGGTCGCCGGCCTCCTCGAACCAGAACAACCCGAACGGCCCGAGGGCGTCGGCGTAGGCCATGGCGGCCGGTTCGTCGAGGCGGGCGTTGGCGTCTACCGCGACCCTGTCCGCGGAGCCGACGGCGTTGACCACGGCCTCCAGGCGATCCATGTCTTCATTGAGACCTGCCCCGCCGATCTTCATCTTCACGTGGGTGTACCCGAGGTCGAGGTAGTGGCGCATCTCGTCGGCGAGCGCGTCGTTGCTCTTCCCGGGCGCGTAGTAGCCGCCTGCCGCGTATACGAAGACGCGCTCATCCGGCGGCTCCTTCCCGTACCGGCCTGCGAGCACGCGAAACAGCGGCTGCTCCTGGATCTTGGCGACGAGATCCCACACCGCCATGTCCAGCGCTCCCATGGCGACCGACCGTTCGCCGTGCCCTCCTGGCTTCTCGTTCCGCATCGCTGCGGACCAGACCCGCTCAGGATCGAGGTTGTCACCCGAACTATCGGCCAGCTCGTCCGGGCTGGTGCCGAGGAGCCGCGGGATCAACCTGGCTCGTAGGATCCCGCCCTGCGCATACCGCCCGTTGGACGCGAAGCCGTAGCCGACGACCGGTCGGCCGTCGCGGATCACGTTGCTGATCACCGCCACCAGCGAGGTGTCCATCTCCTCGAACGAGATCCAGGAGTTGCGGATGTCGGATCGCAGGGAGATCGTTCGTTCACGGATGTCGGTGATGCGGATCAACACTTGCTCCTGGAACTCATCGGCCGTGGCCGCTGCACACGCGTGAACGCCCGATCGATGGGGGGCGAGCCAGCTGTAGTCCCGTCAACGGGGCGTCACGCCTTCAGGATGTCGTAGACCGATGCCTCACGGTCGGTCACGACATCGATGACGAACGGCTTCTTCGACTGCAGCGCGACGCCAACCGCTTTCGCGACTCCCGCAGCGTCCTCCACGCGCACACCGTCCGCGCCGTATCCGCGCGCGATCGACACGAAGTCCACCTGGCTGAGCTCGGCCGAATAGGGGAAATCGCCGTTCTCCTCGCGGTACCACATGAACGCCGAATCATTCATGACCAGGATGATCGGGGCCGCGCCCTCCTGGACGGCGGTGGCGAGCGCGTGCGTCGTCATGGCGAACCCGCCATCTCCGGCGATGGCCAGACACGGGCGACTCGGCATGACCAGTTTCGCCGCCACGGCGGCGGGCGCTGCCCAGCCCATCGGAGCGATGCCCTCGCCGGGCTCGATCAGGCTTCCCGCGGTTCGCGGGCGATAGCCGTGCATCGTGAAGAGCTCGTTCTTCCCCGCATCGAGGGTGACGATCGTGTCGGCAGGCAGCGTCTCGTTCAAGACGTCGACGATGCGTCGCGGCGTCAGAAGAGGACCGTCGTCGACCGGTGCGGCCTCGTCCGACGGGGAGGGGACGAACCAGGGCTCACGTCGCTCGCCCGCGAGCTCGTCCTCCAACGCCGCGTGGAGCTGGCGGAGCGCCGCGGCAGCGTCACCGACCAGCGCGTGATGGACCGGGAGCGCCCAGCCCGCGTTCCGGGGCTCGATGTCGATCTGGACCAGGAGCTGCCGCTCGGGATCGATGATCGCCTTGCTGTGATCGTTCGTCGTGCTGTTCGTGAGTTTGCTGCCCACGACGATAACGGCGTCTGCCTCGGCGAAGGCGCGGTGGGTGTCGGGCCGGCCGAAGATGCCCATGAGTCCTAGGTAGAGCTCATCCTCAGCGCTCATCGCGCTCAAGCCTTTCGAGCTCGTCCCGACCGGCGCACCGAGCAGATGCGCGAGACGCTGTAGCTCATCGTGCGCGCGCGCGACGTGCACGCCGTTGCCCGCGACGATCGCCGGACGGCGCGCGGCCGCGACGGCGCGCGCGGCGACGGCGACCGCCTCCGCGTCGGCCCAGGAAACGGGGCGATCGAGGTAGGTAGCTGTCGGACGGATGAACGGGGCCGATGTGTCCTCTAGGGTCCCCAACAGCGCATCGGCACGCGCCAGCACCACAGAGGGACCGGGTCGACCGAGCACCGCGTGCCGCAGGCCGAGCTGCGTGCCCTGCACGGCCTCTTTCGGCGTGGCCGCGTAGGCGAAGTACTTGGTCATGCCGCGGAAGATCTGCGGGAGGTCGATGGAGCCGTAGTTGCCAGTGCCGTTCTGCATGACCGGCTGCATCGCGAAGCCGGGGGGGTCGCTGGAATCGGTCAGGACGAGCATCGGGACGCTGCTCATCATGGCCCCCATGATCCCGATCGCTCCGTTCGAGGCCATGAAGACCCCCTGGGCGAGAGCGACGCCGGGGCGGCCCGTGAGACGTCCGTAGGTGTCCGCCATGATCGTTGCGTTCTGCTCGTGCCGCACGAGGACGAAATGCACGCGACCCTGCCGGCCGATCTCGTCGGAGATCAGTCCCGCTTTCCCCCCAGGCAGACCGAACATCATGTCGTAGCCCGCGTCCGCGATGACGCGCGCGATGGCGGCGGCCCCGGTCTCCGGGATCGGTCTGGAAGGCCCACCTGGCGGCTGCGCCACGGCTGTCGTCGGCTTCGACATCGCTCACCCCCGCCGTCGTCTCACACGGATCGGCATCAGCCTGCTCGTCCCAAACCGGCGAGCACGTCGTGCATCGCCGCGCGAGCCTCATCGCTCACGTGGGGCAACGGCAACCGCAGCGGGCCGTCGTGTACCCCCAGCTCCGACAGCGCTGCCTTGACCGCCGTCGTCTGAACCCAATTGGGGCCGGTTTCGACGGCATAGGAGGGCCCGAGGCGAGCATTGGCCTCTCGGGCGGCGGCGAGATCACCCTTCTCGAACGCGGCGATCATCTCGGCGAACAGCTCTCCGGCCCAGTGTGTGGCGACACCGATCACCCCCACGGCCCCCACGGACAACAGTGGCAGCGTGAGGGCATCGTCGCCCGAGTACACATCGAAGTCATCGCCCGTCTCCGCGATGACCTGTGCGGTGGAACCGACGTCACCCGCCGCGTCCTTGACCCCGACGATGCTCGAGACCTCGGCGGCCAGACGTGCCAGCACCTCCGCATCGATCCGGCGACCGGTCCGGGCCGGCACGTCATACAGCACGATCGGAAGGGACGAGCCCGCGGCAACGGCCCGGAAGTGCGCCTCGATGCCAGCCTGCGGCGGGCGGTTGTAGTACGGCGTCACGATGAGCAGGCCGTCGACCCCCGTTGCCGCGGCACGCTCGACGAGCTCGACGCTCTGGCGGGTGTCGTTCGAACCAGCCCCCGCCAGCAACGGGACGTCGACGGCAGCGCGAACGGCCGTCCAGATCGCCACCTTCTCGTCGTCGCTCAGCGTGGACGCCTCACCGGTGGTGCCGGTCAACACCAGACCATCGCTGCCGTGAGCCACCAGCCATCGTGCGAGGTCGGCGACGGCTCCGAGATCGAGCGAGCCGTCACGACCGAACGGGGTCACCATCGCGGTGACCACCTTGCCGAACCGGGCGATACCCATCGCGAAGCTCCTCTCCCTCTCGCTCGATCGTGGTTCGCCCTCGGTGGCTGAACGCGTCTCCGCGAGCAACGCTGCCCGCAGCGAACCGTGTTATCGCATCACGATATCGTCCGTCAACCTTCGAAGATCGATGGAAAGGCAGACGGAACGTCAGATCGATCTGAGCGTCGGTGCCCGCATGAGCACGACCACGCTCGCCAACGTGAGGACGGCACCCGCGGCAGACACCGCAGCTCCGACCCCGACGAGCGAGCCCCAGGCACCCAAGAGGAGGGTCCCGCCAGGGATCCCGGCGGTGACGATGAGCGCTTGAACGCTGATGACGCGCCCGCGGAGTTGGTCCGGCGTGGTGAGCTGGGTGATCATCATGCACAGGGTCCCCGCCACGACCATCATGAACGCCACGACGACGATCAACATGATGGCCGTCACCTCGTGATGCTGCACGCCGAACAGGATCATGCAGGCACCAGCGCCGAGTGAGGTCGTGACGAACACGCGGCCGTATCCACCGCGGGCACCCAGCAGCGGCGCCACGAGCGTCGCGAGGAGGCCGCCGGCACCCTCCGCGGCCGCAAGCCACGACAGCTCGACCGCGCCCATGTGGAGGTCGTTCACCCACGCCGGCAGCAGCTGGGACACCGGGTATCCGAGCAGCGTCACGGCAGCCAGGAGGAACAGCTGCCATCGCACGAACGGCGTCGCGCGCACGTAGCCCAGGCCCTGGCGGATGGCGCCGATCATGCTGACGCGAGGGCCGGCGTCTTGCACGATCCGCTGCGCCGGGATGAGGGCGAGCGAGAGGAGTGAAGCCAGGAACGACGCCGCGTTGAGGATGAGGAGTCCGCCGATCCCCAACGGGCCGATGAACACGCCACCCAGGAGCGGTCCGAGCAGCACCGAGAGGTTGACCGCCGTGCCGTTCATGGCGACGGCGCTCACCAGGTCCTCGGGCTCGACGAGTCCGGGGATGATGGCGCTGCGCGTGAGGTTCTCGAACGTTCCGGTGACGGCGCCGACCGCGCTGAGACCGATGATCCAGCCGAGCGTGATCATATCGGTGAGCGTGAGCACAGCGAGGACGATGGCAACGACGAGCGCGCCGCTCTCCTCGACGACGAGGATCGTGCGGCGGTCGACGCGGTCGGCGACGGCGCCGGCGACGAGGCCGACCAGCAAGCTGGGGACCAATCGCGCGAATCCGACCAACCCGAGATACAGGGCCGCCCGCTCGGGGGTTCCCTCGTGCACTGCGAGCTCGACGACGAGCCAGCCGAGCGCGAACATCTGCATCCAGTTGCCGGTCATGGACACGAGGAACCCGGTCCAGAACACGCGGAAGTCGCGACAGCTCAGCGCGCTGAACAGTCGGACGCGGCGCGGGACCTCGATGCTCATCCGTTCGTTGCTCAGGATGGTGCTCCGATCGATCGGAACGGGCGGCGTGCCCCTGCACCGCACTGGAGTCCCACATCGTTATCGTATCTTGATATAGTGTCGTTCCGTGCGTCGAGATCATCGAGCACAGCGGGCACGAGGCTCGGCGGTCTGGCCATGACGGTCGGGCTGGATGCCGACGAAGGCCTCGGGCCGCTCGATGGCGATGTGCTCTCCGCTGGGAGACACCGCTGGCCCTCCGGGCGTCCTCCGAATCGTCCCGAGATGCCGGGTCGCCGGCTGCTCACGTTCACCGTGGCCGGCCGGGGCCTCTACACGTGTAACGATGTGCAACTCTCGGCCGAGCGCGGCGATCTCGTGGTCCTGTTCGATGATTCGCCGACGACGCACGAGGTCCCGGCGGGTGAACCATGGGAGTACTTCTACCTGCTCTTCAACCCGCCCGATCGATTGTCCTTGCCGCTCGTGTTCGAGCGGGTCGCCCCGGGGCTCCGCCGAGCCCACGTCGCCCTCGAATCAACGCGCCAACGGTTGCAAGATGCGTTCGCCCGCGTCGCTGCTGAGATGGCGCGACGCGATACGGCGAGGGCGCTGAAGGCGCTCGGTGACGGACCTCCGATCTTCGTTTCGGAGCCGTCGGACGAGCCGCAGCGCCGGCTGCTGGTGACGATGGTCGAGGAGATCTTGCTGTGGGCGATCCAAGATCTCCCCGGAGAGGCGACCTTCGATCCGAGGGTCTCTGCCGCCCTCGAAGCTATGGGGGCGGATCCCGTCGGTCCGCACACGGTGAGGTCTCTGGCGGAGCTGGTGAACATCTCGCCGTCACGGTTCGCGCATCTGTTCACGAGCGATGTGGGGAGCTCGCCGATGCGGACCTTGCGGATGATCCGTCTCCAGCATGCGGCCCGGTTGCTTCAGTGCACGCACCTGCCGATCGGCGCGGTCGCTCAGGCGAGTGGGTTCTCGAGCGTCTTCGACTTCAGCCGGCAGTTCCGCCGCCATCGCGGGATGAGTCCGAGCACCTACCGGAAGCAGTGGCGCGCCTGAGGGCTTCCTGGCCTGACGCCGTCGTGATCGGCGGTGGCGTTGTGGGCCTGTGCGTCGGTCTCCATCTGCTGCGCTCCGGCCGCACCGTCGCCCTCCTGGAACGGGCTCAACCGGGGAGCGGCGCATCGGGTCATAACGGCGGCGCACTGTCGGTGGGCGATTGCGCCCCGATCGCCATGCCTGGAGCGGTGCGATCGATCCCCCGCATGCTGAGTGACCCGCTCTCGCCGTTCGCCCTGCGATGGGCGTACCTGCCGCGGGCTGCCCCGTGGCTGCTCCGGTTCCTGTTGGCGAGTCGGACGTCGCGGATCGAGGAGATCTCCAGGGCCCTGAACAGTCTCATGATGACCTCCACCGGTGCGTACGATTCCCTGCTGCACGACACCGAGGCTGCCTCACTGCTCCACGAGGGCGGCATCTTGTACGGCTACGCGAGCGAGACGCCGACGTCGCAGACCCAGTTCGGCCTCGATCTACGCGCTCGGCGGGGCTGCAACGTTCGCGTGCTCGATCGTGACGGGATCACCCGGCTCGACCCGAGCCTCGGCCGGCTGTTCGGGTCGGGAGTCTATCTTCCGGCTGCCCGGTTCACGAAGGAGCCGGAGCGCTTCACGCGAGCGCTCGCCGCCCAGTTCGTCCGTGAAGGGGGCCACCTGGTCCACACCGAGGCCATCGGCTTCCGGCACGGCGGCGGACGGATCGAAGCGGTTGATACCCGTGCTGGAACGGTCGCGACGGCGAGCGTGGTGATCGCTGCGGGTGCCTGGTCGCGCCCACTCGTGCGCCGGCTCGGTTTCGCTGTGCCTCTCGACACCGAGCGCGGGTACGGCATGACGCTGCCTCAACCGAACGTCGAGGTGCCATTCCCGGTGATCTCCGGCGACCACCACTTCGCGGTGGCGCCCGATGACGCCGGGTTGCGCATCGTCGGCACCGTGGAGTTCGCCGGCCTGAAGGCGCCGCCGAACTTCGCTCGGTGCGACCGCTTGGAGCGGGCTGCGCGAACCGTGTTCCCGGACCTCAGCACCGTCGGGTCACGACGCTGGATGAGCTACCGGCCCTCCATGCCCGACTCCCTGCCGGTCATCGGGCGGTCACCCAACCAGGAGAATGCCTACCTTGCTTTCGGCCACGGCCACAAGGGCCTGTGTCAGGCGGCCATCACCGGCAGGCTGATCCGAGAGCTGATGGACGGCGCCGAACCGGTCGTCGACGTCACGCCGTTCCGGCCGCTTCGCTTCTCCCTGTACGCCCGAAGACCGCCCAGAGCGGTCGGCGATCGTACAGCTGCCCAACGCACATGACGGGCATCGCCAGGCCATCGAGCATCGCTGCGGACGGCCTCGTGGAGATGAGCGCTCAGCGATCCCACACCACGCCGAGCTCCCTCCCGATCGCACGGAGCCGCTCCGCTCGCTCGGGAGGGACCGGCACGCCGTCGCGGCGATAGCTCTCTGCGATCGCGTGGCCGCGTTCCCCCGGGAGGCGGATGCGTCCGACGCCGTCGGCCGGCGGCGAGGCGTGGATCCGGTCGATCAGCACGTCCATCCGCTCCGCGAACGTCTCGAAGGGTATCGAGACCGTCGGGTCGATCGCGAGCAGCAACAGGCTGAGCTGCATCGGTGCGTCGACCGGCTGCGGGCCGCCCACATCGGGCGCCATATGCCCGCCGGCGAGCACGCCGGTCAGCACCTCCCACATGATCGCCAGGCCCGACCCCCGGTGGCCGCCCATGGGGAGCACCATCCCAGCGAGCGCTTCGAGCGGGTCGGTGGTGGGCTCGCCGAGGGCGGTCACGGCTACGCCCTGGGGCAGCGCCTCGCCCCGTTCCCGCGCCTCGTGGATCGCGTGGTTGGACATCGCCGCGAGCGCCGAGTCGAACAGGATCGGTGGATGGCGACCTGCCGGGGCGCCGATCGCGAACGCCTGGTTGCCGAGCAACTTGCCGGTTCCCCCCCATGGCGCCATCAGCGGGGCGGTGTTGTTGATCGCGAGCCCGAGCATCCGCTGGGTCACGGCGACCATCGCGTACCAGCCCATGGCGGCGGTGGCATCCGACTTCCGGACGATCGTCACCGCGACGCCGTTCGCCCGAGCCTTCTCGACGGCGAGCCGCATCCCGCGCGACCCGGCCACCTGGCCCCATCCGCCGTCGGCGTCGAGCACCGACGAGCCCGGCGTCTCGTTGACGACGGCCCACCGCGGAGACGGGTTCGTGCCGCCGGCTCTGATCCGGTCCACGGCGTGCGGCAGGCGCCCGGTCACACCCTGCGCCGGAGCGCCGCGAAGATCCGACCACACCATGGCGTCGGCACAGGTCCGTGCGTCCTCCTCGGACA
>Ga0081455_10000585_pt1 | contig 47472 bp, 43 predicted proteins | sample TabmetS3T2R1_FD_70207 | JGI IMG/M metagenome (GOLD analysis project Ga0081455, IMG submission 70207) | Tabebuia heterophylla rhizosphere microbial communities from the University of Puerto Rico - S3T2R1 | ecosystem: Host-associated > Plants > Roots > Rhizosphere ...
GCGCATGTCGACGAACATGCTGACGACGAAGTGTTCCTCGCCGACATGGACGCGATCCCGGTTGCGCACAAAGTCAACGCCGACATGCGTCGGCATGATCGGGATGACCGCGACATCGGCCTGCGGCCGTAGCTGGCAGGCGAGGCGGATCGACGGATCCTTGCCGGCACCGACGCGCGCCAGCACAAAGGATTCACGTCCGGACGGCTTTGGTAAAGCGCTGCGGTCGCTGACCACCTTGACGCGGCAGGTGGAGCAGCGCGCGCGGCCACCGCAGACGCTAGCGTGCGGAATCTTGTTGCGTAGGCTCGCCTCGAGCACGCTCAGCCCTTTCGGGACGCGCACCTGGCGGCCCGGATACGAGATCGTAAACACGCCGCGCCGGCGCTCATTGAGCGAACGCACCCCGCGCGCCGCGAACACCAGCAGGATCGCGGCCGCGTACCCAATCGGGAAGTAGAACAGAGTGATGTCGTCGATGACCTCCCGCTTGTCGCGTGGGATCGGCTTGATGTTCTGCGCACGCCACGCCGGATCCTTGGCGCGCCGGATCACCTCCTGCGCGCCTTGGTGCACGCCGAGCATCGCCAGCGCAGGCAGCAGCACCGCGATCGACAGGAGGATCGGCGCGGCCCAGCGGAAAAACGCCTTCATGCGCAGCCAGAAGTAGAGGCCGATGCAGGCATGCGTCCACGCAATCGTCAGCAGGATCATCTGGACGGGCACCATATGCTGGCGATTCACCCAGTAGCCGAACAGCGGGTTGGCGTAGGGCAAGGGCGGCCAATCGTAGAGCCAGCCGGCAACGCGCTGGGCGCCGAAGTGACTCGCAAGCCAGAGCGGGATGCTCAGCCCGAGCACCAATTGCGTGATCTCGGCGGCGGTGTAGCGAAAATGCCGGCGCTGGTAGAGCGCCCAGAGGCCGAGCGAGAAATGAATCATGGCAGCGGTGTAGAGCGTGATGTTGACAGCCGGAATCCGCCACCACCAGATGTGATACCAGAGCCACCGCTGCATCAGGTCGTACGAAATGTTGCCGAGCGCGTGATTGAAGAAGTGCGAGAAGATGTAGGCGAACATGACCAGGCCGCAGGCAAGCCGCACCTGCCGCACGCCGATGCCGCGCAGCCACGCCAGCGCATCGATGCGCGTCGGCTGCACGTCACCCAAAGTGGGTGCCTGGACCGTCATGAACCGATAGCTTGCACCGCCCGTTCGTCCCCGTGCCATCGTCCGGGAATTGCCCGGCAAATACAAGAAGCATCGGCGTAAACGGCCGTATACTTACCGTTTCCTCACCATACCGTCCGTTGTGATTTGTCCGCACGACGCAGCCACTTCATAGACTGGCCGATGCGCCGGTTCATTCCGCTCCTCATCCTCCTTGGACTCGTCTTCGGAGCGTCGTATGCGAGCGCGCTCATCAACCGGATCATGGGTCCGTGGAGCTCAACTGCGATCCATCAGGACGGCAGCCTCTCGCACATGCAGTTCGGCGTCGACCTGCCGCGGCCGGAATGGGTGCCGGTTTATCCCGGTGCCTGGGTGGTGGGAGGAAGCAAAGTCACATCGGTGCAGCATCCGGCCGGATTCCACGGGCTCGATCTCGGCACGCGCGCCTCGCTCGATGAGGTCAAGCGCTTCTACACCGAGCGGCTCACAGGCGCAGGCTTCGAGGTCGATGATCTTGGGCTGATTGGATTGAATCCGCTGACGGCGGCGTATCTCGGCGTCGACGGTACGCTGTCGGCGAAGCGGCCGTCGACCGACGATGCGATCGTCGTTCAGATCCGCACGCCCGACGGAATCATCCCGTCGCGGCTGCTGCAGATCCACTGGCACAAGATCAGCGCGACACCGGGCTGATTCTACGGCAATGCCAGGTTGGCCTGCCGCAATGCCTTGGCCGACCCGGCGCCCATGCTCTTCACGACGCCCATCGCCTCCATCATCGGGATATCCAGCGTCCGCACGCGATTGCTCGGCAAATACATAATGTTGCCCGACATCGGCGTCGGCGATTGCGGAATGAACACCGCAACCCAGCCGTTCTGGAGTTGTTCGAGCCGGTAGCCAAGCTGCCATCCGTCCTCGACATTGATGAGAGCGGGCGTTGCGCCGTCGGCGGTCTCGATCTGCGCAAATCCCTCGGCCATCGTCTTCATCATCCTGTACTGTGGCAGCCCGCCGAGAAACGAGTTCTCGGCCCAGCGTAAAAGGGTCTTGCCGAGCGCGGTGCCCGCGATAACGCCGGCCACGATCGCAATGACCAGGAGCACCACCGCGGCGAAGGCGTCCTCAGCGGCGGGGCCAAGCGCGGCGTCGAGGCCGATAGCGTGCGACACCGGATGCGCGACTTTCGCGGCAAACTTCATGGCGTGCCCGAGCAGGAGCACGACCAGGATCAGCGGCAGCAGAAAGGGCAGCCCTCCGACGATCGTTGCCTTCAGCAGATTGAAGAAAGAGGAATTTTCCTGTCGCTGCGTCGTATCCATCGTCGCCTCCACACGGCCGGTGTTGGGGCGATTCCTAGCGAATATCCGCGCGCGCCGTTATTGGCCCATGGGGAATGAGCTAGCGCGGAAGATACTTCTGAACGGAGCGGTTCTGCAGGTCGATGCGGCGCGCGGCGCCTTCGATGGCGAGACGCTGGCCTTCGCGGGTATCGATCGGGCCGTATTTCGGCAGGATACCGTTCTTCAGCGCATCGGCGTCGAAATTGGTGATGACCGGCGTGTTGCCGATGGGCAGGCCGGCGTCCGACTGCGACTTGATGTGCTCCTGCAGCGACCAGACGCCGACCATTTGCAGTGCGTACATCAGCCCGATGCCAAGGCAGAGGCCGAGGATTGCTTTCATCAGGGTCATGAGCCGCTCCATCCGAGACGGCGGCACCCTAGTGATTTCGCGTTAAATGCCCGGCAAACCGAACGGCGGGCTTTGAGCAATGGCCTTAACCCGGCGGAAAACATCAGGCAGGCCGTATACCGCGCATAAAAAAACCCGCCGTTGCCGGCGGGACGAAGGGGGGAGGTTCGCCCTTCGCGTTCAGAAGACTGAAACACAAAACCGTTATCGTCTGTGAGGTGCCTCACATTTGCCCGCTTGTCGAACGGATATCTTCGCTGCGCACGGTGGGGACACGGGTAAGAAGACTGGAGCAGGCCATGCTCGCCATTGTACTCGAGTACTCAAAGCTGTTGCTGCTCTTCGTGCTGATCGGCTCGGTCGTGACGCTGTCGCGCTTCGGCGCGCGTCGAAGCCGTCAACGCGCGCCTTCATCCTCCTTATAGATCTGACCGCCGTCATAGCCGCAAGCGATTCGGCCAAGGCGGGCACAGAAGTCTTCTGAATCGAGCACCTGCAAGGCGGCATCGACCGCCGCCGTATTGGCGTCCGTGCGGCCGCGCTCGAGAATGTCGGTAAGCAGCTTGCGGTCGAGAAAAGGTAGCGACGCCCAGAAGCCCTTGCCGAGAATGCGGGCGAGTGCGTGCTCGGGATGGTTCGCGTTCTCCGGTGCGCGGCCGATTTCGTACATGTGGCGCACCGAATCCCACGGGGCGCGCTCGCGCGGAAAGCGTGCCGCGATATCCGTTGCTTCCTCGGCAACGTAGAAGCGGTTGAGCGTATCGAACAGCATGAATTGATAGCCCTGCGCGAGCAGAAACGGCTCCCAGCTCTTCCAGGAGGGCTCGTTCGAGCCCGGCGCGATTGCCTCGACCACCACCGCCTTCGGCCGGAACGCCTGCCAGTCGCCGCTCTTCAGGACGTCGGCCTCAGCGCCCTCGACGTCCACCTTCAGGAAATCGATCTCGCGCAGCCCGTGCTTCCGGCACAGCTCGGCGAGTGTGATCATCGGCACCTTCACGGTCCGGTAGCCAGCGCCGAGCGCGGTTGCCGCCTCGGCATGTTTCATGCTGGTGGTCGAGAGGCCGTGGAAGGCCTCGAACACGTGGAAGTCGGCTTCGCCGCTCTGCGTGCCGATCAGCGCCGCGACTGCGGCATCGCGCCGGCGCAGCCGCGCATAGAGATCGACGAGTTTCTGCTGCGGCTCGACCGCGACGCCCTGCCAGCCGCGCTCGTAGAAAAAGAACGACACATTGTCCGCGACAGGATGACCGGCGCCGATATCAACGTAGGTGCCCTGGCGCTTTCCGCCGAAGGCCAGCCACAGATGCGTGTCCTCCATGTTCTGCGTGTAGGAAAGGTCCATGGGTACTCCCGTGTGGATGTGTTGGCGAAGTTACCAAAAGCTTAATCGGCTGTGTTAGGTATCCGACCAAAGCTGTTTGAAGCAGCACGGAAAACAATGGGTTTTTCGACACAAGTAATTCCGCAGCGACTACTCAAATACTGCACGACCCTCCTGTCCAAAAATTCGGGAACTTACTTTCGTCTGCGCCGTTAGGCGCACAGGTCTTTTCGGGAGAGGGGACTCTTCGAGACGGTTACTTGCACTTGGAAGTCACGTGACGCGGGCCCGCGTTCGTTCGGCTGACGCCGGGGAATTGTGACCTGCGGTCGTGCTTTGCAGTTTGTTTGCTCGGGCAGGGGCGCGGCCCGGTCGTTCGTCCTAGCAACGCCGAAAGGAGGCGGCGTCACCGGAATGCATCGCAGCTCACAAGAGGACCAACCATGAATCGTTTGACCATCATGGGAGCTTCAATCGTGTTGCTCCTTGCGGCATTTGTACTCACTCCGGCCGAGGCCTACCCCAAGCGTCACCACCAGCGGGCTCAATACGACACCTCATACAGCCAGACTCCGGATCAATTCGTTCTCAACCAGTCCGACCGCGCTGCCCGCCAACAGCGCGTTCATTCCAGCCGGCGCGTTGCCAGCCAGCGTGCCGAAAATTGCACCATGACAAACGAAGGACGGCGCGTCTGCATGGGCGCTGCGTCGCAAAATACGATGGCAGCCGTCCCCCAGGTGCCCGTCGTCGATGCCACCGGCAACCGCGCCTATGCGATGGCCGACGCGGCTCAAGTCATCGGTGGGCGCCCCAGCGACTGCCCGCACCGCTACTGCGGCTGCGGCCTGCGCAAATATCTCGGGCTCGCGGACGTGCGGCTCAACCTCGCCTCCAACTGGGCGCGGCTGTTCCCACGTGAATCCGGACCGCGCGCCGGACTGGCTGCCGTTCGCAGCGGTCACGTGATGTACATCGAGGCATCCGCCGGCAACGGGCAGTGGCAAGTCCGCGATTACAATTCGGGTGGAGGGTTGTCGCGCGTGCATGTGCGCGACGTGCGCGGTTACGTGTTCGTCAATCCGCACGGCGCGGTCGCAAGCCGCTCCTGACAGCCAGGGCGCGTGCACGTTGGGAGGACGTGCACGCGCCTTAACTTGCGAGCGCTTTGCGCAAGCTCAGCACTTCCTCGTCGCGCTCGTGCAGCGCGCTTTCCAGCCGCTTGATGTTGTCGAACAGCCGCGCCGTCGACAGGCGCAGGAAATAGAACCCGAACTTCGGGTTCTGGTAGTAGAGCTCCTCGATCTTCTCGTAGGAAATCGCCAGTACCGAGCCGCTCTCGGTGCACACGAGGGTCTGCGTGCGCGTACGCTCGGGCGCGAGCATGCCGAGCTCGCCGACCACCGCGCCCGGCGCGAGGTCGAGATTGATCTCGTTCAGGTGCATCTGGCCGGAGACCAGGAAAAAGAGGTGATTGGCCTTGTCGCCTTTGCGAAACAACGTCTCGCCCACCGTGATGGCGCGCTCGGTCATGAATGGCTTGAGCCAGTCGAGCGACATGTCGCCTTTGCTCGCCGCCTCGACCTGCTTGATCAACTTGAGCATCTCGTGCAGCCGGTAGACATTGAGCGGAAACAAAATGCCGTGAAGGATCACCGTCGGAAGGCTGCCGAACAGTGCGCCGTAGGCGACGAACGCAACGTTGCTGGCAAGGCCGATGATGCGCAGCGGAATCATGGTCCGCATCGAGAGCGTCGCAATGACGAGCCCCGCGGCAAGAAAACCGATCATCGTGACGTAATTCATGTGCCCCCCAAGTGCCAAGTCGCCCATAATTTCCGGCGAAAGGTAACCAGTGCCTCCCGGGCAGACAACGACGTTGTTAATTGAAGTTGTTAATTGAAAATGCGTCGTGACGCCGGGCTTGGGACCAAAGGGCACTGGTGGCGCGTGAGGGGACGCACTAGAAACAACCCCGACTCACGGCTCTTACCGAGCACAAGTTGACGATATGCACAAAGCGGTTTTTTCAGCCCTTCTGATGGCCGTTTTTTCTTGTCCGGCCGCTGAATTGCGTGCGGCTGACGCCAAGGGACCTTCGGTATGGATCAGACGTCGGCGCCGGAAACGTCTTCGGTCTGGCAGGAGTGGAAAAAAATAATTGCCGCTGCCGACATAGAAATCCAGAAGCTGGAAAAGTGTCGCGCGGAAAAGAATTGCAACGTGGCGGAAGAGAAATATTCCGCGATTGTGAAGGAAGCCAGACCCAAAGAACCATACCCCAAGGTCGACTTTGTTCAGGTACGGATCAATCATGAAATCCAGTATGTGCCGGATTATACATAGTGGGGGAAAGTGGACCGCTGGTCCTTGCCGATTGACGGCGAGAGCAAAGGCTCCCTGAACACCGGCATAGGCGACTGCGAGGACTTTGTGCTCGCAAAATACCTGGTGCTACTTGATGCCCTGTATCCTTATAAAAGCATGCGCATATTGCTGGTGCGCGACAATTTCGTACGTCAGGATCATGCCGTTCTGGCAGTCAATCACGAGGGGAAATGGCTGATCCTCGACAATCGTTGGGACCGTTTATATGAGGACCAGCACCTCAAGCAGTTCAAACCGTTGATGGCTGTCGATGCGGATGGTGTCCATTACTTGAACAAAATTTTTCGCATCGCGGATTCATATGATCCGTAACTGATCGTAGATCGAATTTAATTTGAAGCTCCGGGCAATGCCTGGAGCTTTTCGTTCAGGCGCCGACAATCGATCAATGATGACGGGCGGCGACGACCGCGTCGCGGAGGAAATTCATTTCCTCTTCCGATTCCTGAAGGCGCAGTGCCAACGTATCGCGCAGGGAAAGCATTCCCTGCACGACTCCGCCCTCGACGATGGGAAGATGCCGGCAGTGGTTTATCTTCATCAGTTCCTGCGCGACCCGCATGCTGTCACCTGGGCTGCAGCTCACCACGCGCGTCGTCATGACGTCGCGAGCGCGCAGATATTGCAATTCGTTCCAGTCGGTTCTTGCGAAGGCGCGCACAAGGTCGCGTTCCGAGATGATGCCGACCATGCGGGAGCCCGGTTCGCAGACGGGCATGGCGCCGATGTTGTGCGTGTACATGAGGCGCGCCACGCTCGCCAAACTGTTATCCGGAAGGCACGTCACAAGCTGCTGGCGCGCATGCTTGAGGAACTCACCGACCTGCATTGAATTCTCCACCGAGCTGTCGACGCCCCGCGCAATCAGGTTCTCAGCTGTCAGGAACGATACCGCCGCGATTAAAGGCGCGGCAAATCAGAAATACTTTACCGGCCCGCGAATGTCCGGTTTTGACCCAAAGGCGACGTCGGGACACACCCATTTGACTTGCAAATGAAGAGCAGGAGCGTTTGGCTTCTGGCTAAATCAAGGCTTCAAAATGATCAGTCATCTTACAAGGCGGGTTGCGTGCCTTTCTTTCGCGGCAGTGGCGCTCTTGCCATCCAGAGCATTGGCTGCGTGGCCGTTAGTTACAGTACACAAAGATCCGAATTGCGGGTGCTGCGGGGGCTGGGTCGCGCATCTTGAATTGAATGGATTTCAAACCAGGACGATCGAAACGTCGGAAATCAATCGCGTCAGGGCGCGGCTGGGCGTTCCTTTTGAACTGGCCGCTTGTCACACAGCGGAGGTCGGTGGGTATTTGGTTGAGGGCCACGTTCCGGCGAAAGCCATCCAAAGGCTCCTGACCGAGCGCCCACAGGCGCGCGGTCTTGCCGTGCCGGGTATGCCGAGTGGCTCGCCCGGCATGACCGGCGAGTATGAGGAATACGACGTAATCTTGTTCGGGCCGACCGAACGTCGCGTCTACGCCCGGTTTAAGGGCGAGACGCAAATTTAGGCCGTAGGAGTCTCCGCCATGAAATATGCGCGCCCCGCCGCGACGCTACTCTTCTGTCTTTTAGGGTCATCCGGCTTTGCGGCGGACGAGGATGTCGCTCTCGGTGCGCGCGCTTTCCGTGCCTGTGCAGCATGTCACTCGGTCGAAGCCAACCGCAACATGACCGGGCCGAGCCTCGCGGATATCTGGAATCGGAAGGCCGGAAGCTTGTCGAGTTTTCCACGTTACTCCGACGCGATGAAATCGTCCGACGTAATTTGGAACGAAAAGACTTTGGACGGGTACCTCGAAAATCCGGCGCAATTTATGCCGGGCAATCATATGACATTTCCCGGCGTGCCCGACGAAAGGACACGCAGGAGCATCATCGCGTTTCTTAAGGAGGCTGGCGGGAAATCGGGCGATCAGCAAACCGCTCAAGGGCCAATGGGTGGAATGCCTGGCATGCAGCGCCCAGTTCCCAACCTAAAGACCGCTGAAGCATCCAGCCGCATCAGGTCCATATCGTATTGCCACGACACCTTCAAAGTAACGACAATCGATGGGAAAACCCGTGACTTCTGGGAGCGCAATCTTCGTTTTAAAACAGATTCCAGCAACGAGGGGCCTGACAAAGACGCGCCTGCAATCGTCAACGCAGGAATGATGGGCGACCGCGCATCCATTATTTTCTCGTCCCCGGAGGAGATCAGCCGGTTCATCGTTCGGGGATGCTAAAAAGAATGCCACGGCGGGCTTGCGTCGGCTGACCAAAGCCGACATGACCGGGGTCGGCTGAGATTTGCGATGTCTGCCCCCGGCAAATCAGAATTATTTTACCGGCCGGCGACCGGGATCTTTCAACGCCGCGCCCACCTTCAACCAAAATGATGGTGCTTTGCGCGCCATTTCGGTCCAGGTCCGCGCATGTAGTGCAGCTCGGGTCGATAACGTCTTTCGCGCGGTTCCCGCCAACAGGAGAAAATTGCGGCTCCCAGTGCCCTAACGCGACCCCACCAAGAGGTTCTGCGAGACAAATCTGACTCTCCGTTTTGTGACCGCATAAGCAACTCCCTTGCGTCGTCCTCTGCTCTCGACGGATATACGTCGCAGCCGGGCCCGCGGATGCACGGGTCCGATCCTTGCCGGAATGAGCTTTTATTTGATCGGCGCACGGCGACCGGTATGCCCGTGCCCGCACCGCGGGCATTCGAAGACACGTTGATCGTCTGTATCGCGCTCGTTGATGCAAACAATCCACATCGGCACCCGGCACTCCGGGCAAAGCGGGCGCCCATTCGTCATCTCAGGTGCCGAGCGACCGTGGCCTTGCAGCGGCATGGTTCATCTCCCACAGGCAAAAGCGCCCCGCCGCTTGGCCTCTAACGGATTGAACGAGACAGTATCCGCAGCACCTGCGGTGGTTACCGTTATTTAATCTTCGCGTTAGCTGGAACGTGCAGTCGGGCAATGTCCGCTTCTGGCCCTTAGCAGACACGAGCGAGTGCACCGCACAGGTCCGCTTTCGGGGGTAAAGCAGACATTGCGGCAATTCGGCGCCTAGCAGCGCATCGGTTTGGGTATCTACGATGTCCTCTTCCTGTGCCTGGGGGAGGACACGAAAAATGCGATTTGCAAAATTGGTTGGCGTTGCCCTCGTCGCAATGTTGGGGCCTGTCTTTATTGGTACGACACCCAGATCCGTTGCCGCCGAAGAGCCGTACAAGGCTCAGATCGATGCGTTGCGCAAGGCCATGGAGAAGTACAAAGACTACAAGGTTGCGATACGCGACCTCTATCTATCGACTGTGGGCTGCGTGCATTACTCCGGCGAGAAAATGGTCGGCCACATGCACTACCCGAAAGGGGCGATGGGCATACACTTTGTCAATCTCACGATCCGCGGCGCGCCAGACCTGATGAAGCCAAACGTCTTACTCTACGAACCCGTGGGCAAGGAGTTACGGCTGGTTGGCGTTGAGTGGCTTGTGCCTCTGACCGCAAAAACCAGGAAGCGGCCTTCTCTCTTCGGCAAACCCTTTGATGGTCCGATGGAAGGACACGAACCCCTCATTCCAAAACAGTACGTCCACTATGACCTGCACGCTTGGTTGTTCAAGGATAATCCCCTCGGCATGTTCGTGCCCACCAATCCGAACGTGAGCTGCGATGGGTACGACTTTTCCTTGCTGGAAATGCCAACCAAGGTGATGCCGGGGCCATAAAGTTCTTGCGATGGCCGCTTGTGCTGCCGAATGTCCGCTTCTCGAGCGTGGTCATCGAGGAAGCGGAAGAGATTCTAAGCTGGGACGTTTCGTTGGTTGAATGACGAAGCCGCCGGTGCCAAAGGGCGCGCGCGATCGTGCAATTATCCACATCCGTAACTCACTACACTACCGCTTTAAGTTCTCCGTCGAATTTGCAACGCATTACAGCCCCAATGCGTGCCCACAGCAGCCTCAATCCGCGGCTAAACAATGCAGATTCATGTCTGCAGAAATGCGAATGCCGATGGAGAAGCGCATGGCACAACACAGACCAGCATTGGTCCCGGCCATATTCGCTCTCCTTTCATTAGCTTCGTTCTGCGCCGTATCGGCGCGGGGCGTGCACGCCGCGCCCTGCAACGCCAAGCCGAACTCGGCGGCACCAGAAGGCCAGCACTGGTACTATCGGACCGATCGCGCCGTCGGTCGTAAATGCTGGTTTCTCGGACCTGAAAACGTGAACGACCAAAAGGGCACGGCGCAGGCATCCAAGGGACCCGCGTCGGATGCGGCTGCACAGCCGGCAGCGCAACAATCTGCGCATCGGCAAACGACGGCACAGGCACCGGGCGAGGCAGAAACGGATTCTTCCACAGGAAAGGACCGGCCGCCCCGGCCCGAAGCAACTCAATTGCCGTACATGCCGCCGGTATTCCTGCTGGCGCCAGCACCGGTGCTGGAACCGGCGCAGGCCGAGCAGGCGCAAACGATGAACGATGCGGCCGATCCTCAAGCGGTGCCGGCGAGCGACGCCGCCAGCGAGCCGGAAGTGCCGCCGATCGCGCAATCTTCAGCTGCGCCTGCGCAGCCCACGGAAGACGCGGATCACACCTTGGCGCTCGCGACGATCGTGTTCATGACGATTGTTATTTTTGGCTTGGCGTTGGAGGTCATGCGCTGGCTGCGCCGGCGCAGGAACCGTGATCGCGCTGCCCCCGATGGGGCGGAGCTGGACGCGCTTTACCAATCCGTCTTGCCGTCTCCCGGCGTCGATTCAACAGGACCGGTACGGGACATACCTCCGCCTCTCAGCTCGTTTGCCGAATCGGAAAAGCTCGCGGAGGATTTGCAGAAAATCCTGAACGAGCTGCGCACGAAACCTTCCTTCTCAATGCATGAGGCGGACGGCCTCGCGCGTTCAGGTTGAGGTCACCGCCGCTCTGCCGCCGGTCTTGTTCAAGCGACTGTCGGAAAGGCCGCCACGAGGCGGTCTTTCTGTTTGCACGCGGCGGTGGTGCAATGTCCGCCATTGGCCCTAGCCGACATTGCCAGTTGCATCGCACATGTCCGTTCTCAGACATGCCTTGCGGGGGTCCGCTTTCGCCGCTAGCAACCCGCGAGGGTCGGGGATATTCTTTCCCCGTCGCAGGAAGCAAAAGGCAACAATGTCATGGGCGTGGTCATCGAAGAAGCGGAAGAGATTCTAAGCTGGGACGTCTCGGACGAAGCGCTGGAGATTGCAGGCGCCGCCGGGCAAGAAATGGCGGGGGCCTACACCCTGCAATTTTGCACCACCTCGCGGGATTGCGCGTCTTAAAGCGCGAAGCACGCAGCAACGACGGCAGCGTGCGGGGAATTATCCGTAATGGTAGCGCTCGACTGCAGCTTCATCCCAATCAATCCCGATGCCCGGACGATCGGGAATCTCGAGGCAGCTGTTTCTGACAGCAAATGGCTCTTTCAAGATCGGATCAGCCCAATCCTGCCACTCCAGCCAATGGGCGGTTTCGGTTACGCGCATCAGATGCGCCGCAACTTCCGGATATAGATGAGTGGAAACCTGGATCCCGGCAGCCGCGGCGACCGGTGCTGCTCGCATCCATCCGCTGACACCACCGATCCGCATAAGGTCCGGCATCACATAGTCACAGGCTCCGGCGACGAGCGCATCATGGAGGGCGCGCGGCCCGTAGAAATTTTCGCCAATCTGCACGGGGGTCTGCAATTCGCGCGCGAGCTGCGCGTAGCCCGACAAATTGTTGTAAATGATCGGTTCCTCGAACCAATAAAGCCCCGCGTCATCGAGTGCGTGGCAGCGTGCGAGCGCATCGCCGAGCGACAGGCCTTGGTTGAAATCCACCATCAGCTTGATGTCGTCGCCTGCACCTTCGCGAACTGCGCGGATGGCAGCAAGGTCGTCCGCTAGACGATCCCGACCAAGCCGGAGCTTGAGACCCTTGAAATGGCCTTCGGCCGCCAGTTCCTTTGCTTCCTTGGCTAGTGTCGAAACATCGGTCAACCAGAGGCCGTTGCTGTTGTAGGCCGGAACGCTGCCGAGTGACCCGCCCAGCATGACCGCGAGCGGCAATCCGGATGCCTTTGCTAAAGCGTCCCAGGTCGCCATATCGATACCAGCGACCGCGATCATCGTTATACCTTCGTAGCCCACAAGATTGAGCGAACGCCGGCCGGCCTGAAAACTGTCGAGAGGGGCCAGCGGCTTTCCGATCTGTTGCGCCACCAGATCTTCAATCACGGGGATGATGTAGCGGGGCGAATGCTTGAGATAGGGCTCGAGATAGCCACGGCCAACCACGCCTTCGTTGGTGTAAAGATCGATTAGAATCAGCGGCCACTCTCGGAACAGTCCAACTTTTGATACAACAGGCCGGCGCAGCGGCACCGACACACTCCTGACCGTAGCCGATTTGAGTGTGAGTCGTTCGGGCATGGCGCGATGATCAGAGCGCCCCGACATTGCGATGTAAATACACTCATCGGTATACTTACATTCATGTCCAAGCCCCGGGCAGAAGTGTGAGACGATCGAAGCAGCGGACGCGGCTACGGATCCTCGATGCCGCCTTCGGTTTGTTTTGGCGCCAGGGTTTTCTGCGGGTGTCGATGAACGATATCGCCGCCCGCGCCGGTATCACAAAGCGCGCACTCTATCAGCACTTCCCCAGCAAGGATGATCTGATGGCGATGACCCTCGCGCATTCCAGTAAACTTGCGATCGAGCGTCTGCGTACATTTCCCCGCGCTGGTGATGTTGGAGCATTTATCGACTCGTTCTTCACAGACCTCTCGAAATGGGCGGCGAGACCGAAATGGTCGGGCGGCGGCTTTACGCGCGTTGTGGTGGAACTTGCGGATTTGCGCGGGCACCCGGCTCGCGCCATCGCGCGCAACCACAAGACCGCAGTCGAACGATGGTTGGCTGACGAACTTGCCACTGGCGGCGTCTCCTCGCCGCACGAGCGTGCACGCGAGATCATGCTGCTAACGGAAGGGGCCATGGCCTTGATGCTGATCCACGGCGATCGCAGCTATGCGCAAGTCGCCGCGCGCGCAGCAAAACGGCTAGTGAGGAGGGAGTAGCAACGTCCGCTTGTGGCCCTTAGCGGACATGCGGTCTTGCACCGCGCATGTCTGCTTTCGGGCGGACACGCTTGAGAAGCAGACAAGTCAGGCTTACGCTCACGAGACATTTGTGGCTGCGTTTCATTGAAAGAAATGCGCTCACTTATCACTCAAATTCAAAAACTGCCGCCTGCAATCTGGTAATAGTAAGACCCGTCAATGTGAGATACCTCACACATGTCGCTCGGTAGTGCGATCTAACATTCGTATAAGGCTAGGCTCTTATCCGCAGAGAAAAGCTGCCATGCCGACGAAAACCCGCAATCAAACTAAAACCGGCGAAAGCGCCACTATGGTCGCTCTACGTGTCGCGACCCTAGGTTTGATTGCAAGCAGTTTACCGAAGTCAAGCAGCACGCCTGTTCAGCCGACCTGGCCCCGACGCAGAAGTGCGCCGTCCACAAGTGGCATGAACCAAAGCGCTTGGACTACGCAGATCAAGGAGTCACAGCTTGCAAGCTAGGGGGGAATGCTATGAGGACCAAGAAATTTCACGAGGTCTTTACACTTGAAGTCGCCGCGATCAATGAACGCCGAGGTAAGCTTGGACGAAAGCAAATTCTGCTGGAGCTGGAAGATCAAGAGCGTGATGGCACGCCGATTATGCGGCCGAGCCCAAACTCAAATGTCATTGGTCTTGCTTTATCAGGTGGTGGCATCCGCTCCTCCGCTTTTTGCCTCGGGGCGATGCAAGGGCTGAACACAGTCGGCTTAGTCGAGAAAATCGATTACCTCTCGACGGTTTCTGGCGGCGGCTATATTGGAACATCGATGTCGGCCGCGATGAGCACGGGCAGCGCCGGACAATTTCCTTTTGCGAGCGAACTACGCAAAAATGAGGCGCCGGGTGTTCAGCACATCCGCGACCATTCCAACTATCTATTTCCGCAAGGCGTTCTGAATTTATTCGGAAATGTCGTCGTCTATTTGCGCGGACTTGTTGCGAATGCGCTGTTGTTGCTTCCATGGCTCTTGTTGTCGGCCGCCTTTACAATTTGGTCCAACCCAAACGTCGATGCTTTGACGCAGACCGACATCGCTGGACACCGGCTGCACCTGCCAATCTCAGCACCCCAATTTGGACTGACGTTGAACTTGATATTGTTCTTGGTCCTTCTTTTGGCGTTGTGGGCGTTGTGGCGGTCGACGCCTATAGGGCGCGATAAGTCTGACGTTGGTCCTGGTGTTCGAAATATCGCAATTCTGGCACTAGCCGTTCTTGCCGTGGCGTTCATCGAACTGCAGCCATTGGTACTGTCAGGAATGTTCAATATCAATGCAGATGGCTGGTTTTTTGAGAAACTTTCAACATCGCTGCAAGCAGTAGCCGCTTTCTTCGTGTCTATCGGCACTATTGTAGGTTTCTTGGGTCGCTTCCTTGGAGATGCCTTGAAGCGATCCACCGAGAAGCCAGGCCTCGCACCTTTTGCCGCGCGAATTTCCATCAAACTAGCAATGTACATCGCCGGCGCCGCAGTGCCTTTGGCACTGTGGGTGACCTATCTTTATCTATCGTTCTGGGGAATTGAGAATTGCGCGAACTCCACGTCTTGTTATGGACATACCCCCCGTTGGTTGTTGGGTCTCGCCGGTCTAATGCCGGTCAACGGCATTCTTTTCCTTTACTGCGCCGTTGGCTTCGCCATGCTTGCGATCAGTTGGGCATTAAATCCCAACGCCAACTCCCTCCACCGCCTCTATCGGGATCGCCTAAGCAAAGCCTTTCTATTCGACCCGACCAAGCGGTCGGCATCGCGCGCGTTGTTCACGCGCAAAGAGGAAGTAGGAGTTGAGTCAGACATTCACCTTCGCGGGTCAGATCTTCAATCGCTAGATCACCTGAAGCTGAGCGAATTGAAAACCGATCAAGCGCCATATCATCTCATCAATGCAGCACTAAATATTGAAGCATCCAAATATGCCAACCGTCGTGGCAGAAACGCCGATTTCTTCATTTTTAGCCCGTTGTTCACCGGGAGCGAAGCAACCGGATACGTAGAGACCAAACTTGTAGAAACCAATTTAACGAGCTTCACGGTAGGCACTGCGATGGCGATCTCAGGCGCTGCGGCATCCTCCAACATGGGTTCGGCAACGATCAAGCCACTAGTGCCTACGCTGGCAATCCTCAACATCCGCTTGGGGTACTGGTTTACTAATCCCGCTAAGCTGGCTGGGGCACTTAAAAAGGCGCTCGTTGCTCGCATCCTTGACCGGCTCTACTTCTTGAAAGAGTTGTTCGGTCTGTTACGCGAAGATAGCGAAATTGTTTATCTCACTGACGGTGGACACCTGGAGAATCTCGGATTGTACGAATTGCTCCGCCGGCGTTGTAAAATGGTCATCGTTGTAGACGGTGAGGCCGATCCTGATATGTCGTTCGGTTCACTTGTAACCCTAGAAAGGTACGCGCGTATCGACTTCGGTATTCGCATTGACCTCCCCTGGGCCGCGCTGCGTGATGCTAGTCGAGAAGCGTCGGCTGAAGTCGCTAAGAGTGGTGGTTTGCCTTTTGACAAAGCCATGCATGGGCCGCATTGCGCGCTCGGCGTCATTTCCTATCCGAGGAAGGCAGGAGAAACAGACGACAGCAACTGCAGCGGGCTCTTATTTTATGTGAAATCATCCTTTACTGGTGACGAAAACGACTATGTTGTCGACTATAAGCGGCGCAATCCGGCATTCCCGCACGAGACGACGTTAGATCAATTGTTCAGCGAGGAACAATTCGAAGTCTACCGTGCGCTTGGTTTTCACGCAGTCAGTTCCGCTTTCAATTTGGCCGATAAGGTCTGCATTCGTCCCGAACCAATGGTGTGGCAGGGCGTTGCGACTAAAATTCAATTGGAAAAAACAATGCGGGACCTTCTAAAAGACCGGAGAACAACTACGCGCGGACGTGCCCCTTCAAGGGGCTAAACGGAGCCTGTACGCTATCATGTCCGTGAGCGGGAGGGAGGAGTGAGACTCAACGGCAACTTCGTCCTAATCATCCTATCGATCGCGATGGTCGTTGGCGGTCTGTACTTGCTTTCGATCACGTCGGCATGGCTTTGGGCGATCGCCGCATTGCAGTGGGTGATCGGCATACTTTGTGCGATCGCCATCATGATCTGGTCCATCTTGCTTTGGGCGATCTGGATTTTGGCCGTCCTCGTGGGCGTCGCGCTCACCGTCCTCGGCGCCGTGATTTTGTGGAAACTTCTCGCTTCACCGGGTCGGCCGATACGGCGAACGTTCTTGATACTTGCGGCGCTGTTGGTCCTCGCAGCCGTTGTGCGTGCGGGGATTGGGCCACATCCAGGGCATGTCCAGGATGAAGCGATGCGGGCTGGCGTTCCTGCCAGCGCCTTTGAAGCTGCCGCAGACCGTTATTTCGATGGCATGGACCCCGGCGTGACGCTGAGTGAGCGCGAGATCAAGGGCCGCAATATGTGGCTCGTGTGGACAGGCGGTAATGATCGATTTTGGGACACGATCGTGGGGAATTCCTTTGGGACATTCGACCTTCTGAAGACAATTTCGTCGGCGCCCGGGCTGCCGTACAGCCGCGACACTCGCTGGAAACATTTTGGCATCGTCAACGAGCCATGCTTCGACAAGCCGACCCAGCCCGACCCGAACCGTTTCGGTCTGTGGCTAGACCAGCGACGTGCCGACTGCCCGCCTGACCCGTTCGCGGATCCAAAGAAATATCCTGGCGTCAAATTGGGCGCACGCGGCAGTCCCGGTCTGCCGGTCGGCTCATATTACGGCGAGCCCACGGGTATCGTCGGATTGCGGCTGTTTCCGAACCCGGATTTTGATGAGGCGGCGCGCCGCCGTTGGGACCCGAAACGGTATTACAACGATTCAACCTATTATCTGCAGAAGGACCTGGTGCGGCCCTACCGCGTCGGCATGGCATGCGGGTTTTGTCATGTCGGGCCCAGCCCAACGCACGCACCGGCTGACCCCGAAAATCCAAAGTGGTCAAACCTGAATTCGACCGTCGGTGCTCAGTATCTCCGGCTTGACCGGATATTCGTTTGGAGCGCCGATAAATCCAATTTCATCTTCCAGCTTGTGAACGCGTATCCACCTGGCACGTTCGATACCTCGTTCGTCTCTTCTGACAATATCATCAATCCGCGCACGATGAATGCGCTGTACGATCTGAAGACGCGGCTTCGGCACGCCAAACCGTTCGGCCGCGAGTTGTTGACCGGAGGACAGCTGGACAACAAACAGTTCAACGATTTCAGTTACAGCGGCTGGCTGAACGAGTTCTACGAGAAGCCGCACACTTTTACGCCGCGCATTTTGAAGGACGGCTCGGACTCGGTCGGCGTGTTGGGTGCGCTCAACAGGGTCTATCTCAACATCGGGCTGTTCAGTGAAGAATGGCTGCTGCATTTCTGGCCATTTACCGGCGGCAAACGGTTGACCCCTATTCGCATCGCCGATGCAAATCGTAACTCGGCGTACTGGCAGGCGACTGAACAACAAACACTCTATATGGCGGAGTTCCTGTTGGCCGCCGCGCAGCCCGATCGGTTATCCGATCTGCCCGACGCCGACCGTGCCCGCTATTTGACCGCCGACAAGGCGACACTCGATCGCGGCAAGGTCGTGTTCGCCGAGCGCTGCGCCCGTTGCCATTCCAGCAAGCTGCCCGAGCCATTGGAGGGGATGCAGGGACCGGGCAGCCAGGAATGCAATGGACCAAACTATCTGACCTGCTGGAACCGCTATTGGGCCTCGACCAAGACTGACGATTTCAAGCGTAAGATGCTCGCGATCGTGCAGAAGGACGACTTCCTTAAGGACAATTTCCTCTCGAGTGAATTTCGTGTGCCGGCGAGCCTGCTGCAGACCAACGCTTGCAGTCCGCTGGGGCGCAATGCGTTGGCCGGCAACATTTGGGATAACTTCTCGTCGCAGAGCTACAAGACCCTGCCACCGGTCGACGATATCATTACGCAGGATCCATTCGCCGGCGAGAATCGCCCGATTAAGATGCCGGCCGGCGGCCGCGGCTACACGAGACCGCCTTCGCTCATCAGCCTGTGGTCCACTGCGCCCTTCCTGCTCAACAACGCGCTCGGGCCACACTATGACAATCCCTCGGTCGAGACGCGAATGTCGGTGTTCCAGGCCAGCATCGAGCAGATGCTGTGGCCAGAAAGGCGGAAGCGCGACGACATACTGGGCAGCAAGGACGTCGGTCTGATCCAGCGCACAACGTCGAAAAGCTCGATCATCGTGCCGTCGGGCTTCCTGCCCGGAGCTATGAAGGCGCTGCGAGGACCGATCGAATGGGTGTTTCCGAAGCTGTTTGCCGAGAACGGCGACGTGCAAATTGGACCGATCCCCAAGGGCACGCCGATAGGTTTGATCGGCAATTTGGATCCGCTGCCGGAGGAAAGAGGCTGGTTCGCCGGTCTGTCGCGCACGTGGAAGCTGCTCGGAGTGGTCTGGCAGCTACGCAACATCATGGCAGCGATGCCGGACAATCCTGATGACGCGACGGCGGCGCGCATCTTCGGGCCGCTGGGACCCCGCCTCTATGAATTCAGCGCCTGCCAGGACTACGTGGTGAACCGCGGTCACTACTTCGGCACCAGCAAGTTTTCCGAGGCGGCCGAGGAGCCTGGCTTGAGCGATGGCGACAAACGCGCGCTGATCGAATTCCTCAAGACGTTCTGAGGGAGACGACCAGCATTACGGCAACTTGTCGTATTCCCGGCGAAAGGCTTCGTCCAAAATCTGGTCGGTTCCCACGCCGAGAGATTCATCGCCGCAGAAATCGCAAATACTGACTGCTACCGTCACACGAAAGTGGACATAGCCTTTGTCGCTCATTTGCCGAAGGTTCAGCTCCTTGCAGGAGCTGGAGAGTCGTCCCCGTTTGCACAAGTTGCAAACAGTTAAATCGTCTTCGGTTGCCATTGGCCGTCCCCTGACCCTGGAAACCCGTAAAGCTAGTTTGCATGGTGTTGTTAAATGTCTGTGTGAGCTACTTCACTCTCAGACGCCGGCGTGAGTTCGGGGGTCGAAGGTCTCGTCTCCGGTCGGCTCCTTGGGCGGCGTTTTGTTCAGGTCATGCCGCAGTTTGCTGATTTCGCGGTAGGCGACCCTGCGCACGCGGTTCACCAGGCCCAACGGCCTGTGCTCATGCAGGGAATGCCACGGGCTGAATGACAGATTCTCGCAGAAATCGGCTTGCGCCGGCGACATGCAGTCCTGGATCGGGATAATGATCGTGCCGAGGCGCTCCGGCTTTGAATCGGCTTCCCGCCACGTCTTTTTCGAGTCCTCGATGGGCGTGCTGCTCTCATCGACGAAACGCTGGATATAGAAGTCGAACCACACTTCGTTTCCGGCCAGCGTCCTGTTCATTTCTTCCTTGAGCGAAAAATCCCAGCCGAACCGGGTGATCTGGCGCTTCCAGACACTCGGCTTCTCGTGCAGACGCGGCTTGGCCGTGTATTTGACGGCAAATTTTTTCTTGGGATCGACGCCGAACCGGTAGGGCGTCATCGACCAGTATTGCTGATAGAGCGGGTTGTACATGAAATTCAAGTTGGCGAGAAAAGCCTTTGGCGTTTCCGACAGCCAGCGGAGCTTGAACGGCGCCACCACATATTGGTTGAACCAGTCGCCGCGAAGGAACGTTTCGAGCAGTTTCCGGTAGCGCTTCAGATCATCGACGAAGAAGCGCGGATGACTGATCAGGATGAAATCCTGCGTGTGCTTCTCGTCGTCCATCAGCTTTTCGCCGGGCACACCGGTCAGCTTGATCGCCATGCCGCGGGCGTCGAACATCCATCCCGGTCTGCGTTCGGAGTTTCCGTTGGAAAACCGGATCCAGGCCTTGTACTGGCGCCCCGGCACGAAAACGCCCTGGCGCAAGTCATCGGGAAGGTTTTCGCTCACCTGGAAAATCGCGCGAACGCAGCCATTGTCGAAGGCGTGCGCATCGCGCCGCGCCGGTCCGCGGCCTTCATTGAAGTGCGCGGTGATCACGCGCCGCGTGTCCTCGACGATATCGTTGGTATATTGCTCCTCGAGCGCGCGGCTGCCCTCGTAATAGCTTTCGCCCAGGGCGACATCGAGATCCGGCTCGGAGTTCTGCGGCGCCTTTGCCACGGCTCAGATCTTCACGGTGGGTTTCTGTTTGGCGCCGGCAGTTCGACCGGTGCCGGCTTCGCGCAGCGCGTCGAGCGATTCCATCGCCCTGAGCTCCCACAACCGGGCGCCCTGGCGTCGCGCTGTCGCGATGGCCGACTCGTAGCAGGCCTCGATCTCCGACACCGGCCTGTGCTGGCCGCGCAGAATATCGCCGCGCACGCGCATCACTTCCGCTTCGTACCAGCGGCCACCGGCAGCCTTGATCTCGGGCGAAATTCTGTCGATGATTTCTGCGGCCTTCGACCATTGCTCATCGGCCACGAGAGCGCGGGCCAGCAGGTATTGAGAGAATTGCATCCAGATCCGCGTTCCGGTTCTCTCCAGGGCGCGGATGCTGCTTCGAATGTCGGCAAGGCCGGCCTCGAGCTCGCCGAGCTCGAGACGTGCCCAGCCACGCAGCATGAGGCCGCCCGCAACCCATTGCGGGAAACCCTGCTCATTCGATTGCGCGACTGTCCGGTCTGCGACCGGAAACGCGGCTTGCGGATTGCCGGCACAAAGATAGGTGCCGGCAACGAACGCGAGCACGTAGCATATGCTGTGAGGATGACGCAGCTCCTCCGCGTAAGCGATCGCGTCAAGAGAGTGGCGCACGCCCTCGTCGATGTCGCCGGAAAGCGCCATCACGACACCGAGATAAACCTGTGCCGTTGCCTTGAAATCGTGTGAAAAAATCAGTGCCAGCGGAGCGTGTTGCTCCGGATTATAGAGAGCCATAGCCTCCCGCAGCTCGCGTTTCGCCTGGGCCAATTCGCCGAGCATGAAAAGCGACATTCCGAGTATACGGTGTCCCATCAGCAGGGCGGTCTGGTCGTTGCGCTCCATGGCGAGCGCCAGCAGATCCTGGGCCAGTGCACGCGCTTTCGGGATTTCGGCACCCATGAGGTGAGCGCCGGCGAGGCCGTTCAGGACCGCGAACATCTGCGGCCCGCTGCCGAGCTCCTTGCACAGGTCGAGGGCCCGATTGAAGGCCACGATGGTCTGCGACGCACCGAAACCCTTGGCGGCGATCGACGCGTTTGCGAGCGACTGTTGCAGCTGCAGCTCCAGCTCGAGCCGCGTCCTGTCCTGCGGCAGCTCCTCGAGCAGCTTGAGGGCGGTCTCAATATGGGTGACCGCTTCCATGAAGGCCGAGCGCTTGCTTGCCTGACGGCCCGCCTTGAGCCAGTGATTGATCGCAGGCGTGATCTCGCGCGCCTGCATGTAGTGGTAAGCGACCACCTCCGGCGCGCCCTCCGCGACATCGATGAATTTGGTGGAGAGCGTCTCGGCGATGCGCAGATGCAGCGGCTGGCGGTCGCTGCGCAGCATGCTGGCATAGGCGGTTTCCTGCACCAGCGCATGCTTGAAAGAGTAGGTTTCGATGGCGCTGAATTCGCGCCGCGACAAAAGCCCGGCTTCACGAAGACGGTCCACCGCCGCGCGGACCTCCTGCGGCGGTGCCGGGGCGGTTGCCTCGAGCAGGTCGAAAGCAAATTCGCGCCCTATGGCTGCGGCGATCTGCGCGACGGTCTTCGCGGATGCCAGCTGATCGAGCCTTGCCATCAGCGAGTCGTGCAGCGTGTCCGGAACGGCCGTGCTCCACGGCGCGCCGCCCGATACGGCTTTTTCCGGCGCGCCGCTCGCCAGAACCGTATTGGTGACTTCCTCGACGAAGAGCGGGACGCCGTCGGTCTTGGAAATGATCTCGCCGACCACCGCGGTCGGCAGCTTCCCGTTCTGGTCGATCGCCTCCACCATCGATGCAACCTCTGACGGCGAGAGCCGGTTGAGATTGATCGAGGCGTCCGCCCCGCCGAGCGCGCGATATTCCGGCCGGTAAGTCGCGAGCAGCAGCATGCGCCAGTTCGGAAGGCTCTCCCGGATCAGCTCCATCATCTGCGACGAGGTGTGGTCGATCCAGTGGAGGTCTTCGGCAATCAGAATGACCGGCTGCCGCTCGCAGTGCGCGCGCAGCATTTCGGCCATCGCCAGGAATGTCCTTTGCTTCTGCTGCTGCGGGGTGAGCTCGAGCGGCGGATATCCATCGGTCGGGATCCCGAGCAGCGGCGCAAGCAGCGGCACGATCGAGGCGCGTCTTGTCGGCGAAATGTCGTCAATCAACGCCTCGAGCCGCTCCAGCTTGGTTGATCCGCGCGCCTCGTAGCTGCTGCCGAGGACGTCATCGACGTGGCGGGTCACCGGATACCACGGGCTGCTCATGTGATAGGACGAGCACTGGAACAGGAACACGCGGCAACTGCCGTGCGGCATTTGATGCCGGAAAGTGTTCACGAGCCGTGACTTGCCGATGCCTGGCTCGCCGGAGACGGTGACCAGCTGTCCCTGTCCTGTCTTCACTTTCGCGAAGGCGTCACTCAGCACCTTTAACTCGGCGTCGCGCCCGATGAGCGGGACGACGCGCGACGAACGGCGCGCTTCGAACCGGCTCGCCTTGCTGCGGCGCAGGACACCCGAGACCGCGATCGGCTCCAGGAATCCCTTCACCTCCTGAGCACCAAGGTCCTCGAACTCGAAAAGGTCGCCGAGCAGCCGCCGCGTCGCAGGCGCGACCAGAATCTGGTTGGGTTTTGCGAGCTGCTGCAGACGGGCGGCGAGGTTTGGCGCGTCGCCGACCAGCGCGAACTCGCGGCTCGAGCCTTCGCCGATCAGGTCGCCGACGACAACGAGACCGGTCGCGATGCCGACGCGCATTTCCAGGTGCGGCACGCCTTCAAAGGACAATTCCGAGACGAGCCTGATGCCTTCGAGCGCCGCCTGCACAGCGCGTTCGGCGCTGTCCTCGTGCGCGGCGGGAAATCCGAAATAGGCCAGGATGCCGTCGCCCATGTAGCGGCCGATGCGGCCGTCAAATCCAAAGATTGCGCTTTCGCAGGAGCGCTGAAATGCGCGCATGATGTCGCGCAGGTCCTCGGGGTCGAGCCGGCTCGAAAGCCCGGTCGAGCCGACCATGTCGCAAAAGACAACCGTGAGATTCCGCCGCTCCGCCTTGATGGCGGGTGACGGCGACGGCGACCGTTCCTGGCTCGACAACTGTGCCACTCTCGCCCCTTTCGCGAGTCGCCCGAACAAACGTTTTATCGTTACTTTATATCATTCTTTCGTCACGCGATCATCTCGCGCTTGCGGTCGATTTCCCGGGCATCGGATATGATGACATCAGCCGCTTTCTCCGCGGCCATGAAAATCGCGCTCAGAATAAACAAGCCTGGAATTTTCGGAAAAATTGACGCATCGACGACGCGCAATCCCTGCGTGTCCCGGACCCTGAAACGGGTGTCGAGCACGGCCTCCCCGTCGTCATCGGCGCCGATCTTGCAGGTGCCGCAGGCGTGATGGCCCCATGCGTGATCCCTCACGAACTGGGTGAGCTGGGCGCGCGTTTTCACGTGCCGGCCCGGAATGGTCTCGCGCATGAGGCTTGCGGTGCGGCCGGTGATCTTGCGGACGAATTCGATGCCGGCCGCGACGGCGTGCGCGTCTTCGCCGACGTCGGGCGTCGCCGGGTCGAAATAGTTGAGATTGATGATCGGCGGATCGCGCGGATCGCGCGACTTAAGCTGCACCAGGCCGGCGCAGTTTTTCGTATGTCCCTTGAGGATGACCCAGCTGAAGAAATTCTTCTTTTCTTCCCCCTCTTTGGAATAATCGGGCTTGTAGCCGGAAAAGTGTGCGGGAATTCCGAATATGAACAGGTCCGGGTCCGGCTGCCCGAGGTTCGATCGCTTGAGCAACGCCGTGAGGACGCCATTGGTCGCGTAGAGACCGTGACCGTTGCGCCAGTCCGCGAACTCCCTGTCAGTTAGCTCAAAATCGGCGTGCCTGAGGATGTCAAAGCCCTTATACGTCTGGTGCACGACGCCGACCTCAAGACGATCCTGGAGATTTCTGCCGACGCCGCGCAGCGCAACATTGATTGTGATCTTGTGCCTGGCCAGTTCCTTCGGGTCGCCGATTCCCGACAGCATCAGCAGTTGCGGCGTGTTGAAGGCGCCTCCGGCGAGAATGACTTCGCGCCGGGCATGGACCTGCTTCAGCGTGCCAGGTCCGTACTTATGCGCATTCGGATCGGCGCGATAAAGGCGCTCTCCCTCCAGGAATTCGACGCCGACCGCCCGGTTTCCCTCCAGCAGCACCTTTGTTGCAAGGGCGTGCAAGTGAACCTTCAGCTTCTTCGGCATTCGCCTTTCGGCGTCGCGGATATACTCGCGCGTTCCCGCGCGCACTCCGTCCTTCACGGTCATGGGCAAAAAAATTGGCCCTTCGGTACCGTTGAGAATATTCAGCCAGCTGTTCGGATCGAGCAGGCTGGACAGCCACGACAGCGTGCGATGCATGATGCCGACGCGCTTGAGGCCGGTCGGATCACCGAAGCTTTCCGCCCAGGAACTGATGCGGCGGCGCCAGGTGGTCGTGTACCACACATTGGAGCTGAAGCAGGTCTGAAAGGCGCCCGTGACCACGCGCATCAGCTGGGAGTCGCGCAGCAGCAAGGTTGCGTCTGCGATGCTCGTCGGCAGCCAGCCATCAAATCCGTGCTTGTTGAAATTCCACCTGCGATACCACGGACGGTTCAGGTATCCGCAGCGCTCGACCTTCTGGAAATACTTACGCATGCGCCAGGCACGCCAGCTCTTGTCGCCGGTCAGCTTCGCGATGTCGTCCCAGTCGCTGTTGTGAGGCGCGATGAAAATCAACGCGTGATGCGCGGTGCAGCCGCCGAGCGTGCCCGCACGCGGATAGAAGATCCCGGTTCGCCGTTTGTGATCGACCTCGACGCCCTTCAGGTAGTTTTGTGTGTCCTGCTCCTCCTGCTTCGGGTCGGCATAGTGATGGACGTAGAATTTCCACGCGAGCTTGTTGTTTTCCGAGCTGCGCGCATGCCAGGCGGGGACCTTGTAGTCATAGTCATGGGACTTTTTCTCGTTGCCGCTAGCTTCGGGCTCGTTGCCGCCGGCTTCGAGAATGAGAACGCTGTAGCCGGCCTCGGCCAGCCGCACGGCCACCGGCCCGCCACCGGCACCGGATCCTACGACAATGAAATCGTATTTCTTATCCAGTTCGTCTGCAGACATGGCGGGCCTCGCCTGCCGGAACTATAGATGACCGGGAACTTTTGTGTAAGCGAGCCAGGTCACACAGCTAATCGGCGATAAATAAAAATCCGCGAAATACGCGCTTTTTGCTCAAGGCCAGAATTGGCGCGCCGCCTCGACAACCAATGCAAGTTTTCGGCGCTCGTCGTCTTCGGTCACCGGATTGCCGGCAACCGTGCTGGCAAATCCGCATTGTGGGCCGATCGCCAGCCGGTCGAGATCAATGTAGCGGGTGGCTTCGTCGACGCGACGTTTTAGCGCATCGAGACTTTCCAGTGCCGGCGTCTTCGAGCTGATCACGCCCAAAACCACGCCCTTGTTCTTCGGCACGAAACGCAGCGGCGCGAAATCGCCTGCGCGCGGCGTATCGTATTCGAGCAGAAAGTGGTTCACCTTGGTGCCAGCGAAAAAGCGTTCGGCGACCGACTCGTAGCCGCCGGCGCCGAGATAGTGGCCCTTGAAGTTGCCGCGGCACATGTGCATGCCGACTGCGACATCCAAAGGACATTCGGCGACGGCATCATTGATGCTTTTGATGTAAAGATCGACGAGGGCGTCTGGCTCGCTGCCCGAGCGCTTGATCTCGTCGCGGATCGCGGGATCGCACAACAGGGCGACGGCAACCTCATCGAGCTGCACGTAGCGACAGCCGGCCTTGGCGAGCTCCGCGATCTCCTGCCGGAACACTTTCGTAAGATCGGCGAAAAACGAATCGACATCCGCGTAGGCCCTGCGGTCGGCGAAATCATTGCAGCGGTAGAAATGCATTGTCGAGGGCGCGGGGAGGGTGATCTTGCCGGTCAACTTCGTCGCGCCGCGCAGGAACAGGAATTCGTCGAGCGCCAGCGGCTGCAGCCGCTTGATCTTTTGCACGGCATAGGGAGCCGTGAACTCGACCTCGTGGCCGGCATCGTTGCGGAATTTGAAAGAGGCGGGCTTGATGGCAAAGCCGTCTGTACGCTCGACGAAGCGCCCCCAGTAGGAGCCGCGGCGGAATTCGCCGTCGCTCACCACCTTGAGCCCGACCTGCTCCTGCATTGCGAGGACGTCGCGGATGCATTGGTCCTGCAACTTGCCGAATTCGGCGTCTCCGATCTCCCTGGCGGCATGCCGGCGGAAGGCTTGCCGCAGCGCGGCGGGACGCAGCAAACTACCGACGTGATCGGCGCGGAATGGCGGTCGACCCAACGGTCGGTCTTTGGTCGTCATGCTGGCGTTCCGAAAAATTCTATAGTTCAATAGATGGAATTTAGAACGCCGCCGTGGCAGAAGACAATGGCCTTGCCGGCGGAAGCATGTGACGGTCCCCGGACTGCCCAATCGGGCGCCCACGCGAGTGATTGGCATGAATGTCGTCGCCCTGCCATCGACCCGGCGCAACGCCAGCCAGCGCCGGCGCGCACCGCAGATCATCGATGCGGCCGCGCATGTCTTCGCCGAGCGTGGCTTTCATGGTGCCACCACGCAGGACATTGCCGACGTGCTCGGCATCCGCCAGGCCAGCCTCTACTACTATTTCTCGTCGAAGGAGGCTGCGTTGGAACTGGTCTGCCTCAAGGGCGTCGAGGGCTTCTTCGAGGCCGCCAAGACGATCGCAGCGCGGCCGGAAAACGCCCGAAAGCGGCTGATTTCATTGATCGGGTCCCACCTCGCGCCGCTGGTCGACCGGGCCGATTTCGTGAAAGTGTTCCTCAATGAGCGCCAGCATCTGCCGCGCGAAAGCCGCCGCCGCATCGGCCGCTGGTCGCGCGGTCTCGAGCGGATCTTTGAGGATGTGATCAAGGAAGGCGTCGCCAAAGGCGAATTCCGCGCCGATCTTGATGTGCGCCTCGCGACGCTCGCCATACTCGGCATGTGCAATGCGGCATCGAGTTGGCAGCGCAGGGAAAATATCGACGTGACGGACATTGCCGAGGAATTCGCGCGCCTGGTGACAGACGGGATGGGCAAGCGCCCCACGGTGCGGCGCAAGCGCCGCTGACCGCCACCGTTGCTTGACGCGCGCCCGGATATGCAATTCGATAGAGCTATAGAATTCTGGTAAGCCAGCGCGGGAAGAGCGCACGATGACCGTTACGGTCGATCGCGACAGGCTGCGCCGCACCACCGCTCCGCACCTTTTGTGCGAGCGGGCGCGAACGATCCCGGATTCGGTCGCCTTCCGCTCCAAGCATTTCGGCATCTACCGTGAGCGCCGCTGGCGAGACTACGCGGCGCTGGTCGCGCACGCCGCGCGCGCTTTGCAGGAACTCGGCATCGTCCGCGGTGAACGCGTCGCGATCATGGGCGATGTCTGCGAAGAGTGGATGATCTGCGATCTTGCCGCGCAATCGCTCGGCGCCGTCACCTACGGGATCTACCCGACCGCAGCGCCGGCCGAGGTCGAGTACCAGATGCGTGACGGCGGCGCCTGCGTCTTCATCGCGGAAGGCCAGGAATATGTCGACAAGATCCTTCCGATCGCCGACCGGCTGCCGGATCTGCGGACGATCGTTGTGCTCGACGATTCTGCAATGTTCGCTTACACGCAAGAAAAGCTGCGCCGCTTCGCCGATCTGCTCGCTGCGGTGGAACAACCAGATCTTGTCTGGCTCGAAAACAAACTGGCAGGGCTTTCACCGGCCGACCCCGCCTTCATTGTTTATACCTCCGGCACGACCGGCCATCCGAAGGGTGCGCTGGTCAGCCACGGCAAACACCTTGCCGCCACCGACACCGTGGTTGCGCATTATCCCACGCTGCGCGAGAAGCCGCACCGCACCGTCGTCTATCTGCCGATGTGCCATGTGCTCGGCCGCGACGTCGCCATCACGCTGCCGCTGATGTCGCAACTGGTGCCGCATTTTGGCGAGGACCCGGAAGATTTCACGGGCACATTGTTCGAGGTCGCGCCTACGGTGATGTTCACGGTGCCGCGTTATCTGCAGAAGTTCGTCTCGCATGTGCTGGTCGGCGTGCTCAATTCCAGCCACATCAAGCGCGGCGCCTACGACGTGGCGGTGCGGCTCGCCCGCAGGCATGTCCGCCGGCGCTGGGACGGGACGGCGTCGAGTCTGCATGAGGCCGCCTACCGGGTGCTGCGGGCCCTGATTTTCCAGCCGATCCTCAACAAGCTCGGCTTCGACCGGCTGGAGCTCGTGGTCAGCGGCGGCGCTTCGCTGCCGGCGGAAACCGCCGTCCTTTGGCAGATCTACGGGGTCAACGTGGTCGAGATGTACGGCCAGACCGAGGAGGCGGGCGGCATCATTGCCGGCCAGCGCGGCCCCTTCGCGCGCCCCGGCAATGTCGGCACCGCCGTCGACGGCGTCGAAGTCACGCTTGCGGACGACGGAGAAGTGCTGGTGCGCAGCCCGGACCTGTTCGACTGCTACTGGCAAAACGACGAAGCAACACGTGAGATCATGCGCCCCGACGGTTGGCTGCGGACCGGCGATATCGGCGAGTGGCGCGACGGGACTTTGCGTCTCGTTGACCGCGCGCGCGATTTCATCGTCACCGTCGGCGGCAAGACGATTTCGCCGTCGTTTATCGAAAACGCACTGCGCGCAAGTCCCTATGTGGCGGAAGCGGTGGTGTTCGGGCATGGCCGCAAATACCTGACAGCTGTCATCGAGATCGATTTCGACACCGTCGCCGACTGGGCACGCACCAACAATGTCGGCTACACCGGATTCACCAGCCTTACCACGCACCCGCAGATCGAAAAGCTGATGCGTGCCGAGATCGATCGCGTCAATGCCGATCTTGCGCGCGTCGAGCAGATCAAGTCGTTCCGCATTTTGCCGAAGGCACTCGACCCGGAAGAGGAGGGCGAGCCGGTGACACCGACGCGGAAAGTCAAACGGAAACTCATGTACGAGCGTTTCCGCGGTCTCGTCGATGGAATGTATGACGACAGTGAAGAACGGCTGATCGCCGCCGGAGCGGGCGATGTGAAGTTTTAGAAGCTACAGAGAATGACAACGGGAGGGACCATCATGTTCAGGAAGGCTTTGCTTGGCGCCGTGTTCGGCGTCTTGACGGGGACCGCTTTGACGCTGCCCGCGGCCGCGCAGGATTACGTCGTCGGCGTGACGGCGGCGCTCACGGGCCCGCCGTCAAGCACTTATGCGCCTGCGGTCGATGCAATGCGTATCTATATCGATCGCGTCAATGCCGCCGGCGGCGTCAACGGCCGTAAGATCAAGTTGGTGATCGAGGACGACGGCGCGCAGCCCTCGAAGGCCGCAGCCAACACCAAAAAGCTGATCACGCAGGACAATGTCGTTCTGATGGTGAATGCCAGCCTGTCCTCGACCTATGCGCCGGTGATCGCCGAGACCAAGAGCGAGAACGTTCCGCTCCTGTTCGCCAGCGGAGTCTGCCCGCAGAGTGTCTATCCGCCGGCCGATCCGCTTCAATTCTGCACCACCGGCTACGCGTCGCGTTTCGACAGCCAGGCGACGCTCGACTTCATCAAGACGACCGCGAAAGGCCCCGTGAAGATCGGCTTCTCGGCGATGGCGATCCCGCTCTCGCGCGGCGAGATGGATTACGCCATGGAGCTGTCGAAGAAGGAGGGCATGGAGCCGGTGGACCAGCAGGTGATCCCGCCGCCGACCGCGGACTACACGCCGTTCGCGACGAAGCTCAAGGATGCGGGGCCGAACTGGGTCTACTCCTGGGCGCCGTGGGTCACGCAGGTGCGCACGCTCGAGGCGCTGCGCAAGCTCGGCTGGGAAAACGACTACATCGCCTGGGGCCATCTCGAGGCCGAGGCAGAATTGGTGCGGCTGAAGGACGGCAAGTTCTATGTCGTCAATTCGAACGCGCTGTTCGAGGATGGCCTGCCGATCCAGAAGGAGATCGATGCGGCCGCCAAGCAGGCCGGCTCGAAATATCCGGGACAGACCATGACCGAAGGCTGGATCGGCGGCATGGCGATCGAGGCGGCGTTGAAGGCGGCCGGCGCGGGCGCCGACCGCGCCAAGCTGCGCGGCGCGATGGAGAACCTCACGATCGACACCAAGGGCCTGCGCGGCGGGCCGATCGTGTGGACCAAGGACAACCACTTCCGCACGCAGCTCTATTATCGCGTCTACAAGTGGGACGGCAGCAAGATCTCGCGCGTGCAGGACTGGAAGAACTACGCGGTGAAGTGACCTAACAACTGTCATTCCGGGGCGCCGCGAAGCGGCGAACCCGGAATCCATAACCACAGACCGGGAGTATGGATTCCGGGCTCGCGAGTCATAAGCGCGTTTACGCGCGTCTTCGACGCGCTATGGCTCGCGCCCCGGAATGACAACAGCAATCTCAGTCGTACTGGACAGTTTGGTTCGTGCAGCTCGTTGTCAACATCGTCGTTCTCGCGTCGATCTACGCGCTGATCGCCTGCGGCTATGTGCTGATCTATCGCGTCAGCCGCGTGCTCAATCTCGCGCACGGCGAACTGATGATGCTTGGGGCCTATATGGTGCTGGCGACCGCGTCGCTGTTCAACGGACATCCGGTCATCGCGCTGGTAGCCGCTATTCTCCTGAGCCTGCTGGTCGGCGCGCTGGTCTACATCTTTCTCATGCGCAAGATGACCGGCGAGATGGTGCTCGCCGCCATCCTCACGACGGTCGCGCTCGGCATTCTCATCCGTGGACTAGTAGTGTTGATCTGGTCGGCGCAGCAGCAATATCCGGCGCAGGCGCTCGGTGTGCCGAATCCGTCGCTGCTGCTGTTCGGCGGCGCCCGCATCTCGATGTGGTCGGCTGTGCTGGTCGCAACGACGGTCGTTGTCTATGCGGCGTTGTTCGCATTCCTGCGCTTCGGCCGATGGGGCATGCGCATGCGCGCCGCCGGGCAGAACCCGCTGCTGGCGGCGCAGCGCGGCATCAACCTGCACGGCGTCTATGCGCTGGCATGGAGCCTGTCGACGCTCACCGGCGCGCTCGCTGGCATATTGATGGCGCTCGATTCCGGCGTGACCGGTGGCATGCCGGTGGTTGGGCTCAAGGCCTTTCCCGCTGCGCTGGTCGGCGGTCTCGACAGCCTGGTGGGCGCGCTGGCAGGCAGCCTGATCATCGCCGCTGCGGAGGTGCTGCTCATCTATTACGTCGATCCGCTGCTGTCCGACGTGGTGCCGTTCCTGGTGCTGATCGCCATGCTGATCGTGCGTCCATGGGGCCTGTTCGGCACACGCGAGGAGCTCGACCGTGTTTAGGCCGGCTCCGCGCGCCAGCGGATATTTCCGCACCGGCTACGGGCAGGACCTCGCGCTGCTGCAGACGCGCACCGAGCGCGTCAGTCTGGCGATATTTCTGCTGATCCTTGCGGGATTTCCCTTCGTCGCGTCACCCTTCGCGCTTGATCTCGCCTGCCAGGTCTTCCTGGCATCGGTCGGCGCGCTCTCGCTGATGCTGCTTACGGGCTACGCCGGCCAGATTTCGCTCGGCCACGCCGGCCTGATCGCCGCGGGTGCTTTCACGACCGGAATCCTTGCGCGCGAAATCCATGCGCCGTTCTGGATCACGTTGCCGGCGTCGGCCGTAACCGGGATCGTGCTCGGCTTCGTGTTCGGTCTGCCGTCGCTTCGGCTGCGCGGGCTCTATCTCGCGGTGAGCACGCTGGCGCTGCATTTCGTCGTCATTTATCTCGGCGGCGAATACGAAACCAAGCGCGGCTTCTCGACCGGCATCATTGTCGAGCCGCCAAGTCTTTTAGGCTTCCGGCTGAGCGGCGGACGTTTCTGGTATTTCGTGCTGCTGGCAGCCGCGGCCATCAGCCTGCTCATCTGCATCAATCTGCTGCGCAGCCGCTCCGGCCGCGCCTTCCGTGCCGTGCATGCGCGCGAGACGGTCGCGGAAGCGCTCGGCATCAGCATTGCCGGCTACAAGCTGCTCGCCTTCGTGATCTCCTCGAGCATGACCTCGGTTGCTGGCTGCCTGTTCGCCTACTACCGCGGCTTCGTGTCGGTCGAGGCCTTCGACCTGTTCCTGACGATCCAGTATGTCGCGATGATCATCATCGGCGGCATGGGCTCGCTGCTCGGCGCGCTGCTCGGCGCAGCCTTCGTGACATTGTTTCCATACGCGATCGAGGCACTGCTGCATCTGCTGCCGAATGTCGAGAAGCTCGCCGGCGATATTTTCGCGGTAAACTACGCGTCATTCGGCGTTGTGATGATCCTCTTCCTGGTGTTCGAGCCGCTTGGGCTCGTCGGTATCTGGCACCGGCTGCAGAACTATTTTCTGCTCTGGCCCTTCAAATACCGGCCGCTGGCGGGAGCACGCAAATGAGCCTGCTGCAGGTCGAGAAGATCGAGGTGGTCTACAAGCGCGTGATCACGGCGGTGCAGGGCGTCACGCTGTCGGTCGGCCCGAAGCAGATCGTGGCGATCCTTGGTACCAACGGTGCCGGCAAGACCACGACCTTGCGCGCGATCTCCGGATTTCTCGGGCTCGACGATGCCCGCATCACCGAAGGTGCGATTTCATTCGAGGGAAGGTGGATCGAGAACACGCCGCCGCACGACATCGCCGCGCGCGGCATCGTGCTGGTGCCCGAACGCGACAAGGTCTTTCCCAACCTGACGGTGGCGGAAAACCTGGCGGTGCCGGTCTCGCGCGCCGGTGCGGCTGAACGCCGGCGCCAGGACGAGCAGATCTACAGCCTGTTTCCGCGCCTGGCCGAGCTGCGCCAGCGCATCGGCGGCCTGCTGTCAGGCGGCGAGCGGCAGATGCTGGCGATCGCCGGCGCGCTGATGTGCGGGCCGCGCCTTCTTCTTGTCGACGAGTTGTCGCTCGGGCTCGCGCCCGTGATCGTGCAGGATCTTACGCGGCGTCTGCTCGCGGTTCGCGACGAGCTTGGCATTGCGATACTGCTGGTCGAGCAGAGCGCGGCGGCGGCGCTGACCATCGCGGATCATGCCTATGTGATGGAGAACGGCCGCATTGTACTCGATGGCGACCGCGAAAAACTCAAGAGCCATCAGGACGTGCAGGAATTCTACCTCGGCCAGGCGGGCGGCGAGCGCCGCTCGTACCGCGCCGTCAAGCAATATCGCCGGTCGCGGAGGTGGTATGGCTGAGCTCGACGTCGCTCACTTAAACCTGCGTTTCGGCGGGCTGACCGTGCTCGACGACGTGTCGTTTTCGGTCGCCGCGGGCGAATTGTTCGCGCTCATCGGCCCCAACGGTGCCGGCAAGACCAGCGCGCTCAACTGCGTCAGCGGTATTTATCGCGGCAGCGGCGCCATCCGCTTCCGCGGCGAGGACATTGCCGGGCGTGCGCCGCACGAAATCGCGCGGCTTGGCCTCGCGCGCACCTTCCAGCACGGCGAGCTGTTCCCGCAGATGAGCGTGCTCGACAACTTGTTGACCGGCCGTCACGCGCGTATCCAGACCAATCCGCTTGCGGAGATGCTGTTTCTGCCCGGCGTGCGGCGCGCTGAGATCACGCATCGCGAAGCGGTCGAACGTATCGTCGAGCTGGTCGAGCTCGAGCGCTACCGGCACGCCGCCGTCGGCAGCCTGCCGTTCGGTGTGCAGAAGATCGTGGGCTTTGCACGTGCGCTGGCGCTCGAGCCTACGATCATGCTGCTCGACGAGCCGTCGGCCGGCCTCAATCGGGAGGAGCGCGAGGACCTCGCGCGCTTCATCCTGCGCATCAAGCACGAACTCAACATGACCATGATCTGGATCGAGCACGACATGCAGATGATCGCCGACCTCGCCGACCGCATCCATGTGCTCGACTACGGGCGCACGATCGCCGAGGGTGCGCCAGAAGGTGTCCTCAACGATCCGAACGTGCTTGCGGCCTATCTCGGGGTCGAGGCCTAGCGTAACTCCATCGGAACGCTATAATTCAGCTCTGGCCCACCAAAAGAATTGCGGGAGGAAATGATGAAAAGGACTATCCGCTTTAGTGCCATCGCGGCAATGACATCGCTCCTGTCCGTTGCCATCCTGATGACCGCCGCCCATTTCGACGTTGCTCAAGCACAAAAGGGCCGGGCAGCTGCGATCGCTTGCGGCCAGGAGCTGCAAAAACTGTGCACCGGTGTAATGATATTTGCAAACAACACGCTTGAATGCCTCAAAAGAGACCAGAGCAAGCTTTCCCCAAGATGCGCCGCATTGGCGAACAATATTGTGCGCGCGTGTTTGATCGAGACGCTGCACAGCGTTGCGCTGGCAACGTGTTTGGTCAAGGCAGTGCTCTCGGATGCCTGACAGCTGCCAGGGGTTCGGTTTCCGCGCGATGCAATGCCGCGCTCGATGCCGCTTATCTACGCAAGTAAAAACTTGGGCGATATCGCTCGCCGCCGCCAGACGCGATGCGTGTCGCATGTCCGCTTTTGACCCAAGCGGACATCGGCGGGCAGTTTCAAAGGAAGACTTGATACAGCGACCGGTATTGTTTTCCTTTTCTACGCGACCCGCACGGGTTGAGGCGGCGGCGCCGTGCGGCGTTTCGCCCGCAGAGGCAGCTTCACGATTTCCATCCCGGCCAGCAACACCGCCGCCACCAAAGTCGTTATCACCCAATCCGTCGCCGTTAGGGCAACGGTATGGAAGGCGACCTGCAGGAACGGCACATAGATCACGAGCGCGTGGGTCCCGAGCGACAATAGCACCGCCACAAGTAGCCATTTGTTGTCGAAGAAGCCGCTGAACGCGCTGCGCCAGTTCGAGCGGCAATTGTAGACGTTGAACAGCTGGAACATCATTAGCGTGGTGAAGGCCATGGTGCGGGCATACGTCTCGTCCGCCGCGTTCGGCGTCGTGCCCTTAGCGAAAAGCGTGAACAGCCCGCCCGGATAGTACGCGTCGAGCACCGCAAGCGTGCCGACCATCATTACTGCCCCGATCGCGGCGAGGCGGATCCAGTCGTCGGTCGTGAGAACGCCCGTGCCACGCTGCCGCGGCTCGCGCTCCATGACGTCGGGGTCGCGCGGGTCGACGCCCAGCGCCAGCGCCGGCGGCCCGTCGGTGACGAGGTTGATCCAGAGCAGCTGCGCCGCGAGCAGCGGCAGAAACAGGCCGGCCTCGACCGAGACGAGGCCGAGCATGCCTGCGAGCATGACGCCCGCGAACATTGTCAGCAGCTCGCCGGTGTTCGAGGAGAGGAGGTAGATGAGGTACTTGCGGATGTTGTCGTAGATCCCGCGGCCTTCCTCGATCGCCTTCACGATGCTGGCGAAGTTGTCATCAGTGAGCACCATGTCGGCCGCCTCCTTGGAGACGTCGGTGCCGGTGATGCCCATGGCGACGCCAATATTGGCGGCCTTGAGCGCGGGCGCATCGTTGATGCCGTCGCCGGTCATGGCGACGATGTGGCCCTTGCGCTGCAGCGCGCCGACGATGCGCAGCTTGTGCTCTGGGTCGACGCGGGCGAACACGCGCACGTCCTCGACGATGGCGTCGAGCGCGGCGTCATCCATGCCGCGCAGATCGTTGCCGGTGACGAGCCGCGAGCCCGCCTCGAAGATCGTGAGCTCGCGGGCGATGGCTTCAGCGGTCGCCGGATGATCGCCGGTGATCATTACCGAGCGGATATGCGCGCGCCTGGCGGTGATCACCGCATCGCGTGCCTCGGGGCGCGGCGGATCGATCATGCCGGCAAGCCCGAGCAGGACCAGATCATCCTCGATGCTCTCGGGCGGCTCGACCTTGACGGCGTCTGCGGCGGCCGTCTTCGGATTGATGCCGAGGCTTGCCGCCGGCACGACGCGCGTGGCGATGGCGAGTGTCCGCAAGGCCTGGCGGGCGAGCCCCTCGTTGCGCTGCAGGAGCTCGGCGCGGCGGGTGTCGCTGAGCGGTGCGGCCTTGCCGGCGTCCCAGACATACCGGCATTTGGCAAGCAGGATTTCCGGCGCGCCCTTGACGAAGACGTGCAGCTCGGCCGGGTTGTCGCGATCGCTATGGACAGTGGTGTGCCGCTTGCGCTCCGACGTGAACGGGATTTCGGCGATGCGCGGCAGCCTTTCGAGATCGGAGGCGCCGATGCCGAACTTGTGCGCGGCGACCATCAGCGCGCCTTCGGTCGGGTCGCCCTGCACGGCCCAGCGCCCGTCGCGCTGCGCCAGCGTCGAATCGTTGGCGAGCGCCGCGGCGCGCAGGATCTGCGCCAAGGACACGCGATGCGGCGAGGCGGCATCGACCGGCTTGCCGTCGATCGTGAACGCGCCCTCCGGGATGTAGCCGCTGCCGCCGACCTCGATGATCGCATCCGCGGTGGCGATGGCGCGGATCGTCATCTCGTTGCGGGTGAGCGTGCCCGTCTTGTCCGAGCAGATCACGGTCGCGGCACCCAGTGTCTCGACCGCCGGCAGCTTGCGCACGATGGCATGCGCCGCCGCCATGCGGCGCACGCCGAGGCTCAGACCCACCGTCACGATCGCCGGCAGCGCCTCGGGAATGGCGGCGACGGCGAGCGCCACGGCGAACAAGAACAGGCCGAGCACCACGTTGAGGTCGAAGGTCTTGGTGGTCAGCAGCCCTGCGGCGAACACCACGGCGCAGATGCCGAGCATGATCACGCTCAGCCGCTTGCCGGTGCGGTCGAGCTCCTGCTGCAGCGGTGTCGGCTCTTTCTCCGCGGCTTCCAGCAGGCCGGCGATGCGGCCCACTTCCGTGTCCATGCCGGTCGCCACCACTACGGCGCGCCCGCGCCCATAGGTCGCCACCGTGCCAGAGAACAGCATGTTGTGGCGGTCGCCGAGGCCGGTGTCGCCGTCGACCGGCCGCGTCTCCTTCGACACCGGCATGCTCTCGCCGGTGAGGGGCGCCTCGTCGGTCTTCAGGTTCGCCACCTCGATGAGGCGCGAGTCCGCCGGGATCTTGTCGCCGGCTTCCACCAGCACGATGTCGCCGGGGACGAGGTCGTGGGTCGCGATGCGCTGCCGCTCGCCGTCGCGGATCACCGTGGATTCGGGCGCGGCCAGCGCCATCAGCGCGCGCACCGATTTTTCGGCGCGCGATTCCTGGATGAAGCCGAGCATCGCATTGAGGATGACGATCGCGAGAATCACGATCGCCTCGTAGGGCAGCGCGCTCTCGCGCGGATCCTGCAGCAGCCACTCGATCACCGAGATGACGGTCGCGAACAACAGGATGATGACCAGGAAGTTCTCGAACTGCTCCAGCAGCCGCTTCCACCATGGCGTCTCCGGCGCGCTCTTCAGCCGGTTCGGGCCGTAGTGCTGCAGGCGGTGCTGCGCCTCGGACGGCTTCAGGCCCCGCGCCGCGTCGCTGGCGAGCGCCGCGATGACGGCCTCCGCCGGCGCCTTGTGCGGAGACGACGTCACGGCGGTCACCGCCGGCGCTGCCGCGCGGTTGCCGCTCCGCAGGGCGTCGATGGCCTCTGGCTTCTGCTGAAGGTTCACGGTCCTGATCCTCGTCCTGTCGTTCGGGGTTCGGTTGGCGGCTTATTTTTCGTGGGACGGGGCGTCGAAGACCCGGGCCAGCTGCTCGGGGTCGACAAGCGCCGCGGCGCCGATGCCGACGAACGTGAGCGCGCCGGCGGCATCCCAGTAGGTGACCCGGGCGGCATTAACTTCGCCCTCGCGCAGCCATCCGGCGAGCGCGGCCGCGGCGGCCATGACGAGCAGCACGGTGCTGGCGAGCGGTGCAAGGAGGGCGCCCGGCAGTACAGTGACGGCGCCTGCCAGCACGGCGAAGGCCGCAGCGACGGTGACCCCGAACAGCACCTGCGGTCCAAACGTCTGTGCGCGGGTCTGCCGTGCGAGCGGCTTGGTCGGGTTGGTGATCGGCATGCTTGTGATTCTCCTTGGCTGTCACCGAATTGTGCTATGCTGAGTTTCGCGGTCTTTTATTCGTCGAACATGTATTCATAAAACATAGTTTAGTGACTTTGAAACATCGCGCAACAAGGTGAACACGGCGCGATGAACAGGCAGTCTTTGGGGGCGCGGATGCAGGTCACGAAGCCGATGCCGCAGGTCAAGGAACGGCGGAAACAGGCCGGAAATTGGCTGAAGGAGCTGCGCGGGCGGGCGGGCCTGTCGCAGGTCGACCTCGCCCAGGCGCTGGGCCTCAAGTACTACACGTTCGTCTCCCAGGTGGAGAACGGTTTCGGCCGGGTCCCGACCGAAAGCCTGGAGGCGTGGGCGCGGGCGCTCGGCGTCGAGCCGTCGGCCTTCGCCCGCCAATTGTTATCGCACTACGAGCCCGAGCTGCATCGGCTTCTGTTCGAAGGGAAGAGGAAATGACCGTGGTGAAGTTCGAGCGTCGGCGCGCGCCGGCCGGCGAAGGCTGGCAGGCAGCCGAGCTGCAGCAGTTCATCGCGGTCTCCGCCAACGCCATCGCCGCAGGCGAGGCGAGCGGCTGGGAGAGCGGCAGCACCGAGCGCGGCGATCCGCAGCTTTTCCTGATCGGGCCGCCGCCCGACAACGATTGCATCCTGTCCATCTCGCGGCTGGGCGCGATCTATGTGATCGAGGATGGCGCCGGCCGTGTTCTCTATGAGCAGCATGACACCGCGAAGCTCGCCGAGCAGGCTGCCGCGGCCTTGCGCCGGCGCAAGGCCGCGCTCATCGCGCGCGTCTCCATCGCCTGGTGCGCATTGCGTGAGGTCTTCGAGGAAAAGACCGAAGCGATGATGGGCGAACCGATGGACATCCTGGCGCACATTGCGCCTCAGTTGGCCGCGCTGGCCTGAGCCTCTGTGCGGCATCCCTTGTCACTCTGCGAACTTGATCACAGCATGCTTCCTGCGCTCGACGCCGTGTCAGGCCTTGGGATTATGTCAGGCTGGAGGCCAATGTCCGCTATTGGCCCTTAGCAGACTTGGGCGCGTGAGCTCCACATGTCCGCTTTCGGGGGCAATGCGGGCATGGCGCACACCGGCTTGTGATGCCGGGGTGAATACTAAGAGGCCTTTCGGTGTTATTTATGGCATCGAGCATGGAGGCTGACGATGACACGCTTGATTCTAGGTACCGTCGCCGCTCTTGCTGGGGTGTTTGCCGGTTTACAGCCAGCTTCGGCTTCCGAGGCCCCGTGGTGCGCGGTGATCTCGACAGGTAAAGAGAGTGTGTATTGGGACTGCCAGTATCACTCGTTCGAAGACTGCTACCGCAGAGGCAATATTTTGGCGGGCAACGCAGGTTTTTGCAATCCGAGCCCGTACTATGTCGCCAACGCTGCAGAACCCGGACGCTCAACGAAACGTCGCGCTCGCCCGCAGTAGCGGCGCGCCATCGATGTCCGCTCTTGCCGCCTGGCGGACACGGCGAATGGCTATTTTCCCTTCATCGTATGCCCGCAGATCATGCGGGAAAAAGAAAGTATTGGAATGGTGACGACTTCCTTGGTGTTACTCCTAACTCCTGTATGGAGGTTGATATGACCCGCTCAATTTTGTTAGCCGGCACGGCTCTCATATCGGTAAGCATCAGTTCGCCAGGCGCGAAGGCCGCCGAAGCACCGTGGTGCGCGGCGATCAACGAAGGCACAGGCAGTGTCTACGAGGACTGCCAGTATAGCTCGTTTGAAGACTGTTACCGCAGAGCCAATATTTTGGCGGGCAATCGTGGCTTCTGTAATCCGAGCCCGTATTATGTTCCAAGCGCTGCAGGAAACACGCGCTCAGCGAAACGCCGCGCTCGCCCCCGGTAGCAGCAGCACCTGATATGTTCGTTTTGTTCGCTATTAGCTCATAGCGGAAATCGCCTCTCGCAGTGCACATGTCCGCACTTGGAGGTAACCGGACATCACGTATTGCGGCGCAAATGCCAATCGCAGATTGCGAAGGAAGTGGCCGTTCGCCGTTTCATCAGATCGGCGTAGGAGGCGCTCACGGGCAGTGCCATAATGGCCCTTAGCCCCGAACCTGCCGGGAGGTGTCATGGCCCAACCCCAGCTCAAAAGCGCAGTCCGCGATTGGCCATTTCAGGTCAAACCGCTGCATCCGGTGCTCGGCTGCGAGATCACCGGCATCACACTCGCGGAAGCGGTGTCGCCGGCGATGTTCGCCAAGGTCTATGAAGCTTTTCTCGCCTATGAGCTGATCCTGTTCCGCGATGTCGATCTGCCGCCGGCGACGCAGGTAGCGTTCGCGCGCAATTTCGGCGAGGTGCAGATCCACGTGCTCAGCCAGTATCACGGCTACAAAGAGCATCCGGAAATCTACATGCTGTCCAACCTCGACAAGGACGGCAATCCGAGCGGCAGGCATCCGGACAGAGGCACCCTGTACTGGCACACCGACGGTTCGTGGAGAGAACGCACCGGACAGGCAACCATGATGTATTCCGAGATCGTGCCGGGTGTCGGCGGGGAAACCGAATTCGCCGACATGTATTCCGCCTGCGACCTGCTTCCTGCCGCGATGAAGGCCAGGATCGAAGGCCGCCGGGCGATCCACAATTTCGACTTTTCGCGCACCCGCCGCCACGGCGAGGATCCACTGACGGCGGAACAAAAGGCCAAGGTGCCGCCGGTCCTACACCCCATCGTGCGCACGCATCCGGATACGGGTCGCAAGGCCATTTTCCTCGGCGACCACGCCGAGTCGATCGAAGGCATGGACTACGCGGAAGGCCGCGCGCTGATCGAGGAACTCAACCAGATAATCACGCCGCAAGCGCGCGTCTATACGCACCGCTGGGCCCCGCGCGAGTGCATCGTGTGGGATAACCGGTGCACGCTGCACCGCGCCACCGGCTTCGACGAGGCGCGCCTGAAGCGCGTGATGCGCCGCTGCACGATCGTGGGCGACAGGCCATTCTGAGCGGCGTTGCCCTTTGAGCGTTGCCGCTGCCCTCCGGATGATATTAAATCCTTGCAGGCCACGGCCTGAAAACACATAAAAATAAGTCACAAGGGGGGTATCCATGAAAAGTGCCTTCTCGCAAATCGGATGCGCAGTTTTGCTCATTGGCGCGCTCGCGCTCGGCATGTCGACCGATGCCAATGCCCAACGCAAATTCACATTCGGCTACGATCAGCCCCGTACGACCGCCTATGGCATCGCCGCCGACATCTTCGATGCCAAGCTCAAGGAAGTGAGCGGCGGCAAGCTGAGTATCGACCAGTTCCCCGGCGCGCAGCTCGGCCAGGAGCCGGTAATGCTGCAGAAACTTCGCACCGGTGACATCGACTTCGTCATCACCTCCACGGCCAATGCTTCCACGGTGGCCCCGCAGGCCGGTGTGTTCTCGTTGCACTTCATTTTCCGCGACAAGGATCACCTCGCCAAGACGCTCGCCGATCCGGAGGTGTCGAAGGCTTTCCGTGCGATGATCGCCGAGTCGGTCCAGGGCGCGCAGGTGCTCGGCCTGCTCACGATGGGCCTGCGCAACATGTACTCGAAGAAAGAGATCAAGTCCGTCGCCGACGTCAAAGGCGAGAAGATCCGCGTGCAGGCGACTAAAACCGAGGATACGCATTTCCCGGCCTATGGCGCGCAGACCGTACACATGCCGTTCGGCGAGGTTTACACCTCGTTGCAGACCGGCGTCGTCAACGTCGCGGAGAATGGCGTCAACGTCTATATGGCCAACAAGCACTACGAGGTGGCGCCGGTGCTCTCGATGACCGAGCATGAGGCGAACAACAACTGCATCTGGGTCAGCGATAAAACCTGGAAGAGCCTCAGCCCGCAGGAACAGCAGTGGGTGCAAGCCGCTGCCGACGAGGTCGCCAGGAAAGAGCCGGCGCTCGGGCTCAAGCTGGAGGCGGACTCGGCCGCGAAGCTCAAGACCATGGGCGTCAAGGTTGTTGAAAACGTCGACAAGTCGGGCTTCATGACAGCGGCCAAGCCAATCCAGGATCAGCTCGCCAAGGAGCTCGGTCCGCACGCGGTGAAGATTCTCGAACTCGTTCGCAACGTCAAATGATCCAATCGTAGCTTGCGACCTGGGCGGCGGCGCGAAATCGCCGCCGCCCATCGCATGCCCACCTGACGTTTGGGGGAACTCTTGGCCAACCTGCCGCTCGTGGTCGCGCGCCACCGCCATCTGAAATGGCGGGTGCTGGATCCGCTCGAGCGTATCCTGATGGTGCTGTGCGGTGTTTCCATCGCAGGTTTCACGTTTTCCGTGTTTCTCGACGTCGTGACGCGCACGATCGGTACTCCGTTCCTCTGGCTGCAGCTCGTCACCACGGGATTCTTCGCCTGGGGCGTCTTCATCGGAATGGCCGTGGCCACGCGGCGCATCGACCATCTCAATCTGGTCGAGATCACCAAGCGCTTGAGCGGGTCCAAACGCACATTCCTGGAGACGTTCAACCGGCTTGTCATCTTGTCGGTCGCCCTGGCGATGCTGGTGTTCGGCATCCAGAACTTCATGAACGATCTCGGCAGCTTTCGGGCGCCTTCACTGATTCCGCTCGCGACCTACACCGCCAGCGTGCCGATTGCCGGCGCGCTGATCGTGCTGTTCTGCGTCGAGCAGTTGGTCAATGGCTGGCGCAATGGCTTCGAGGGCCCTGAAGACGCCGACGATTTTGCGGGGATCGTGAAATGACGAACGGCGCGATCCTTCTGCTGATGACGGCCCTTTTTTTGCTTTTTGGCTATATGGGCGTGCCGGTTGCGTTCGCATTGATGGCCGGCGTGCTCGTCGCCTGCGCCCTCACCCCGATCAGCATGCAGTCGATGATCGGACAGATGTTTCACGGCATCGATTCCGAAATCCTGCTGGCGGTGCCCTTCTTCCTGCTGGTCGGCGAATTGATGACCTCGGCCGACGTCACCAATCGGATGATCCGGCTGGCGCAGACCATGGTCGGCCACTTGCGGGGTGGTCTGGCTCAGGTCGTCACCTTGTTCAGCATGTTTTTCGCGGGCATTTCCGGTTCCTCCACGGCGGATGTCGCCGTGTTGAGCCGCACCGTCGCGCCGGAAATGACCCGGGAGGGCTATGACCGGGCCTTCACGTCAGCGCTCATTGCCTGCGCCTCGACAATGGCCAACCTCATTCCGCCGAGCATCATGGCCGTGGTCTATGGCGCGACCGGCAACGTCTCGATCGGCGGTTTGTTTCTGGCCGGCATCGCCCCTGGTATCCTCATCGGCATCGGGTTGATGATCTATTCGCACTTTTTCGGTCCGGTCGGCCTCCGGAAACCGCGCGCCTCGCTCTGTGAATTCGCCGACGCGGTGCGCGCCTCCTTCCTGCCGCTGATGATCCCGCTCATCATCATGGGCGGCATCCTGTCCGGATGGTTCACGCCGACCGAAGCCGGCATGGTTGCCTCGGTTTACATCCTGCTGGTGCTGGTGCCGCTTCTCGCGCGCGGCCACATCCCGAACCTGCCGCGCGATTTCGTCTATACCGGCCTGCTCTATTCCATCCCGCTCGCCCTGGTGGCGGCCGCGTCCGCCTTCGGCTGGATGCTGGCCTATCTGCGCGGGCCTGACATCGTCTCGGGCTGGATAGAACTGATCGCCGGGCATGACGGCCGCATCATCATGCTGCTGCTGGTGCTGCTGTTCATCGTGATCGGAGATTTCATGGATGCGGTGCCGGCCATCATCATCTTCATGCCGATCGTCATCAAGCTCAACGAGCTCGGGGATATAAAGCCGCTTCACATGGGCGTGGTTCTTATCACGACACTCGTGTTCGGCCTGATCACGCCGCCTTACGGCCTGTCGCTATTGGTCGCGTCGAAATTTGTCGGCGTTGCATTCTCGCGCGCAATGTTTGCCTCGCTGCCGATCTATGTCGTGTTTTTCGTCACTATCGCCTTCACGGTGCTGTTCCCCGACGTCGTGCTTTATCTGCCGAAACTGCTGCTACCGGAATCGGTGGGCTGCTTCAAAAGCCCGACCGGATCGGGCTACATTTGCCCGCCGTAGCTCACTTTGCGTGGAGCGTTCGCCCTCTATTTCCCGGAAGTCGTGTTCCCCGATAACCGAAGGGGTGGTGCTCGGCCCAAGCTGCGATATGCTCATGGTAGTAGTCACTCAGGGAGGAGTCGACAATGAGCACACACACGCGCCGCGACCTTTTGATCGGTAGTGCGGCTGCGGGCGCTGTCGCGACGCTAGGACTGGAGCCGGCGCGCGCTCAGGCCTGGCCAAACCGTCCCGTCACCGTCATTTGCCCATGGGCCGCCGGCGGCGGCACTGACGCGACGGCCCGCATTGTTGCGGCAGTGCTCGAGAAAGAGCTCAAACAGCCCTTCAATGTCGTCAACCGCACCGGCGGCTCCGGTGTGGTGGGTCATACGGCGATCGCAACCGCGGCGCCCGATGGATACACGCTCGGCATCATCACGGTTGAAATCTCGATGATGCACTGGCAGGGCCTCACCGAACTGAAGCCCGACAGCTACACGCCGCTTGCGCTCATGAACGAGGATCCGCCGGGGATCCAGGTCTATGTCGGCAGCCCGTACAAGACGGTGAAGGAATTGGCCGACGCGATCAAGGCGGCCCCGCCCGGCAAGCTTAAAGCCTCCGGCACTGGCCAGGGCGGCATCTGGCACCTGGCGTTGGTGGGCTGGCTGCAGGCCATGGGTCTCAAGGCCGATCATGTGGCCTGGGTGCCCTCGAACGGCGCCGCGCCCGCCATGCAGGATCTCGCCGCCGGCGGCCTCGACATTGTCACTTGCTCGATACCGGAAGCCCGCGCCTTGATCGAGGCCGGCAAGGCGAGGAGCCTCGCCATAATGGCGGCCGAACGTAACCCGGCTTTCAAGGACGTGCCGACGCTCAAGGAGGCGATGGGTATCGATTACACCACTGGTGCCTGGCGCGGATTTGCGGCGCCCAAGGGACTGCCTGCCGAGATCGCAAACGCAATGACGGCGGCTCTCAAGAAGGTCAACGAGGCCGCCGAGTTCCGCGAGTTCATGGCCAGTCGCGGCTTCGGCGTGAGATGGGCCGACGGTGCGGGCTTCGCCAAGTTCATGGACGAGGGTAACAAGGCGATGGGTGTCGCCATGAAGGCGGCCGGTCTCGCCAAGAGCTGAGCCAAGAAGATCCGGGGCTCGCGCCAAGCGGGCCCCGGAATCGTTGCGTCGCCATACCATCCAAGAAGCGCATGCAGCTCTCCGACCGTGTGACTGGCCTGTTCATGGTCGCCCTCGGCGGTTTGGCGGCCTATGGCGGCTCGCGCCTGCCACCCGTGCCGGGCCAGCAGATCGGCCCCAATGTGTTTCCGCTCGTGGTCGGCATCGGTCTCGCGATCTGCGGGGGCATGATCGCTTTCGGCATCGGTCGCCGGTATGAAGAGGAGGCCGAAGCCGACCTCGCCAAAATCACCAGCCAGATTGCTACCGACACTGTTGCGGAGGACCATTCGCACAATTGGTGGCGCGGCCTGAGGGCGTTGGTGCCGCCGGCATTGCTCCTGTTTTATGTTCTCGCGGTCGACCGAATCGGCTTTCTGCCGACGGCTGCCGCACTGGTGCTCACCACATCGCTCGCATTGGGTGCGCGGTTGCGCCTCGCTGTGCCGATGGCAATCGGCGCGCCGCTGTTCGTCAATCTGGTGTTCTCGAAACTGCTGCGCGTGCCGTTGCCGTCGGGCCTCCTGCCCATGCCGTGGCTGGGGTTGCCCTGACCATGAGCACAATCCTGGAAGCCTTCCGCCTCGTGATGCAGACCGATGTCCTTCTGGCGATCCTGCTCGCCTCGATCTACGGACTGGTGGTCGGCTCACTGCCCGGCCTTTCGGCGACGATGGCGACCGCGCTGCTCGTGCCGGTCACCTTCTATCTCTCGCCGATCGCGGCGGTTGCGACCATCATTGCGGCCTCGGCCATGGCCATCTTCTCCGGCGATATCCCCGGCGCGCTCCTGCGCATCCCTGGTACGCCGGCGTCTGCCGCCTATACCGACGAAGCCTATGCAATGACGCGCAAGGGCCAGCCCGAGATGGCGCTCGGCATCTGCGTGTGGTTCAGCGCGCTCGGTGGCATCGCGGGCACGCTCTCGCTGATCGTTCTGGCGCCGCCACTGGCCGAGATGGCGCTCAACTTCTCTACCTACGAGTATTTCTGGCTGGCATTCCTCGGCCTCATGTGCGCGACCATGGTCGCGCGCTCCTCGCCGGTGAAGGCGATCGCCAGCATGCTGCTCGGGCTGCTCGTTGCGTGCATCGGCATCGAGAACCCCGCCGGCACCCCCCGCTTCACCTTCGGTATCACCGACCTCCTCGGCGGCATCGAAGTGATCCCGGCGCTGGTCGGCGTGTTCGCCGTCTCGGAGGTGATGCGGGCGATGCTCACGGCCGAGCCGCCCAAGCTGCCCTATCGCCGCTTCGGCAGCATTCTCAAGGGCCAGATCGCGCTGACGAAGAAGTACGTCAAGCCGCAGGTGCGCGGCAACATCGTGGGCATCATCATCGGCGTTCTGCCCGGTGCCGGCGCCGACATGGCGGCATGGGTCAGCTACTCCATGTCCAAGCGCTTCTCGAAGGAGCCTAAGAAGTTTGGCACTGGGCACCCGGAGGGACTGATCGAAGCCGGCGCCAGCAACAACGCGAGCCTGGCTTCCGGCTGGGTTCCCTCCCTGCTGTTCGGCATCCCGGGCGACACCATCACCGCCATCGCGATCGG
>Ga0081455_10000586_pt1 | contig 47347 bp, 49 predicted proteins | sample TabmetS3T2R1_FD_70207 | JGI IMG/M metagenome (GOLD analysis project Ga0081455, IMG submission 70207) | Tabebuia heterophylla rhizosphere microbial communities from the University of Puerto Rico - S3T2R1 | ecosystem: Host-associated > Plants > Roots > Rhizosphere ...
TGAGTCGACTTCGCGGCGAGCTCGCCGAAGCGATGCGAGTCCGTGTCATCGCCGAAACTCAAGCCGCCGAAACCATCAAACGTATGGAAGAGCAGAAGCTGCTGCTCGCGCAGGCGCGTCACGAGTTGGCCGAATCGTTTCAGGCCCTCTCAGGAGAAGCGCTCAAGCAAAATAACGAAGCCTTCCTCAGTTTGGCCAAGACGACGTTTCAAACCTTGCACGCCGAGTCCAAGGGCGACCTGGCTCAACGCCAGCAGGCCATCGACGACTTAGTGAAACCTCTTTCGGAATCCCTGCACCGCTATGACGAGCAACTCCGCCAATTGGAACAGTCCCGCCAGGCTGCCTACGGAGGGCTCGATCAGCATTTGAAATTGCTGGCGGAAACCCAACAGCGGCTGCAACAGGAAACGGGCAATTTGGTAAATGCCTTAAGAGCGCCGGCTATCCGCGGTCGGTGGGGCGAAATTACGCTGAAGCGCGTGGCCGAATTGGCCGGCATGGTCGCACACTGCGACTTTCTCGAGCAGGAATCGGTCATGTCCGACGACGGCCGGTTGCGGCCGGACATGGTCGTCCAATTGCCGGGCGGCCGTCAAATCATCGTCGATGCCAAAACTGTCCTGTCCGGATATTTGGATGCTCATGAAGCTGCTGATGAGGAACGTCGACTGGATGGGCTGCGACGCCATGCCTCGCAGGTGCGGATACGCATCAATGAGTTGAGTCTCAAAGCCTACTGGAGCCAGTTCGACCAGGCACCAGAATTCGTCGTGCTGTTTCTCCCGGGAGAACAATTTCTCGGGGCGGCGTTGGAGCAGGACCCTCGATTGATCGAAGAGGGATTTGCTCAGGGAGTGGTCCTCGCGACACCAACAACGCTGATGGCACTCTTGAGAGCTGTGGCTTATGGCTGGCGGCAAGAACGGTTGGCAGCCCATGCCGAGGAAGCAGGTCGACTCGGGAAAGATCTCTACGAGCGAATGGCCAGTTTGGCTGAGCATGTCAATGACGTGGGGCAGTCACTGGGGAAGAGCGTGCTGGCCTACAACAAAGCGGTCGGATCATTGGAGACGCGGATTCTGCCGGCGGCGCGCCGCTTCAAGGAGCTGGGTGTATCGTCCGAGAAGGAGATCGCCGCACTGGAACCTATCGAAATCGTTGCGCGGAAGGCGTTGCCCTATGATCAGGAATGAGCAGCCGGAGATGAATCCTCAATCGATGGTGGAGCAGTTTCACTGCCTCTTCGACATTCTGGTGCGGAAAGCCCCCGGTCAGGTGGATGAGCGGACACGTGTCTTGCGCGAGCGGTTGATTCAGGAAGAATTCGAAGAGCTGAAAGAGGCGATGGGGAAGCAGGATCTGGCGGCCATTGCAAAAGAGTTGGCCGATCTCCTGTACGTCGTCTATGGAACGGCTGTGTCGTACGGAATCGATATGGATCCGGTGTTTCGCGAGGTGCACCGATCCAACATGAGCAAGGTCGGCGGCTATAAGCGCGAGGATGGCAAATGGGTCAAGCCGTCGACGTATTCGCCGGCGGCGATTGAACCGATCCTGGCCGACCAACAGAGGCCTGGCGGTCAAGTGAGCGAATCATCTGAAGCCTATGAAGAGGTTGAACCTCGGGCATGAAGACACTCCATTGCCCCAATTGCGGTTCACCGTTCGTGCGGGTGGCGCCTCAGATCAATGTGATGGAACGCGTGCTGCAGCAACTGAACGTGTTTCCTTTCCGCTGCCAACTCTGCATGAATAAGTTCCGCGCCTTTCATCGCGAGGCCGGTGCAAGCCCTCAGGCCTTCGATCGCCGTCAATACAAGCGTCTCCCAACCTCGATTCAAGCCCAGTTCCTGGCGGACAATCGCGTGCGGTCGACGAATCGCATCACGGACATTTCAATGGATGGATGTACCTTGCAGACCACCGGATTGCCGCGCGGGACGTTTTTGGGACTTGTGCTCAAGCCTGATCAAGAGGATGAATCGATTCGGATTGAGACGGCGATGGTCTGCTCGGTCCGTCCGACATCGGTGGGACTTCGGTTTCTGGAAATACCGCTGCCCGATCAACGCCGATTGAGCCAGGTGGTTCTGGGCTTGCTGGTGAGCCAGGGGCCGCATCCGGTCAATAGCGTCTAGCCTGACGGGCTGTTGAAAAAGGCCAACTGCTACACCCGCCCAGCCCCGGACGATTATTTTCACCCTCCACCCCCGATTGCTTTGCAATCGAGTGCCCGGGACGCGCGTTCGCCGCAAAGGCGTTCTCGCCTCGCTGAGCCGCAACGTCTCAGCCGTTCACTCTCGCAATGACATTGTCGATGAGGCGTACGGATCCGAGGCGAATAGCCCCGAGGACGACGGTCTGCCTCTTAATCTTCTCGAGCGGCTCCAGTGTGTCGGGGTCACAGATCGCGACGTAGTCGATTCGAATTGACGGTTCCCCGGCGAGCACCTTTCGAATCACGGCCTGCACAGAATCCGGATCCGTCACGCCGGCCTCGATCGCCCGTCGTCCTGCGAGCAAGGCCTGGTACAATATCGGCGCAATTCGGCGCTCTTCAGTGGAGAGAAACACGTTGCGGGAGCTCATAGCCAGACCGTCCCGCTCTCTGACCGTCGGTCGAACGGCGAGACGAAGATCGAAATTCAAGTCTTTGACGAGTTGCCGCACGACCGCGCACTGCTGGTAATCTTTTTGCCCGAAGAAAGCAACGTCCGGCCGGACCACGCCAAAGAGTTTGGCGACGACGGTCGCGACGCCGGCAAAATGATGAGGCCGTGATTCGCCCTCCCAGCGACGGGCGACAGACGGCACGGTGACGACCGTTTGAAAGCCGTTGGGGTACATCCCCGCTGCGGTCGGCTCGAAGCACACATCGACGCCTTCCCGGCGGCAGATTGCCCGGTCCTGTGCAATGCGACGCGGGTAGGTGGTCAAATCCTCGGTCGGTGCAAACTGGGTTGGGTTCACAAAAATACTGACCACGAGTGCGTCGCATTGCAGGCGCGCTGCCCGAATCAGGGATCGATGTCCTTCGTGCAACGCTCCCATCGTCGGCACGAATCCTATGACGACCCCCTCCCGGCGCATGCGCTGGCTCCATGCGGTCATGGCCGACGAGGAGTGAATTGTCTTCATGAGTCGAGGCGAGGGCTGCAGGCCGGCCGTGAGCCGTATCGGGTCGAAGGCTGCGGGAACAGAAGACGAACTTCCGAGGGATCCGTGGTTTCGGCAAGCATCTGGTTTACCGAGCGAAGACGCGTAGGGTGGACCAGAAGTGGGGCCAGCTCGCTCAACGGCATGAGCACGAAGCGGCGCTGATGTAATCGGGGATGGGGCACCATGAGCCCAGGTTCGTTGATTATCCGGTCGCTGTAGAACAGGATATCGAGGTCGATCGTCCTGGGTCCGGGGGGCTGATCCTCGTCACGGCCGAGCGATCGTTCGATCTCTCGCAGCACATCCAGCAAACTGCGGGGAGTGATGTTGGTCTCGAGCTCAAGCACACCATTGAGAAACCACGCTTCACCTGGGTCGACCTTGTCCTTCACCGGTTCGGTTTCGTACAGCAGCGAGACGCCCGTGACCTGCGAATGCGGCAACAGACTCAGGAGCGTCACCGCGCGGTCGCAGAAATCCACGCGGTCTCCGACATTCGAACCAAACCCGATATAGACTGTCTCTCGTTCCATGTGTCGTGCTGTCGTTGGCGGACGCGCCGTCGAGCTCCCATCACGGGTCTACAATCCGGCCTTCTTGATCCGCTCCACCGCTTCGGCCAATCGCTCCTTCGAGGTGCAGACCGTCATCCTGACATATCCTTCACCGGGGGCGCCGAACCCATTACCCGGTGTCGTGACGATTCCCGCCTTCTCTAGGAGATGCGCCGTAAACGAAGCAGACGTGTATCCCTTCGGCACGGCGAGCCAGACGTAAAAGGCAGCCGGAGGCGCATCGACTTCTAATCCCAGTTTCTTCAATCCAGGAATCAATGTGTCGCGCCGTTCCTGATAGGTCGTTCTGATGGCATCGGTGACGCTATCGTCGAGCCCGAGTGCCGTGACGCCGGCGGCCTGCACCGCTTCGAATACGCCCGAGTCCAGATTGCTCTTCACCTTACCGAGACCCGTGAGCACGTCTTTATTGCCGACGGCGAATCCGAGCCGCCAACCGGTCATGTTATAGGTCTTAGACAGCGAATGAAATTCCACTCCGACGTCTTTCGCTCCGTCGACTTCCATGAAGCTTGGCGGACGCTGCCCGTCGTAATAAATCTCCGAATAGGCGGCGTCGTGGCAGATGATGATGTGGTGCTCCTGCGCGAACGCGATGGCCCGCTTAAAGTACTCCTTCGTCATGACGACGGACGTCGGATTATTAGGTGAATTGAGCCACATCAGCTTGGCTTTTCGGGCTACCTCCTTGGGAATGGCATTGAGGTCCGGCAAAAATCCGTTTTCTTTCGTCAGCGGCATCATGTGCGAGATCCCACCGCTGAAACTTGTTCCCACGGGGTAGACCGGATAGCCCGGACTCGGCACGAGCACGACGTCGCCGGGATCAACGAAGGCCAGATGGATATGACCGATGCCTTCCTTGGAACCGATGAGTGTGAGGACTTCGTCGGCCGGATTCAGCTTCACGCTGAAGCGACGTTGGTACCAGTCGGCTACAGCCTGGCGGAACGACACCATGCCTTCATACGACGGATACTGATGGTGTTTGGGATTCTTGGCGGCCTGGGCAAGGCTTTCGATAATCGGGGCAGGGGTCGGCAAATCAGGGTCGCCGATGCCCAGGTTGATGATATCGACTCCACGTGCAATTGCTGCCTGCTTCATTTTGTCTATTGCGGCGAACAAATAGGGCGGCAATGTTTTGATGCGGGTCGCGACCTCGATTGGAAAACCGGCCATGATCGTGAGATCTCCTTTCTGCAACGAGAACTGCTGCCGAAACAAGCTTTCTAGGCTACTTCAGGACTACGCCGGTAATCAATGTGAGAAACGCCCAAGGGGATTGACGGACATCCGATGCGGACCGTCCAATTGACACGTGCCCCCAATCACACTATCCTCCCCACCGATTGTGAAGGGCGTCCCTCCACATGGCTATCTCGCTTCGTGCGATCCAAGCCGACATCACGACATTGCACGTCGACGTTATCGTGAACGCCGCAAATGAATTCCTCCTTCCCGGTGGCGGTGTGTGCGGTGCGATTCATCGCGCAGCCGGGCCGGAGCTGGTGAGTGAGTGCCGTTCGCTCGGCGGGTGTCAGACCGGTGATGCAAAATTGACGAATGGATATCGCCTCCCAGCACGATACATCATCCACACCGTCGGACCCGTATGGAAAGGCGGGTGTCATGGCGAAGCCGCGCTGCTCGCCTCATGTTATCGACGTGCTTTGGCACTGGCTCACGAAAAGGGCGTTGCGACTCTGGCCTTCCCAAGCATCAGCACTGGCATCTACGGTTATCCCATCGAAGAAGCAGCGAAGATCGCCGTCACCGTCACCCGGCAGTTTTCGGCAGAGCCCACTGCCATCCGCGAGGTGACGTTTTGCTGCTTCTCGGAAAGCGACTTCCGGGTGTATGGAATGCAGATCAACGGACCGCAAGCCAACGAAGAATGAGGCTCATGATGCGATATCAAATTCTCTGTGTCTTGTGTATTGCCGGCGTGATCCTGGCTGGTTGCGCCACCGAGAGCAAGGATGCGGCGAAGCGTGATGTCGCCGGTCCCTACCCGACGTGGGATGACGTCATCAGCCGGTGGGTAGGGGGGCAGGTTTCTGACCTCTACGTCGAGCTCGGGCCTCCGAACCTTCACCCTCATCAGATGGAGGACGGCACCATCCAGATGGTTTGGGATTTCGGCATCGATCGCATGCCGGGTCAGGCTGACGCCTACAGGCTTTTGCCTCTGTACGGCGGTGATGTGAATTGCCAGCTCCATTTTTTTGCGGATCAGACGGGCAAAATCCTCAGGGGAGAGCGCGTTGGGTGTCAATAGCAGGTCTCTCCTTGGATGCCCTCTCTAAGAAATGGTCTCCCCGGGGGCCCCAACTGAAGTCGGTTCTCTAGCCTCTCGAAACGTCCTGCGTTACAATCGTCACATGCAGATGCCGATCAAAGATGTAGAGGATCTCCGTTGGCTCCTGGGCCATACGGGCGGGTTCCGTGCCGGCTATGTCACCGACGTGCAGATGGCGAAGCGTCGCCTCTTCGATGAAGGTTCAGGCCGCGAAGTCCTTGCCGATACCGTTGTCACGGTTGTCATACGGTACAGTCTTCGTCACATGGAACGTGTGGCCAAGCTCACCATGAGAGGGGTGACCGACTTCTCGGTCTTTGAACAGGAGGGCGCCGACTGTTCCAGTCTCAGCGTCATCCACGCCGAGTGTACGGCTGGGAAGCTGCGATTTTGGTTTGACCCTCAAGGGGAGCTGTACGTCGTCTGTGACGAGGCTCAACTCGAAGAAGTGTCGATGCCGTCCGGTGACGACCGGTCGCGCGAAGCAGTGGCTCGATGGACCTTCCAGAGTTCAACAGCCGAATGGCCGACTATCGAGTGGTTGCTCGGGGAGCTGGACGGCGCCGGAATGCCTTGCACATGGAAGAAGGCCAAAACTTCACAGGAGGGGTCGTCTCTCATCCAGTGGGAGGGGGCGTTGCTGCCGGCTCATGGTGCGGATGCTCTTGAGCAGGCTGCCGTGCACGTCATGCTGTATGGACCGCTCGACGGGCCCGGATTCGGCATTTTGCTGCACGTCAACGGCTCACACGGTGCGGCCGCAAATCGGTTGCTGTCCTGTCTGTCCGACCTCATTGTCCGCCGCTTCACCGGCCAGTGCCTGGTCGGCAATACGATCATCCCTGGCGTCGAATGGCTGAACTGGAAGTCGCTGGAGCAACTACGGTGGACGAACTCTGGAAAAGCGGACGAGTAGCCGGTTAGGCGAGCGCTTCTTCGTTTGTGGCTCCAGCCGGGACCGCACTGGGCGTGTACACAGTCGTCCCATTGGCGTACGCCGCACCCTTTTTATGGGCGATGCCGTGGCCGTTCTTGCAGTTCACGCACTCGACGAGGGCCCAAAACCGGAGAGGATTGACGTTCTGTTTCCGGGCCACATGCAATTCTGTTCCTTCCAACACATTATCCAACGACAGGTCCGTGCGCCAGCCCAGGTGCTTTGTCAGCGGTGAAATCACTTTTTCGACTGCCGCCACCATTTTATTTTCGTTGCTAAAGTGATTGAGCATGATAATGCGCCCGCCAGGACGGCAGACACGAATCATTTCGCTGACCACTTTCCGGTAGTCGGGGACCGCCGTTACGACGTAGGCCGCGACGACCGTATCGAAGGTGCTGTCTTCGAATTCCATCGCTCCGGCATCCATGCGATGGAGGGTCACATGGCTCATTTGATGCTCGGCGGTGCGCTTCCTAGCGATTTCCAACATCCCCTCGGAAAAATCAATGGCGACGATTTCGCAATGCCGCGGATACATGGGAAGGGCGATGCCTGTGCCGACGCCGACTTCGAGGATGCGTTCGTTGGGTTGGACGTTGAGATTGCTAATGGCGGACTCACGCCCTTCGTGGAACACTTTACCGAAAATCTTGTCGTACACGCCAGCATAGGACGTATATACCCGCTCGACCTTGTGCAAATCCATATCACCTCCAACCACACATCAGAGTCCTGCTTCTGCTCGAAGCAGGCAAGAATTGCGGCATAATTCCTTGGGGAGAATCCTAGCGGCGGAGCGCCTGAATGGAGCGAGGAACCCGCCAACCCAAAACAAGCGCTACAATAACCAAACTCCACATAGCCAGTCAACAGAATTGATTTGGATACAGGGACATGCTAGGGGATTTGGCGTATGGCCTCGGGCCATGATCCCGATGGACTCGATGTTCACTCTGCGGAAACCACTAGGGCCATGTTACTTGCGGGACTTTTCGCCGGTGTCTTGTTCCTAGGCCTAATTCTGGGGGATTGGCTCTATTTCGTGCGTCTGACGCCCGATGCGGGACGGTATGGCTGCGGAGTTTCGCGTACCGTGGACCGACTGTCCTTGCAGAGCCTAACGCGTCTAGAGGCCTGCGTTGATGCGGATGGCGCGCTCGCGCTTCCTCATGGCATTGCCCGCTACTATCCGCATCTCAGGCAGATTGCGTTACGTCCTCAGTATCGGTTGTTCGCGGTCGGGTTTCGAACCGCGTGGCCGCTCAAGGGCCTCATTCACCTGACGCCTGATACGCAAACGGTCCGTGCGGTGTGCATCAAGCGAATTCCCTGGTCGTCAGCCATCATTACCTTCGTATGGTTTCTTCTCGTCGGCGCGGGCACGACCGCCTTCATGATCACCTATGGGGTTCAGGGCGGATTCGAATCATTGAGCGGTCTGTTGATGGGAGCGGGGATCCTTGGGATAGGGCTGCTCGTGCTGGCATTCGGCCTCGTGACCGTGATCCTGTCCTACCGGTTGGAGAACAGCCGTCTCGCACAAGTGTACGAAGAGCTGAAAGCCGCCGTGGGTGACACAACGATCACCCTCTCGAGAAGATCATGAGCCTGTTGTCGCGAACAGGTCGAGAAAATGGTCGTACTCCGGGGGAAGCGCAAGCCCTTGTCTGTTCCGCGCCAACCCGGCAATGATGCCCCGATGTTTGTTGGCGAGTCCCGAGCGTTCGAACGCCTGCCGAAACTGATCCCATTTTAGTTCTGGTTCTTGCGCGAGACGAGCCCGCTCAACGTCCGACAAGCTATGGACCGCGGTCGTGAGTGAGCGGATGGCCTTCTCGACGCTTTCATAGGGCGGCGCCAGTTTGAGGCGCGAGTAGAACGTTTCCAAATGAGACCGGAATTCCTCGCGGAGAACCGGCAGCAGATCCGATTGGGCACTGGTCGGGTGGGTCATAGGCAGTGGATGATACGGTATGCCGGTTGACGCTGACAATGGGTCCGTCGATCTCCTCGTATTAGCTCGTATTAGTTGGGAGCGGCCGCGGTTTTGAGCGGCACGGCGGTCCATTTTTGGCCGGCATCAGTGGAGCGATAGAGGCCGCTCCCATTGGTGCCGGCATACAGCGTCCGGAGATTCTTCGGTTCCATCGCGATCGCCCTGATGTTCAAAGTGGCGAGTCCTGCATTGTGAGTCTGCCAGCTCTTCCCCCCGTCGGCACTTTTCCAGACCCCTCCAGGTCCTCCGACATAGATGACGGACGGATCACTGGGATGGAGCACGATGCTGCTGATGAATGGCTCAGAGATCGATTGTCCGATCCGTTCCCAGGACTCTCCCTTGGTCGTCGTGCGATACAGTCCTTTCGTCGTGCCCACGTATACGACATCGGGATTGATGTGGTCGATTTCGATGGCATTAACCCCGAGAGCCATCGAAGCCATGAGTTCACTTTCGGGAATGAGACCATTGTTGATTTTCTTCCATGTCATCGCTCCATCTTCGGATCTGTACATTCCGCCGGTCGTTCCACCGTAGAGCACAGTAGGATCTTTTGAATTGATGGCGATGGCGGTCACGATATGCACTTCTTTCATGCCGTTCATCCGCTCTTCCCACTCGCGCCCGGCATCTTTGCTGTAGAAGGCGCCGACGGTAGTCGCGGCGTAGATTTTCTCACTGAGAGCCGGATGAAAGACGAACTGATTCACGAACGAGACATGTTCCTTCAAGCCGACGTTATGCGGTAGCCAATGCTGCCCCCCGTCCGGACTTTTGTAGACGGCGTCCCCCATGGTGCCTGCATAGACGGTAGCCGGCAGCTGCGGATCGATCGCTACGGTCGTTACCCGCCGGGCACTGAAGCTTGGAAATTTTTCCCAGGACTCCCCGCCGTCACGGGATTTGTACACAGCATCGTTTGTCGCCACGTAGAGAATCTTGGAATTCGTGGGATGGAGGGCAATCGACACAACGGCCTCGCTGTCCTTCTGGCAACCGGAGACCACGAGGAGAAGGATAAGGAGTGCTGGTTGAGCGAACTGCAATACACGCGGAACTTGCATCGGTCGACTGACCCCTAGAGTTTCTTGGTGAATGGTTCTGCGTAGCCTGTCAATTCCATGTAGCCGAAGCCGGTGATGGGTTTTCCCCGAGAGGTGCCCGTACTTTCGATGGCGCCTTCCCAATACGTGACCTGGGTGCTGCGATCCGTCCGGAGCTCCTGCTCGGCCATGCGTGGAACCAGCTCGAGCGAGAGTTGTTTTGAGGGGACGGTCAGGCGCCATCGCTGCGGATACCGGGCCTTACTGAGCGGACTGGTCCAGAAGCTGGTCGGCTCTAGCGTGAAATCATTGATCGAAAGAGGATGCGCTCCACCCTCTCGGTCGATGTACGTACCGCTTGACGCCGGATCGGCTGATCCATCTGTACGTCGCAGACGATACAGCATGAGTTCCGTCTGATCGGCCATCTGGACACTGAACCAGTCCCATCCGACGAGGTCAGAGCCGAGGTCGGCGGATCCGAACTCGTGGTCCATCCAACTCGTCCCCGTCACGTCGAACGTCTGATTCCCGATGGTGATCTTGCCTGTCGTTGCCAGGCTGGTGAGCGAATAGTAATGGGACGCTTGTCCGCGTTCTGCGCCTTTGCGGCTGATGCCGCCGGTGCCATGGATGACCAGGGGCTTCGTGGGAACAACCGCCAGGGCGATTCCGACATCGCCGTGGGAGGCTTCGAGAATCTGCTTCTCGCCTCTCGGACCTGCCGCGTCCAGATCGAGCACCTCTGCACGCCATCGTTCGATCCACACGTGCAAGCGATCGGCATCCGCTCCGGCTTTGCCGAGGGCGGCCCGACTGAGCTTTTCCATGAAGCGGAAGCTTCCTTTGGTCAGGTCGCTCACGGCAAAGTGCGCGAGATACAGCTGCGTGACAGACCACTTTGAGGGCAAGGTCTCGATCTGGTCGGGCGGGATCCCGCGCCGAAAAAACGTGAGCTGATATCCGAAGGCGTGCCCGTCTGTCGCTATAAGATTTCCGGTGTAGTACCACCATTCCGTGCGGAAGCGATCGTGCGAGCCGTGGTCGCGGGGGAACTGGTATCGATACCCTTCACGTGCCTCAGTGAAGGCACTGTTGTCCGCCGACACGCTGGGAATGAGACTGAGGCAGCAGAACAGGAACAGCAATCGGCGTCCGAAGGTCATCGCGGTGTTTCCATTTATCCGAGTGCTGCGCTTATAACATGCCGCGAAAGAAAGTCACAAATCGCCAGTAATGACAAGGGATTTCTGCGCTGCGCGCTCTCGTCGAACAGGCCAGCGCGCCGTTGACAATTTTACAGACCATCGGCTATCGTGGCCCCATGCAAACTGATCGCGAGCGAGAACATCACGAACCCGAGCCGTCTGACAAAAGTGCGCCGTTTCCTATTCCGTCACCAATTCCTGTGTTTGCGCTTCCGAACGTTGTGCTGTTTCCCAAGACCTATCTTCCCCTGCACATCTTCGAGCCGCGATACCGCCAGATGGTCGACGATGCCGTCATGGGCGGGCAGTGCATCGGTATTGCGTTGCTCAAGGAAGGGTGGGAACCGGAATACTACGGCAATCCACCCGTGTTCACGATGGGCTGTGTTGGACGGTTGGTGAGCGTGCAACCGCTTGCCGATGGCCGATCGAACATTCTGCTTCAGGGGCTGGAGCGATTTGAGATCGCCGATGAATTTCACGACAAACCCTATCGCCGCGCATCGATTACCGTCATGGCGAGAGAAGCCGAGCCCTCCCTCGACCCGGTCGTCCGGCAACGGCTCGTTACCACGCTGGAAGAGTATCTCCGGTCGCGTCAGGATGCACCGACCTGGCAGGGCTGGTTTCGCGAAGACGTCAGCGACGACATCCTAGTGAACACGCTGTCGACCTATCTGGATTGCACGCCGCTGGAGAAGCAATTCCTGTTGGAAGCCCTCAGTCTCCATCAACAGGCTCGGCGCCTCAGCGATCTTATCCAATTCCTGATGCATGATCATCACGGTGCGAAGGGCTGGGGGTGATGGATCGGGCGGTCGCGATCGATGTCTCTCATCTGTCGAAATCGTACGACGGCCATCACGCCGTCAGAGATATTTCCTTCCAAGTGCACGTCGGTGAGATCTTCGGCCTATTGGGCCCGAACGGCGCGGGCAAAAGTACGACGCTCCGCACGCTGATCACCCTTCTGTCACCGACCTCAGGACACGCCACCGTGTTCGGGCTCGACACCATGCGCGATGCCGATCGTGTCAGGCAGTTGATCGGCTATGTGCCGCAGGAACGGGCGATCGATCGGTTTCTCACTGGCAGAGAGCATCTCGAGCTGTTGGGAGACTTGTACCACTTGTCGAAAGATGAGGCACGCCGTCGGATCGCCGAGTTGCTGAGGCTTGTGGAACTCGAAGCCCATGCCGACCGTCCCGCGAAGACCTACTCAGGCGGGATGAAGCGCAAACTCGATATTGCCTGCGGTCTCTTGCCTGATCCTAAAGTGTTGTTCCTGGACGAGCCCACGTTGGGACTCGATGTGCAAAGTCGGCTCAAAATCTGGGACTACGTGCGCATGTTGAAGGGGCGTGGCATGACGGTCGTCATGACCACCAACTATCTGGACGAAGCGGATCAGCTCTGTGACCGGCTGGCGATCATCGACAGTGGTGTGATCAAGACGATCGGTTCCCCTGTTGAATTGAAGATCGGCCTAGGCGGCGACATCGTCTCGCTGACGCTCAAGGAAACGGACAGGGTGCGTTCACTGGAATCGGCATTGAAAGGTTTGCCAGGGGTCAAGGCCGCCAGGGCCACCCTTAAAGGATTGGACATCCGGGTTGAGTCGCCGGAAAAAGCTCTGCCCGCGATTTTGGAGTCGGCTAACCGGCTGGGCTGCAGCGTCGAGTTCATTCAATACAATCGGCCCAGGCTGGACGACGTCTTTCTCGCGCACACGGGCCGACGCATTGAGGAGATCCCGGTGAGCGATGGCCCATAGAATCATCGACAAGGCCGGATGGTGAACTCATGAACCAATATTGGCAGGAAATCAGCGCCTTGACGATGCGGTGGGTGCGCCGGCTGAGTCGCGAGAAATTCAGTATGCTGTTCACGCTGGTCCAGCCGATGCTGTTCTGGCTGATTTTTTTTGGCAACCTGTTCCAGCGTGCGGCCGATTCCCAGGTGACGCAGGCACCCAACTACATCAGCTTCCTGGCGGCCGGCGTCGTGGTTATGACCGTGCTGAACAACGGCCTGGCCGGCGGTGTAGACCTCCTGTTCGATAAGGAAAACGGCTTTTTGGAGCGGCTGATGTCCACGCCGATCAGTCGAACCTCCGTCATTTTGAGCCGGTTCATCTTCGTCATGACGATTACCTCCCTGCAAGTATTGGTCATCCTCGGCGTGGCCTTCCTCTTCGGCGTGCAGCCCGCGACCGGACTGCTCGGCATCGCCGCTATCCTCCTGATCGGCATGATGTTCGGCGTGGGGCTCACGGCGATCTCGATGGCCATGGCCTTCTCCGTCAAAAGCCATGGCGATTTCTTCTCTGTGCTGGGCTTCCTCTCGCTTCCGATGATATTCTTAAGCTCAGCCTTGGTTCCGTTGACCGCTATGCCCGGCTGGATGAGCTTCCTGGCGAAGTTCAATCCGATGACCTGGGCCATCGACGCAGTGCGGCCGCTGATCCTCTCGAACTGGAGCGAGGCGCTTCCGCATGTGGCGATGGTTGTGGTCGTGATGATCGTGTTCGACGCCCTCTGTTTGTACGGCGGCGCCAAGGCGTTTCGTAGGGCCATGGGCTAGCCTTGGCAGCACGTTGACCCCCATGCGGAGGGGCTGGTAAGAAGGGAATCATGGTTATTCCAGAGAGTCAGATCCGCGCCTTGATTCGACTCCTTGCCGACGAAGACGAAAAAATCGTCCAGACGATCAGCGGGAGACTGATCGATATCGGTCCCTCCGCAGTTCCCCTCCTTCAGGAAGCTGAAATCGAACAGCCAGAAATGGCTGAACGCATCGCCTCGGTGCTCGAAGAGATCCGAGGAGGCAAACTTGAAGATGAACTGATCGAGCAAGCCGCGTTGCCGGACAACCGCATGGACCTGGAGCACTGCGCGTTTCTGATCGCGCGGTACGCCTATCCATCGCTGGATGTCGCTGGATATGTGCGTCAGCTTGATGAGATGGCGCAGGAAGTGCGGGACCGGATCGGGCCGCGCGCCTCGGGTGAGGAAACGGTCAAAGCGCTGAACAGGTATCTCTTTACGGAACAGGGATTCAAGGGCAATACCAAGAATTATTACGAAGTCGAGAACACCTACCTGAATCGCGTGATTGACAGGCGCACGGGAATTCCGATTAGCCTTTCCATTGTCTATCTGTTGATCGGCAAGCGTTTACGGCTGCCTGTGCACGGCATCGGGATGCCCGGGCACTTCCTCGTCAAATACGAATCGGACCGCTACAAGATTTTCGTCGACTGCTTCAACGGCGGCGCCCTGCTCACCGAAAAAAACTGCCAACGCTTCTTGACCGAGGCCGGGTATGGATTTGACGAACGTTATCTACAGCACAGCGCCGTCCGTGCGATTCTCTCGCGCATGATCAAGAATCTGCTCGCGATCTATGCGAAGCTGGATGATCCTCTACGCCAGACCCGGCTCAACAAATTCATGGAAATTTTAGGCTGTGAAATAAAGGAAGGCGGGTTATAGGGTCTTTAGATTCTGATCCGCAGTAAGTCCTTCGCTTTTGTGATTAGCCCGCCAAATGCTTCCCCCGCCTGTGCCCTAACGTCATATCGCTCAGCAATCGGATAAAAATGCGACAGAACGAGTCGGCGCACCCCGGCTTCGTGTGCCACCTGTCCGCACTGGCCGGCATGCATGTGAACGGGATTCGGCCGGCTGACTGGGAAGGAACAGTCCAGCACCGCGAGATCGGCGTCGCCGCATAGCCGCACGAGGGGGGCACAATATTGTGAATCACCCGAATAGGCGAACGCTTTGCCGCGGTATTCGACGCGGTAACCCAGGCAATGTAACCCCGGTGTATGCAGGACGGTGGAAGGGATGATTTTCGTCTCACCAATCCGGACGACACGATCACGTAAGTCTCGGTAGCGCACCGTGAAGGGTGCCTGATCGAAGCCGGGTAACATCCCGAACATCGTGCGGAACAGTCGGCTTGTTCCCGGCGGTCCCATGACCGTTAATGCTGATCTGGACCCGCCCTCATATTTTGTAAAGATGATCTCATCGAACAGATACGTGACGAAGTCCGAGAAGTGGTCGGCGTGGTAATGCGAAAATAGAATGTGCGAAATGCGGTGTCGGTTCACGCCGGTTTTCACGAGATTCATCAGCGTGCGCGGGCCAAAATCCATCAAGATGGTCTGGTCGGTCTGAACGAGGTAGCCGGCTGCAGCCCTTGCCCGGTGGACATTGGTGCCAGATCCTAGAATGGTCAGGTGCATAGGCGGAGCCGTTGCTGAGATCTGTCGAGGCAGGCGTGGCCGGCGATCTCAGCCTTTTCCATTCTCCCTTGCTTGAAAACTGTCGCGCATCCGGATCAACAAGCGCCTGGCAGTCTCGACTTCTTGTTGCGACAGGGCTCGCTCGAAAAACGGTCGAATGAAGGTGATGTGAGCCGCGAAGACCTTTTGAAACAGCGTATGTCCTTTTTCCGTTAACCTGATCTTGGTTCGACGCTTGTCGTCGGCGACTGATTCCCGTCGGATCAACCCTTTTCTCGCCAATCGATCGAGAACTCCTGTCAACGTACCTTTCGTAACGAGCGTCTGGGACGACAATTGCGAGCAGGTCAGACCGGTCGTGTCGCCCAGCGTCACGATGACGTCGAATTGCGACGGCGTGAGGCGAAGCAAGCGGATATGGCGGTTGTCGATGCGGGAAAATGCCAGGTACGCTTCCACCAAGGGCCGGAGCACTTTGAGATGAGGGTCGTCTTTCAGATGCGGAAGGTCCATGAGGAGACCGCAGGATAGAGCGAATATACACGACGGTCAAGCCGGCAGCGACGTTGACGCCATCGCCACGCCCTCCTATGATGCCGACCCTATCATGCATCGCGCTACTGGACAGGCCAATCTCTCTGCCATCGCACTACTACTCGGAATCATTATCACGGCCGTGTGGGTGTGGAAGCGGCTGTCGCTCGACACGCAGGACTACCTCATCGACCAAGCGATTCCGATCGCGCTGCTGGCAGGTGTTTGCCTGGTGATGCTCTGGTCAATCGTACGGGCCGTTCGAAAACGCAAGCAGCGCCTGCGCCGGTTGACCGCACTCTTGACGCGCTTTTCCAGAGAGACCGCACCGGAGAAACGTCTGGAAACGGCATTTGCATTGATCGAGGTGAACGACTATCGCCTGGAAGGCCTCGAATCCGCCGTGCCGGCACTTAAAGAATTGTTCGCGACCACGTTGGAAAGAGCGGTTGGCGACAAACAGCATCGCATACGCGGGATGGCAGTCAGCCATCTCGGCGTGCTTCAGGATGCGAGCGTTGTTCCACTGCTCGTCAAGGCACTCGACGATGATCATGCCTATGTCCGTTCCTGTGCGGCTCTGGCTCTTGGGCGTCTCCGCGCGACTGAGACCAGAGAACGTTTGACGACGGTCATGAAGGACGATTGGGATCAGACGGTGAGGAGCCGGGCAAAAGAAGCGTTAGAGCGGATGGGCGCGTGAAGGATGTCGAATGTGGATGGTCGCCTCCTGCTCAGCGATGGGTGAAACCGCATGGTCCTGTCTCTGCTTGGCTCCGCAAACTTGGTCCGTCCGAGACGTTGTCGAACGGACCTTCGAACACTGCGTCTCGCCATCGCCGCCTGGGAAAAGGGTGCGTCTTGGCGCGCCCAGGGTTTGGGGGGGTGAGAATGGTCGACCGCAGAGACAGGCCCCTGCACCCAATCGCAAGTCGCAGGCAGTCGACCATCCTCATTCGGGAGCAATGGTTCGCCTCGTCCGAGGAGGAGAGGAAATGTAGAGGAGATTCAGCTGGCCGCGTCCTGAACTTGCTGATCGGTCCAGGTAATGAGGGCGATTTCCGGACGGCAGTTCCATCGAGAAGGAAGGAAGGACCATCCCAGGCCGCGATTCACGTACATACGGTGACGGGCGTTTTCATGCCATCCCGAGATCCGGCCGCGACAGCCCGGTGGAAGCCAGAATGTCGGGACACCGGGAATTTGCCATTGACCGCCGTGGCTGTGACCGCACAGGATGAGGTCGACGGCATGGGCGTCGTCCAGCATGTCGAGAATGTTGGGGGCGTGGGCCAGGAGCAGCGTAAACCGGTGCTTCGCGGATGGGGGAATGCACGAGAGGTCGGCACGATGAAGCGAGGGATCATCGACGCCGACAATTGCAAGTTCGCCGGTGCCGAGTGGAAGAAACGTGCTCTGATTCACGAGCAAGGTGATCTTGTGTCGATCCGCGAGTCCGGCATACTCCGTGAGCGGTACACCGCTATAATGGTCATGGTTGCCAAGTGTGATGTAGACCGGAGCGATCTCCCGTAAGCGCGCCAGAAACTGGAACAGATGCGGCACTCCCTCGGGAACGTTCAGCAGATCTCCGGTGATGAAAATCCAATCCGGGCGAAGATCTCGCACCGCGAGAATGACGGCGTCGTGCCGTGGTTGAGGTCGGTCGACGTGAAGATCGCTGAGGTGGATGGCACGGCGGCCAGCAAGGGGAGCGTACACGTGAGACAGATACGTGACGTGGTGTCGGTCTAAGCCCCTCTCCAAATGGGGAAAGAGACGAAAGAACCGATAGAACGGTTCGCTGAGGCTATGTCCGATGTACGTCCGGACACGATCGGGCCAAGAGGCCATGCGTCTGATCATTTCATGACCCGATCAAGCTCGGCCCGGTCATGCGCGGTCACGCGATATCCCCGTTCATAGAGGGTACTCATTCCTTGCATGACTTCCTCGAGGTTCCTGGTCCGGTACCACTGATCAAACCGGGCGGTTAAGGTCGCACCAGCTGCATGTGGTGGAGTGGCGGCATCATAGGTCAGCGAAAGCGAATGAAATAGATCGCGGAGCTCGGCCGCATTATATTGCTGATCGTCATTATGGTCAGCGACTAAGGCGAATTCATAGACCGTCAGGCTCACGGATAACATCGCCTGTTTTCTGGCGAAGTCATCACGTGCCGTGTCCATGCCACCGGGGTACTGCTTGGGGCAATCGCGTTCCGGTTCGAGAAGCACCGGAAGACGCCATGCAATGCCCTGTGCAGCTGCCGGGGGCGCCTTCTTGGATCCTTTATAGAACCATGAGAGGCAGGTGCTCGCCTGTGCGAAGGCGACCTTGTCGATGCCGACCTGCTTGGTGATATGACCGGTAAACGTCGGGAAGACGCCGTCGTCGGCGATGAGCGCGGCACGCGTTTCTCCCCCTGGCACGCCGGCTATCAAGACGGCTAGTGTGGCGGCACCGATGGTTGAGTGGTTCCGCATCATCTCGAGTATACCATGGAAGCAGAAGGAACCAGATCATCCTTACGACAGCCCTATCTGACCCGTGCTGTGGCGGGAATCGGCGGGCGGATTCGCTCGGAACCAGAGGATTTCCGAGTCGATGAACGTCCGCTATATCTGCCCTGCGGAGCGGGTGAACACCTTTATATCAGGGTGACCAAGCGATTGCTTTCGACGCCCGATTTGGTTCGTCGGATTTCATCGACGGTCGGCGTCAAAATACAGGGCATCGGCACTGCGGGTCTCAAGGATGCCAGGGCTGTGACGACCCAGCTGCTTTCCCTTCACGGTGTGACGGAGGAACGGCTATCTCGGTTGAAGCTCGACGAGCAGCTGCTCGCCGTCGAGGTGCTGGGACGTCACCGAAACCGACTACGGCCGGGACATCACGCTGGCAACCGGTTCCGATTGGTCATCCGAGACATCAACGCCGGAGCCAGCGAGGCGATCCCCGCGATCCTTCACGAATTATCGCATCGGGGCATTCCGAACTACTTCGGGCCACAGCGGCAAGGAAAAACCGGCGCCAACTATCAGGTTGGCGCAACGCTGCTCACGGACCGGTCGCAACGAGAGCGCATGAGCCGCGCAAAACGGATGTGGTATCTCAACACGTTTCAATCCCATCTGTTTAATCAAATTCTGGCGCGTCGAATCGATCGGATCGATCACATGCTTGTCGGCGATTGGGCCATGAAAATGGACAACGGCGCCTGTTTTCCGGTCGAAAATGGCACCCAAGAACAGCCGCGGGCCGACCGATTTGAGATCAGTCCGACAGGAATTCTCTTCGGATCGCGTGTGTCCTGGGCTACCGGCGAGCCGGGTGAGATCGAAAGAGCAGTCGCGGTCGAACAGGGGTCGACGCCTGAGGATCTCGTCGAGGCCGCCAAAGCCTGCGGTTTTCGTGGGGAGCGCCGCTCGCTGCGGGTCGCGCTGGCCGACCTGGAATGGACAATCGAAGGATCGGTCCTGACCCTGGCTTTCAGTCTTCCTCCGGGTTCCTATGCCACGAGTGTGCTGCGCGAGTTGATGAAAACCGCCCAAGCCGGCTGAAACGGCGATTCCTCTCTGCATGATAAAATTAAGACAAAGGAGTATTCGATGGCCGCTGCTGTCCAAGAAACCGTCGTGCTGAGCGGACACATTATCGATTCGCTCATCCTGGCGAAGGTGTTGGATACGATCCTCATGCTAGGCGGGACCTTCGATCTTGAGGAAGTCTCGATCGGGAAAACCCGTAACCAATCGTCTCGGGCGCGTATTGTGGTTCGAGCCGGTTCGGCAAGACTCCTTTCCGAGATACTTCGGGCCATTCAACCGCATGGAGCGTCGGTGGAAGGTGAATCCGACTGTCAATGTCGGCCCGCACCTGCCGATGGCGTCTTCCCCGAAGATTTTTATGCGACCACCCATTTGCCCACCCAGGTTAGGCTGGCGGCACAGTGGATCGATGTCGAAGGCATTGAAATGGATTTGGGCGTCGTCGTGGACCCCACAAAATCGAGGGCCTGCGCAGTGCCGATGGCCGGCGTCCACGAGGGTGATTCCGTGATAATCGGACGCACCGGCATCCGCGTGACGCCGCTGCAGCGGCCGCAAGAGCGCGATGTGTTCAGCTTTATGGAGTCACAGGTGTCCGCCGAGAGGCCTCATGGCCACATCATCGCAGATGTGGCGAAACGGATGCAGCAGTTGCGCGAGGGCCATCGGGCCGGCAAGCCAGGGTGTAAGGTGCTGGTGGCCGGAGGACCAGCGATTATCCATGCGGGAGGACGCGATGCGTTGACCTGGGTTATCGACGAGGGGTTCGTCCACGTCCTGTTCTGTGGAAACGCGCTGGCCGCACATGACATGGAGGCGGATCTGTATGGCACCTCATTGGGTTATGGATTCTCGGCAGGCAGAGTGGTGCCGCATGGCCATGAGCATCATCTCCGCACCATCAATCGGATCCGTGGGATCGGCAGCATTGAGAAGGCGGTCGTGACCGGGGTTATTAAGCACGGCATCATGGCGTCTAGTGTCCGGCGTGAGGTTCAGGTGGTAATGGCCGGGACGATTCGGGACGATGGGCCGCTTCCGGGTGTCATCACCGATTCAGTTGCGGCACAGGCGGCTATGCGTGCGGCTATCCCGGGAGTCGGATTGGCGTTGCTGGTCGCCTCTACTCTCCATGCGGTTGCTACTGGGAATCTGCTACCGGCGACGATCCCGACCGTGTGTGTCGACGTCAACCCCTCCGTGCCGACGAAGCTGGCTGACCGCGGCAGCTTTCAAGCGGTGGGACTTGTGATGGATGCCGCATCGTTCTTGCGGGATGTCGCAAGAGAGTTGGGTTGGAAGGGATGAGCCGGTTACTGGTCTGCCCGCCTGATTATTTCAGCATCGACTACGAAATCAATCCGTGGATGCGCCGTTCCAACGTGGTGGAACCCAAGGCAGCGGTACAGCAGTGGCACCGGTTAATGGAGGTGCTCGAACGCGATGTCGGCGCGGTACTCGAGCGCATGACGCCGGTTCCTGGCCTCCCGGACCTGGTATTCACGGCAAACGCCGGAATCGTGGTCGGGCCAAAGGCCGTTCCCAGCCGTTTCCGCCATGCCGAGCGACAACGCGAAGAGGCGCATTTCGAAGGCTGGTTCCGTGATCATGGCTACGAGATCGTGATGCTCGAAGCGGATATGTATTTCGAAGGTGCAGGAGACCTACTGGGATTTCCGGACAGCTGGTTCGGCGGGTATAGGCAACGGTCGGAAATCCGCGCCTTCCCGATTCTCAGTGACATGTTCGAACGGGAGATTCTCCCGTTGGAACTCGTCGACAACCGGTTCTACCATCTCGACACCTGTTTCTGTCCCCTGAGCGGAGGAGAATTGTTGTATTTTCCGCCCGCATTTGATCAGTACGCACAATCGGCTATTGCTGAACGCATTCCGGCCTCTCGTCGAAGGGCCGTCCCTGAATCGGAAGCGCTCAAATTCGCCTGTAATGCGGTGTGTGTGGGAAAGCACGTCGTATTGCCGGCCGGTTGTCCAGAGACTATGAAGTGGCTCGACACCTGCGGGTACGAGTCGCATGCCGTGCCGCTGGACGAGTTTATGAAGTCGGGAGGTTCCGCAAAATGCCTGACCTTGGCATTGGATTGAGCTGACGTCTGCCTGTTCCCTCCTTCCTTCTTGCCCCTCGCTGAAAACCTTACCGCTGTCGAAACAGGAACGCGCCATAGAGGCCAGCGATGGCGATCGTGACTAACTCGATAGTCATCAGCAACCGGCTCACGACGGCATCAGGCGTTGGTGGTGTGAGAATAAAATGCAGCCCGAGAAATTCCGGCGCCTGCGTCGGCGGCGTCTCCCAGGGCGGAAACAAGAGTGCAAGGACGATGACGGCCACCATGCCGTAGAGCACATGCAGATTGAGGACTTCGCTGGATAGAGCGGGTTTGGCGCTACTTGGGAGGACCGAACCGTCGAGCGGGGTACCACATTGTGTGCAGAACCGGTAGATCTCTGGCAGCTCTCTGCGACAATTAGGGCAGGGTTTCATACCCTGTCCAGGCTACACGGAATGGAAATGTTTTACTAGGCGGTGTGGGGTCGACTAGAAGTGATAGGCGAGGCCAAATGCGACGTTTTGAACACTATACGTCGCTTTAAACGCGTAAGGAAAGGGAAATAAATCCTGGTTTTCGGAAAAACTGAATCGAGCATAATTGTATTTCCACTCTCCAAACACGGAGAGATGTCGTGTCATGAAATATTCAACGCCGGCTTTGGCATTGAAGCCGATTGTTCCGTTGCTTGAAGTGGAAGTAGGATTTTCCGCTCCAAGGCCTTCTCCTTTGATGCGAGCGAAGAAGATGCCGGGACCCAAGCCAATATACGGCTGCAGTCGCCCCTTGGGATATCGCAACATGATATTGATTGGCGACCACATAGTGACCCGTAAGTGAGCCCCTTGCAGAGTCGCAGAGACCGGAGCGGTTGAGGGATTACTGAACGTATGAGTCTGTTGTTTGATATTCGGCGTCGTATTGAAGATTTCCGTCTCGAGACCAAACCAGCGTGCCGACCTGAAGTAGTACCCAATTTTGCCGCCATACAATACCGAATTCTGGAGATCAAGATCGCTGTGAGTCGTGCCTTGAAGAAACGGCGAGCCGACGTCGATGTTGGTGAGGCCGCCGCCCAAAGATGGTAAGGTCGCACCAACCTGGCCTGCCACATACCATTCGGCCTCTGCGGTGGAAGAAAACAGGAGAGCGGTTGCAATCACAGCGGCCAAGAGAATTGCGCTCAATAAGGCGCTCGTTCTTTGCAAGTTGTGCATTCTCGAATCCTCGTTTGCGGTGTGTGCCTATGCCATCCTATCGGTCACAAGGTCAGGCACGAAGCAATTTGTAAAATCCTGTTGTGGGCGAGCAAACGATATGCCACGAGCCGATAGGAAAAGCCGGCCTAAATCGCGGGGTCTCGGCCATGGACGCATCGGGCTGTCGTCCAGACCAGCCGCTCGTGTACAGTCCATGGACAGTTCGGTTCGTTGACAGAGCAACATCGCCTTCCTATAATCCGGCCGCTCGATTGGACGCGTACAAACCCGATACCCATCACATCCATCTGTAGCGCTTCATCCTGAACGATGCCGCCCATCCAACGAATCGCCGTCATCGGTGCCGGAGCCTGGGGGACGGCTCTCGCAAAGCATCTCGCGGAAAAGGGGCTCATCACCACGTTATGGGCCTACGAACGCGAGGTGTTCGATTCCATCACAGCGAAGCGTGAAAATCAGTTCTTCTTGCCGGGTGTCACGCTGCCTTCATCGCTCCAGGTGACAAATTTCCTGTCAGACGCCGTCGAATCGTGCGACGGTCTGCTGTTCGTCGTGCCATCCCATGTGGCTCGGCTCGTGCTCCAGCAGATCGCCCCCTTGCTCTCCCGGCCGTTTCCCATCGTGAGCGCCACCAAGGGCGTCGAGGAAGACACATTCAAACTCATGACGCAGGTGATTACCGATGTACTGCCTCCCACTCTACACGATGGCCTCATGGTGCTGTCCGGACCCAGCTTCGCGATGGAAGTCAGTCAGGGACAGCCGACGGCTTTGTGTCTGGCCGGGACCAATGCGGCGCTGGTCGAACGTTTCCAGACGGCGTTCATGACGCCATCCCTACGCGTCTATGCCGACAGCGACGTCATCGGTGTGCAATTAGGCGGAGCATTGAAAAATGTGATGGCGCTGGCCGCGGGCGTCGTCGATGGACTGGGGTTGGGACACAACACGAGGGCCGCCATGATTACCAGGGGATTGGCCGAAATGGTGCGTTTGGGCATGGCGATGGGAGCAGATCCGAGAACGTTCTATGGTTTGTCAGGCGTCGGCGATCTCGTCCTCACCTGTACCGGCGCCCTCAGCCGTAATCACCATGTCGGGGTTCGCCTCGGGCGGGGCGATAAGCTGGAGACGATTTTGGGAGGGATGCAGGCGGTCGCGGAAGGCGTGCGCACAAGCCGGGCAGCCGCCGGATTGGCGATACGACACGGCGTGGAGATGCCGATCGTCCGCGAAGTCAATGCCGTCCTTTTTGAAGGGAAATCCTGCCGCAAGGCCGTCAGTGATCTCATGGAACGGGTGGCCAAGCCGGAAAAGGGCGGGCCATGAACCGAGAACGGCTCGAGCGCCTGCTCGCTCGCGTGCGAAGCGGGAAGACCAGCGTGAGTGCCGCGCTCGAACAGCTTCGTGCGCTGCCGTTCGAGGACCTGGGTTTTGCCTCACTGGATCACCATCGTTCGATCCGCCAGGGCTTTCCGGAAGTCATCTTGTGCGAAGGGAAGACGCCGATGCAGATTCGCGGCATTGCGGCCTCGCTGCTGAAACACCACCGGCCCTTCCTTGCGACGCGGGCAACCGCACAGGTCGCGGCGCTCATTAAACGGATCGACCGCCGGGCCGTCTACCATGAACTGGCGCGCATCGTCGCGGTGCGCGATCTCAAACGGCGGCTCGAGGGACACATCCTGGTCATCACGGCCGGTACGTCCGATGTTCCCGTGGCGGAAGAAGCCCGGGTCACGGCGGAGGTCATGGGCAGCCGGGTAGAGACCCTCTACGACGTAGGCGTCGCGGGCATTCACAGATTGTTGGGTCGCCAGAAGCAGCTGACAGACGCTCATGTGATTGTAGTGGTCGCTGGGATGGACGGCGTGCTTCCGAGCGTCGTCGGAGGATTGGTGGATTGTCCCGTGGTGGCCGTGCCGACCAGCCGTGGCTACGGGGCGAGTTTCAACGGGCTTGCCGCGCTCTTGACTATGCTGAATTCCTGCGCAGCCGGCGTCGGCGTCATGAACATCGATAATGGGTTTGGAGCCGGTTGCCTCGCCCACCGGATCAATGCGCTACGAAGCTAGTGGCGCGTCGTCAACGGTCCTCATCTCACTTCCAATGTTCCGCGTTTCGGCCAGGAAACCATGAGCGTGCGCGGACCTTTGTCGCCGTTGGAAAGGAGCTTGGCCCGCAGCTCGAAGTGATAGGTTCCTGCTTCAGCCGGCACTTTTGTGTGATCCATGCCATCCCATGTCAGCACGACCAAAACTCTTGATGGCTCTGTGCTGATCGGCGTCGCCGCCGGGGATTCCAGCGGCTTGCGCAATGAGAGGAAGCGGATGGATGTCTTAGAAGGAGAAGTGACGAGCGAGGATACTTCGAGGATTGTGGCCCCGTCGAGTTCTCTGGGTAGTTGGACCAAGGCCGAAAATTCCAGTGAACCAGCTGACACGGTATAGGGAGTAGGACTGATCTTCAGTTCGAGCACCTTCAGCTCAGGCTCGGGACGAGGGGCCTTGGCCGGCTTCGACTTGGCCGAGGCCGCGCCGGAAGCCAACATGAATAGGATTGAGCTGGCCATGGCACATGCCAGAAAGCGAACTGCCACATGGAAGCAGGTCGGTTGCGTTGCGGTCGCCGGCATGGTGCCAAACATGAGTCGTGTCGTTCGGTGGCCTTCTGGTTACCGGGAGGCAGGAAGAATCGATGTGGGCAGTGGGATAGCACAGTGCATGCGGCCTGTCAATGCAGGTGCCGTGATTGCCGTTCGCCGCACCGTTGGGTAAGATGGCGCGGCTTATCGGGCCGCGGAAAGGGTGAACGTGGGGGCTCATTTACACTTCGATTGCTTCTCCGGCATCAGCGGGGACATGACGTTGGGTGCGCTGGTCGATGTGGGCGCACCGTTTCCGGAGCTGGTCAAAGGCCTGTCGCGGCTCGGCGTGCGCGGTTTCAAGCTCCGAAGACGTCGCGTGCAGCGTGGAGCAATTTCAGCCACGAAGATCGAGGTGCTCATTACGCCGAACCTCCGGCGTCCGTGGTCGCTCTCTCGCATTCGGACGGTCCTCTCATCAAGCCGGCTTTCGCCAAACATACGCCACCAAAGTCTCGCCGTGTTCGAGCGTTTGGCGGAAGCGGAAGGGAAGGCGCATCGCGTTTCGAAGGACCATGTGCATTTCCATGAGGTCGGTGTTCTGGATTCGTTCGTCGACATCGTCGGCGGGCTCATCTGCTGCGAGCTGCTCGACGTGACGAGGGTGACGGCTTCTGCCGTCAATGTGGGGACAGGCACGTTGCGATCGGCGCACGGCCTCTTGCCTGCACCGGGTCCCGCAGTGGCGATGCTCGCGACGAAATTGCCGATCTACAGTGCCGGACCTGCTCGGGAGCTGACGACTCCAACCGGGCTCGCATTGTTGAGGACGCTCACCTCGGAATTCGGACCGATGCCCCTCATCAGACCGGTCGCCGTTGGATATGGAGCCGGAGATGCCGATCCAAAGGGGTGGCCGAATGTCCTTCGTGTTTTTCTGGCGTCGGAAGGCACTGCGGATGGGCGGGCGCGGGACACGGTGGTCCAAATCGAAACGAACCTCGACGACGTCAACCCGCAAACCTACGAACACATCATGGAACGGCTCTTTCGTGCGGGAGCCCTCGACGTCACGCTGACGCCCGTGATCATGAAGCGCGGCCGGCCGGCCATTGTGCTGACCTGCCTCGTGCCGCCGGGAGGTCTCGATCCGGTGCTGGATGTACTGTTTGAAGAAACGACGGCGCTTGGCGTGCGAGTGCAGGACGTCACCCGGCATGTCCTTCTGCGGCGCTTGGCCTCGGTAAAGATTCGCGGCGGGACAGTCAGGATCAAGATTGCGGCCGTCGATTCGACGAACACCAAGGCCGCACCGGAATATCTCGACTGCAAGCGGATCGCCGAGCGCACAGGACGTCCAGTCAAGGCGGTGCTGGAGGAGGCGGCGCTGGCCTATGCAAGGACGCGCCGGGCAGCGAAGGGTCGCTTGTGACGCTGCTCAGCTACGTGCTCTTGTTCGGGGCGTCGGTGATCGTGACGCTCGGCGCGTGCGCGTTGTTCACCAATGCGATCGAATGGCTGGGGAAACGTCTGAACCTGTCCGAGGGTGCGGTGGGCAGTGTCCTGGCCGCGATCGGCACCACGCTACCGGAAACCTCGATTCCCATCATTGCGATTTTTTTCGGTGCGACACACCAAGAAGCCGAGGTTGGTCTGGGCGCGATTCTCGGTGCGCCCTTCATGCTCAGTACGCTCGTCGTGCCTTTGCTGGCCCTGTTGTTACTGGTGTATGCGCGACTGGGCAAGCGAGGCCGTTCGTTCCATCTCAACTACAAGGACATCACGATTGATCTGACGTGTTTTGCGCTGGCCTACTTGGTTGCGTTGGCCTGCGCCTTTGTCCCGTCTCGGCCGGTTCACATCGCCGTCGCTGTGGGGTTGCTCAGCCTCTATGGATACTACGTCAAGCTCAAGTTCAGCGACGACGAATCGAATGAGCCGGCCGACCTCGGTCCGTTGTTGTTTTCGAAACATTCGGCCAAGCCCTCGTATGCCGTCATCACGGTGCAGGCGATCGTAGGACTCGCCGGACTCGCTCTTGGTGCGCATCTCTTCGTCACGGCGGCTGACTCGACGGCACATCTCTTGGAAATTTCTCCGTTGATTTTGGCCCTTCTCATTGCGCCTCTTGCCACGGAGCTACCGGAAATGTCCAACAGCTTCCTCTGGTTGTACCAAAAAAAGGATCGGCTGGCTGTCGGAAACGTCACGGGTGCGATGGTCTTTCAAGGCACTGTCCCGGTGTCGGTAGGTCTTATCGGTACCGAATGGTCGCTCGCGCCATCGGCACTTCTCACGATGGTCCTGGCGGTAATAGCGACGGCAAGTTTGCTACTGCAATCGGCGTGGTCTGGTCAGTGGCGTCCGTGGTTGCTCACGATCGGGGCGGTCCTTTATATAGGGTATGCGTTCTATTTGTATGGGGGATGACTGGTGAGGGCCGCATCGAAAAAGCGAAATAGACTGCCGTGGCTCGGCATCACGATGGGAGATCCCGCCGGCATCGGACCTGAGGTCATTGCCAAAGCCCTCACACGACCGGCGCTGCGGCGTCTGTGCTCGCCACTCGTCATCGGCTCTGCCGACGTCATGCGGCATACCGTGAAGCGGTTAAAGCTCAAGCTCACGGTGCGAATCGTGGAGAGCCACGAACCGGCAGGGCGTGCGAGCGAGATCGTGGTGTTGGATCCGCTCGAGCGCCCGCTCGGCCACTACCGATCAGGCGTGGCAGCCCCGGAAACCGGCGCCGCCTCCGTGGCCTTTATCAAAAAAGCCGTGCATCTGGCCCAAACTGGCTGCCTCGACGGGATCGTGACGGGCCCGATCAATAAAGAAGCCATCAACATGGCCGGGTGTCATTACCCGGGCCATACCGAACTGCTGGCGGACCTCACTCAGGCGCAAGAATCGGGCATGATGATTATCGGAGGTCCCCTTAAAATCATGTTCGTCACCACCCATGTCGCCATCAAGGAACTGCCGTCCTTGTTGACGCAAGCCAAGATCGAGAAAGGCATTCGCTTGGCCCACATGGCTATGACGACACTTTTCGGGGTAAAGAGGCCTCGCATTGGCATCGCGGCGCTCAATCCCCACGCAGGAGAACAGGGATTGTTCGGAGACGAGGAGGGCCGCGTGATCTTGCCGGCGGCGCGCGCGGCGCAAGCCAACGGCATACTGGCGGGTGACCCGATGCCGGCCGATACCCTGTTCGGGAAAGCGGCTCGAGGCGACTACGACGCGATCGTCGCGCTCTACCACGATCAGGGGTTGATCCCGCTGAAAATGGTCGCGTTTGGGAGCTGCGTCAACCTGACCGTCGGCCTGCCGATCATCCGCACGTCGGTCGACCATGGTACCGCCTTCGACATTGTCGGCAAAGGCATTGCCGACCCTGGCAGCCTCATGGAAGCGGTGAAACTGGCTGCCACGCTGGCGCAGAAACGAACTTCTCACGCCTTACGATAGGAGAACCCTGCATCATGGCCATCGATCAGAATAAAGCGCTGCTGGCCATCCAGCAGCAACTCAAGGAATTGGACTTGATCTATCGGGACACGATGGAGGGGTCGCTCAACACCGTATCTGGAACCGAGCGGGTCGCCAAATGGCGTGTCAGGACGATTGCCTTGCTGAATGAATCGGTAAGCGAAAAAGCTGCGCAGGAATTCTCCCGTCTTCAACCGGGCATGGTCTTCACCAATGATCTCGTCGAGGAGTTCACCGATCTGGTGGATTGTTTTCGCGTGCCGCTCAAGGCGTTGGAGCAACAGATGTCCAAAGCCGGTCAGCATCCTCCCGGCGGAGGCTCCTAGGTGCCAACGCCGTTTCCCCCGGCAAACAAGCGCCTCGGGCAGCATTTCCTGATCGATCAGAACATCGTGCGAAAAATCGTTGCGGCGGCGGAACTCACGCCGGACGACACTGCCATTGAAATCGGTCCTGGCCGAGGTATCCTGACCGACGCGCTTTCGGGTGCGGCCGGTCGAGTCGTCGCGATCGAGATTGATCCGGAGCTCTACAGGCTGCTGCAAGCCCGCGAACCCGATTGGAAGAACGTGGAGCTGGTCTGTGCAGATGCCCTCACCCATCCGTTTGAGACGCTGCCGCCCGGGGTCGTAGTGGCGAATCTTCCGTACTACATTTCGACCCCGCTGCTCTTTAGGTTTCTCGAGCACCGCCAGCGTTTTCCACGCTTGGTGCTCATGCTGCAAAATGAAGTAGCCGACCGCCTCGTCGCCAAAGCCGGCGATGCCGATTACGGCGTCCTGTCGGTCATGTCGCAATATGCGGCCGAGGTCAAAAAGGCTTTCAAGGTCTCGGCGAACTGTTTCCGCCCGAGACCCGACGTCGGCTCAGCCGTTGTTGTCCTGCACCCAAGACGCCTGGCGCTGGTCTCCGCTCAGGAAGAGCCACGCTTTGCCGCGGTAGTGAAGGCCGCGTTCGCTCATCGCCGAAAGACGCTGGTCAACTCACTTCGAGACGAAGGATATGAGGCGCCGATCGTGACCGAGGCAGTCGCAGCCATGAGGCTCATTCCGACGGCCCGCGCCGAGACCTTGACGCTCGAGCAATTCATCGAACTGGCCGGACGGCTGGCTCCTTCGTGACGCGTCGTGACGCGTGGGTTTTCCGCGACGATCGTTTGAATTGGCCTACCCCCTGTGTTAGCATCCGGCGCATGGGCGTAACCAGCTCGGCCAAGCGGGGCGAGGCCCGCCGCGCCCCAGCTCCCCCTTCCCATCTCAAGCGTGAAGTCATCGGCGTGATTCTGGTGGCGCTGAGCCTCCTGACGCTGTTGAGCTTGTTGTCCTTCGTCCCGGGAGAACCGAAGGTCGTGGCGACGTCGAGTGCCACCATGACGCCTCCGACGCACAACCTGATCGGGTCGGTCGGCGCGGTCTTTTCTTCGCTCTTGTTTTCCTTGATCGGCGGCGCGGCGTACCTGTTCCCGCTCCTCCTTGGGCTGCTCGGTGCCCGCTGCTTTACCCAGAGCGAGCTTTCAATCAGGCTGCGCAATGCCGGGGCCTCCCTGGCGGCGCTATTCTTTCTGAGCGGTCTGCTCCATCTTGAAGTGACCGCGGTCCCGACGATCTCCAGTGGGATGGTCTTCCGCGGCCAGGCAGGTGGTCTATTTGGACAGCTGTTGGCAGACGGGCTGCGCGCCTACTTCGCCAACACCGGTGCACATATTCTCATCATCTCCGGTTTTGTGGTGGCACTGCTCTTTACGGCCCCCGTCTCGCTCGCGCAGTTGGCCATTCAAGCATCTGAATGGGGACGCAAAGTTCTCGCCGGCATCAGTGGCTTCATCCCGCGGCGGACTGAGGAGGCGCCGCCGGCCGAAGCGCCGAAGCTGCCGAGGCAGAGAAAGGCCAAATCGATTCGAGCGGTCATCGAGGAAGCGCTTCCTCAGCCTGAGGATACGGGACCCGCTGAAGTGGCCGAAGTGGCGGTCCTGCCGCCGGCGGTCGTGCCGCCCGAGCCTGTCGAGATTGCCGAACCTGAGCCCGAGACACCAGTTTCAAGTAAGACGGAAGACACCGGCGACTATCAATTGCCCGACGCCGAAGAATTGTTGACGGACCCGTCGGGCGTGCTCGCGCGCATCACCGACGACGAGCTCAAGGCTCAGTCCGACATCCTCTCGAAGGCCTTGCTGAGTTTCGGCATCGAAGGCCGAGTCACCGAAGTACGCCCCGGTCCTGTCGTCACCATGTACGAGTTCGAGCCGGCGCCAGGCACCAAGGTGGCAAGGATCGTGAATCTGTCTGACGATTTGGCCCTCGCGATGAAAGCGATCAGCTTGCGCATCGTGGCACCGATTCCCGGTAAATCAGTCGTCGGGATCGAGGTGCCCAATGCGCAGCGTGAGACGGTGTCGATGAAGGAGGTCGCCACGAGCGACACCTTCACCAGGGCCCGGTCCAAGCTGACGCTCGCACTTGGAAAGGACATTTTCGGTTCCCCCGTCACCGCAGATTTGAAAACGATGCCCCATCTTCTCGTCGCCGGCGCGACCGGCGCCGGCAAGAGCGTCAGCTTAAATACAATGCTGATCAGCATTTTGCTCTCGGCCAAGCCCAACGAGGTGAAGCTGCTGCTGATCGACCCGAAGATGCTGGAATTTCAAACCTACGACGGCATCCCCCATCTGCTGCGGCCCGTGATTACCGACCCGAAGTCAGCGGCGCGCGGATTGAGCTGGGTGGTGCAGGAAATGGAGCGTCGATATAAACTGCTCGCGGAAGCGGGGGTCCGCAACATTGATTCATACAATCGCAAGGTGGCCGGCGCCCAAGGCATCCTTCCGGAAGCATGTGCGGAAGGGAAGCCGGATCAGCCGGAATTGCCGATGCGTTTTCTCTCGGAGGAAGAACGTCTGTCCGCCGGCGAAACGGCCATCGCCGACGGCAATCCTGGATCATTCATGCCGCCGCCGACTCCACCGGAACCGCTTCCGTACATCGTCGTCATGATCGATGAGCTCGCGGATTTGATGATGGTGGCGCCCAAGGACGTGGAGGACAAGATTGCCCGGCTGGCGCAGATGGCGCGAGCCTCTGGCATCCACCTCGTATTGGCGACCCAGCGTCCTTCAGTGGACGTGTTGACCGGCTTGATCAAGGCGAATTTTCCGGCGCGCATCGCGTTTCAAGTCTCGTCAAAAACCGATTCCCGCACGATTCTTGATGCCAACGGGGCGGAGGCGTTGTTGGGCCGCGGCGATATGCTCTACCTCGCGTCAGGGACGGGCCGGTTGATGCGCCTCCACGGCTCATTTGTCTCGGACGACGATGTCCGCCGGGTGGTCGAATTCGTCAAGGAACAGGCCTCACCCAGTTACAACCACGAATTGCAATCCTTGAAACAGGAAGAGGTGAAGGAAGAGGAAGCGCAGGATGAAGTCTACGAGCAGGCCAAGGAGCTGGTCTTGTCGACGGGGCAGGCCTCAGCATCGCTCATCCAGCGGCGGCTGCGGGTTGGATATCCGCGGGCGGCCAGGATGATCGAACAGATGGAAGCCGACGGACTGGTCGGTGCCGCCGGACGCGATGGGCGCCGCGAAGTCATCGGACGTCGAGGGCCGGTCGGGGATGCTCAGGAATCATGAAGCTGTGGGTGTTTGTCATCGGCGTCGTATTCGCGGTCAGCACCTCGTTTCCCGTGTTGGGAGAAAATGGTGGTGACGAGCAAGCCCGCAAAGAGGTCCGTGATGTGATGAAGCGTTTGCAGGCCCGCTATGAAAAGACCAAGGACCTCCAGGCTGATTTCACGCAAAAGACAACCCTCGAGGGATTTGAACGGCCGATGACCTCATCAGGAAAGGTGTATATCAAGAAGCCCGGCCGTTTGCGCTGGAACTATCTCGACCCTTCGACCGAGGACATTTACGTTGATCGCGATGACGTGAAGGTTTACGTGCCGGAGCATAAGCAGGTCTTGGTCGGGAAGCTCACGCACATGGCGGCGTCCCGAGCACCTCTGGAGCTCCTGCAAGGGGCGGCGAAACTCGATGCCTCGTTCGATGCCGAACCGACGCCGGGGAAGGGCCGTGGCGTAGGAGGCATTAGGCTCGTGACGTTGGTCCCGAAGGCGCACGAGGGTGAGGTGCACGGAAGCGTGCAGAAAATCGTCGTGGAAGTCTTTCCAAAAACCTACTTCATCCGCAGCCTCTCCCTTTACGAGATAAGCGGCAATGTGTCGAATTTCGAATTCTCGTCCCTGCAATCGAACATCGGGCTGGATGACGACCTGTTTGTTCCCAAATTTCCGCCGGATGTCGAAGTCGTCAAAGCGCCGGTGCTGACCCAGCCATAAGGAATCAGTGACGGGGACACCGCCCGTAAGGAGTGATCACCGATGAATACAGCAGTCTTGAGCTCGGTAGCGGACGCCACCGAGCAGGCTATCGCCAAATTGAACGTCGAGCAATTGCATCGCGAGTATTGGGAGCAGAACGAATTCATCGTGATTCCCCAATTTCTGCCGCGTGAGTTCGTCGAGGCTACCCTCGTTCCCCAGGCCCAAGGGGTCAAGCACCGGCTGAACCGCAATTACATCCCAGGCCACAAGAAGGGCGGAAGCGTCAGCTACTACACGGTGCAGGAACAGGCCCCGCTGTTTCTTGATCTCTATCGGTCATCGGCGTTTCTGACGTTTCTGAGCCGGCTCACCGACGCCAAGCTTATGCTCTGTCCGGACAACGATCCCCATTCCTGCGCCCTCTACTATTACACGGAGGCCGGCGATCATATTGGCTTCCATTACGACACCAGTTATTACAAAGGGGCTCGCTATACGATTCTCATGGGCGTAGTCGATAACTCGACGCAGTGCAAACTCGTCTGCGAGTTGTTTAAGGATGTGCCGAACAAGACGGCCAGAACCCTCGAATTGGTGACCGAGCCTGGCGACATGGTGATCTTCAACGGCGACAAACTCTGGCACGCCGTGACGCCTCTAGGAGCCGGAGAGGAACGGATCGCCTTGACCATGGAATACGTCACCAATCCTGAGATGGGTGCCTTTAAGCGTTTCTATTCCAACCTCAAGGACTCGTTCGCCTATTTTGGCATTCGCGGTGTCTTCAAGCGGGCGTTCTCATCTCCCTCCAAGGTTGGCTGACGGTTCGGGCACCACACATCCATTCAGCCGAGCGTCAATTCCTCGTGACCATCGGAACGGAAGCTTTCAAAAGGACCTTCCCCTGACCGTCGGCACCCTCGCCGCCTCCTGACGGCCGGATGTCCATGGATTGACCGATCCGTCTGGGCCGGCCGGCGCGCAGCGGCTTTAACCGTCTTGGGAACGGTCCTTGATGAATGGTTTCCAGGTCCGCCAGCGAAGCTCGAACTGCCCGCGCAATCATCCATGCCAGCGTCAGTCCCGGAGTCCAGTACACGGCGTCACGCATCTGCTCGACAAGGTGCGACGGCAAATTGACCGTCAGTCGCACATTGCGGGGCCCGGCACTCTTCTCTCTCGCGATACTGGGGCTCGTGGCATCTCCTGTGCGCTGAATCGGGGTCTCTCTGGGGCTAGCCGTCGTTGTCGTCGTCTGCATGGATTCCTCCTCACAGGGTGAAAAAGCTAAGACGGTCAGGTCTGTATGAGCGCGACCATTATGGTCTGCGTCGATGAAAGGCTGCGAACCGGAAGGGCCGGTTCGCAGCCTTGATGGCAGAGATGCGGGGCGACGGAGGGGCCGCCGGATGGGCACGATCCGGAGGCGCATCCAGGCTCTGCGCCGCGTCTCGCCAATTTCATCTGTATGGTCATCATCATGATCGCGTGCTCGTTGTGTCGATTCGTTCCAGCAACAGGCGTGCCATGTCCGGCGATACGTTGATCAAGAATCCTAAGTGATTGATCTGGCTCTGTTCAGATAGGGACGTTGCTAAGGGTTCCTTACTGAGCGAGCCTGAAGATTGACCAAGCGAGGGTATCGGAACTAATACCGTAGGTATCTCTTCTGATACGGGGAGGGGAATGACTACAGAAAGCGGAGTAGGAGGGATTGATCGCTATTGATGGAGGTGCTTCATAGCGGCCGCACAAAGGATGATGAAAAACCCCATCCATAGGGCTGCTCGTTGAAAGGGAATCACCTCGTAGGATTCACCTTCCTCCTCATCGTCGGATTTGAAAATGACCGTATAGAGGAAAAGCGTCAACAGACAAAGGACGAGGAAGAGCTTGATAAAAAAGACCGTGAGGTATTTGGCGTGGTGCTGAACTCCTGAACCGGTCTGCGACGTCAGCACCTGATTCACATAGTGGAGATTGATCCCGCCGGTGAACAACAGTACGACGATCAAAATGCCCGCGACTTTCTTGTAGTGCTGATAGAAGACATCGGTGATGGGCTTGATCTGTTCCCGTGCGACTGCCTTTTGGAGTCCGGGCGACACCGCCATGACGAGAAAGGCCAAGCCGCCGATCCAGATCACGGCGGAGAGGAGATGGAACCAGTGATTGACGATGGGAATCAGGGTATTGAGGTCGGTGGCGATGCTTTGGAGTGCGTCCATCAGCTGAGCTCAGACCTCAAGATTCAGAACTTGAATACGGGGGCTTCGTTGCCGAAGCGTTTCTTCCGGAGTTCTTCCATCAACTCGATCGTCACGGTTGAAATGCCGTTCTCCCGCGCGTGTTTTTCGACACCCTTCTTGACCATCGCACGGAGAAAATAGGGAATACGACTCAGTCGCAAGGATGCCGCGTCGTCCCACTGCACGGCCGAGGTTTCCTCGACATTGAAGGCCACCTTGATCTTCTCTCCGCCCTTAGGTGTGTAGAGGCACCATTGGTCTTCATCCAGCCAGTCGCCATGGTCGACATAGGGACGGGCACGGCAGCCCCCACAGATATCCGAATACTCGCAGTCACCGCACTTGCCTTTCAGTTGAGGGTAGCGGAAGGAATTGAAGATGTCCGACTTTTCCCAGAGGTCCACAAAGCTATTTTCGCGGATGTTCCCAGCCGAGAGTGGCATGTAGGGGCAGGGTGTGAGTTCTCCGTTTGGCGTCACTCGCGCGTAGTTCGTCCCGGCGAGGCAGCCGCCACCCATGTACCCGGTCGCTTTGGTGATCGGCGAGTTCGGATCTTTCTCATAGGCCAGCCGTTTGAAGTGCGGAGCGCAGCGGGCGCGGATCAGCATGCCCTGATAATCGTCCTGACATTTCACCAGATAACCGAGGACTTCCTCATACTGGGCCGGCGTGATGTCCGTGAGCTCCTCTCCGCGTCCAGTGCAGACCATGAAGAAGACGTTGAGCACGCGGGCGCCGAGCCCATGGGCCCATTCCACGACCGCAGGCAGTTCCTGGTAATTCATCGGCTGAGCGCTGAAATGGACTTGGAACTGGAGTCCGTTCCGTTTGCTGGCCTCAATGCCGGCCACGGCTGCTTCCCAGGCGCCCGGGACACCGCGGAAGGTATTGTGTTTCTGTGGATCGAGTGAATCGATGCTGATGCCGACGCCCATGACGCCGATCTCCACCAGCTGTTTGGCCATCCGGTCGTCGATCAACATGCCGTTGGTGCCGAAGACCACCATGAATCCGAGCTTCACCGCATAACGCGCGACATCCAGGATATCGGGTCGGACGAGCGGCTCCCCGCCGGTGATGACCAGGAGACAGCCTTTGTTCACTTCGGCGATCTGGTCGATCAGGCGAAAGCACTCTTCGGTCGTGAGCTCGTCATCACCGCCTGCAGCCTTGGTGGTTGCGTCCAGATAGCAGTGATCGCACTTCAAATTACAGCGCTTGGTCAGGTTGAGCGCGACGAGATAAGGCTTGAAGTCATCGACGGTCCGCCCGTCGTACGGGCCGTCGCTCTGCGGGCGTGGCGTGAAGAACTCCGTGAGTTGTTGCGGAAGAGACCCTAGCGCTCCTGAGAGCGGCTTGAAAATCGGAAGCGGTTTCATCCTTATTTGGCAGCTTTGCCGGTGAGGCTGGCGATCATGTCCTTGAGATTGCCGGTCTTCATGGCTTCTTCCATGTAGCCCTTGGCCTGCTCAATACCCTCGTTGGCCACTTCCAGCGTGATATGGGTCGTGCCGAGCTTGTCGGCGTGTTTGATGATGAGCGCTTTCGTGCAGTCCCGCATGAAGCCCTCTGGCGCCCGCTCCAGTCGCGCCTGCGCCTCGGCCGTCCAGTTATAGGGGGGCGGTTCTGGATGGCCGTTGCCACCGTCACGAGCGCCCATTTCGCTGCTCTGATTTTCCTGGACTGCGGCCAGTTTGGCTTGCGCCTCTTCCGACGTACCGGCACCTTTGTTGGCAAAGATCGGTTGATAATCTTCCGAGGCGGCTTCCTTGATCATCGGCGCGGCATATTCCAACGTGATCGTGGTCATGCCGAGCTTCCTGGCGCTCTTTTCGATCTTGGCCTTCGCTCGGCGCCGTTGGAATCCTGCCGGGACGGCGCGGATCGCCTCCTTGGCATCCTTCGTCCATTGCATGGGCACATCGTCGTAGGCCAGATCAGTTTCGACTTCACCCTCGGCCTTGGCCGCTGCTTCGAAAATGCTCTTGTCGACGGCCTTGAACCGGCTCCCCTCCGCTCCGCAGACCGGGCACTTGACCGGCGTATCACCCTTGCCGATGTAGCCGCAACCGTCGCAGACGTAATAGTTCTGGGTCATGCGGTCGAGATAGGCCTGCGTCGTGGCGGAGGTCTTGGGCTTCTCTTCGACAACTTGCGTCATCATGCCGCTGAGCGTCGAGCCCATCAGGTCCTTCGCGACGGCGTCATCCGCTTGCATCTTGTCACGATCAATGCCCGCCGCATCGAGGCTGCCGCCCAAAGCGCGCATGGCGTCCATCGCACCCTTGGGGAGAATGTGCCCGACGGCCGCATCGACGACTGTATTACTGATAATCGTATGGCCTTTTTCGATGGCATAGCGGTGAATCGCGGTCTTGGCAACTCCCCGGGCGAAGACCGGAATCTTCTCCATCCGGCGAAGCGCCTCTTCGGTCCAGGCAATGGTGTATTCGGCTTGGGTGTCGATCGGTGGCACGTACTTCCTGTTGGACACCAGCACGTTGCAGGGCGCGCTCCTGAGCAGATTTTCCGTGTTGCTGCCAATGTCCATATCTTCGTCGCTGTGGACGCCGATACGGCCGACGATCAAGAGGGCCGGCACGTCTTTGCGCACATACTGAATGATCTTCTCGAACGCCTTGCCATCCAGCAACGTCGTCTTGACGTCGGTCTGCTCGGCCTGGGCAATTTCCCTCGAGATGTCCAGATGCGACTGGTAGATCTTGGCGAGGCCGCTGTCAATGATTTCTTCGTGCAGTTTTTCCTGCTCCTTGAACCGGAACACCTTGCCCGCTTCTTCGTTGAGGACGCCCGAGATGCTGTGGAAGGCGGCGTAGTGGAAGTAGGGATCAAAGGCCGAGATCGCCTCGACAGGCATATTCAGCGCTTTGCCGAGCTGAAGGCCGGTCATCAGGCCGCCGAACGAGTAAGGGCTGCCGTCCACCGCGACCACGATTTTCCCGCCGTTGATCGGCTGAATGTTCTTGATGATCAGCATATCGGAATTTCGCACGCGGCGAACGACGCGCTCGGTGTTGCTTCCGATCACGCTGTCTTTGACGGCGCCCACACCCAGGGCGCCCATGATGACGAGGTCGTAGCCGTTGGTATTGATGTCCTCTGCAAGGACTTTCCAATTCCGCCCTTCCAGCGAGCGGCGTTCAATCGGAAGGTTGGCCTCGTTGCACTTCTTATCGACGTAATCCAGGTAGGAGTCGGTAATGATCTGAAGCCCGCGGGTAATCAGAGAGTCGTGAATCTGCCGTTGCCGGTCGAGTTCCTTTTCATCGTGGTATTCCTCAGGGAGCCCCGCTTCCATCTGTTTGAATCGTTTATCGTGCATTTTGGCTGCGTAGACATGGCTGCCCACGATCTTTGAGCCGAAGAGTTTGGCCAGGTGGACACCGGTGTCTACCGCCTGGTTCGAGTGGTCGGAATTATCGACCGGAATATAAATCGTCTTGTACATCGCAATGCCTCCTCCAGGCGCTCGCCAGACCAGGGCAGACTGGTGCAAACATCAAGAAAACCAACCGGTTGTCGTCTTGCCCCGGGTGTGAAAGAGGGCGAATGATAGCACTGGCCAGAAGCGGATTGCAAGAATGAAGAAATGGGCTAACCGGTCGAAGTGGCGTGAGTTTTCGGCGACTGAGAGGACATCGGAGATTGACGGCGAGAACGCAAGATCTCTTCCAAAGAGAGGAGGGCATCCCGTCCTGAATTGCCCTCAATGCCACGGCTCAAACTCTTGTCGGCATAAGAAGCTTCCGAGCCGGCGGTTTGAGAGAGCGAGCCGGTCCATCTTCGTGGGTCCCTGCTGCCCTCCTTGCGTTCCCACGCGCGCAAGCAGGCCTTGGCGATGAACGTGTTGAGTGGGGCCGGATTGTAGAGCAGTTTGCGGATACTCGTCGGTGTCAACATCAGGGGATTGTAGCCGGCGGACAGGTAGCCCTCTTCGAGCAAGCGCTGTTCGAGATCCGTATTGGGCTGGATTCCGAGGAAGAACATCAGAGGAAAGACCCGCTTTTCGCCTAAGATTGACGCGACGACCTTGTAGGACTCCACGCTTTGTAAGAGCGTTTCTTCCGTTTCCTTGGGGCTGTTCAGCGAATAATTCAGGATAACTTTGCCGCGGAATCCCGCCTCCGCGAGGTACCGGCAGCCGTCGTACAGCCGCTCGAGCTTGAACCCCATGTGGAGATTATTCAGAACCTCCTGAGAACCCGATGTAATCGCTACTTCCAGATCGCCAACGCCCGACCGCACCATCAACTTGGCCAATTCGGGGGTGATCAACGAGGTCCGGATATAGCCCGACCATTCGATGTCCAGCTTCTCACTGATCACGCGCTCCAAGATTTCCGTACATTGCGGGTAGGCCTCTTTGCCGGTAATGAATTGGGCGTCGGTAAACCAAAACCGTCTGGCCCCCCATTGATGGTAATGCTGGGAGATGTCCCTCACGACCATCTCGGCCGGTCGATAGCGAACCCGTTTCCCTTCGATGTAGGGATACAGGCAAAAGGCGCAATCGTAGGGGCAGCCACGCTTCGATTGCACGCCGATGGATTCTCCAACGTACTCACGGTATTGCGGAAAAATCGTGGTGAGGTACGGCAGGTCGACGGTGAGAGCGTCAAGCAGCGCGGGCGACCCTTGCCCGCCCTTTCTGACCCGGTTCCCTTCCCTGATGATGTATCGCTCATCCTCGATCGACCGGCCTTCGAGCACTTTCAGGATGGCATCCTCGCCCTCGCCGAGTAGGCCAATCGTCCCCTCCGGCAATTTCTCGATGAGTTGATCGGCGAAGGCGGTGAAGGCGCCTCCTCCGATCATGATTTGGGTCTTGGGAAACTCTTTTCGCACGAGCCAAGGATAGGACAGAATCGTGTAGATATGGCTGTAGTAGCGGTAGAGCTGCTTCAGCCCTGCGAAAGACGCCGCGATCCGCTTGAGCGGATTGCTCGCAAAATAAAAATTGAACGCGTGCTCCAAAGATGAGTCGCCCTCATGCGGCGAGAAGATCTGAATGTCACGCCAGGAGAAGCAGACGAGGTCCGGCTGAAATTCCTCGGTGACTTGCCTGATCACATGGCTCTGTTGGGAAACCGGATGCAGCGACAAATCGAGGATGCGCTGGCGAACGTCGGGCTTCCGGCGGTGAACGAAATCAGCCAGATAAGTGATCCCGATCGGATACACCTTTTTGCAGGGAAGAAAAATGTAAAGAACCGAGTTCATTTCACCGCTCGATGAATGGCGACGATGCCGCCTGTCAGATTCCGATACGATACGTCACGAAAGCCTGCTTCGCGGAGAATCTGGCACAGCCGCTCTTGATCGGGAAACGTGCGGATGGACGCGGGCAAATATTCATAGACACCGGTCTTGTCTCGAGCGACTTTCGTGCCGATCCACGGCAGGAGCTTGAACGAATACCAATCGTACAAGGCTCGCAGCCAGCCGAACACGGGACGGGAAAATTCCAGGCAGACAAATGTGCCGCCCGGTTTCATGACGCGACGAATCTCGACAATCGCCTGCGCGAGATTGCCGACATTGCGCATGCAGAACCCCGTGGTGACGGCGTCGAACGTATTGTCATCGAATCCCAGATGTTCCGCATTGGCCTGCAGGCAGGTAATCTTTCCGCCCAGACCTTTCCCGCCGATCTTTTTCAGACCCTCGACGAGCATCGCGTGATTAAGATCCGACGCGATGACTTGTCCGTGCAGACCCATGCGTGGTTCCAATAAAAGCGCCAGATCGGCCGTGCCGGCGCCGACGTCGAGTGCCGCACCGGCTTCGACGGTGGGAACGCAGGCGGCTGTAATTTTCTTCCAGCGATAATGCAGCCCAAAGCTGAGGAGCGTATTGTTGAGATCGTAGACTCCGGCGATGGCCGTGAACATGCGCTGGACAGCTTGCTCGCGCGCGGAGCCCGACCAGGTCGAGACGACGCGGGCGGAAGCCTCCGGTACGGGTTGTTTGGTCACGGAATCCCCCATGAGCAGCATAGAGATGGGTGGTAGCACCCAGTTTCCGGCTTTGTCAAGGCAAGGGAGGGGCTTCGTTCTCGCATCGCTCAGAGTCTCGACTAAGCCCCAACAGCGTGAACAGTTCGAATGCTATAATCTTGCGGCCATGGGCAACACCATCATCATCAAGGGCGCACGCGAGCACAACCTCAAGAACATCGATGTTGAGATCCCCCGCGACAAGCTCGTCGTCATCACGGGCTTGAGCGGATCCGGCAAGTCCTCGCTCGCCTTCGACACGATTTATGCAGAGGGACAACGACGGTACGTTGAATCTCTCTCCGCCTATGCGCGTCAGTTCCTGGAGCAGATGGGGAAGCCCGACGTCGATTCGATCGAAGGCCTCTCGCCGGCCATTTCGATCGAGCAAAAATCCACAAGCCACAATCCTCGCTCGACCGTCGGCACGGTCACGGAAATCTATGATTATCTGCGACTGCTGTTCGCGCGCGTCGGACGGCCCTATTGCCACCAATGCGGCCAGGAGATTACCGCCCAAACGGTGCAGCAAATGGTGGATGCCATCGGAGCGCTGCCGGAAGGCGACAAGTTTCAGATTCTCGCGCCGATCGTCCGCGGCCGAAAAGGGGAATACCGCAAAGAGCTACTCGAGATGCGGCGGGCCGGCTATGTCCGGGCTCGCATCGACGGGAAACCGGTGGATCTGGGCGACGACATCGCGCTCGATAAACAGAAAAAGCATACGATTGAGATCATCATCGATCGTCTCGTCATGAAGCCGGGTGATGCCCTGGCACGGCGTCTGGCCGACTCGGTCGAAACCGCCTTGAAACTGACCGGCGGCTTAGTGGGTGTGCTCACCGAAGACGGCAAGACGCTCCTCTACAGCGAAAAGCTCGCCTGCATCCGTTGCGGCGTCAGTTATCCGGAGATCACGCCGCGCATTTTCTCCTTTAACAGCCCACACGGAGCCTGTCCTGCCTGTGACGGGATCGGCTATGCGATGACAGCGGACGCTCCTGAAGACGAAGACTTTACGCTGCTCGAGCCGTGTGAAGCCTGTCATGGTGCCAGGCTCAGGCCGGAGAGCCTATCGATCAAGATCGCCAAACAATCGATTGCCGACGTCACCAACCGGTCGGTGCGTGCGGCGGCCGACTTTTTCGCGTCGCTGACCTTCACCGAACGCGAAATGGTGATCGCCCATCGGATTCTGAAAGAAATCCGAGAACGGCTCGGGTTTCTCGTCAACGTCGGGCTCGATTACCTCACGCTCGACCGGGCAGCCGCCACGTTGTCCGGGGGCGAAGGCCAGCGCATCAGGCTTGCGACGCAGATCGGCTCAGGACTGGTGGGTGTCCTCTACATTCTCGATGAACCGTCCATCGGTCTGCATCAACGGGATAATCGTCGCCTTCTACAGACGCTGCTCCGGTTGCGCGACCTCGGCAACACGGTGGTCGTGGTTGAGCACGACGCAGAAACCATGCTGGCCGCTGATCACATTCTTGACATGGGTCCGGGGGCCGGGTCGCACGGCGGACATATTATTGCCCAGGGCACGCCGCAACAGGTCATGGCTGATACCCGGTCCCTCACCGGGCAGTACCTGCGTGGCCTTCAGGCGGTTTCTGTTCCGCGGCGCGAGCGGAAACCCAAAGGTTTTCTATCCGTCATCGGCGCGAATAAACACAATCTGAAAGATGTCACGGTTCGACTCCCATTAGGATTGTTGACCTGTGTCACCGGTGTCTCAGGGTCCGGCAAGAGCACGCTGGTCCTCGAAGTGCTCTTTCACTCGTTGTCGCAGCTGCTGTACCACAAGAAACCGAAGATCGACGGATGCAAGGATCTGCAGGGAGTTCTGGCGCTGGATAAAGTCATTGACATCGATCAATCACCGATCGGGCGGACGCCCCGATCGAATCCGGCCACCTATACGGGACTCTTCGGACACATCCGGGATCTCTATTCCAATCTGCCGGAATCCCGCATCCGCGGGTACAAGCCGGGCCGTTACAGCTTCAACGTCAAAGGCGGACGCTGCGAAGCCTGTCAAGGTGACGGGCTGATCAAGATCGAGATGCACTTTCTGCCGGATGTTTACGTCACGTGCGAAGTCTGCAAGGGGCAGCGCTACAACCGGGAGACGTTGGAGATTCTGCATAAAGGCAAGAGCATCGCCGATGTGCTCAACATGACGGTGGACGACGCGCTGGAGTTCTTTGAACATATTCCGTTGATCAAGGCCAAACTGCAAACATTGCATGACGTCGGGCTGCATTATGTGAAACTCGGCCAGTCGGCGACGACGCTGTCCGGCGGAGAGGCGCAGCGAGTGAAGCTCTCCCGCGAATTATCCAAGCGCGCGACCGGGCGAACCCTCTACATCCTCGATGAACCGACGACCGGACTGCATTTTGCCGATGTCCAGCGATTGCTCGATGTCCTCGATCGTCTCGTCGAGGCCGGCAACACGGTGCTCGTCATCGAGCATAATCTGGATGTCATCCGGAACGCCGATTGGATTCTTGACCTCGGCCCGGAAGGCGGTGACCGGGGCGGAGAAATCGTCGCTGAAGGACCTCTCAAAGACATTGCACGATCAAAGCGATCGTATACCGGACAGGTGCTGCGTGAAGCGGGTGTATAGTTGCCGCGCTTCCTTGCAGTTCCATCCATCCTGTCCCAAAACAGGGACAAGTTGTCCTGCCCTCAACACCTAAACAAGTGGTTTCGTGATCTTCGCGTGATCTTCGCTAGGGAGACCACCATAGTTTCGTAGCGAACCTCGCAGCGCACCGTGACCTTTCAATTTCGGCCCACCCTTTGCTTTCTCAGTACCCTGGGAATTTCGATAGGCAATTCGCCCGCTATTCTATCCGACGTTTCTACGCCGAAAGGAGGAGCGATGTTACCTGAAATGGCACGTCGTGCGTTGATTGCTTGTGGAGTGATCGTGATCGGACTGAACCTTGCCGCGTGCAATACGACCAAGGCGACCGTCGACACGACCGTGAACTTCTTCTCCAGCACAACGCCAAATTCGCTGTTTACGCAAGATGGCCTGGTCAAACAAGAGCAGAAAATTAATCTGTTCGCCGGCGTCGCATACGAGAACCTTCGCCAAGAAGCCGCCGCGGGAAGCGGGCAGTATGTCACGTCACTGGCTGCCCTGTACGGAGTACCAGCTGCCAAACACGCCGACTTCGGGAGGGTGTTGCAGCAGCGCCATGCTGAACTGTTTGCCACTGACCTTCGCGAAGACAACCGCGCGCATATCCATATGGTCAGTGTCCTCAGCCAGGTGCTGACTCAGGAGCCTTCACTGATGCAGTAGCGGAGGCAACCTGGTCGTCGAAGCATAAGGAGGTAGCAATGGGAGCGATGGGGAAAGGCATTGTCTTGTGGTTGCTCGGAGTGCCGGCGAGCCTTCTGGTGGTGCTGTGGTTGCTTGGCATTCTTCGATAGGCAGGTCCCGAGACAACGCACAAACTAAAAAAAGGAGTGTGATTATGTTACTTCTGAGATTTGGGCTGCCGATGATCGCCGCGATCGCGTTCAGCGCCGCACCGGCGCTTGCCGCGGATTTGGAAACGCAGGTCTTCGATAAAAATTGTTGGATTGAAGTGTTCGATGATGATGACTTCGATATGAAGGACGATCATTACAAGATCCAAGGGCCGAAGGAATTTGCTTCATTGAAAGATGTGGGCGGGAAAAACTGGAACAATGACATCGAAAGCGTGATCGTGGGTTCCAATGCCAAGGTCAAGGCATATTCAGACAAGGATTTCAAGGGAACCGAATTGGCGTTTGCTCCAGGCCAACGCGTTCCCAATCTTGGAAAACTGGACATGAAGGATGACATCGAATCAATGAAGATTGCCTGCGGTAGCTGACCCCCGCTGTGTGCCCAGGAGACGGCCAATGCCGTCTCCCGGGCACTTCTTCCTTCCCACTCCGTCTCTCTTCACGACTGATTCGAGAACTTCCCCTGTTGCGTGGCCTTGCAGCCGATGGGTCCTCACCCTACAATGCGCGGTCGACACTTCATGCATTTTCTCAGACGGAGGACCGATGCCACGGAAAAAGGCTTCACCGGCGATTGATAAAAGCGCCGGTGGATCGGAACGCGCACAGGACTTCGAGCGACTTGGCGTGTTTTACCTCGGCCGGCCTTATGACTCGTCAGCCAGGCGGGCGAACGCCGGCTGGTTGTTGTACGACTCCAAGGACCTCGTGACCCATGCGGTGTGTGTGGGCATGACCGGAAGCGGAAAAACCGGGCTCTGTCTCTCACTTCTTGAAGAAGCGGCGATCGACAATATTCCCGCCCTCATCATCGATCCTAAGGGCGATCTCGCTAATTTGTTGCTGACGTTTCCAGCGCTCAAGGGCGAAGACTTTCTTCCGTGGATCAATGAAGAGGATGCGCGGAAGAAAGGGCAGTCTCCCGCCGAGTATGCCAACGCGCAAGCGGACTTGTGGAAGAAGGGGCTGGCGGAGTGGGGGCAGGACGGCGCACGCATCCAGCGACTCAAGGATTCCGCCGAAGCGGTCATTTACACGCCCGGCAGCAACGCCGGGCTGCCCGTGTCTATCCTGAAATCGTTTGCAGCGCCCCAGGATGATGTCCGCAATGATGCGGAATTGCTCCGCGAGCGGATCAATACCACCGTGACCAGTCTGCTTGGCTTAATCGGCGTCGACGCCGATCCGATTCAAAGCCGGGAGCATATCCTCTTGGCCACCATTCTTGGCCATGCCTGGACACAGGGTACCGATGCGGATCTCGCCGCATTGATTCAAGCCATCCAATCGCCCCCGGTCGCGAAAATCGGTGTCATGGATGTCGAAGCATTCTTCCCCTCGAAGGAACGGTTTGCATTGGCGATGAAACTGAACAATCTGCTGGCTGCGCCCGGATTCCAGGCGTGGCTCGAAGGCGTGCCGTTGGATATCCAGCAACTGCTCTATACGACGGCGGGCAAACCCCGTCTGGCGATCGTTTCAATCGCGCATCTCAGCGACGCCGAGCGGATGTTTTTCGTGACGCTGTTACTCAGCCAGATGGTCGGCTGGATGCGGAGCCAATCGGGGACCACGAGCTTGCGTGCGCTGTTGTACATGGATGAAATTTTCGGCTATTTCCCGCCCGTTGCCAATCCTCCGTCCAAGCTACCGTTGTTGACGTTACTGAAGCAGGCGCGCGCCTTCGGCCTCGGTGTCGTGCTGGCCACACAGAATCCGGTGGATTTGGATTACAAAGGGCTGGCCAACACCGGCACCTGGTTCATTGGCCGTCTGCAAACGGAGCGTGACAAGGCCCGTGTGCTCGAAGGGCTGGAAGGGGCCTCTTCGAGCGCAGGAAAAAAATTCGATAGAAGACGCATGGAGCAAACGTTGGCCGGGCTCGGAAACCGAATTTTTCTGCAACACCAATACGCTTTGTGTCTCCGGAATCTGGGCTCCATGAAGGGCGGTACCACGACACCGAGGTGAGGCGCGCGCTGGCGGAGCGGGGTCGGACTCAAGCGGTTCAGACTGCTCAAAGTTAGGTAGATCTACCCATGCGATCTCAGGCTGGTCGCGGGAGCCTTGGGACGACGGTGTCAATAGGGCTGTGGAAAGGGTGGCAGGCGTGCACCCGAACGAATTGCTGGCTCGGCGTGAGATTGAGCTCATCAGTCACGGCGATGTCGAGGGACGCCAACGCCTCTATGCCGACGACTGCGTCTTTCACTATCCGGGCAAGAGTCCCCTGGCTGGGACACATCGTGGTGTCTCCGCGTTCATGGCCAAGCTGGATGCGGTGTTCGCTGGGGCGACCATCACGCGTGAGCTGC
>Ga0081455_10000587_pt1 | contig 47330 bp, 41 predicted proteins | sample TabmetS3T2R1_FD_70207 | JGI IMG/M metagenome (GOLD analysis project Ga0081455, IMG submission 70207) | Tabebuia heterophylla rhizosphere microbial communities from the University of Puerto Rico - S3T2R1 | ecosystem: Host-associated > Plants > Roots > Rhizosphere ...
CGTTCCATTCTTGCTGTTTTTGCCTCCGGCCCGGCGCTGCTGTAGCTCAGTGGTAGAGCACCCCCTTGGTAAGGGGGAGGTCGTAAGTTCAATCCTTACCGGCAGCACCAGCCATCTTCATGGACATTGCGTCCTGATGGTGAAGCATTGATCATCTCTCAGCTTTCTTGGAGTCTCCTTCGATCGCCGCGGCCGCTTCGGTCAAGAACGGCCGCCACCGATCCGAGATGACCTTGATCTGCGATAGAATCTTTTGTCTCTTCTCCGGCGAGAGATCCGTTCGCGGATCGGCCATTCGATCGAGCTCGTCCTCGAGCTTGGTCCAAAATCGGTGGCCGCCAAGCGAGGTCGCCGCGCGAACCGAACGCTCCAGTTGCTCCATCCGCCGAGTCGCAAAATCATCCAGCAGATCGAGCATGATCCATCCGGATACGATGATGGCCGCGCAAACAATTACGGTTTTGAGCAAGAAGCGACCGATGGGTCCGAGACCTGTCTCGGCAGTTTGAGACGTTGGTTCCTGACTCGTTTCCATAGCAATGCCCTGTTGTCCTTGCCTATTCACGACGACGCCGATCTTGTCGCCCGCCGCGCCTTCAATTGGACAGGTGGATACATCGGCGTGTATCTGACGCAAGGGGAATATGCAACGTGTACTTTCGATCGTCCAAAACGGTTCCCCCGCTGATGGCGGCTTTTGCCCGAGCGTTGCCTTACCTTCTGTCTTGGGCCGTGCTGGCCGGCTTGGTGATCGTCGGCATGAAAGGCCAGCCGCTTGCGCTCTATACGCCGGTGGACGGCGAATGGGCCAAATGGAACGTCGAGGCCATTCTCGAGTTCGGCAAGCCCTTCGATCTCAGCCCCTACAGCATGCTTGCGGGCATGGGATCAATGTATTTTCCGAATCTGCCTTGGCTCAATCCGGGCGCGCTGGCGCTCGGGCTGCCGCTCGACGATCAGGCAAAGAGTATCGTTTCCTACGCGGTGTATGCCGCAGAGCTCGCGTTCAGCATCATTCTGCTGGCGCGGAGCATCGGCTTTTCCTGGCTGATGGCCACCGCGGCCGCCCAACTTTACGTCTATCTCTTGTTCCCGCCTTTTGCCGCGGTGTTCCGGATCTATGACTGGTACTCGCTCGCGCCTTATTTCGCGCATCTGACGGCAGCGCTCAATGCAGCGGCCGCAGCATTTCTCGCCTGCGGGCGCACCCGCGACCTGCCGCGCAACATCATGTTGTGCGGCGCCTTTCTCGCCCTGTTCGTGTCCGGGCTGCTATCGGCGCCCTTCACCTTCGTGTTCGCCACGCCTGCCTATATCGCGATCTCTGCTGCGATCGTCGTGGGACGACGACCGCCGCGCGGCGAATGGGCCTGGAAGGCAGTTGTGCCTGGTCTTCTTTTTTGGTTCCGGCCTGCTCTCATATTATCTCGGAACAATTGCGACATCGGGGCGTACGCCGACGTCGCCGGTGGCGTGGGACAAGATCCTATCGCTGCGCGCTTGGCTGCAATTGTTCGCGCATCATCCGCTGTGCCAGGATCCGCGGTTGCTGTTGTGCATCCAGGACCGGGGGGCGTGGCTCAACATCGCCGCCCTTGTCGGTGCGGCGGTCGCCATCGTCACGCGTCGCGGGGATATCCGCAGCGCCGGTGCCGCCCTGATCGCATATATTGGCCTCGCACACGTCTATGCCTACGCGTACCAGGCGGGATGGCTCGGGCCGGCGGGCGTTCTCTCCACGCACTTTCTCATTCTGTCGTGCTGGTCGTTCATTTGCATGTTTGCGGTCGTTCCCTTCTTCGAGCCGTTGAGCCGCCTGCAACTCAAGGCACCGGGCGCTGCAAAGCGATCCCAGGTCAAACAGCTGGCAGGTTTCGTTCTCAGCATCGCGGTCGCTGCTTTGCTCGTTGCGACGGTCGTCAAGCTGCTGCGGAATCCCTACGACAACTCCCGTTATGGACCCGCGCAATTGATGATCGGTCTTGTGGCCCTCGGCGCTGTCGTGCTGGCGGTCGAAACCGTTCGGGCATATCGCGGGAAGACAGGCGCAGTCCTTAGTCGCGAAACGGCGCTGCGACAGGCGATCGCCTTGGCGATATTTCCGATCTTGGCCCTGGTTCATTTGTCCATTGCTCCTCGCCAGAATGTCCCAACCGTGCGTGACGCGTCGTTGCGCAACTATTTGCATGAAAATGCCTCGATCGAAGTGGGCCGACCGTTTCGGGGCTACACCGCCACGATTTGGGTCGACAAGTATGGCGAGATCGGCGTCGGCCCTCGCGACACGCCTCTGCGCGACGCTAAATTGTACTACTACGGGCGCGACTACTTCAGCGCTCGTTACGGCGAGACCTTTACCGAAACCGATCTGTGGGATTTGAACATTCCGACCTTCGAGGAATACGGCGAGTGGACGTCGGTGCAGGCCCATGCTTTCGCGCTGCGGCTTCTCGCCCCCTCCGGAACCGCGACCCACAGCAATTATTTGCGGGTGTTCACGATCGATCCGGACATATTGCGCGCCGTCGGTGTGCGTTACATTCTCACCGATGCCGAAACGCTCGACCAAGGCGCCGTCGTCCGCGGCTCCGTTTCGGCTGCAAATTTTCCACGCAGTCCGCCCGTTCGCCTGTTCGAGCTGAGCAATCCCAATTTAGGAACGTATAGCCCCACGCAGTTCATCAAGGCGATGACGGCCGACGAGATCGTCCAGCGGATACGGGAAAACAAGCACCGGCTCGATCAGGTCGCGGTGGTGTCGGACGGCCTCCCATCGACCACCGCCAAGGCGCGCAACGTGATGATGATCGTCGAGCGTGACGGGCTGCGAGTACGGGCCGCAAGCGATGGGCCTGCCCATATCCTGCTGCCGGTGCAGTTCTCCCACTGTCTCGTGGTGGTCAACGGCGCTGCCGCTCGCCTTGCCCGCGCCAATCTTTTCCAGACTCTGATGTCGTTCGACCGTGCGGTCGACGCCCGCATCGAGTTTCGCTTCGGGCTCTTTGCCGACAACAGCTGCCGGTTGCGCGATGGGCTCGACAACAAGGCGCTTGGGTTGTGAGTAATGACGCCGCGAGAGGCCGAACCGTTGTCTAGAGCGATTCCCTCACGGCCGAGCGCGAGCTGGGGCGACCGCGTCGCTCCGCTGGCGGCGATTTCTGCTCGCATCCTGCCTTATGCGCTCTCGTGGACCGTGCTCGCGGTATTGATGGTCGTCGGCATGAATCGGCTGCCTTTCGGCCTTTACGGACCGATCGACGGCGACTGGGCAAAGTGGAACGCCGAGGCCATTCTTCATTTCTCGAAGATATTCGATCTCAGCCCCTACAACATGCTCGCTGGCATGGGCTCGCTGTATCTTCCGAATCTGCCTTGGCTCAATCCCGGAGCCCTGGCACTCGCCCTTCCGCTTTCGGGCAATGCACAGAACATCGCCTCGTACGCGATCTATGCCGCTGAGCTGGCAGCGAGCATCGTTCTGCTGGCTCGGATGATCGGATTCTCCTGGTTGATGGCCACGGCCGCCGCGCAGCTCTACCTCTATCTGATGTTTCCGCCGTTCTGGGAGGTCTTTCAGATCTATCCGCAATACATGCTCGCACCCTATTATGCGCACCTCACCGCGGTATTGAATGCCGCCACCGCGGTGCTGCTCGCATGCGGGCGCACCGGTGGTTGGCGGCGCAATGTCGCTCTGTGCATCGCCTTTCTCATCCTGTTCGTTTCCGGGTTGCTGTCGGCGCCCATCAGCTTCATTTTTGCCGCGCCTGCTTACATCGCGGTCGCTGCCATAGTCATGCTGGCGCGACGACCGCCGCGCGCCGAATGGGCTTGGAAGGCAGCGGCGCTGCTTTTGTGCCTGATCTTCTTTTTCGCGTCGGGGCTTCCGTCCTATTATCTCGGAACCGCCGCGACAGCCGCTCGCACACCGGGCACGCCAATTACATGGGAGAAAATTCTTTCGCTCGGTGCTTGGCTGCAACTCTTCAAGACGCATCCGCTCTGCCAGGACTCGCGCTTCCTGCTGTGCCCCAGCGCCAAAGGCGCCTGGGTGGAAATTTCCGCCCTTGTGGGCGCAGCGATCGCAATCGCCACGCGACGGGGCGACATGCGCAGCGCCGCTGCGGCCGTGATCGCCTATGTCGGTTTCGCGCACCTCTATGCCTACGCCTATCAGGTTGGATGGCTCGGGTCGGTGGCTGTCTTCTCGCCCCATTTTCTCATGTTGTCGTGCTGGATGTTTATTTGCATGTTCGCGGTCGTGCCGTTTTTCGAGCTGTTCCGCTCCATCAAGGTTGCACATGCAGGTACAGCTGATTTCCGACAAGTTGCACGTTTCGTGGGAAGTATCGCTTTAGCCGCTCTGTTGCTTCTAATCGCGGTGAACTTGTTGCGGGACCCTTACGTGCACGAGCGCTATCGACCTTTTCAGCTTCTCGTTGGTGCTGTAGCCATCGGGATCGTGGTGGTGACACTGCGTCTGCTGCGCGTCTACACAAGCAACGGGCGCGCGACCTCAGACTCGGCCAAAGCCGCATGGCGCCGCGGCGTTGCCCTGTCGGTATTTCCAATCTTGGGGCTGGTTCATCTGTCCTTTGGGATGCGTGCCGCGGCCTCCCCTCCACGGGATGCGTCGCTGGAGCAATATCTGCACGAGCGGATCGCGATCGACGTCGGAAAGCCGTTTCGCGGCTATGCCGCCACGATTTGGGTGGACGATCGCGAGGGCGCCGCCAACCGTCCCGTCGAGCTCATCCACGGAATGGACCCGATCAAATATTATCTCAATCGTTTCGATGAGACCTTTTATCTCTGGCGAGCGAATATTCCCACCTTGGAAGAATATGGTCAGTGGACCTCGGCGCAGGCCCACGCATTCGCCCAACGGCTGCTCAAAGCCGACACAGGGCGAGCGCACGTCAACTACTTGAGGGCCTTCACCTTCGATCGCGATATATTGCGCGCTCTCGGCGTTCGCTTCGTTCTCACGAATGCGCAAACAGTCGATGGACCTGCAACCCTGCGCGCCTCCATTACACCGCCTGGCGTTTCGGGCGTCCGGCTTTTTGAATTCAGCGACCCCAATCTGGGCACATACAGCCCTACGCAGTTCGTCAAGGCGACGACGGCCGAGGAGATCGTCCAGCGGATACGGGAGAACAAGCACCGGCTCGATCAGGTCGCGGTGGTGTCGGACGACGTCCCATCGACCACCGCCAAGGCGCGCAACGTCGTGATGATCGTCGAGCCCGACGGGCTGCGAGTACAGGCTGCGAGCGATGGGCCCGTCCATATCCTGCTGCCGGTGCAGTTTTCCCACTGCCTCGTGGTGGTCAACGGCGCCGCTGCCCGGCTCACCCGCGCCAACCTGTTTCAGACTTTGATGTCGTTCGACCGCGCGGTCGACGCCCGTATCGAGTTTCGCTTCGGGCTCTTTACCGACAACAGCTGCCGGCTTCAGGATGGGCTCGACAACAAGGCGCTTGGCTTGTGACCGATCACGCAGCGCAAGTTCGACTAAGCCCGAGCGCGATGTGGGGCTATCTTGCGGCTTACCTTCTCGTGCTGGTGAGCTTCACGGCGATTTGGTTTCGCCATTCCGACTTTCTTTACATCGGCCGCGACGCCGACCTGAGCCTCTGGCTGGACAAAGCCTACCTGGACTGGGCGCACCCGCTCGACGTGACGGCGATGAACCCTCTCCAGGGCATGACCAGCATGCTCATGGCGATCAATCCTTATTTCAATCCGGCAGTTTGGATTTTCCAGAGCGACATCTCTGAAACATCAAAGCAGGTCCTCTCGTTCACCATCTATTTCACCGAAGTCACCTTGTCGACGTTCGCCCTGGGGTGGGCGTTGGGGTTCTCGCGGCCCTTTGCATTCGCCGCGTCGCTCTGGCTCGCCGTCCTGCTGTTTCCTCCGCTCAACTTCGTCTTCGGCCTGCAGGGCTGGCTCGCCACCAATCCGCTCTACGGCCATACGCTGACGCTCAGCAACCTGCTGCTTGTCGCGCTCATCAATATCGGCGCCGAGCGGCATGCCAAGAGGAGCTTCGGATACCGGCTTGCTTTCAACTGGCTGCTCGCCACTTGCATCTTCCTTCTGATCCTGCTGAGCGTCCTCGCCGCGCCCTTCTACAACGGCGGGATGTTGCTCGGATCGCTGCTGCTCGCGGGCGTCATTTTTTTCTCGTCGACCTCCCGCCAGCAGCTGCTCTGGCGGTTGGCCGCCGGCATCTACGTGCTGGGCTGCTGCGCCGCTTTGCACTTTCCCGAGTTTTTCGCAGGCGCGAGCGGTTATTCCGCGCGTTTCTCCGGCCCGGAGGGCTTTCTGCCGGTATTAAATTGGTCGACGGAGTTCGACCCTGATTTGATAGCCCGCGCTCGCGACGAGCTCTGCGCATGGGGGCTTCTGTGCGATCGCCTGCCGAAATGGCCGCTCGCGCTGACAGGGTCGCGCTGGCTTCAAGTCGCCATCATTCTGGGCGGCATCGTCGTTGCGATCCGCACGCGGCCGCCACTCGCGCGCATCGGTGCTCTGTTCAGCGTGCTTTGGACCGTCCTGATGCTCGTCTGGATCGGGGCGAGCCTCGGAATTATCGCTGGGCTCGCGCTTTCACCGCTCTACGTTTATCTGATGATGTATCCTTTTTGGGCGTTCTTCAGTCTGTATCCTATCGTCACCCTCTTGGAGATAACCACAGCCGACGTCGGCGCGAAATGGGCTCCTGCCTTCATCTGTGTCGCAGCGGTGGCATTCGTTGTCCTGTTCCATTCCGGCCGCGCGGATCTGTTCAAGCAGCGGGACCCCCAACCGCGCAGCGAGTCGCCGATCATCGAAGTTCTCGAGCGGGAAATCGCGTTGCGACCGGGGCAGGCTTTTCGCGGTTCGGTTGCCACTCTCCTCGGCTCGCCGGCAAGCCCGCTGCGCCGGCGGTTGCTTGAAAATACCGACCGGCCGCTCAAGCCGGGCGAGTTCGAAAAATTCCTTCAGCGCCTGGCAGCCGATACCGGCAGCAGTCACGATCTGCTCGACTTATGGTGGCGCAATATCCCGACCTTGTCCGAGTACGGACAGGGCCTGTCCAAGCCGCTCATGTTTTACGTTGCGAATGTTCTCAACGCACCGCAAGACGCCCAAGACCTCAACTTCGCGTTTCCTCGTCTCGGCAATATCGATGTCTTGCGGGCAATGGGCGTTCGCTTCGCAATTACCGATCTCGTCCTCCCGGCTCCTGCGAGCTTGGCGCGCACCGTGCCGCTGAAGGACGGGATCGACCTTTATCTTTACGAGCTGCCCCATCCGAATATCGCCGGTTTTTCGCCGCTGAAAGTGTCGGGAGAGATCAGCCCTGCGGAATTGTTGCAACGAATCCGCGCGAACCCCGCCTTATTGGAGTCCGAGGCATTTGCCGATGCCGCCGCGACAACCCGGCAATTGGTCCCTTTGCAGCGGTCGCGCGTGATATTCGAGCGCGGCGCCGTGCACGTGACGGCGGCAAGCGCGGGAACCTCCGCGCTGCTCCTGCCGGTGCAGTTTTCCCATTGTTTCCGGCTGCTTCCAGAGCAGGCCGACGGCATCCAAGTGCTGCGCGCGAATCTGATCCACACGCTCATCCTTTTTACGGGGGACCTGGACGTCCGCCTCAAATGGGAATTCAGCTTTTGGCGCAACAGCGGCTGTCGCTTGCGCGACGCGGAGGACGTCCGCGCGCTGGGATTGCGTTAGCGCAGGTGATGGATTGAAGTCGGACCCCAACAGGCGCGGGTTCCCGCGAGATTGATCGAATACGGTTGCCAGCGTACCGTCTCCGCGCTTCCTCTCACTCGAACGACGACGCCCAAACAGTCAGACCAACGCGGTGCTGTTCAATTCCTATGTCTTCATTTTCTGTTTCCTGCCACTCGTGCTGGCAGGCTACGCGCTGCTGCGCCGCGCTTCCAACGTGCTTTGGCCGATTAGTTGGTTGGTGCTGGCATCGCTCGTCTATTACGCGTGGTGGCGACCCGAGTTTTTGCTCCTTCTTCTATTCTCCATCACAGTGAATTTCGCTTTCGGTACGCTGATCATCGACGGCGGCCTCTCGCGCGCCCAGTCGCGCGCCATCCTGACGATCGGCATCGCCTTCAACCTGTGTCTTCTCGGGTATTTCAAATACGCAGGCTTTTTTGTTGCTAACGTCGACTCCATTCTTGGACTGCAGTGGGCGGTGCCCAGCATCGTCCTGCCGATCGGGATTTCGTTCATCACGTTTCAGAAGATCGCCTTTCTCGTGGACGCGCACCGCGGCCTGGTGCGTAACTTCACGCTGCTCAATTACGCCTTCTTCGTTACGTTCTTTCCGCAGCTGATCGCCGGTCCGATCACGCACCACTCCGAGATCATGCCGCAGATCGGCCCTTCGCAACGAAGGGATCTGGCGGCGGACATCGCCGTCGGTGTGAGCATTTTCGTGGTCGGCTTGTTCAAGAAAGTCGTCATTGCCGACAGCCTCGCGGTCTATGCGGATGCCGGCTACGCGACAGTAAAGGCAGGACATCCCCTCGACAGCGCTTCCGCTTGGGTGGCGGTTTTGTCCTACAGCTTTCAGCTCTACTACGATTTTTCCGGTTATTCCGACATGGCGGTGGGCTTGGCCCGCATGTTCGGCTTCCAACTGCCAGTCAACTTCTACTCGCCCTACAAGTCCTCATCGATCATCGATTTCTGGCGGCGCTGGCACATCACATTGTCGCGTTTCCTGCGCGACTATCTTTACATTCCGCTCGGCGGCAATCGGCACGGGACGGTGCGACGCTATCTCAACCTCGGCATCGTCATGCTGCTCGGCGGACTATGGCACGGCGCGAACTGGACCTTCGTCATCTGGGGTGGCCTCCACGGTTTGATGCTCGCGGTGAATCATGCCTGGCGCGCACTTCCTCTCAGCCGCTCCCTTGCATTCAAGACGCGGCTGGCCGACCGGCTTGCCGTGCTCGTGACATTCACCGCCGTGACGCTCGCGTGGGTGCTGTTCCGATCCGAGACGCTTGCGGATGCCAAAGCCATGTTTGTATATCTTTGGCCGATGACCGCCGACCCAATGGGCTGGCCGTCGTTTAAGGGCCTACTGCGCGCGCAGTTCACCGACCTCAGATACGCCTTAACGCTGACGGAATGGTTCAGGCCGCGCGAATTGTGGCCGGCCATCTTGCCGCCGGATTACCTTGCGACGGCCACGCGACCGATGGGCTTGCTGCTCGTGGGCGTTGGAATCGCGACCTTTGCCATGCCCAATACCTACCAAATCTTCGGACGCTTTAAGCCTGCGCTGGGATTACCCGAAGAGACGCTGGGCAGCGGGATCCTGCACCGGCTCGATTGGCGGGTTGCGATCATCGTCTCCGGCATGTTCCTGCTGGCGGTATTGCGACTGTCCCATGTCAGTCCGTTTCTCTACTATCAATTCTGACATGATCGAGTCTGGATATCTGCGCGCGTTGGTTCTGAGCCTTGCAGCTTGGCTCAGCCTCTACCTGATCTTCACCTGGACCATCGATCCCTATGGCGTATCTCCGATCCGCTTGGAGCTCCCGCGCATCAACGCGCTTAAGCCAAAACGGACCGATATTGATCGCATCCTCAAGCCTTACGAAGTGTGGCGTTATCAGCCCCGCACGATCTTTCTCGGCACGTCCCGGGCCAACCACTCCCTTGATCCTTCGATTCTCGACGGCACCCGGTTTGCGCCCGCGTACAATGCGGCGATACCCGGCGGCGCCTCGATGAAGATGCATGCCGCCTATCTTGAGCAGTACCTTCGCTTGGATCACGACCTTCGGACCGTTATCGTTGAGTTGTTTCTTCCGCACATGGTCGGAGGTCCTACCCCCACGTGGGCCGACTTTATAGGAAACACCGTCAGTTTATTTGCCAGCGCCAACACCCTTTGGGATTCTCTCGTTACGCTCGCCTACAACGCGGTGAGCGGTCGCCCGATCCACCAAATTGAGCGCGCCGGATATTTTTACCATCCCAACAGGCCAGACCCGCAAACCTTATTCGAGCGGTTTCCCGGTTACATATGGAGTTCCGCGGTCCACCAGCCGGATAGAGCGACCTTCGACCAGGCCGCGTTCGACGGAGCCTTGGAGATCATTCAGATCGCGCGCGCCAACAATCTCGAATTGATATTCGTTATCGGTCCAAGTCACCCTTATCCCGATTACTACTACGATGTGATCGGTGCCTGGGGCGTCATCGGGGAATGGCTGACAAAGCTCAGCGCGGTAGCGACGGTCTATAGCTTTTCGCAACCCAATGACTGGGTGGACGAACCCATCAGCCCACACATGACCTACTGGTACGATACGTTCCATTATTCGCTGGCGATGGGCCGCGGCATGCTTCGAAGTCTTGCCGGTGTACCGACGCCGGGCCTGCCGGATAATTTCATGGAGCGCCTGACCCCGCAGCGCGTGGCGTCGCATATCGAGCGTCGGCGCGCCGCGGTGAGACGCTGGGCAGAGGCAAATCCTTCGCTTGTGGCGCAGTTCGAGGAAGCGCGCCGGAAATGGCTCGCGGCCGAACGGACACCGCATTGAGGCGCTGCGCGTGAGACGGCGTAAGCCTTGTACCGAATGATCAGCCGCCGGTGCGGCTTAGCGCGCTCGCGCTCGCGCTCGCGCCAACTCGCGCCGTTTGCGGCCCATCAGCCGGGCGCCGATCGGAATACGGCACACGGCAGCGGTGATCGTCCAGCTGAGAAAGAGCGCGCCGGTGAAGACGATCGCGGCCTTGACGACGGCGAACAAGGCAACGCCGAGCAACATGTACTGCAGCCAAATCACAAAGATATAGTGGACGAGATAAATGCCGTAGGCGTTGTCGGAGAGGCTCTCGAATACCGGCCGAGGCGATCCGGCGAAGCGCAAGAATACGGCAAGCAGCGCGAGACAGGCGCTTGCTGCGCACAGGACAAAGCCGAGGTCGGCGACGATTTGCAGACCCGGCAAGCTTGTTCCGTTGACGATGAGCGCCGTTGGCACGATCCACAGCAGGAAGGCGGCACCGGTAGCGGCAAGCCAGCGCGCCCAGCCCCGGGCCAGCATTCCGTCCGGCTCGAGCATACCGTGCTCCAGTCCGAACGCGCCGACGCCGAGAGCGGCGAAGAAGTAGATGGCGTATTGCGGCGCGAAACTGGGTTGAAACGCGAACGGGCCGAACTGCACCCATTCCCATGGCGCAAACACGGCCGCCAGCGGGATATAGGCGAGCGCCGAGACCGCGACGAGCGCCATGAAAAACCGCCCGGGATGGGCCTTGGCCGAGAGCCGGGCCAAGGATTCGCCCGCGCGCGGAGCAAGCCAAAAGAGCGCCGCGGCCGCGACGTTGAACAGGAGCAGAAGCCACAAGAACCACATCGGTCCACTCGGCGAGAACGGCAGCGCGATCCAGTGCGACCAGAACGCGGACCAGCTCGGATCGACCGCGGTGACGCGATACACCGGATAGTAGGTCAGCGGCATCAGCAAATAGAGCCCGAGCGCGAACGGGATGCCGAGCCGCACCAAACGGTCATAGAGAAATCTTCTGCCTCCCTTGCGCGACAGGCTCGGCCAGACGAAAAGGCCCGAGAGAAAGAACATCAGATGCATCAGGTAGACGTATTGAAAGGCGCAGAACAGATCGAAACCGAACCAGCGCGCGCTATCGACGATCGGGTTCGCCCGCCAGCCGTAAGGGGGAAGATCGAAGGGCAACTGGGACGCGGGCTGTGAGCCGAGATAGGCGATGCATGAATGGAACGCCACCACCATCACAATCGCGAAGCCGCGGAGATTACTCAGTGCCAGACTCGATTTCGGCATGCTGCTGCAGACTGCCCCGTGATACTCGACCGCGATATCCGTCTCGAAATTGCACCCGGTTACGCCCGGCGGCATTCTCGGATCGCCGCTATTATGCTTTAATCCGGCGTCCACACAACGAGCACCGCGTTGCGGCGACGGGGAGATTCTCCTTTCATTCTTAATGAAGTGGATCGCGGCGTGCACATCAATTCTCGCCCATGGGCTCGGCAGGCGGCCATGAATGGCCGCCCGAAGCCCCAGCGCATCAGCGTGCAGGCCGAGCTCCTGCGGCTGGCGTTGCGTGTTTTGAAGCGCAGTCAACGCGGATCGCTGCCCGCGGCCACGGTTCGGCGCCGGCTCAAGCGTATCGAACGCATTGTCCCGCGCCCGCCGGCAGGCACGCAAACCACGGTCATCGACGGCAGCGGCGTCAATGCGGTTCGCGTGATCGTTCGCGAGGCGCGCAGCGATCGCTGCGTTCTCTACTTTCACGGCGGGGCCTACGCGGTCGGCACCGCGGCGCTCCTGCGAGATTTCACCTGGCGCATTGGCAACGCCGCGCGCGCCTGTGTGTTCTACTTCGACTATCGGCTCGCCCCCGAGCATCCGTTCCCGGCCGCGCTCGAGGATGCGGTCACGGTCTATCGCTGGCTCCTCAAGGGGTTCGACCCGCGGCGTATCGCTTTCGTCGGCGATTCGGCGGGCGGCGGTCTTCTGCTCGGGACGCTCTACAAGCTGCGCGACGAGGGCTTGGCATTGCCGGCCGCAGCGGTCGCTGTTTCTCCTTGGACCGATCTGGCGCTGACGGGGCCGTCATTGAAACTAAACGCCGCGGCCGATCCAATGCTCAATGTTGTGGGGCTCCCGAGGCTGGCGAGCGGCTATCTCGGCGGCGCCGATCCGCGCAATCATTACGCCTCTCCGCTTTACGGCGATGCTTGCGGGCTGCCACCGATCCTGATCCACGTCGGCAGCGATGAAATCCTGCGCGACGACGCGATCCGGATGGCCGAGAGATTGCGCGCCGCAGCATGCGAGGTCGAAATCGAAGTGTGGCCGCGCATGCCGCACGCCTGGCACCTCTACGCGCGCATTCTGCCGGAGGGCCGCCAAGCGATCCAGCGCATCGGCACGTTCCTGCAGCAGCGGCTCTGATAGCTCTGCGACATTGGCACCGATCCTATCCGCCGTCATTGGCGGGCTTGACCCGGCAATCTATCGCGTCGATGCGAACCTTCTTTCGGTGGATGCCCGGGTCTAGCCCGGGCATGACGACAGAGGGCATTGCGAGGCCGCTGGACTAGGCAATTCGCGCAAGCATGCCAGATGCGCTTGACCTCAAGCGCGCATGCGCGCGGCACTGGCCAGATATTGCATGTCCGGCTCCGGCCGTCGGCCGGCGAAGGTCAGCGCGAGTTCGCTCGCACCGGCCTCGCGGTAGCGGCGGGCCTGAGCCAGCGCGTCCTCGGCGGTGCCGGCGATGGCGAAGGCCTCCACGAAACGATCGTCGAGCACGTCCACTGCCCCCTCTCCAGCGCGCAGGCGCGCGACCGCGGCGGCGACGTCGCGTTCGGACAGCGTCTCGGCCCGCAGCAGCGCCGCTTTCGCCGACGGCACGCGCTCGCCCAACGACCAGTAGGATGGCAGCATCTCGCCGATCGCCGCTTTGACGAGACGGTAAGCCTCGGCGCGGTCGCGCCGCACCGCGCAGGGGATATATTGCACGACTTCCGCCGGTGGCGGCCGCTGCGCCTGCCGCGCGGCGTCGCGAACCGCGAGCACCGCCGCTTTGGTGAATTGCGCCGGACACATATTGGAAATAATCAGCCCGTCGGCGATCTTTCCGCACAGGACGAGCGCCTGCTCCCCGCGCGCGGCCATCAGAAGCGGCATGTCCGGCCGCAGCGGCCGGTACTCGAGCTTGGCCTTGCGCGCGGAGAATATGCGTCCGGCAAAGTCGACTTCCTCGCCCTTGAGCATGGCGCGCACGATAGTGATCGCATCGCGCACCGCCGCGAGCGGGCGATCGGTGCTCAGCCCCATGCGCTCGGTAGACGCCGCGATGCCGGATCCGATGCCGAGCCTCGCCCGCCCCTCTGACAGCTCGTCGAGCGCACCGATCTCCATCGCGATCAGCGTGGGATGCCGGTTATACGGATTGAACACGCCGATGCCGATGCCGATCCTTTCCGTCGCCGCCGCGCAGGCCGCCGCCGCCGGCAGCACGCCCCGGCCGAATGCATTCTCCGCGAACCACACCGAGTGATATCGGTTTGCGTCGGCGATCTTGGCGAGCTCGACGCAATGGCGTGGATCGATCGCGCCGGACAGACGTACGCTCAGTTTCGGCAGCTCGGCCACTGTCCTCTCCAGCCCTGGTCATCCGCGCGCAAGCGCGCAGAACTATCCTGTCAGTCATGCGCGGGCTTGACCCGCGCATCCATCTTCTTCGCAAGAAGGTCTTTACAAAGGTGATGGATTGCCGGGTCAAGCCCGGCAATGACGAGTTAGTCCTATGCGCAGAACAGGGCCGGCGGGAGCGACAGAGGTATCACACCCCGCCGGGGCGCTCGCCCGAGCTGGCTTCGGAGAAATGCGTGTGAACCACGCGCCACTCGCCGGCTTCCTTGCGGAATACCATGGTCGAGCGGGTGACGAACTCCTCGCCGCCATAGTGGATGTCCTTGGGCGGCGGCGCCGTGCCGGTCCATCTGCGCCGGGTGCGGCGATGGCACCAGACGACCGCCAGGTCATTGGAGACGACGCCGCCGATATCGAACGGGGTCCAGTAGCTCGACGCCACGTTTTGCCCATAGAACTTCCACAGCCCAAACCAATGGTCGCGACCCCTGTAGGTGTGACCGTTGAGATTGAAGAACAGCGCCTCGGGCGCCTCGCTCCAGATCGGCTCGAGCTTTTGCCAATCGAAACGCGAATTCGCGTCGATATAATCGGCGTGCAATTTCAGGATCTGTTCGCGGTCGCGCTGGGAACCGCCGACGAGATTGGCATCGGACATGGTCTGTCCCGCTGGAATTCGAAGCTCGCGATTACATGAAATTCACCCCCGGGCGCAACTTCGCAGGCAGCGGCGGCAATGTTCAGCGGCACATGGGCGTCATCGTGTCGATGACGCTTCGCTCTCGTTGGCTTCGTTTGGCCAAAATAGCCGGCCGCCGGACTGAGGTCGCGGAGCAAAAGCAGTTTCACGAGCCGACGGTTCGTAGTGGCTCGCATCATCACCACCTGAGATAGGGCCCATTTTGGCCAAAGCTCAACCCAATCGGCCCTCAGCTCGTAGCGACGAACCGGTAGGCGCCGTCCGTGCGTTCGGCCGCGCCCAACCCCGGATACGGCCAATGGCTGCCGAGAAGGCGTGTCTTGTCGGTTGCAGAACGATCGAGCAACCGGCGGCGGCTAGCGATCGCAAGCTCCGGTATCGAGTCCAGCGCAAGGCGCCATTCCGGGTGAGCGAACGACACCGCGGCATTCACCGCAACATCACCTGCGATGATCAATCCTTCGCCGCCGGCGAGCTCGAGCGAGATGTGGCCGGGAGTATGCCCCGATGTGTCGAGAATCCTCACGCCACTCACGATGTCGTCGCCGGGCTTTACCGTCTTCAGCTTGTCCTTGATGCGCGACAAATCGCGTTTTGCGCCGAGCGCGAAGCGCTGAAATCTCTCCGGCAGCTTCTCGACGACATCCTCGGCCATCCAGAAATTCCATTCCTTCTCGGCGACGAAATAGCTCGCGTTTGGGAAACGAAGGGTGCCGCCATCGTCGGCAACCCCCCACAGATGGTCCGGATGAGCGTGAGTGAATACGATCTTGGTGATCTTTGTCCGATCGATTCCCGCCCTCTGCAGGTTCTCGGCGAGCTTGCCGGCCGTCGGCTGCCAATTGCCGCCCGCACCGGTGTCCACCAGGATCAGATCGGACGCTGCGCGGATGAGCGCAACATTGTTCGGTAGCTGCACGCGGTCGACGCTCAGCCCCACGCTTTTCAGAAATGTCTCGAGCTCCGGCCTCGGCGTGTCGGGGTAGAGAAAGCCAACGTCAGCAGCACGGTTTGGAGGCGGCAACACGAAATGTCCGTCACTTACCACGGTGATTTCGAAGGCGCCGTGCGGGAAGGTATAAGGAGCGGTGGCGGCGTGTCCGCGGACTACCCCGTCCAGCCCCGCCATAGTTGCGGCAGCCGCTGTTCCGGCGAGAAATCCGCGTCGATCGATCTGTACCGCGCCCGCAGCGGTTGATGTGGATTCAGCGATGTAGCGCTTCGAACTTGGCATTGCTCTTCTCCGTGATCCTGGAGGAGGCTCGATCCGTCGTCACCTGAACGGATGATGAATCGCTGCGTGGTGGATTGTGCACGCACACAGGCTGGCGGTTTAGACGAGCACTGCTACAATCTGCCCTAACCTAAGGTTTGCAATCATGGCCGGCGTCGAAAGCATTAGTGGAGTAGTCGGTTTCGTGAGAACCGTTGCCGCGGGCAGCTTTGCAGGGGCCGCAAAACAGCTCGGCGTATCACCGGTCGCGGTCAGCAAGAACGTTCAGCGTCTGGAGCGACGTCTGGGCGTGCGGCTGCTTCAACGTTCCACGCGGAAGCTCAGTCTGACCGACGAAGGTCGCCTGTTTTATGAGCGATGCACGGGGCCATTGAGAGAACTTGAAAGCGCGCAGGCGGCCGTAAAAGACAAGGGGCGCGCGCCGGCGGGGCGGCTGCGTGTCACGTCAGTTTCGCCATTCGGGCGAACTTACGTCTTGCCGCTGCTCCCCGCATTCAGTCGCCACTATCCGGAGATCGAGGTCGAGTTGCACCTGGACGACGCAGTCAGCGACATGATCGCAGAAGGCTACGACGTCGGAATACGTGCGGGCGAAATGAGGGATTCGACCATGATCGTTCGCGAGATCGCTCCGCTTCATTTCGTGGTGTGCGGAGCGCCGTCATACCTCGAGAAACATGGCACACCGCGCGAGCCCGCGGATCTCACGGGCTACAACTGCGTGCGGCTGAAGGAGCGGACGACACCGGCGCGGCCGGCCAATTGGCTGTTAGGTCCGAACAACGCGCCCGCTTCGCCTCCGGTTAGCGGCAATTTTTTTGCGAACGACCTCACCACTCTCGTGATGGCCGCCGTGCACGGACACGGCTTGGTGCTTGCGCCTCTCCCGCTGGTCCTACCGTTGTTCCGATCAGGCGCTTTGGTGCCCTTGCTGCCGGATTGCATATCGAAACCGGTACATTTGTTCATGCACTACCCGAACCGCAGACACCTGCCGGTGCGGGTGCGCAACTTCGTCAACTTCATGCTCGAGCGGTTTCGAAAGAATCCTGACCTGATTTCGGACCCCCAATTACTCGTGGCGCCCTATCTTCGCGCGCCATAATCGGCAACGGCATTGCTCAAGCGCGCGCGACAGAAGAGCCAGAACTTCCATATTGGCGGCGGAGACCAGAGCGCCTAGCAGGCTAGCCATGACGCCCACGCCAAAATTAACGGCCTTCACCATCGTGGGGACCCTTGCCTACCTCGGCCTTGCCATCCTTGGCCTCGGCGGCTTTGCCGCCTTCTTCTCGCATGCGGCCTTGATCGCGCTTGCGATCGTGCTCTTCGTGCTCTCCGGTGTTGCGCTGTTCAGCGGCGGAAATCTCAGTCCCGGCGAACGCGAGGACCGTGGCAACCGCTGGGTGATCGCAGCTTTCGGACTGATCGGGCTGTTGCAAGCCTACCTGCCGGCCTACACCGACCGCATCGACTTTTGGACTCTCGACGGTGATGCCGTCCGCTGGCTGGGAGTCATGCTCTTCGCCGCCGGGGGTGCGCTGCGCATCTGGCCGGTGTTCGTGCTCGGCCGTCGCTTCAGCGGGCTGGTCGCGATCCAGCCAGGGCACACGCTGGTCACAAGCGGAATCTACGGCCTCATCCGTCATCCCAGCTATCTGGGATTGCTGGTCGGCTCGCTGGGATGGGCGCTTGCCTTTCGTTCCGCTCTCGGCGTGCTGCTCACGGCGCTGCTCATCCCACCGCTCGTCGCGCGCATAGGCGCAGAAGAGCGGCTGCTGCGCACGCAATTCGGCGACGAATATGACGCCTACCGTAGCCGCACGTCGCGGCTGATTCCTGGAATTTATTAGCCCGAAGGAACATATTCTCGCGCTGAAGTTTTCATGCTCAGACGTCACGCCGAGTCTCGTCCCTTATGCTAGTTTTCAGGCGAGGCGGAACCATCTTTTCCTGAGGGTGCGACATGCGAATCGCGGTCATGGCGGCGGGCGCCGTCGGCGGCTATTTCGGCGCCCGGCTGGCCGCGGCCGGACACGATGTGACTTTCATTGCGCGTGGCGCACATCGCGATGCGATTCGCCGCGACGGTCTCAAGATCGAGAGCGCCCTGGGCGATGTTCATCTCAAGGACGTTGATGTCACCGATGACCCGAAGGAGGTCGGGCCCGCCGACCTCGTACTATTCGCCGTCAAGCTTTGGGATACCGAGACGGCAGGCGAACAGACGCGCCCGCTCGTCGGGGCCAACACCCGCGTAATCACGCTGCAGAACGGCGTCGACAGCGTCGAGCGGCTCGCGCCGATCCTGGGAGATGCCGCCACCATCGGCGGCGCGACTTACGTTGTCACGACGATCGCGCGGCCGGGTGTCATCCGCCACACCGGGACAATCGCGAAAGTCGACTGTGGCCGCCTCGATGGGCGCCCCGATGCCGTGCTTGCCGGTTACGTGGCGCAAATGAAAGCCGCCAACATCGACATCACGCTCACGGAGCATATGCGTGTCGGCCTCTGGCGGAAATTCGTGTTGCTCTCGGGCAGCTCCGGCATCACGGCAAGCACGCGCCAGCCCATGGGAATTATCCGCGGCGACGAGGACATGCGGGCGTTGTTCTACAAGCTGATGCATGAGACGATGGCCGTCGGTCGCGCGGCCGGCGTGGTATTCCCTCCGGACTTTCCGGCAGAGCTGGATCGTTTGGTGGCAGGCTTTCCGCCAACAATGAAAGCGTCGATGGCAAACGACCTCGACGCAGGCAACCGTCTCGAACTGGATTGGCTCGCCGGCAAGGTGGTCGCCCTTGGGCGCAAGTACGGCGTCCCAACGCCCGCGCAGGACGCGGTCTACGCAATCCTCAAGCCTTACCGGACGGGGCGGGTACGCTAGCGCGCAGCGCGGACCCGTCACGCAGGCGATGAGAACAAGGAATTGATGGAACAATCATGCACGCTACCGGTTTCGGTTGGAGTCTCGCGCATGGCGCGCAACGCCGACCCGTGGCTTTTCGCTTGTACTTGGCGACACGCGGCAAAAAAGGAGAAGCAACCATGCGCGTGATCGGTCTTGTTCTAGTTGGTCTTGCAATCAATACGTTTGCGGCAACCGAGTCGCAGGCTGCGGCCAGCAATGCCTGGTGTGCTACTTATTCCAGGCCCGGCGGCGGCGTCAGCGAGAATTGCGGCTATGCGACGCTTGGGCAGTGCCGGGCCCAGGTGCTCGGGCTTGGCGGCTGGTGCCGGCCGAATCCGTTTCCTGGAACCGCGTTTGGGACGGCTGGCACCTGGTCATCCGGCCCGCCGCGCCAGAAGCGGCGCGGGTATTACGGCTATTAGAGAGCGCGTCAGCTTGCCAACAACGGGCGTGGAAGGCACCGGGCCGTTTACCGGCGAGCCGATCAAGCGCATTCATCAGTTGTCGCCGATGCGTACGGTCAGCCCCACGGTGATCCAGTTGGCGCCCTCGCCGGTGAGGTTGCGACCGTAGATCAGGTCGCAGTCGATGTCCTTCGAAGGACTGTAGCGCACGCCGCTTTGCATGCGCGGATTGGTTTGGCCGGGGCCCATCAGGGCGAACACCTCGGAGATGGTGCTCCACCGTGGTGCGAAATTCCAGGAGACGCCTGCACCGGCGGTGGCGAACAGCCCCGGCGTGTCGCCGCCGCTGTAGTACTGGGCGCCGACGTTGAGATTGACGCGGAGCTGTTTGCTGAACTCGAACGTGGCTGGAATGTTGAGGATCATTCCGTTGCCGGTGTGATTGAGCGCGTCGAGCACAACCGCGCCGGCGATCGCCAGCCCGAAGCCCGTTCGGCCGATCGGTATCGGCACGGTCTTTGCCGTCAGCGTGGCGACAAAATCTTCCTCACCCTCGGAACGCACGTTCAACAGGTTCGTGCCCAATTCGACCGGCGAACCGAGCTTGACCACGCAGGCCGGGCTGAAGACGGCGATGCGATCGCCGTTGGCTGCAAACGAGCTCCAGGACTCGAACTCGCAAGACCCTGTCTTTCCGATCTCCGCGTCATCGACGTAGTACGCGCCGCCGAGCCTCGCCGCGAAAGCCGGCATGGCGGGGACAAGGCTGAGAACAACGGCGAACACGAGAGCGCGCGATGGGACGCATACCCGCGGGCGGCTTGCAAAGCTGGAGCGCGTTGGTTTGGTGTGACGCATGGTGGGACTCACGCGTTCGGTGCGCTCCTGTGGGAGGAGTTCGGTGCCGCGCAACTAGTCATTCCACTCCACCGTAACGCGCTCTAGTCACCCCAGCCTCACGAATACGTCGCCTTCGCTTTTTCCTCAGGACCGTGTCCCTCAAGCCACACGCGCGCGGCACCCACCTCAGCCGTCGAATTCGATGATGTAGAGGCCGGCGTTGTAATCGGTGCAGTAAAGGAGGCCTGCCGCGTCGACGAACACGTCTGCGGATTGGATCACCTGAGCGCGATTGGGCCGGTGATCCATCATGCGCACCGGAGAGGGCGGAACCAGCGCGCCAACCTCGCTCGGCTGGAACGGATCTCGAATGTCGAAGGCGCGCACGCCCGCGTTCTGGTAAGTCGCGAAGATCAGCTCCGAACTCACGAAACTGCCCGGCCGGTTCTCGTGGAGATTGTGGGGGCCGAAGTGGCCGCCCTTGCGCACATAGTCGGCTTCGCCGGGCGTGGGGAAGGTGGAAATGCTCACCGGATTTTTCTTCGTTCGATTGTCGAATACCCAAATGAGCTTGAGTCCATCTTCTTGATGATCGAGTACGGCTTCGTCGAGCACGATGAGGAGATCGCGGTCCGGCAATGGCACGCAATTGTGCGTGCCGCCGCCGAACGGCGGCGACCAATTGCGGTGGGTGATCAGCTTGGGCCGCGAGTGGTCGGAAACGTCGATCACCGCCATGCCGGCGTCGCGCCAGGCGGCGTAAGCGGTATCGCCATGAACGATCGCATGATGCAATCCATACCGGCTCGTGGCGGCCCATGATGGCGTCTCGCCGGCGGCCGCGTTCATGCCCGGGATCCAGTAGCGCCCGCCCTCGCGCGGATGCGCCGGTTCGCTCATATCCACTGTCATGAAGATATAATCGGTGAAGCCGTCGAGTAGTGCGGAAACATACGCCCAGCGTCCGCCGGTGTACCAGATGCGATGAATGCCGCCGCCCTCGACGGGCATGAAGCCGATGCGCCGCGGCGTTGCGGGTTCGGAGATGTCATAGACCGCAAGTCCCGCGGTCCAATCGCGCGTTGAGCCGCTCTTCTCGGCCGTACCTACCACTTTGCCGAGTTGGCCTTTATAATAGGCCTTCTCGTCGGCGAATTCCGCGGCCGCAAACATGTCCTTGGCGTTGATCACGAGCAGCAGATCGTCATGGGTCTGCAGGTGGATATTCCAGGTGCCGGGCGGGGCGGCGAGATAGTTCACCGCGCGCGGGTGCTTGGCGTCGCGCACGTCCAGCACGCTGAAGCCTTTCGAAAACATATGCCCGACATAGGCGTAGCCGCGATGCACCATGATTTGCACGCCGTCGGGCCTGCCGCCCTGGTCGCAATGGGCCAGGATGCGCATGTTGCGCGCATAATCCGGTTTCGGCAGGTCGATACTCATTGGTAAGCGGCCAGAAAATTCGGCACCGCGATCCAGTCCATCATGGCGCGATGGTCCTGCAACAGCTTCCACATTGCGCGCTCTTCGTCGGTCCGCAGATTCACGCCGAGATGGGTGCCGAGCTTGCGTCCGTGCAACACGATGGCTTCGCCGATCGGCTGACGCGAGCGATTGTAAGCCGCGAGGCCGGCGTCGATCGCGTCGTGGCTGGCGAGCGCCGCGGCTAGCGCTTGGGCATCGCCGCCGGCCTTGGCCATGCCGAAGCCCATATGCGGGCGGGCAGATGAGGCGGCATCGCCCACCAGCGCAACGCGCCCGAACACCAATTGCGGGGTGGAGAAATCGTAGATCGGCGTGAAGAACGGCTGCATGTTGGCGAGGCAATCGAGAAACTGCGGCGGCATGATCTCTTGTGCCTGCCGCCGCATTTGCGTGATCAGGTCCTTGCGGATGAGTGGCGGCGGCACCGAATAGTCGTGCTGGTGCCCACGCTCGTCAACGCACATCCGGCGCAGCTCCTGCGCATCACCGACCCGATACCAGATGAAATTGTAGCGGCGGTGGCCGAGGCGCAGGTCGTTGTTGAGCCCGGCGATCGGATAACCGATGACCTGCTGCCGCTCGGGCAGGAAGAAGGTGAAGTAAGGGAAAATGCTCGCGCGCGTTTCCGGCGCGAGATCGGCTTCCTTCGGCGCGCCGCGCCAGATGTAATAGCCCGAATAGATCGGCTGCACCGCGGGGGCAACCTGCTTGCGTACGCTCGAGCGGATGCCGTCGCCGCCGATGAGGAGATCGGCGCGCTCGCGCTTGCCGCCGGTGAAGTGCACCAGGACGCCGGAGCCGTCCTGCTCCACGCGTTCGAACGTGTGGCCGAGGTGGTATCGCGCCTCGTCGATGGTCGCCCGCATCAGCCGCTGCAATCGGTCCCAGGAGGTGAGAATCTGCGGCAGGTGCTTTTCCGCGATCACGCGCCCGCGACGATCGAGCGTGATGCGCTTCTCGACCTCGACCCCGAGATCGCGGGTGCTGGCGCCGCTCTTTTCCAGCGTCTCCAAGAGCTCGGGATGGGTGGTGATGCCGGCGCCGCGGCCGACCAGCTCGACCGGCGAGCGCTCATAGACATCAACCTGCCAGCCGATCTGCCGCAGGAACGCCGCGCTGAACAGGCCCGACATCGAGCCGCCGATGATGATCGCGCGCGGGGGTGGGTATTTGCTCGGCATGTTCGACTATCCGTCCAGCATTCCAAGGGGAACGCTGCCGACGGCGCAGCAACTCCTCTCATTGCCGCCGCGCCTTTCGCGGGGACAAGCCGGAGAGAGTATCTTCAGAAGTTAAAGAGTACCGGAGTGCAATTTCTCTTCAACCGTTCAGGCGGTTCGGGCCCGCCGCCAAAGCGTTTTCGTGGCTGGCCCCGGGTCCGCCGATGCGGCGCGCCTCGGAATGCTTTTGCGGTGACATCTGAGCTTCTCCGAAAGATAAATGTTACGGCTGCAGCCGGCGCTGCAATTGCGAGCCCTTGATTCCCCGCGGTCGTGGCTTGCTCGCCCGTTTCGGACCGGCGTGTTCTGTCGTTCGCAGGCCCCCGCTCTTTTTGGCGCCATCCTGAAATTTCGCTGCCTTCCGCGTGAGTGGTCCCGGCTTCGTACCTCCAACCATAGAACTCTCCTCCGTTGCGCAAAGCGGCCTTCGAGGCGGTCATGCAGTCGCGGCGCCGGGCAGAAGTTCGCCCTCCGATGTAAGAAGCAAGTCGCGCTAGGTCATATGCACAAGGCCACCGCCGACGGCCATCGCGAACAGGATTGCCGTGAGGAACCCTCCCGCGCACAGGCCGCAGACGAACAGCAACACATCACGCAACGAGCGGTCGCCATCAGGATTCAGAGCCATCGGGCACTCCTCTTTTGCAAGGACAACGCCGAGCCGAGGCGGCGCGTTCCGCGCTGCGGTCTCGATAACCGGCGGGCTGCCGCACCGCGGAAGCGGTTCGAATGATCTCGAACGCTTACGTCCGAAACCAATCGTGCGGCCTCATGGAGCCGCGTGCTGTTGTCCTGATTTGATTTGGCATGTGTGACCTGGTTCACACTCGATTACCGGCATTTATTTATAACGGGAGCATTTCCGTCTCGTGCCCAGCGAGGTAGCCGGCCCATTCAGTCAGGACAGGGGGAGAGCGATGCTCCAAACAATCTTGATTGGTCCTCCACGAGGCGAGCGGAAAGGCGGCATAGCCCAGTTCATTCAGTTTGTCCTGCACTACAAACCTCTGGCGCTTCGTCTTCTGCTCGCCGCTGCCGTCTGGGGACTCGGACGGCTGATATGGGAGTTTCTGGCAGACTTGGGATTCTTCGCCTTTGAAATCTATGCATCGTTGATCCTGATCAGATTTCTCGCCGATGTGTCCCAGCGCGGAGAGCTCGGCCGGATCCTCGCGGCGATGTGGCTTCCGATCGCGGTCACAGCAGTGGCGACCTATCTGTTGTTCGTGAATGACCAGGGACGCGAGCTCGGCCTCGGGATCATGGACTCGCCCGCGAGAGCGCCATTTCTTTTCCTTGTCCTGATCTACTGGGGGCTCAACAACTGGCTGTCCGCCAGGGTCGGTCTCGCCAGGGAATTTCCCCAACCCGAGAAGGAGCAGGTGTTGCTGTTTTGGGGACCGCGACTGGTCGGAGTTACGGCACACCTCCTCGTCGCCTTCAGCCTTTCGGTCGCAGCCTTCAGCCAGCGCGATCTGCAGACGCAGGAGCCATGGCTCGTGTTTGCCGCACCTTTGGCGATTCTGCTGGCTACCGCCTTCGCCTGGTTCCTGGACCACGGCCATTTGTCTCAACGCAGCAATGCCGCCCTGCGGGCGCATGCCCGGAAGCGGATGCGTCAGGTAGGAGGCGTTGAACTCCTGCTCTTGGCCGGACTCGTGTTGGCGTGGTGGACCGGTGAAGTGCCGCCGGGCTTCTTTTGGGGGACGGTGGCCGTCGCCGCTTCCGCCGTTGCATTTCTGGGCTCGATCAGCTGGTTCCGGCGAAAGGCGCCTCGCGGCAAGGCCGCTTCCGATGAGGAGCGCATCATCGAAGAGCGGTTCGAGGAAAACGTAACCAGACGCTGGACGCTCGGACTTGCCCTGTGCATGTTGATCGGTACGGCCGCGATCTGGATCTGGCCGATGCGAGTCGGACAGCTCTTCGGCTCGCTGATCATCGCCTCGTTCGCCTTCGGATCTTTTCTCGCGCTGACCAGTCTGTTCCATCTGCTGGCGACCCGATTAACGCAATATGGTGGAAGCAAGGGCTTTGGCTTCGGGCCGCGGGCCGTCGCGGCGGTCTTTCTCTGTTTTCTCGTGCTCCCCACGATCCTGACGTCGCTGACCCAGTCTTTCCACAGGGTGCGACTCTGCGAGGAGAAGGGATGCACGCCGGCACCGGCGCCGGAAGGCAAGAACTGGTCTGCCGTTGAAAGGCCCGCCAAACGGCCGACCGTTAAGGACGCGGCGCTCGCTTGGTACGCACAGGCCGAGCCGGTTTACCATGCTCTTTATCCCGGCAGGCCGGTTCCGATGCTGGTCGTCGCAACGGCAGGCGGCGGCATCCGCGCGGCGTACTGGACCGCGACGATCCTGGAGAGGCTCGAGGATGATCTTCGTAAGAAGGAAGCCTTCGCTCAATTCCCGGAAGATAAGGTGCCGGGCGACGGTCTGTTGCGGCATCTTCTGTTCGCCATAAGCGGCGTGTCCGGCGGCAGCGTCGGTGCCGCTGCATATGCAGCGGCCGTGCACAATCACGAAGTCAACGACGCGGCCATCAAGCCAACCAACTATCTCCAGCAAGATTTCCTGGCCCCCGGACTGGCCAGTATGATCTTCATCGACGGAATCGCGAGCGTATTGCCCGACTTCGGGCAGATCGATCGTGGCGAGGCCCTCGAGCTTGGCTTCGAATCCGCAAGCCGCCCTGAGCGAGACAAGGATGGGCTCGTTTCCCACAGCTTCCTCAGCTTCTTTCCTGCCATTGACCCAGCCGGAAAGCTCGATTCTTGGAGACCTGTTCTGCTCTTCAATGCCACGCATCAGGAAACCGGGCGGCGCATCATAACGAGCCATGTCAAAATCGAACGCGATGTGTTTCTCGACAGCTACGACGCGCTACAGGTTCTTGATTCGGACGTGCGGTTGAGCACCGCCGCTCACAATAGCGCACGGTTCACGTACGTCTCGCCGGCCGGAAATCTCTTCAGCAGGACGAAGAAGAATAGGGGTTACATTATTGACGGCGGATATTTCGAGAATTACGGCGCCCAGACCACGCTTGAGCTCGCTCGCGAGGCGATAGAGGCAATAGACGCCATCGATCCGAAGCGCGAAAACAAGGTCAAGTTGGTAGTCTTGCAAATCAGCAGCGATCCTTCATTGAAGGAAGACCGAGCGCGCGTGCGCGTTCAGCGAAACGATGGCGGCTGCGTCGTGTCAAGCTCCGCGCGGAAGAGACCAATCAGGCTCAACCCTGATGGAACCCAGTCCGAGGATCAGGCCAATTACCTCGAAGTCATCGATCCGGCCAAGTGGAATAAAAATGAGGGAGAAGGGTTCGTTCTCGCCCCTTACAATGAACTCAGCGCACCCGTGTTTGGCATCATGTCGGTCCGCGAGGCCCATGGCACCATCGCTGCCGCCGAGCTTGCCGGATCGATTTGCCAGGGAAAAAAGAAGGTGGAAGTCGCTCTCGACGATCCCATGCAGCGAAAGACCGTCGTAGACGCGGTCGCAAACGGCGCGAACGACGCGCCACACTTCTCGCACCTGGCGATGTGCGAGGAGTCCCGGATTAAGGGAGGAGTTGCCGTCAATCCTCCGCTCGGATGGGTTCTTTCCGATCGAACCCGTTCCCGATTTGCGGATATTCTAAAAGATTGCGGCAATGACGATGAACTCGCGGCATTAGAAAAGGCGCTTGGGCTGCCGGCCTTGGCATCGACTACAACCAGTGATGCGAAAACTATGTCCCGCTGAGTCTGGGTCACTGGTGAACACTGTGAGAAGCAGGATGTTTCCTTTCGGGGAAGGACCTTGAAAATCATTCGCCGCGGACTGTTTCTTGCTCTGCTTGCGCTGCCTGTGCTGACAGGCTCAGCGATCAGTCAGCCGGCGACCATGTCTTGGCCGGACGCAGTGGCGCAATTGGCAGGCGAACGTGCCAAAGCCGAAACCTGCGTTGCGCTCGTTAAGAAATATGGCGACGAAGCGCAGATCGCCCGTGCGCAACTCGCCTACACCAGCGCGAAGGCAGACTCTGACGCGGTTATTGCTGGACTGATCACCGTCCTGTCCACCGGACAGACGCCAGCCAGCCTGTCGAGCTTGCAAGCCAAGTTGAGCGGTGGCGTTTCTGGTCTGCGCGAGTTCTGCGCTACGGTCAGCAATTTGCTTCCCAACACGGCCGGGCAGAAAAACGTCATCCTCGACATAGCGAAGGTCTCAATCGAACCGCTGCTCAAAATGCTGTCGGATGGCGTGACGGCGCTCTACAACAACCATCGCACCGACGACGCGCTGACACGACGAACCATTCAGACCCAGCTGGAGGCCGCACGATGGCCTACATTTTCCGAAGTCAAGGCGGCCCAGTAGCGCGATCGCTTGCTTTGCTGCCTGCAATCTTGTTTGCCATTGTCGCGCCCGCCGCGGCGATGGCGGAGCTTTACGAGCAGCCTGTGCTGGTTGTTGATCCCGGCATGCACACGGCGCCGATCACTGCCGCCGACGTCGACGCGGCGGGACGTCTGGCCGTTACTGGTTCTGATGACAAGACTGTGCGCGTGTGGTCGCTGGCAGACGGGAAATTGTTGCGGACGCTCCGCATGCCGGCCGGGCCAGACGAAATCGGCAAGATCTACGCAGTTGCGATGAGCCCCGATGGCGATCTCGTCGCTGCTGGCGGGTGGACAATGTGGTCCACCACGGCGCGAGAGGAGTCAATCTATTTGTTCGAACCGCGCACCGGCAAAATGACGGCACGGATTGCGGGCGTTTCCTCAGCCGCTTTCATCCTCGCCTTCTCGTCGGACGGCCGCTATCTGGCGGCAGGACTTGGTTCGGGAGGTCTGCGCGTTTATGACCGAGACCGACAATGGACCGAGGTTGTCCGCGACACGGATTATCGCGAGGCAATCTACGGTGCCACATTTGCCGCAGATGGTCGGCTAGCCACCGCGAGCTGGGACGGCAAGGTTCGGCTCTATGACCGCGACTTCAAGATTGTTCCGCCGGCGAAGGCAACTGGCGCGCGACCCCACAGGATCGCATTCAGCCCTGACGGTACCATATTGGCGGTCGGCTACGCAGCTGCGACGACCGTGGACCTCTTCGACGGACGTTCGCTGGCGCCGCTGCCTAGGCCGAATGTCGACGGCTTGCGCGGTGGCACTCTGAGCAGGGTCACCTGGTCGAAAGACGGCAAGACCCTCTTTGCGGGAGGATACCACAATGATGGAGATGATCGACGTGTTCTGGCCTGGACCGATGCGGGTCGAGGAGAGCGGCGCGTTCTGCCAGCGGGGACCAATACAGTCATGGGCCTTGCGGGTTTGCCGGATGGCCGGCTCTTGGTTGCTACGCAAGACCCGTTCTTAGCGGTATTGGACCCTGACGGCAGACCTCAATGGGCGCACCCTTCGCCTAAGGCAGACTTTCGAGGTCAATCGGAGCTGCTGGAGGTATCGGCAGATGGAACGATCGTCGATTTCGGATTTGAGATGGGGGGAGAGGCACCGCTTCGCTTCGATCTGGGTGCTCTCAAGCTCAGCCAAGACCCCCCCGCCGATCAGCAGACGACGCCGCCAAAGCAAGCCGGACTTGCTTTCGAGGGATGGCTTGACGGGTTTTCCCCAACGCTCGATGGCAAACCAATCAAGCTAGACCAATACGAGCGTGGGCGAAGCTTTGCAGTCCACCCGGACGGAGGGCGTTTCGTGCTTGGAGCGGAATGGTCCCTGCGAGCCATCGACGCGAAGCGTGAGCCCCTCTGGACCCGTAGCGTGCCGGGCATAGTGTGGGCGGTCAACATCACAGGTCACGGCCGACTGGTAGTCGCAGGCTATGGCGACGGCACCATCCGTTGGCACCGCGTGGACGATGGCCGCGAACTGTTGGCTCTGTTTGTGCTGGCGGATAAGCAGAACTGGGTCGCGTGGACTCCCGAGGGCTTCTACGGCGCCACCGCCGGTGCCTTCGGCGTGCTGCAATGGCATGTGAACCGCGGCTTCGATGCCGCAGCCGATACAGTCCCTGTCCACGCGATCCCGAGATTGCGGCGGCCTGATGCGCTTGCATTGGTCCTGCAAGAACTGGAAACCGCGCGGGCGCTAGGCATTGCCGACCTGAAAGCCGCGCGCAAGGACGTGCAGATCGCCACGGGGTCAAAGAAAGCGCCCGGCGCCCGGTTGCACGTGCTGACCATCGGCGTCAGCGACTATGGCGAGAAGGCAAGGGACCTGCGGCTGAAATTTGCTCACCGTGATGCGCAGGGCGTCGCGAGCGCTCTTGTCAACACCCAAGACGGTGGTCTCTATGCCGAGGTCAAGCCGATGTTTTTGCCCGATGCAACGGCGGACAAGGCGGGAATTTTCGATGCGCTCGCCGCAATGGAGCGCAACATGCGGACTAGCACGGGCCAAGACCTAGCGGTGGCGATGTTCTCCGGTCATGGAACGATGATCGATGGCCAATTCTATCTTGTGCCCCACGGAGCCGATAGCAGTACGCCGACGCGCCTCAAGGCTTCTGCGATCCCGGCCTCGGAGTTCCAGGGCGAAATCACAAAGCTGGCCCAACATGGGCGTGTCCTGGTTTTGCTCGACGCCTGCCGCTCTGCGGGTCTGATTGGCACAGTCCCAGCAGCCGACGTGCTCAAGTCGGTGCTTGCTGCCAGCAACGTGACGGTGCTGACATCCTCGACGGCAGACAAGCTATCGCGCGAAGATGAGAAGTGGCAGCACGGCGCATTCACCAAGGTCTTACTCGACGCGCTGTCTGGCTCCGCCCACGACATCGATACCGATCATAACGGCGTCATCACGATGGCCGAACTGACGGCCTATATCGCAAAGCATCTATCGCACTTGACCGGCGGCGAACAACAACTCGGGCTCGATCAGCGTTTCCAGGGCGACATCTTCGTTGCCGGCTTGTAGTCACTGCGAGCCAGAAATTCCAAGCCCGAATTCATTTCGTATTCGGAATCGGAGTTGATGCACTTCGTCCAACCAACGCTCCCGCGGGTACAGCTCGCTGAACCCGAGGAATGGGGCGCTTGGCGCCGTCCCTGCATCGCAAGGCCAAGGTGGACGAGATGCATGCGATCCGGCGTGCGCTGGGCGGTCATCACGGTGTCGGGCCTGGTGGGATTTCTCGCCGGCATCGCGCATTGGTTCGTGACGCAGGCGTGAGGGTTGGCGTGCGGTCCTCATGGTGCCCGAAGGCGAGCGTCCATATCCAAGAGCTTCCTACGGGCGCGGCGTTGCGGGCTGATCGGCGCCAAGGTGCGGCCGGACGGTCACCGCATACGAGCAAGAAGCCGTCGTGACCGCCGCCGAATCGTCTCGGCTCTGCATTACGTGCCGTTCGCGCCACGCGCCGCCGCGCGCCTCGCGCGAAGCGCCGTGAAAGCGGGCAGTAGCAGCAGGATCACGGCCACGGCGATGATGGTGCCGGAAATCGGCCGGGTGATGAAAATCATCGGGTCGCCGAGCGAGAGCGTCAGGCTTCGCCGCATCTGCTCTTCCAAGAGGGGGCCCAGCACCAGACCGAGGATGAGCGGGCCTTCGGGGAAGCGCATCTTGCGCAGCAGATATCCGACGATGCCCGACACGATCATGATGTAGACGTCGAACGGGTTGAGATCGGTTGCATAGACGCCGATGAAGGCGAAGAACAGCGTTACCGGCCCGAGTATCTCGTAGCGCACGCGCACCAGGCGCACCCAGATCCCGATCAGCGGCAGATTCAAGATCAGCAGCATCACGTTGCCGATATACATGCTGGCGATGACGCCCCAGACCAGGTCGGGATTGGTCTCGAACAGCCGCGGACCCGGCCGCACGTTGTTGAGGATGAGCGCGCCGAGCAGCACCGCCGCCGTTCCCGATGCCGGGATGCCGAGCGTCAGCAGCGGAACCATCGCGCCGGTGGCGGACGCATTGTTGGCGGCTTCCGGCGCCGCCACCCCTTCGATCGCGCCCTTGCCGAAGCGCTCCGGCGTGCGCGACTGCCGGCGCTCGGCCATATAGGCGATCATCGTCGCGGCGGTGGCGCCGACCCCCGGCAGCGTGCCGAGGAAGAAGCCGATCAGCGTGCCGCGCAGGATCGCCATTCGGCTCGCGACCCATTCGGCGGCGCCCGGCAGCAGGCGATGAAGCTTGCCGCCCAGTGCTTCCCGCCGCAAACCTTGCTCGATGTTCTCGAGCACCTCGGCGACGCCGAACAGCCCGATGATGACCGGGAGAAAGCCGATCCCTCCCAAAAGCTCCGGCATGCCGAACGTGAAGCGCGACACGCCGCTCTGGGTGTCGATGCCGACGGTGCCGATCATCAGGCCGAGCACGGCGGACATCAGTCCCTTGATCACGGATTCGCCGAGCAGGCCGCCGATGGTGGTGAGCGACAGGATCATCAGCGCGGCATATTCCGGCGGGCCGAACGTCAGCGCCACCTTGGCCAGCGTGGGCGCGATCAGCATCAGTGCGACCACGCTCACGGTGCCGGCGATGAACGAAGCGATCGCCGCCATGCCGAGCGCCTGGCCGGCGCGCCCTTGGCGCGCCAGCTGGTGACCGTCGAGGCAGGTCATCACCGCGGTCGACTCCCCCGGCAGGTTCATGAGGATTGCCGTGGTCGATCCGCCGTATTGCGCGCCGTAATAGATGCCGGCGAGCATGATCAGCGCCGAGGTCGGATCCATGCCGAGCGTCGCCGGGATCAGAATGGCGACGCCGGTGATGGTGCCGAGCCCGGGCAGCACGCCGACCGCGGTCCCCAGCACGGTGCCGAGGAAACAGTAGAACAGGTTCTGCGGCGTCAGCGCGACCGAGAAGCCGTAAGCGAGGCTGTGGAGGATGTCCATCACAGCGGCAGCAGGCCGGGAGGAAGCCGCAGGCGCAACATCACGACGAAGCCGATGTGCGCCGCCACCGCCACGGCGGCGGGCACGCCGAGCCACATCCACCAGGGCAGGCGACCGAACAGCGGCGTCACCACGACGAGGAACACGAACGAGCTCAGCAGGAAGCCGAGCGGCTCGAGCAGGAGCACGTAGCCGACGAGCGCGAGCAGGACGCCGGCGATCTTGGCGAGGCCGATGGGGGAGAACTCGACGACCGTGTCCGCCTGCTCGTCGCGCGCGAGCAGTGCCTTGCCCAGCAACGCGGCGCACAGGGCCAGCATGAGCGTGCCGAGCACGAGGGGGAGAAAGCCCGGCGTCGAGGCGACCGTATAGCGCGGCACCGGCAGTTGCCAAGCGAGGTAGAGATAGCATGCGGCCGCCGCGCCGAGCGCAGCGGCCGTGACCGCCTCGAGATATCTCAGCCGCACCGGCTTACTTCTTGAGCATGCCGAGCTTCTCGAACACGCCCTTGAACTGATCGTGCTCCTTGTGGACATAGCTCATGAGCGGTTCGCCCACGAGCCAGCCGTCCTCCTGGTAGACCTTGGCGAGATAGCCCTGCTTCCAGTCCGGCGTTTCCCGCATCTTGCCGAGCACACCGACCCAGTAGTCGACCACCGGCTTGGGCAACCGCGGCGGGCCGCCGATGCCGCGCCAGTTGTAGCTCACCATGTCGACGCCGGCTTCCTTGAACGTCGGCACATCGGGGAAATCCTTCAGCCGCTTGGTATCGCCGACGGCGAGGATGCGCACTTGGCCGGCCTTGTACTGCTCGATGCACTCGCTGGGATTGGCCCAGGCCGCGTCGACGTGGCCGCCGAGCAGGGTGGTGAGCACCTCGCCGCCGCTCTTTGTGACGAGATAATTGGTCTGCTGGCCGATGGCCGCGTCGAAGTCGATCGAGGCGACGTGATCTTGCGAGCCGGTCGCGGTGCCGGCGATGCTGAACCGCTTGGGCCCGCGCTTCTTGATCTCGGCAACCGCGTCGGCGAGCGTCTTCAGCGGCGAGTCGGTCTTGACGATGAGGAAGTTCACGTCATCGACCAGCTTGGCGATGTAGGTGAAGTCGGTGCGGTAATTCTGCGGCGCCTCGCCGAGCAGCTGCTGCAGGACAGGGTTCGGATCCATGACGCCGAGCATATAGCCGTCCGGCCGCGCCTGGCTGAACTGCGTGCGAGCGATGGCGCCGCCGCCGCCGGCCTTGTTCACCACGGCGATCGGCACCGGCACCAGCTTGTGCTGCTCGATCACCTTCACCATGTTGCGCACCATGATGTCGCTGCCGCCGCCGGGCGCGTAGGGAACGATCACCTCCACCGGCCGGGAGGGATAATTGTCCTGCGCCGCGGCGGTGACGCAGCCGCCCAGCAGGACGAGAGTTGAAATCACCAATCGCATGTGCATCGTTTCCTCCGCTCGCGGCTCTCGCATGGCCGCATGGGGTGATTATGGACGTTCGGATGCCGGGAGCAACGCCGCAATTCGTCGCGATCGTTGGTCTGCACCGCCTGCGGCCTGATCGGAACCGAGATGCGACCGGACCGGTCGCCGCATACGAACGAGAAGCCCTGGTGACCCGCCGCTGCGCCGCGCTCCCGAAAGGTGCCGCGGTTGCTGTATAGGCGCATTCTATCAAGACCGCTATAGGCGCAATCAATCAAGACCGCGCGTCGAATTTCGCTCTCTTCGTGACTTAGCTCACACACGTTCGCACCCGATTCCTGTCAAAACAATACGCGGAAGCCCCATTGATAACGTCTATGGGAGCACTGCGATGCGCAGACTCATTTTACCGATTGTTGCCGCGCTGTGGGTCCTTTCCTCTGGAGCACAGGCCGAGAAATGTCGCCCGGGCGGCTACGACATCAGCATCCCAACCGGGTATCAGCACGACAAATGGGTCAGGAGCGGACGACCGGGCGACATTCGATTCGAATACGACGGATACACGTCCGTGTTCTATGCTCCAAACTACCGGCTCAGCGACCCATCGGTTTCAACTCATCTTGCGCACCCATACTGGGTCGCGCATGAGCTGAGGCGGTACGTGAAAAATGGAGTCTTTGCATATGCGGACGGATTCGACCGGCCTAATCCCTGGTATGAACTACCGCAATTGAGCTTCCTCGCCTCACAGGCGGGTGTGACCGAAGCGAAGGTCGATAAGTCCTACGCCGGCGAAGCACTGATTTGGAATCGCGGCCATCTGGCGACAAGAAATCTCGTAAATCGCATCTCTTCAGAGGCGGGCTGTAATTCCCACACCTTCGCGAATGCGATCCCGCAATATTGGAGCTTTAACCAAGGCGACTGGCTCGCTCTCGAAAACTCCGCCGGCGCCCTGGCCAACAAATTCGGCAAAGCATGGGCAATCAGCGGCCCGGTGTATTATCCGGGTGTCGCCGTGGAGACGATTGGAGAGCCTGGAGAGATCAAGGTTGCGATTCCGCACGCCGTATTCAAGGTCATCGTGTTCGTGGCCGGCCAGGAAAAGAACGTCAGATCGTTTCTGTTTTCGCAGCCCAGCTACAGTAAAGTCAAAGCGATCATGGCGGCAAATGGGGGCAGAAAACCTTTGATGGGATATCGCAGTTGCAGAACGACCAACCAGGAGAGTTATGACTTCCAGCCGCATGCATCGTCACTGGCGGAAATTGAACGACTCACTGGGCTCACTTTCTTTGCAGGTGTCTCGGTGGAGGAGAAAACAGTACTGAATGGCCTTTCATCACGCGGCCTCTGGCCGATCGAGTTGCAATATTTCGAAAGGCCTTGCGGCAGCCAGCCTCACGACGAGTCGTAGCAGTAGAGCGATTCAGTCTCTCAGGCGATGCACTTCGTCTAATCAACGCCCGCCCTGCGGATACGGCTCGCTGAACGCGAGGGAATGGCGCGCTTGGCGAGGGCGCTTCAACGACCCTGTACTAAAAGACTGATTCAACTGTGAACCGCATCACACGCCCCCTTTCGAGGCCGCGGTAAACATACGGGTGGCGGGCCGAAGCGGCGCGGTCCTTTTGAGAACCCAGTTCGGGGGCCTCTTGAATGGGAGCGTTGCAACATGGCTATCCTTCTCTCCGGGATTTTACTCCTGGCCATTTGCAGCCCGGCTGTCGCACAAGACGCTGGCGCGGTGGCGCAGAACTCTTCCTGGTTCAGCCAGAACCTTCCTTGGCTCAGCCATATGGCGATGACCGTCGGAGGCGTCGGGCTCGCCATGCGATGGGCGTATGACGCCTTCGGCCGGCGGGAGGTGAACGTCGCCGACGTGCCGACCTTCCCGAAATACATGACCAGCCCGCAACAATACCGGCTGGGCAGCTTGATATTCGTGGTCTTCGCCAGCGCGTTTTTCCTGTTGCTCGTTTACCGACATAAAGAGGTTGTCGCGGTCGCCCAGGTGTTCGGGGAGGGACTGAGCAAGGACATCATCGCGGCAGTCGAGGCTGACGCCGCACCGTACTTGCTCGTCGTCGCCGCCATGGCCAGCGTCTACCTTTTCTGCCTGAAGAAAGAAGCGGACTGGAATGTCCTGTTGAAGATGCGGGACGCGATCCACAGCTGGATCAGCATTCCGCATCTCGCGGGGGAGATCGTCGCACAGATCCGGTTTTCGATGAATGTGCCGACCGACGCGGTAGCCGAGGTGATGCGCAACTCGCCGGAGGTGGCCGAACAGGATTTTCAAAAGAATCGGAACACGCCGGAGCGGATCTGGGCGGAAACCTGCTACATGAAATGGCGGCTGGCGCAGGGGCAGGGCGCCGGTTACGACGCGATCTTCTTTACCGAAACAAGTTTCGGCTACGACGACCTTCTCCGACGGCTCGAGGACGCCGCCACGCGCATGGGCGCATGGAAGACCCGCGGGCTCGCCGAGCCTCTCGCGGTGGTCGAGCTTGTCAAGGACATCAAAGAGCTCCACAACAAGCTCTCTCGGCTCATCGCATGTTATCTGGTTTATCGCAACGCTTCGAGCGAAGCGTTGCACGCGGATGCCAAGAAGTTCGGCATCGAGCTCAGAAGCCCCGCCGCCACCGAAAACCCGATGCGGTTTTGGATCGTGTATATCCTGGCGTTGATGGCTTCGGTCTACCTGGGCGTTTATGCCTCCGGTATCGCCTATGATCTGATGACGGGCGCCGGACTGAATATCGCGCAGGATCCCGGCCTCGCACAGTCCTGGGTCTTCTACTCGCTCTCCAATTACGGGCTTGCGATCGTCGCCGTTCTGCTGCTTCGAGTCGTTAGCCCGTATCTCGGCCTCGGACAGCACCAGACACATCTGGTTACGTACTGCTGGACGTTCGCGATCGCGTTCGTCACCGGCCCATTCGGGCTTTCGATCGCCGCCCATCTCTTCGGACCCGACAAGTACCAGCAGATGCCACTGCTGGCGGTGTTCTACCAGATGCTCCAATGGGGCTTCGGGCCGGCGCTCGTTGCCGTTTACATATCGTACTATCTCGACCGGCAAACATGCCACGATCTGCCGGACATCAATCAATCGCCCGAGACCATCGGCTGGCGCCTGCTCAACTGCATCGGCTTTGCCGCCCTCACGCTCTTCCTGATGCTTCCTCCGCTGCTGGCGATCGAGGCGCAGCCTAACATCGCCTGGGATGTCTCCAAGTTGCGCTTTGTCTCCAGCGGAACCGTGTTCTTGATAGCCCTTGGGCTTGCAATCGCCGCTCAATTCGCGCTCAGGAAGGGAGCGAAGGGGTCCAATCCCATGCTCACGCCTCGGACGAGCTGACGCAACCTGGGGAGGACAAGGCCATGCCCAACAGGCTCAACCTGCCTCACGGCAATTGCCTAATTCCGAAGAGGACATTTCCAGGAGTGCAGCTAGCTCAGGGATGAAATTGGATCAGAGTGAAAGACCGGCGCACGACCTCATGCAATCCTCGCCGACACTCATCCCGGCGAGTAGAGATCGGAGCGCCTAGGGAGGGAGCGGGTTATGCCCGCCGGCGTCCAGCCCTGTCTTCGGCCTTCGCAGCCTCCTCACACCTCCTTCGGATCTCCTCCAGCTCTTCTTCGGTCAGATGTTCGAGACCAATGAAGGAGTTTTGCACTTTACTTACGCGAATCAATTCGTCGAGTTTTACCTGGATGGCGGCAGCGTCGCGATTTTGGGAATTTTGAATGAGGAACACCATGAGAAAAGTTACAATGGTGGTGCCCGTGTTGATCACGAGCTGCCAAGTATCCGAGAAATCAAAGAATGGGCCCGTTACCGCCCACACCACGATGATCGCAAGGGCGAAAGCAAACACCCATGCCCGTCCCGCTTCGCGGGATGTCACCGTTGCAAGTTGCGAAAACACTCTAGTCGATGGGTTTTGGCCGTTATTAGAAGGCTGAGCCACACGCCGTCTTGTGGGGCCGTTCTCTCTTCCAATCTTTCGCATCCGCCGAGCCGAAATTCTCGCGTCGCCCTGCATCAGGCCAACGTTTTCGCTTGCGTGCGAGTTCCAGGTGCAGCCGCGCAAGCACCACAGGGTTTAGAACGTGCGTCCGGGCGCAGCGTGGCAAAGATCACTGCGCTTTGAGCTGTTTGACCAGCGCAGCGAGACGGGGAGGAAGGGGTGTTGAGAGCGCGTCGTACTGGTCCCTCAACGATCGCCCAATTGCGGCGAGCGCAGTACTTCTGTCGAGTGCCGGGTTTACGTTGCTACGAGGAGCGCAGGGGACAACGCGGTGGCGAATCCAATAATCGATTCGATCAGCTGCGGTGGTGACTTGGCGCATCACTATTTCTGCCCCTTGCGCTGGGCCATTATTAATCACGCATCCGTTAACGCATAAGCCGCGATTCCGTTTCAATTTTCGGCATCTGGAACTTTGTTCCATGGGATGTCGGTCGCGCCGCCAGCTTTGGCGAATGCGGCGTCCTCGCGCGTGGCGGCGTATGTGTTGCGCTACGCTGCTAAGGGCAGGCTCATGCGCCGAGTTGATTATTCTTCGTCTTTTCGCTCGGGCTGAACTTGCTGTTGCTGCTGCATCGTTGGCGCAACTTCGTGCGCCAAACGCTCCCACACCCGCGCCATCTCAAGGAGAGATGTCCGGCTGCTACTGCCTGCTGGCAGTGTGTTTGCGATCCTGTAACACTCTTGTGCGAGGTGCCGATAATGGTCTGTTCTGCGGGCCATGAATGTTGCGCCATTACCAAATGACGAGCCTTGGCCAATCCTGCTTAATGAGGCGCGCGCAGAAGTTTGACCACTCCTTCGCTGAGCCGCTGCGGATCGCGTTCCCCCGCTTTTGCGAGGTCGATCGTAGTTCTCGCAACCAGCAACACAACTGGGTCTTTGCGGTCCACTAGCCCCAACTGTTTAAGGGCGTCCTCAAATGCTGCGGTGATGCCCATGATCTCCTCTGGGCCAAACACCGCCCGTTCCCCTTCCAAAAGGGGACGAATAGGCATAGCCAGCAACCCCGTAACCCCGGCCACCTATTGATATTCCAAGTTTCCGGCCTGGCAAGACTGCAAAATCCGAAATCCAAAAAATATTGGGCTCCTACGGCCACAGCGATCGACGGGCCGGGCCTTGCCATCTGCGCGAGGTGTACGCGACGCAAATGCAGACCAACGCGGCTTGTCGCCGGTTCAATGCGGAACTCCGCCGATCTCTCCAGCGGCCGCATGTAAAATGAAACGACTACCGTTCATGGCGCGTTCAATCTCACCTCGGCTCAATATCCTTGCGGGAGGCTGACGCTCGAAAGGAGGCGTACCCATGAAACGGTTTTGGTGTGTTGCTGCAGCGGCAGTGCTGTTGACGACCTTGCTCCCGGACGACGCTTTTGCTCAACGCGGCGGCTTTCGTGGTGCCGCGATCGGCGGCGGAGGGATGGGAGGTTTCCGCGGAGCAGCGATGGGTGGAGGCTTTCGCGGCGCCGCGATTGGCGGCGGTTTCCGCGGAGCAGGGATGGGCTTTCGCGGGGCACCGATCGGCGGCGGGTTCCGAACGGCCTCGATCGGCGGCTTCCGGGGTGGTCCTGGCATCGCCCGCGTTGGTCCTGGCTTCCGTGGCGTTGGTCCTGGCATCGCCCGCGTTGGTCCGGGCTTCCGTGCAGCTGCAATCGGTCCCGGCTTCCGTGGTGCCCGTATCGCCGCCTTCCGCGGCGCTGGTTGGGGGCCAGGATGGCGCTGGCGCCGAGGATGGGGCTGGCCGGTTGCTGCTGGCTTCGGCCTCGGCTTTGGCGTGGGCTATCCGTACTACGCCTCGTACTACTCTGATGCTTGCATCGTTTGGAACGGGTATGCGTGGGTCAATGTCTGTTACCCGTATTCGTACTTCTGAGCTCGTGTAGCGCGTATCACGCGTCAGAAGGCAAGTGATGCCCCCCGAGCGGTTGGCCACACCACCCAGGGGGTCAGCGAAGCCGGCTGCGCTGTGAAGAGTGGCCTTCCTTCCAAAGGTCGACCCGGTAAAATCGCTTTCTTGGCTGTGATGGGTGCAGCCCACTCATTAACCCGCACGACGTCAGTTCGCTTCCTTCCGAATTGGGCCGACAGATCTGCGGTAGGCAGCCGGACCATCATATGCAGGTCGGTGCGCTTTGGGCCAATAGGGTGATCGGTGAAGCCAGCTACTCGATCACCTCGTCGGCGCGAGCGAGCACCGTCGTGGGCATGTCGAGGCCGAGCGCCTTGGCGGTCTTCATATTGATCACTAGCTCGTACTTCGTAGGCGCCTGTACCGGCAGGTCGGCCGGCTTCTCGCCCTTCAGGATACGATCGACGTATTGAGCGGCGCGCCGGTGTGGGTCGATCGGATCAGGCCCGTAGGAGATCAGGCCGCCATCGATCGCGTAAAAGCGGAACGGATAGACAGCGGGCAACCGGTGTCGTGCCGCAAGCGCGATGATGAGTTCGCGGTTGAGGATCGCGAATCCGCTCGACGAGACAATGAGGCCGCGATTTGATCCAGCGGCGAAAGCCAAGACTCCGCGCTCGATCTCGCCGCGCTCGCGGACATCGATGGGGCTTAGCTCCACTCCCAAAGGCGACGCCACGGCCTGGATTGCGCCCAACTGGCCGGTCCCCGCAGGATTGGTGGGATCCCGAAGGACGGCCGCTCGAGTGATGCCGGGCACCACCTCCTTCAGGACCTCGAGCCATTTCCCGCTGACACCGTATTCGAAATTCGTAAAACCAGTGGCGTTGCCGCCCGGCCGGGCCAGGCTGGCGACGTAGCCGGCGCCGACGGGATCAGGGGTCTGCGTAAACACAATCGGCACAGTTCGCGTCGCCTCTTGCAACGGCCCCATGACTTGGCCGCCACCAGCCAGGATGACATCGGGTGCAAGCGCGACCAATTCCACCGCGTCTCTGCGAATGCGGGCGATATCGCCCCCGCCCCAGCGGTAGTCGAGCCGTAGGTTGCGGCCTTCGATCCAGCCCAATTCGCGCAGCCCTTGCAGGAATGCCGCGACGCGGGCCTGCGCCTCCGGGTCGTCTGCGGCTTGGGCCATAAGAACGCCAATGCGTCGCGTTCGCTCCGGCTGCTGGGCCCGTGCCGCAAGCGGCCACGCGATAACCGCGCCGCCGAACAGCGTGATGATCTCGCGTCGTTTCCATTGATGTAAAGTCATGGACTACCCACCAGCCAAGTCCACTCGCAAGATACATTGGTCGAGTGGCCACGTCAGTAGGCCGCGCGAGATCGCTTCAATCATGAAACTTGAGGGTCCGACATCACCGCTAACCAGCGGCGGTTGCACAAGCCAGCTCACAGCATCCTCTTTAGGTTCAGCCCACGCCCACTGTAGTGACCAAAGGCAGCACCGTGGCCGCGCGCGCGGGAGCGGAACCTTTATCCGCGTCAATACATTGTCCGGTAGGCGCCGCGAAATCGATAGCGGCAGGCGCCGAGCATTTTGTCCGATGATTTCATGGCAGGCGACACCAGGGCAGCCAGCAATATTCGCACCATCCACGCCGCCGCCGAGCCAACCGCCCCGTCGGCGTTGGCCGGGGCCTTCTACGAAGACGCCTTGCGCGAACTCTGCAAGCTCGGTCTGCCGTTCCTGCTCGGCGGCACTTATGCGTTCAGCGTCTACACCGGCATCACGCGGGCGACCAAGGACCTCGACATCCTCTGCAAGCCGAGCGATTACCCGCGCATCCTCGAACACTTCAAGAGCCTCGGCTATGCCATCGAGATCGAGGACGAGCGTTGGCTCGCCAAGGTCTTCCGCGGCGAGGACTTCTTCGACCTGATCTTCGCCTCCTGGCGCGGCGGCCTGCCGGTGAGCGACAAATGGTTCGAGCACGCGCCGCGCGTCGAGGTGTTCGGCATCCCGGTGCGCGTGATCGGGCCGACCGAGCTGATCTGGTCCAAAGCCTTCGTGCAGCTGCGGCATCGCTACGACGGCGCCGACATCGTACACCTCATCCTCAAGCAGCACGATCGCATCGATTGGCGGCGCCTCCTCGCCCACATGGATCTGCACTGGGAAGTGCTCCTAGTGCATCTCCTCAACTTCCGTTGGGCTTATCCGAGCGAGCGCGCACACGTGCCGCGTTGGCTCATGGACGAGCTGATGGATCGGCTCGAGCGGCAGCTCGAGCTGCCGTCCCCGCGCGTCAAAATATGCCGCGGGCGAATGTTCTCGCACATCGATTACGAGCCGGCGGTCAAGGAGTGGGGCTTCGTCGACGCCGACGAGGGGGGCGAGTGACGATATGCCGGCCGAGCCCGACACGGTCACCTTTGCGGCCATCGGCGACCTGCACGTGCGGGAGGAGCGCACGCCGCTGTTGCGGGAGCTGTTCGCGGAAATCTCGGCCAAGGCGGAGGTGCTCGTCCTCTGCGGCGACCTCACCGACGTCGGCAAGCCGCGCGAGGCGGAAGTCCTGGCGGACGATCTGCGCGCCTGCTCCATCCCGGTCGTTGGCGTGCTGGGAAATCACGACTACGAGTCCGGCGAGGCCGAAAAGGTCGAGAAGATCTTGAAGGCCGCCGGCGTGCACCTGCTCAATGGCCACTCATACGAGGCAAACGGCGTCGCCTTCGTCGGGGTAAAAGGCTTCATCGGCGGCTTCGGCCGCCGCATGCTCGCGTCATTCGGCGAGAGCATCGTCAAGAGCTTCGTGGCCGAATCCGTGGCCGAAGCGATGCGGCTCGAAAATGCGATGCGCACGGTGCGCAACGAGCGGGCGGTCGTGGTCCTGCATTACGCCCCCATTGCGGACACGGTCGAAGGCGAGCCGTTGGAAATCTTCCCGTTCCTCGGCTGCTCGCGTCTGGGCGAAACCATCGACCGCTTCAAGGTCAGCGCCGTCGTGCACGGTCATGCCCACCACGGCCGTTACCAGGGCCGCACCCCGCGCGGCACCCCGGTCTACAACGTGGCCTTCCCGGTCGAGAAATCGAGCGGGCGCCCCTACGCCCTGATCAAGGTTTGATTGCAGACGAGCGCGGCGGCATCCCCGGCTGGCCGGCGTTCGCCGGCTTCGCCTTGCCTGACATGACGGGTTCTATTTGGGCTGTTGTTGCAGGCGTTGTTCGCGAAATTCCGTGAGCACGCCTTCGCACAAAAGGTCGGGATTGCGCTCGCCCGCCTTGACGAGTTCGATCATTCGCCTGGCGATCGTCTCGTCGGCGAGAGCGGTATGGTCGGCAAGACCGAGGGCGACCCGCGCCATTTCGAATGCCACCCCGACAACGCGCCTGGCCTCGGAATCGGCCCCAAGATCGTCAAGTAACGGCGTCGGCATCGAGCTCCCTTTTGTCGGCGGGAGCGCACGACTCGCTGCCGCCGGTGAATAGTTAAGCGCTGTACCCCGGCCGGTCGGTACGGTAGCCGACTCTTGCATGCGCAAGCGTCCCATGCGGCTGCGGCAAAGCCCAACAGCCATGTCCCTCCGGCTGTGCGGCTGCGCAGGAACCAGGTCCGCGGATCGGGCGTTTGCGCCTCGGTCAAATTGCGGAGAACGAGATGCATAACCTGATCTGTGCCGCGTGCGGGCGAGCGCTGGCCGAGGCTTCTGCCTGGAAGGGCAGCGGCGAGCGTTTTTACTGCAACGACTTTTGTGCGGAGGCCGAAGAGGCCCAATCGCCGTCACTCGTCCCGACTATGGCCGAGGAGCGGCAGCTCGTCACCACCTCGCGTGGGTGATACCCGCCGTGACCCGGCCTTGCGCCGGCGCCCCCGTTCGCCGGTAAAATGAGTTCACTGCCAAAGGCTTGATGGCTTGCTGCCCGAACGCCGGGGCGGCGGGCGTTGAGCTTGCACCTCGCGCCGTGAGCCCGCCTGTTGATGCGCGGCAGCCCCGCGAAATCGTTCTATAAAATAGAGTTCTTTCCCGCTTCTCCCAGGCGATAATAAACCGGCGCGCCGATCGGTTCGGCGCGTTGCTTTATGCTCTTGCTGCTGGTGGCGCGGATGAGCACCTCGAATCGGCCGGCGCTCGTGTCCGAGCGAAATTCGAGCCTGGAGCGGGTGAGCGGACTAGAGCTCGAGATCGAGCGGCGCGGGCGCGGGCGCCCCCTGCTGGTGCTCTATGGCGAGGAAGCGCTCGAGCTCGACGCGCCGGTGCTCGCCGAGCTTGCCCGTGACCACGAGCTGATCATCCCTTCGCCGCCCGGCTTCGGCAGGTCGGAACGGCCGGACTGGATCGAGTCGCCGGACGATATCAGCTATATCTACCTCGATCTCATGGAGCGCTTGAATGTCGGCAAGCTGCCGGCGATCGGCTTTTCGTTCGGCGGATGGCTGGCGCTGGAAATGGCGACCAAGGACGACGGCGTCTTTTCCAAGCTCGTCCTCGTCGATCCCTACGGGGTCAAGATCGGGGGACCGCTCGATCGCGACATCGAGGATGTTTGGAACATCCACCCCGAGCGGGTCGCCAAGCTCAAGTGGTTCGACGGCGAAAAGGGCAAGCGCGATTTCACGGCCATGCCCGAGCGCGAACTTGCCATCATCGCCCGCAACAACGAATCGTTTGCCCGCTTTTGCTGGGACCCCTGCATGCACAACCCCAAGCTGGCGCGGCGGCTGCATCGGGTGCGCGTGCCGACGCTGTTTGTTTGGGGCGCAAACGACGGCATCGTTTCGCCCGACTACGGCAAGGCCTACAGCCGAATGATTCCGGGCGCCGAATTATCCGTCATCGGCAAGGCCGGGCATTACCCGCATTTGGAGGAGCCCAACGAGTTCATGCGGCTCGTGCGCGCCTTCCTTGGCTAGGCGCTCCGATACTTCGGCGATCTCTAGGAGCGAAGTCTGACGCGACTGCCAATGGGAAGACTCTTCGCGTTTCTCCGAAACTCATCCGCCAAGTGCCGATGCTGTTCTGCGGCAAGAGTCGCCGGCGCCATTAGGTAAAACTACTTAGGAACGTTCACCGCCCTCCCTCGGTTCTGTTGGCGGCGAAACCCAATGGCCAGCAGAGCGGAACGGTACCGGCAGCTCGCGCGACAGTGCTTGAAGCTCGCGAACATGGTTCCATCCGGCGTGCCCCGTGACACCCTGACAGACATGGCAAGAGAGTGGGGGCGACTAGCGGACGAGGAAAATGGCCTTTCCGACCTGTACGAGGAGGACTAGAGCGCCTCGGTCTTGGCAAGTTCGATGATGCGGTCAGCGATAATCTCATTAGCGCGATCGCCCCGGCAGAAAGTCGAAGCGCCGTGCAAGTCATTTCAAATGCCACGCCAACGACGCGCTGGGACTCGGAATCAAATGACATTCCATCGATGAAGGGGGCTATCGGTATGGCGCGCTCCTTAGGTGCTTGTGCGGGGATTCACGCCTGCACAAGAACATCTCTACAATCAGGGCTTGTTGTGCAAAGCGCCTTGTGGGAAGACCGAATGCGCGGCGCGAGAACGCCTCAAGCACCAGCGAATGCGGAGTAAGAGGAGCGGGAATGGAAGTCTGGCACTTTACCGAGATGCCGTACCCGTATCTGCCGCCCTTCGAGATGCTGAGCTCGATCCGGGTGAGCCTGCCGAGCAAGCACTTCGACCCGAAGATCGGCGCCGATCTCTACAACCGCTATCTCGACGAGTACATCATCGCCGACGAGCTCGGCTTCAATCATATGCTCAACGAGCACCATCAGACCGCCACATGCATCGACGTGGCTGCGCCGCTTTCGGCCGCGATTCTCGCCCGCGAGACCAAGACGGGCCGCATCTGCATCCTCGGCAATCCGGTGGCGAATCGCGGCGATCCGCTGCGCATCGCCGAAGAGATGGCGATGATCGACTGCATCTGCCGCGGCCGGCTCGACGTGGGCTTCGTGCGCGGCGTGCCGTTCGAGATTTTCGCGGCCAACACCAATCCGACGCAAACCGTGGAACGACTCTGGGAAGGGATCGACCTCGCGGTGAAAGCGTGGACGAGTCATGACGGGCCGTTCACCTTCGAAGGCCGCTTCACGCGGCGGCGGATGATCAATCTATGGCCGCGACCCTATCAATCGCCGCATCCGCCGGTCTGGATCACCGGTTCGAGCGATCTCGAATCGATCAAGAAAGCCGCCGCGCGCGGCTACGTGTTCGCGACCTTTCTGCAGCCCTATGAAACGGTGCGCGAGCTGTTCGATGCCTACCGCAGCGCCTATCTCGATCAGGGCTTGCCGGGCGGCGGCGGCACCGCCTTCATGCCGCTGGTTTATACCGGCGACTCGGAGGAGGACGCCGAGGCGGGCGCGCGCGAGCTCATCTGGTACATGCGGGCGAAGACCGAGCCGCAGTTCCGCAATCCGCCCGGCTACGTCCCGGTCGAGCTCAACGTCAAAGCGCTACAAGGTGCTTTTTCCGGCCGCACCGAGGAGATCCGCGTCAAGGGACTCGACTTTCAGCGCGAGAAGGGCGTGGTGATGTACGGCACACCGGACCAGGTGGCGCAGCAGATCCGCCGCTTCTACGATCTGGTCGGCGGCTTCGACCACCTCTTGATGATGCAGCAGGCGGGCTTCCTCGATCACAAACGCACGGTCGCCAGCATGACTCGCTTCGCCAAAGACGTCCTGCCGCAGATCAAGGATCTGCCGCGCACGCGGCCCAACAACGCGCGGGGCGCCGCGGAGTGAATTCAATCCGCCTGATTGGCTCGCATCAGCCGACAGCGTTAAGTTGCGCTCACGCCGCGAGCCGCGCGTAGTCCTTGGTCGCCATGACCTGCAGGCGGCGCATGTAGCGCGGCTCGTCGGCGCGGTAGTCGGCGACCGCGTTGTGCACGGTGCCGATATTGTCCCACATCAGCACGTCGCCCTCCGCCCATCGGTGCGCGTAGAAATATCTCTCCTGCTCCTGGTGCTGGAACAGATATCGCAGCAGCTCGTCGCTTTCCGCCTCCGTCATCCCATCGATGCGCATGGCGTAGCCCGGATTGCAGTAAAGCACGGTGCGGCCGGTGATGGGGTGGGTGCGAAAGATCGGCTGCGACACCGGCGGCTTCTTTGCGCGCTGCTCCGGCGTGAGCGGCGCGCGGCGCGAGCCGGAACGCGCGCGCATCATGTCCCAGAACTTGGCGAAGTCATGGGTCGCCGTGCGCCCTTTCAGCCGGCTTTTGATTTCGGCGGGAAGATCGTCGTAGGCCCGATGCATGTTGCGGAATTGCGTATCGCCGAGCGGCCGGTCGTCGCGCTTCGGCACCTTGATGGCGTAAAGCACGTTCGCGAGCGCGACCTCCTTGCTGTAGGACATGTCGGTGTGCCAGCCCTGTCCGGCATCGCCGAGGCCGATCGGTTTGCCGCCATCCGTCATGTTGGACAGCACCATCACTTCCGGAAAGCCGGGCTCATGGAATTGATTGGCGACGTTGATCTCCAACTCGCCGAACATGCGCCCGAAGCGCACAAAATCTTCCGTCGCCAGCCGCTGCTTGGGAAAGCACAGCACGCCGTGCTCGCCCAGCGCGCGAAGGATCTGCTTGAAGTTGCTCTCCGAAACGGGTTGGGCGAGATCGGTGCCCTCGATCGTGGCGCCCAATGTGTTCCCGCTCGGATGGATTTCCATGCTCGGCCTTCTCAATCGATATGCGCGCCCGAGGCTTTGATAATCGGCGCCCATTTCGCCAGTTCCGCCTTGACGAACGCCGCAGCTTTCTGCGGGTTGCTGCCCGGGGTCGGATCAATGCCGGCCTCTTCCAGGCGACGGAACACCGCAGGATCGGCGAGCGCCTTGTTGATCGCCTCGCTGAGCCGATCGAGGATCGGTTGCGGGGTGCCTGCCGGGGCGAGGATCGCGTTCCAGGTATAGCACTCGAAGCCCTTCAACCCTTGCTCCTGCAACGTCGGCAGCTCCGGCATCGCCCGCATGCGCGTCGCCATGCCTGCGCCGACCGCGCGGATCGCCCCCGATTGTGCCTGCGGCAGCGCGGTCGGTGTGGCGTCGAACGCCATCGAAATCTGGCCCCCGACCAAATCCGACATCATCGGCGCAGAGCCGCGATACGGCACGTGCACGATGTTGATGCCG
>Ga0081455_10000588_pt1 | contig 47235 bp, 41 predicted proteins | sample TabmetS3T2R1_FD_70207 | JGI IMG/M metagenome (GOLD analysis project Ga0081455, IMG submission 70207) | Tabebuia heterophylla rhizosphere microbial communities from the University of Puerto Rico - S3T2R1 | ecosystem: Host-associated > Plants > Roots > Rhizosphere ...
GAAATGGGCAACGTGATCCGTATCTCGACAACGGCGCGACTCGAAACCGACCGGCTTCAGCAAAAGAAAACTGAGCGAGCCAGAGAAGATGCCGAGCCTCTGCAAACCGCATACTTCAATATCAATTACGCCCGGGTCAGAGATTTAGAGCCCAAGGTCAAGACGTTGTTGACGAAGCGCCCGGACGTAGCTTTGGTTATCGACGAGCGCAGCAACACGATAATGGTACGCGATATCAGACAATCGGTCGATGACGTCAGCGCTCTGGTAGCAAAACTCGATACCCGTACACCGCAAGTCCTGATCGAGTCGAATCTGATCGAGACGACGCCGACTTTCGCGCGCGCCCTCGGTCTGCGGTTCCAGTTCAGCACTCCAGGCGGGACAACCATCAGCAGCGCCGCCGGTGCACCGGAGCCTTATACTCAGTTTACGCCGTTGTTCCCGAACACTCCAATAGGGTTGGGTGGTAGCGTTTCTGTAATTCAAAATCGCCTCGGCGGATTGCGCGACCTAGCCAGCACATTAGAGGCGGCAGAGAGGGAAGGCAATATACGAATCATATCTCGACCTTCCGTGGTCACGTTGAATAACGTCGCTTCCACAATCCGGAGTGAACGAATCCTACGTATCTTGCTACCGGCCTCCACGAACATCGCTACCGGCACCGGTTCTTCGGCCGCAGGTTCAGCGGTGGCAACAGAAAAGGTACCGGTCGGGATCATCCTCACGGTTACACCTCAGGTATCGAGCGACGGTTATGTGCTCATGAATATCAGTGTCAAGTCGAGCACTTTAGGCGCACAGTCACAGGGTTCTGTTATTCCCGATGAACTCAATCGTGAGGCGGTGGCGAACGTGCTCGTCAAAGACGGAGAGACAATCGTACTTGGTGGTATTTTGAAAGACACGAGCCAGGACTCAGAGAGCGGCGTGCCTTATTTGAAAGATGTTCCGGTCCTAGGCTGGCTTTTCAAGAATCAACGCGTGCAGAAAGATTTCGAAGAACTTATGGTTTTTATCACCCCGCGTCTTTCTTCCGCCGGATCCGAAAACCTTCCGGCTGCTGAACAGCTCTGGCGAGAACAGATGCAGAAGACCGAAGGTGGTCGACACCTTCCCGGCTCTGCAATCCCCTAGCCTGGCAAAAAATAATAGAGTAGGATACCCGCATGTTGCGTTATTTCACTGCGGGTGAATCCCACGGTCCCTGTCTGACTATGATTATTGACGGGGTGCCTGCAGGATTTTTTATCGACGTAAGTCGAATCAACCACGACCTTTGGCGCCGCCAACAAGGTTACGGTCGGGGCGGCCGGATGCTGATTGAGAAGGATGAGGTCCAGATTCGCGCCGGAATCCGTTGGGGCGAAACACTTGGATCGCCCATCGCCCTTGGCATTGAGAATCGTGACTGGAAAAACTGGACGAAGAAAATGTCAGCAGCTCCTGAAGACCGTGACGAGAAAATTGCCGTTACGAAGCCGCGTCCGGGACATGCGGATCTTACAGGGGTTCTAAAATATGATCGCTCTGACATTCGCGATATCTTGGAGCGTGCCAGTGCAAGAGACACGGTATCCCGCACGGCGGTAGGTTCTTTCAGCAAACAGTTGCTCTCGCCCTTCGGCATCCGCGTTATGGGCTATATTCGCTCCATCGGCAATGTGACCGCCAACTTGGACGGATTCGCTTACGAGGAGCGCTACGCCCGGGCTGAGGACTCTCCGGTGCGGACCGCCGACAAAGACGCGGAAGATAAAATGATCGCGTTAATCGAAGAGTGCAAGAAGGAAGGCAATACGCTGGGCGGTATCTTCGAGGTCGTGGCGCTGGGGCTACCGCCGGGACTGGGCACCCATACGCAATGGGATCGCAAGCTCGATGGTCGTTTGGCGCAGGCTTTAATGAGCATTCAGGCGATCAAAGGAGTCGAGATCGGGCTCGGTTTCGAGATGGCGCGACGTAGAGGCTCCCAGGTCCATGACGAAATATTCTTCGATCCGAACAAGATGGTGACGGAGGGAACTCCCAGAATTGTGCCGACCGGCTTCTACCGTGGCAGCAACAACTCCGGCGGAACCGAAGGAGGGATGACCAACGGTGCGCCCTTGGTCGTGCGCGTCGCTATGAAGCCGATCTCGACGCTTATGAGTCCGTTACAATCCGTCGATCTTCGGTCCAAGCAGCAAGCGGATGCTTCCGTCGAGCGTTCCGATGTCTGCGCCGCGCCGGCCGCTGCCGTTGTCGGTGAATCCGTGGTCGCCTTCGAACTGGCCAATGCCTTCCTGGAAAAGTTCGGTGGAGACTCGCTCCGGGAAATCAAGCGTAACTACGAAAATTACCTGGAACAGATCAAAAATTTCTAGCCTTTGGCAGAAAACTCTGCGCGAAATATCGCCCTGACGGGCTTTATGGCGGTTGGCAAAAGCGCCGTGGGCCGAACCTTGGCCCGCAAGCTCGGCCGCCGCTTCGTCGATCTCGACAAGATCATCGAGCGAAGCGAAGGGATGAAAGTGAAGGATATCTTCAGCCGCAAGGGGGAGAGCTATTTTCGCCGAGCAGAAAAGCAAGCGCTAGCAGAGGTTTTATTTCAGGGAGAGCAGGTAATCGCAACCGGAGGTGGTGTCGTCATCGATGAGGAGAACCTTCGACTGCTTCGGGAAAAGAGTTTTCTGGTTTGCCTCACAGCGGCCCCGGAAGTGCTCTTGCGCAGGGCAGAGAAGAGCAGGCGACGGCCGTTACTGGAGGGTGGTGATCGCGCGCAGCGAATCGGGGAGTTGCTGGCGCAGCGCGGAAAGAACTATGCCCAGGCTCACGTTGCCATCGACACCAGCGACTTGACGGTGGAGCAAGTAGTGGAGAAAATCATTGAGCGATTCAACGACGCCAATTGATCTGATGCAAACTTTGACCGTAAATCTCGGAGAACGCTCCTATCCGATTTACGTCGGCGACGGGATTTTGTCTAAGGCCGGGGACTTTCTTCAGCGCGCCGGGTTGTCGGGAAAGGTTGCGGTCATTACCAATCCCACGGTGGCCCAACTGTACCTTGATGCCGTCCATGAGTCGTTGAGCGCTGCCGGATTCGATGTGACACCCGTGCTTATTCCAGACGGGGAGCAGCACAAGGATCTGCAGTCACTGTCTGTCATATATGACTGCCTGATCTCGGAGCGGTTTGAGCGCCAATCTTGTGTATTGGCACTTGGCGGTGGAGTCGTTGGTGATTTAGCTGGCTTTGCTGCGGCAACTTTTCTGCGCGGTATAGCCTCTGTCCAGGTGCCGACCACCCTGCTCGCTCAGGTGGACTCCAGCGTCGGCGGAAAAACCGGAGTGAACCATCAGGAAGGAAAAAATCTTGTCGGTGCTTTCTATCAACCACGCTTGGTGCTCATCGATGTGGCGGTGCTGCAGTCGTTGCCGCGCCGCGAATTCATTGCCGGTCTGGCGGAAGTGATCAAGTATGGCGTCATTGAAGACCCCGCCCTATTCAAATTGCTGGAAGAAAAAATCGGTAAACTTACCAGCCTCGATCGCGCCCTGTTGACGCAAGTCATTGCCACATCGTGTGCTATCAAAGCGAAAGTCGTGGAGCAAGATGAGCGCGAAAATGACTATCGCGCGGTGCTCAATTTTGGTCACACGGTTGGCCACGCTCTAGAAGCCGCAACCCATTATCAGAAATATCTTCACGGCGAAGCCATTGGGATCGGCATGGCTCAAGCTGCAACGATTTCAGCGCAGCAAGGCTTTTGTGATCAACGCAGTCTCGAGCGAATTCGCAAGCTCATCAAGAAAGCGGGCCTGCCCCTGGAGATCCCTCGTGAAGTTTCGATGCAAAGCTTGATTCAAGCCATGGAAGTGGACAAGAAATCAGCCGGGGGAAAGATCAAGTTCGTTATTTGCACAGGGATCGGCAAGACACGTTTCTATGCGCTGTCCCCCGGTGAGATTCTGACAGCGCTCGGTGCTTGAATATTTTTTGATCCCGAGGGGATGCTGTGAATTGCTCATGGCAAAGAAAAGAAAAATTCTAGTTCTTAACGGTCCAAATCTGAATCTACTGGGCAAGCGACAACCAGAAATCTATGGCCGGCTCACATTGGATCAGATTAACAAAAAAATGCGTTCCCTTGCAGAAGAGCTGGGGGTGGCAATCGATATCCGGCAGTCCAACAGCGAAGGAGAGCTGGTAAGTTGGATTCAAGAGGCGCCTGGGGAGTTTGGGGCTATCGTTATCAACCCGGCTGCGTATACCCATTCCAGTGTGGCCATCAGGGACGCTCTGACAGCATCTCGAATTCCCGCCGTCGAAGTGCATATTTCCAACATCTATAAACGAGAGGAATTTCGCAAGCACTCGTATATCGCGGGAGCGGCAGTCGGACAGATTACCGGATTCGGCGTGCAGAGTTACTTGCTTGGCTTGAGAGCCGCAGTGGAGCAGCTATGATGGGTTCGTTCATTCTAGAAATACCGAGCCGATGCTCATGTTTTTTTGTCGCATTTCGTTGATCAATTTTTCTCGCTCTTTATCGAGTTCAATAGCTTGATTGCGCAGCTCGCTAAATTGTCGCTGGGTTTCCGTGTAGGGTAGATTTTCGTACGTCGTGGGAGCGCGGGCGGGCGGGCGTTCCTCCGTTACCGTCGGAGGAAGACTGCTGAAGGGAGATGGCGTAAGTAATCTAACCGGAGCGGGTTCGCTGGGATTGGACGTCGCATCCCGAAAGCGCGAGATAACATCCGCCTGGCTCGCCTTTATCTGTTCCTCGGTGACTAACTGGCTTGGCTCAGGGCTTGTCGTTCCACGAAGCAACTCGGAATAGCGATCTCTAACCTCTTTCAGCTGATCAGTGAGCTCGATAAGCTTCTGCTGGTATTCTTTTTCTTCCTTGGCTTTTTCTTCCTCAGAGGTCACCAGCCTTTGAGGTGCTTGCGAGGCCGACGGCGCTTGACGTTGGCTCTGGTCAAGGGCCAACTCTCCGGGGTCGGCTTTTTGAATCGACTGGATCTGGTCTTTGCTGATACCGATCTCGCCGCCAAGACTGTGGAACTTGATCATCCGGCCTTCTTCACGGTAACTCTGAACGGTTATTCGTCGACCGTTTTTCAAGATCAGGGTGTAGTCTGCCCAAACCGAACCAGCCCAAGAACAAAGCCAAAACGTAAGCACAAGAAGCTTCAACCGCTTACCCATCGCTGAAGTATACCACGCTCTCTTCTCCAGTGGTAATTGCCAAAACCCAGCATGCCGAGGTTTATTTACAGCGGTAACTATTCGTGTTAGCGTTTTAAACGCTCGGAAGGAGGAGACTATGAATCAATTTCTATTCCGGGTCCGAGAGCTATGTTTTTTTTGGCTAGTATTTCTATTCGGTTCCAATGGCTTGTGGGCGGCCGACCCCAGAGTCCAAATTCTCTCTCCGAAAGACGGTTCGCGCATTACCCAAGAGCAAAGTTCGGTACTGGTTAGCGGTAAGGTAGCCACCGATTTGGGCCGCTCACCCAATGTAGATATCGTCTTCGTCATCGATATCTCAGGGAGTACGTCGCAATACGCCGGCGCCGATTTCGGCGATATGGGGCCGTTGCCTGATAATTCCGGTTCCTTTGGCTTCGGCAGACCCCAGATCTCCATCGGCGGCATAGGAATTGGCCAGCCGCCATTTAGGAATCTGCGTAACTCCATTTTGGCTGCCGAGATCGCGGCTTCCCGTCGACTGCTTCTCCAGCTCAACTCAGAGACCACGCGGATTGGCGTAGTGACGTTCGGAGAAGGAGCCCAAGTGCTCCAACCCCTAACGCACGATTTCGAACGGGTGCGACGCGTTCTCGATGATATCCTGAGGGCCGGCCCTTACGGCGGGACGAATATGGCCGAGGGAATTCGTGCGGCGATCACCGAACTTATGGGGTTAGGAAGAAGTGAAAAGAAAACTGACACAATTAAAGTCGAGTTTCTTCTAACCGACGGTTTCCCCACCATGCCCATCGGCGGAGGAAGAAGAGCAGCGCCTGAGGACACGGACTTCGCCATCAACGCGGCGCGCTTGGCCGGTAAAGCGGGAATCAAGGTGCACGTTTTTGCATTGGGGGAAGAGGCGCTGTCGTATCCGCGCGCGGCCGTGGGCATTGCCAAGGAAAGCGGCGGTACCTACACCCCGGTATCGCGACCCGCGGATGTGTTGGCCGTGGTTGAAAATATCTCGGTTGTGGGCGTGGATTACGTTCAGGTCGTTAACCAAACCACCGGGCAGAAGGCTACGCAGCTGCGGTTGGCAGCGGACGGTTTTTTCTCTTCCGCTGTCCCGGTAGTGGAGGGACGCAACCAAATCGATGTTTTCGCCCGCGCCAGTGACGGCTCTACTAAGACCGATTCGGTGTCCATCTTTTATCAGTCCGGAAACCAACGTTCTTTAGATTTGGAGGTCTTTCTCGAAAGAGAGAAGAATCTCAAGTTGGAGGTCGAGCGGTTAGGGAGAAGTCCAGCCGAAATCCAGAAAGAGAGCGAGAAAAGCAGGGACGATAGCTTGGGGCGGTCGCAAAGGTTGCCGCCGGCTACGGAAGGACCGCCAAGGTAAACTAAAGGATTCGTTTAGTCAGCCGGACCCCTAACGCTTCCCTCGCTCCGCTTCGGCAGCGATGGCGATCTCGGTAGCTCCTGCTCTTTTGACAATGGACATTACTTTCACCGTTTCTCCTAAAAGGACATCTCGGTCACCCCTCAAGATTACGGTTTTATCAGCGCTTCCGGTCAACGCCGCTTTCAAAGTCGGTTCCAGATTCTCTTCGGTGACCTTTTTCTGATTGACATAAATCTCGCGCTTGGGAGTCAACGTGACCGTGGTGCCACGCGCTTCGGATTGTGTGGCTACTGCCTTGGGCAAATTGACCTTTCCACCGGACTCGATCATCGCCGAACTGGTAATCATGAAAATGATCAAGAGGACCAAAAAGATGTCGGTTAAAGGCGTGATATTGATTTCCGCCATGATATCGGAACCGTTTTCGTTACCGCTTAACGGGGTCATTGCCATAAGAATTACCTCACGCGCTCATGTGCTGGAGAATCTTTGCAACCTGAATGCGGAAAAGACCGTTGAGGGTCGCGATCCGCGTTTGAAAATAATTGTAAAACATGACCGCGATGATGGCCACCGCCAACCCCAGAGCGGTAGCCACCAAGGCTTCAGAAATACCAGCGGCGACCACGGCAAATCCTCCGGTGCCCGCCACCGCCATACTCTCGAAAGCTTTGATAATACCGACAACGGTGCCTAACAGCCCTATGAACGGGGCACTACTGGCAACCGTCCCAAGAATCCAGAGATGTTTCTTGAGTTTCTGGGTCTCCTCGAACATCGCCTCCGTAGCGAATGTGCTCGCTGTGTCGATCCCTTGGCTAACTTCTCTTTCTAAAACGTGCAGGAAAATCCGAGCGGCGGGACTTTGGGAGTTCTGCTTGCATATGGCAATTGCCAGGTCTCGTTGTCCTTTCTTGATGGGTTCGAGGAGAGATTCGGTTATGCGCAGGGTTACCGAACCAATATTCTTAAGCGACCAGAGGCGTTCCAGTACCACCGTAACGCTGATTATCGACAATAAAATAAGGGGATACGTGGCAATGGCGCCCTTATGAATGATGTCGATAAGATCCAAACCCTGTTGTTGCATGAGTCTATCCTTCCGAAATCCTCTGAAGATTACCTGAAACGAAAATTAATTCAATGAAAGTCTTGAGGTGAAAGCCCGAGAAAGCCGATCTCTTATCCCCGGACTCGGTTGGAAACCTCGAAGCGCATAATCAGAGGTTCGTTGGCGAGATCTTTCAAACTTTCCGGAATCGGAGGGAAAGGGGAAGCCCGTTTCATTGCTTCCACTGCACTGGCATTCAGCCTTGAATCCGACGACTCCAGGACGACAGCTTGCGTGAGTTTCCCGGCTCGATCGAGAGCAAACCGAACGGTAACTTTCTGAACTCCGGTAACTTCCTCGGGATACTTCCATACCGATTCTACCCGCTTCTTAAGCTGGTTTAAGTATTGACTGTAGTCTGCGTTCGAAATCCCCTTCAGACCCGTATTGCTGCCTCCGCCGGTGCCTGTACCGGTTCCTCCTCCAGCCAGACCTGTTCCGCTTGGGCTACCTCCCGGGACTCCGTAGGGTCCGGCACCACTGCCGGTACCCTTGAGTGCGCCTGGAACCTGAGCGCCTTCTTTCAGCGCCTTGATCCCTGGTGTGTCTCCGGCTCCCTTGAGTGCGGCGAGACTTTTTTGACTGATCGCTAGATCACCGGCCGCGGTAGCTGGCAGATTTGTGGGGGATTCTTTAGTCGGCAGTCGCACCAGAGAATCGGGCGATGTCTCTTTTGCATTGACAGTTTCATGTCGCTCTGTCGCTAAAGCCTTGGGACCCGGGAGGACGACGGGATTCGGCGCAGGCTCAGGTTCGACACTTTTACTTGGGACCGAGCTCTCCAGAGATCCAGTGTCGAGCTTGCCTGTACGCTCGGTGGGAGGCGTAGGCGTGCCCAATTTAGGAAGTGTGCGCGGCCCGCCGGGACCCTTACCGGGGCCGATGCTTTTGGTGTCCGAGCCGACGCTGCTCACGTCCAGCAATTGAACTGAGATCGGAGGTTCCTGTCGCGCGATTGAAAAAGTGGCAGCTCGCCAGACCAGCAAGAAAAGCATCGCATGCAGCAATAAAGAGGGAAAAAGAAATGGACTGCGGAAAAGGGAGAGAAGGCCGAGATCACCCCAGCCGGTTGACACGTCGCTGGTCATATCAGCTGCCCGGTGCTGAAATCTGTTTGGGATCTGCGGCAGTGGCAGGAATCTGCTCGCGTTTGGAGAGGATTTCTAAACCGATGGCGCTGACATCGCGGCGTACCAACCGGCCGTTATCGTAATAGCTCCACAGGTCGGCGACGCCATCCCCGTTAAGGTCGCGTTCTTCTTTGCTGATGACCTCACCGTCTTTCGTCGTATCGTAGTACACCCAGAGATTCATCCTGCCGTTACCGTCGGCGTCTTTCTCTAAGCGCGCAAGGCGGCCATTTTCGTAAACGGCTCGGTAGGTAACCCGGCCCTCGCCGTTTTCGTCACGCTCTTCACGGGCGATTTGGTCGTTGATGTAATAAAAGGAAGTGTCTGGTTTGCCATGCCCTTTGGTATCCACCTCGCGACGAACAAGTTTGCCGTCTTTGAAGTAGCTCCAGGTGTCGACTCTGCCGTCGCCCTTGGAAGCTTCTTCCTGCCGCATGATTTCTCCTGGCTTCTGCGGGTTGTAATAGATCCATAAATCTGGGACACCGTCGCCGTTAATATCTCTCACTTCGACGTTTTTAAACGGTGTCGGGGCAACGGCTGGGGGTGGTGGAGGCTTGGTCCGGGAGGCAACTGTGATGTTTTCCGGTGGTTTGTTTCCCACAGGCTTGCTTTGAGGCACCGGCGCTTGCGGCTGCTTGGCGTCCTTTGCCGGTTGCACTGCAGGTGGATTTTCCGCACTGGGCGAAGTGGGGGTCGATGCCTGTGCAACTTTACCTTCCAATGTCCTTTGGCGTTCCAATTCCTGCTCAATGGCAGCTTCGAGAGCCCGGTCTTTCTGCTGTTCGGTTTGGATCTGGGAATTAATCGCCCCGTAGTGAGAATCCGCCATCACTAAACCTGCGATCAATCCAATGACAAGGCCGCCCCCCGCGCCATAGATTCCACCAACTGCTCCCCCTAGCGCCAAACCCTCCATCGCTCTGCTCCATGCGTGCTGCCAACGTTGTGAACCTGTGACCTGAGGTTGAGCCTGGGAAGTATTGGTGATGTTTGGATCGGGATTCGGATTTGGATCCGGATTAGGATTCGGATTAGGATTCTGACCTATGCTCGGCAATGGCTGCCGCTGAACTGGAGCCGTGGAGCAACCCGCGAGCAACAACAACAGCCCAACTAAGATGATCCATTTATTCATATCAGAATCGGCTTCAATTCTTCTTGGTCTCTCTACTGAGGTTCCGTTCCCGCCTTAGCAGCTACGGCTCGAGTATCTGCAGGCTTTGAAGGCTCATAGCTTGCCATATTTCTGAACTCCTCTTCAACCGCAACGAAGGGAAAAGTAACTGATGGCGGCTCACCATCGGCCACCTGCTCTTGTCCCACGACTTGGCCGCCCTTGAAAAGGTAGCGGGCACTAATCTTGCCGCGAAAGTTCTGGTCTTCGAATTGTTCAACCCGTTCATTATTCTCGAACCTTACCCAGACATCGACCCGTCGGTCGTTATTCGTGTCGGCTTCCTGTCGGACGACCTGGCCCTTTTCATAAAAAAGGCGCAGATCAAAAAAACCATCGCCATCGCTATCCCGTTCCTCACGCACAAGTTCGTTGTCTTTGAAGTATTGGACACTATCCCATTTCCCTGTGCCCTTGGTGTCCCGCCAGCGTCTGTTGAGCCGTCCTTGGGAAAATGTCTCAATCATGTCAGTTCGTCCGCGGCCGGCTGTGTCTTCTTCCCGGCGGACTACCTCTTCACCTTGAAAATAAACGATTCGGCTAAACTTTCCGTCGCCTCGAAGATCTTCCTCCTGTTTTACAAGCCGTCCGTCTTGATAGTAGCCACGAAGATCGATCTTGCCGTTGTTCTTCCGGTCAAATTCCTTTCTGACCAACTGACCGTTCTCGAAATAAGAAAAACTGTCGGCTTTGCCGTCACCGTTGGTATCTTCATCTATACGGCTGATCTTGCCGTCTTTGTACAGGACAGTGCGCGTGCCATTCCCGGACGATTTTGGATCTTCCTCGCTCCGTACCGGCTGACCGTTTTGATAATAGACCCAAATCGTCGGCTTTCCGGATCCGTTGGTATCCTGACCTTTCCGTTCGACTTCCCCATTGACGTCAAGGAAATACCAGGTATCTACGAGGCCGTCGTTTTTGCTGGCGATCTCTTGACGCCTGGGCTTGCCCGCTTCGTAATATACAAAGATATCGGGTTTACCATCGAAGTTGATATCTTGCTCAACCTTTTCAATCTGCCCTTGCCGATCGTAGTAAGTCCAGCGATCCATCTTGCCGTCGCCATTGGTATCTCTTTCTTGGCGGACGACATTGCCCCGCTCATCGTAAAAGAAACTGGCTACGGGTTGCTGGCTGACTGCTGGCTCGAGCACCAAGAATAGGAAAAGGGCCGAAGAAACCAAGAAAGAAGCGCCCATTTTGAAAACGTACGGCTTCATGGCCCGAGTCGCTGTAAGAAAAAATCGGTTAGCCGGTGTGCGATTTGGAGGATTCGCTGGATTTCTCGGAACTAACCGAGCCATCCAGGTTACCTTTGTCCGGCTCACTCATTGCCTTTTTTAGCCCTCGTATCGCTTCGCCGAGAGATCTTCCTAGATCGGGAAGTTTGGTTGGACCAAAAATCAGGAGAACAACGATGAAAATCACAATAAGCTCTGGCATACCAATGCTCCCGAACATAAGCACCTCTGACCTGCTTACCTTCTACGCCCCAGGCTGAGTCATGTCAATCAAGCAACCGGTAGTAGCGGTAACCGCCTTTTCTTGCCATAGTGAGCCCGCAACAACTGAATATTTGATCCAGTCCTCGGCTTAAAACGTTGCGCGAGTCTTGAAAATATACTCGCCTGGGGTAAACCTAGAGGCGACGTTATCTCGAGAAAGTTCTGGTGATCAACCCTTCTCTACGGCGCCTGCCCCCCGATCTGGGAATTTCAAATAGTGATGCGGTACAGCATTACCTGACGTGGTTACTTCCTCTCGTTTGCGTAGTCGTTCTTTTCGTGAATCTCGGTAGCGCGGACTTTTTCGAACCTGACGAAGGAAGGAACGCGGAGAAGGCAAGGGAAATTCTTCTGCTGAATGATTGGGTGACGCCTCACGAAAATTTCCTGCCGGTCTTGGACAAGCCGATGTCTTTCTACTGGCTCGTTGCTTTTGCCTACAAGATTTTTGGTATTTCAGAATGGTCGGCTCGATTGCCAACCGCACTGTTTGCGCTCGGTTGTCTGTTTTTGGTTTATCGTTTCGCGCGTCAATGGTGGGGACCATGGGAGGCCATGTGGAGCGTTCTGATTCTGCTCACCAGCGTCGAGTTCTTTCTCCTCGCGCGCATCGTCAGGTCTGACATGGCGCTAACCTTTTGCACTACGTGGGCGCTATGCTCTTTTTATTCAGCCATACACGCGGAAAATGAAAAAACTAAGAAACTCCATTGCTTCTTTATGTATGCAGGCCTAGCCGTAGGTACGCTTATCAAAGGATTAATCGGCCTCCTCATTCCGGGCATGGTGTTTTTCGTGTATCTGCTGCTGACCCATCAATGGTCGATCTTGCGAAGGCTACACATTCTCTCCGGAGCATTCCTTTTCTTAGTTATTGTTGCCCCCTGGTATCTCTGGGCAGAGGCGCGAAACCCAGGCTATCTGCGCTATTATTTTTGGGACGATCACGTTACTCGGTACCTGACCGATGAGTTCAGCCGGACCCAGACTTGGTTCTATTTCGTTCTTGTTGTGACGGTGGGGTTCTTACCGTGGACTTTCTGTCTTCCGTTTGTTGCGAAAGATTGTTGGCAAAAACTAGACGCCAAGAACATTTATTTAGTTCTCTGGGCGATCTTGCCGTTTCTGTTTTTTTCTGGATCAAACTCAAAGTTGCCACATTACGTGTTGCCGATCTATCCAGCCCTAGCCATACTGGCTGGGCGAAAGATCGCCAGCCTATTCAAAAAGACGGAGCCAAAAGAAAGATGGTCTTTGTACTTGCCTTGGAGTTTCGCCGCCGGCTTTATCCTCTATCTAATCATCGGAGGAGTTTGGGAGCGTCTTTTGCCCATACCCCTCCAAAAGAGTGTAAGCGACAATTTCGTCTACATCGGTTTGTCCGCCGCGTTGATGGTTTTCATATTTGGCGCCCTTGTGTACGTCAATTTGAAGGGCAACGGAAGAAACCAGCGTGCCGCTTACCTTTGCAGTTGTGGGGGCATAGGGCTTTTCTTCTTGCTGGTGGGCCAGTTTATGGTGACGGCATCCACCACTCGGTCAGCCAAGGCGCTTGCGGAAGCGGCAGTTCCATTCATCACGCCGGATAGCCAAATAGCTGTCTATGATACCCATATAACGGGATTGATTTTTTACCTGCGCCTGGACCGACCCATTTGGTCTGTTTCATCTCTGCGAAAGACGACGCTGATGGGAAGTCCCTATGTTTCCATCCACCAGCCAAACCCCGCGCCTGGACACGGAAAAATTCTCTTCAGATTTGACGGGTTCCTGGATGCGTGGAAGAAAACAAAGCGCCCGATTTTGGTTTTCGCGAAGGAGAAAACCATTCCTCGGTTCGAAAGTCAGCTGGGTGAGGGCACGAAAGAACTGGTACGAGTCGACGAACATGTTTTGGTGTCCAAACGGTGAATGCCAGCCCGCTGATGATCTCAGATATACCGTTCCTGGATCGCATCGCCCGGCAGGAAAGAGATAAATACACAATAAACGCCCAGCTTGTTTTATAATTCTTTTGATTACGGTACGATCTTATATTGTCGCGCCGAAATCGGGCAATTTCCTCGAAAGTCATGAGTAGAAGTCGCCCGGTTCTGCATTAGGAACACTGGGAAAGATTACAAAAAAGAAAACTTCCGAATACTGGGCATCAATGAAGGTCGTGGGTGGCAAGCACCGCTTATTCTCATAAAAATCGTCGCATACCGTTGTCACGAACACTGAAATTCCACGATGACGGAATTTTCTAGCCTGGCGCAAGCGAAAGTTGTTGCTAGATAGGTGTTCTCCTTCACGTGTCTGTGAGAGACAGCAGGGGAAAATCCTTCTTACAAGGTGTTTACTTATGCGAACGCAATACGGAGGTTGAATGGAATTCTTGTGGAATTTATTTCACCGAATTTACGACGTTGAGTTCCTAGTTCGAACTGGGGGACTGGTTTTGCTCATCATCATTGTGTTTGTCGAAACCGGTCTCTTGATCGGCTTTTTCTTGCCCGGAGATTCCTTGCTAGTAACCGCGGGGATATTCGCTGCCAAAGGCGATCTCGATCTATTCACGCTGAACGTTTCGTTGAGTGCTGCAGCGATTGTCGGGGATACGGTGGGCTACCGGATCGGCTACACGACGGGCCCGAAAATTTTTACACGCGAGAATTCTCTTTTGTTCAACCGCAAACATCTTATTTCGGCCAAAGAATTCTATGATCGGTACGGCGGATTTACGATCGTCATTGCCCGTTTCGTCCCCATGATCAGAACTTTCGCGCCCGTCGTGGCGGGTGTTGGCGCAATGCCCTACAAGCGCTTCATTGCTTACAATGTCTTCGGTGGAATCTTCTGGGTAATGTCCACTACCTTAGCCGGCTATTTCCTAGGCACGCTCATTCCGAATATTCACGACCAAATTCACCTGGTAATCGCCATCGTTATTTTTCTTTCACTGCTCCCTGGGATTATCAAATTCGTCAGCGAATGGCGCAAAGCCAGGTCTAACGCCTGAATGGAGGCTGGTGTTAGTCTGACTGGCTAGATTAGGAGGAGGATGGGTGGACCCATTGGGCATTGCCGTTGTCTTAGGTATCGTCGAGGGGCTCACGGAATTTATACCGGTGTCTTCTACCGGTCATTTGATCCTGGTTGGCCATCTACTCGGTTTTGTCGGCGAAAAGGCCGCGAGCTTCGAAGTCGCCATTCAGCTCGGCGCGATCCTTGCAGTTGTTTTTCTGTACTGGCGACGGTTCTTCGACTTGATTCCCACCCGCTCTGTCGTTCATTCGGATTCGACCTTAAAAGGGTGGTCCGGTCTTGGGCGCATCACTCTAGCGACGATACCCGCCCTACTCGTTGGTTTTCTCGCCCGCCATACGATCAAAGAACAGCTCTTTACCCCGCTGGCGGTAACCTGGGCGTTGGCTGTGGGTGGCGTCGCGATCTTGTTCGCTGAGAGACTTGTTTCCCATCGCCGCTCCTATTCCCTTGAAACAATCACCATGGGTCAGGCCCTCGGAGTCGGCCTCTTCCAGGTGCTCGCCTTGTGGCCGGGCACATCGAGAGCAGCGGCAACGATTGTCGGCGGCATGCTGGTGGGACTCGAGAGAAAGGGGGCGGCGGAATTCTCTTTTCTAATTGCGGTACCGATTATGTTCGCCGCAACCGGTTATGAGCTGATCAAGATGCGTGGGTTTTTTGCTACGCAGGACCTGATTCAGTTTGGCGTGGGGTTTCTAGTATCATTTTTGGTGGCGCTTATCGCGGTCAAGGCTTTTGTAAGTTTCCTGAGCCGATGGAGCCTCGCGCCATTCGCGTGGTACCGTATCGCGGTGGCGGCGATTTTTTATTTCGCAACGCGCGGTCTGACTCTGTAAAGCGCCGCTTCCGTCTTGTTTTCAGCGATCATGCCGGTGTTTAATCCAGTGGTAAATCTGGTTTCGGTAGAGATACGCCATGAGCAAGATCACCGCGGAGATCGCAGCGACAATGGCCAAGGTGTAATATTCTTGACTGCGGAACTTCGCCCCCTGAACGGTTAGTAGGTAAGTGCCGGGAATACGGCCGATGGTGGATACGATTAGAAAGGTGCTCAACTTCATCCGACTCAAGCCCAGAAGATAGCAAAGATAGTCCTTCGGAAAGCCAGGAATAAGAAAGAACAAAAAGGAAATCGTGGCACCCGTATTCGTGGTCAGAAAGTCGAACTTGTGGAGAACTTCCTGGCTAACAAATCGCTCCACAAAAGGCCTGCCCAAAATATTCGCCAGTTCGAACGCGACCCAAGAGCCGATCGTGAGTCCCACCACGGAAAGCACAAAACCCATGGTTTCACCGTAAACGTATCCACCGGCGACGCCAGTAAGTTCCCCAGGGAAGGGAGCAGCGACTACCTGAAGTATTTGTAGAAGCACGAAAACCGCTGGAGAATAAGGACCCAAAGATTGGAGAAACTTGCTGAGCTTGTCACTGCTTGAGTAGATCCCTTCGAAATCATCGAAGTCTTCGCCGGGTGGCATTAAGGCGGTGAACGGTTGCGGAATGTAGTGACTGAAGAAAAATAGTAGCCCTACCAAGACGATGAAGATAACTCCCCTGATGGCAAGCCGCCTCCGTGGGCTGATCATCGGAGTTGTATAGCAGCAAAAAATGGGAAAAACGAGGCTTGATATTCGAACTCTACCGCCTATCTCTACAACTCATGGCTCCAGGGTGCCTGTTCTTGCCTGGCCAGGCACAAAAACGCAGAGGGGAAGGAGCGATCGTTTTGTCCTGACGTAATTCTGGTTAATTTTGTTTTCTTTACTCTCTCCGGTTCCAGGCACGACTATTACTTGCTGCGGATTCTGCCGCCGACGGCAATCATGGTCGCACGATTGTTCTGCGTGCCGTGAAAAGCTTGGAGCAGCCGCATAGCTTGGTTGAAGAACGTGGGATTTTTCGTGGTGCTTGCGGTGGCTTTAATTGCTTGATCGGCGCGATCGGTTTATTCCTGCCGGCGATGTGCCCACAACCCTTTACCGATCTGCCCCCTGTGGTCGAACGGACGCTTTGGGTCGGTTTTGTTACATTGACGCTAATGTTGATTGCTACGGGTCATCACCTATCGGTGTTTGTGTGTCCTGCCAAGTCTACTTGTTCTTGTTTTTTCCCTTCGTTTTTGACTGCCGTAACTTCGACCTATTTCGCGGGGAGAAGGCCTTTTGCCGACTCCGCGCAGACCAGACTCAGCGAAGATTTCAGTCGCTTGGTCCTATAGAGGACCCCGTCCAGAGGCTTGGCCGGGTTGTCTAACACTTAGCCGCGTAAGAACCGCTCGCTCAATATTCGGATATGGCGGAGTTAGCGCGGCATGTTGGCCAACGAGCCCAATTCCTGAATTGTGGCTCTGGGTCGACACTTGCCTGGCCTTCCAGAAGCCGCCACGGTCAAACTTCGATCGAAGGATTTGCGCTGGCAGAAAGGCGATGATGAAAGCGACCATGTGTTGGTTTGGTACCCGGGGAAGGACAAATCTAGTACGAATTGAAAACAAGATATTATCGCTAATTAAGGCCAAGACTTGGGGAGAAGCCGAACGAACCTTGTTCGCGGTCGTCGGACCGAGGATAGTCGGACGGGTTTCAAATTCGCCACTCACTCAATGCGTTTCTTGAGCGTGTGGGCGGCCACATCGGCTACGTCGTCGTTCCGGAATTTCGTCGGCTAAGAAGGCTGGCAGAGTAATCGACGAGTGAACCGAAGCAACCTGATGCCATACAGATGAAAGTAATCAACCCTATGACCTTCTTGTCTTGTAGGCTGGTAATTCTGCGCGCTGGCAGGTCATGAGCCACGGAGCACGAAGTAGTGGTAGCCTCCGGCGACAAGCTCATGGATGACCAGCGCGCGCCACTCGGTCCGATCGTCGCCGTAGATCTTACTGGCGGACTCTTTGTGCAAAAGCACCACCGACTTTGGATGCTCGCGGAAGAATCGGTCGATCTCATCTTCTTTTTCTAGCAATTGAACAAGGGCTCCGGTTTCAAACCCGAACGCCCCCATCTTGGAAGTGTCACGGGCTGGAAAGGCAAGACCCACGTACTTCTCCGAGTCGATATGCTCCCGAATCCAGCGTCCGGCCGGAGCGTAGGTCTTGGCGGGATTGATCGTTGGCATGATCCAAGCAAAGCCGATGAGGTAGATCGAAAAGAACGCAACGGCGCTACGGTAGAAGGCTCTCGGTATATCGCCGCGACGCCACGCGCGTGCGACCCACAATCCAGCGGCTAAACTGATGGCTCCGAGGACGACGCTTGGGAGCCGCATAGCCAAAGCGATATTTTTGAGCAGGGCTTCCAGATCAAGCCTAGCCATGACAGGTCCTGTGCTAACGGCGCTGAGGAGACACATGGCTCCGACGAAGATGAGCACGATGGCGAAGAACGCGACAGACACACGTGCCAGACTCGATTCTGACCGATCGGGATCGGCACCGGCCTGGGTAACCGTTTTGATCCAGGGCGCGATAAGCAGTGCGATGGCGGGGTAAGCCGGTAAAAGGTACATCTGCCTCTTGGTTACTGCGATGGACAAAAAGACGAAGAATGCGGCGAACCACCAGATGGCAAGCTGTGTGTGGCGATCCCGCCACAGCCTATTTCGGTGGATGCGCCACAATGCAAACGGCAACAACAGTGTCCAGGGGGCGAGATCGTAAGAGATAGAAACCAGGTAATAGTAGAACGGTCTCGCATGCATACGCTCTCCGCTGACAAATCGCTGGAAGTTTTGCGCCCATAGTTCGTAGAGCATGTTGTCCGAGCCCATCGCCTTCGCGCAGGCCACGAACCAAGGTATATAGATGGCCAAGCTAATAAGGCTCAAGGGCGCAAGCTCCAAAAGCGCGCGCCATTCACGCCGGGCCCCATGCCAGAGGGCGAGGACGAGACCTGGCAATAATAAACCGAGGGGCCCTTTTGTCAGTAACGCCAACCCCAGCAGAGCAAACCCAGCCACTCGGGGCCACCAGCGAATTCGATCACCAACGCCGAAAGCATAGACGAGCAATCCGGCGCCGATAAAAAAGCTGAATAGCATATCGGTGCGGTAACCTATCGCCTGCAGCACGAACTGGGAGAAGGTCAATAAAAGAAACCCTGCCCAGAGCCCGGTCTTCCCGTCATACCAACGCGATCCCACGGCACAGGTCAAAAGCGCCAGGCCAATGGCAGCCAGCGCAGAAGGGAGCCGCAGAGTGAACGCGTTCATACCGCCCAGGACAGCGGAAGAGAGGCTTCCCCCCCAGTAAATGAGCGGGGGATAATCGACCCATATGGCTCCCATCCGCCTCGGCGCAATCCAGTCACCGCTTACAAACATGGCCTGCGCAACCTCGGCGATGTCAGGCTCATCCGGGTACCAGAGATCAAACAGGCCGATGCATCCGACGTACAAGACGACTCCAAGTAAAGCGAGAAGAACCATTCGGTGCTGTACGAGAAAATCCGGTGGCGGGGATGCGCTTGAGAGATGCAAACTATCGTGTAAAGAACGATCAGTCATGGTTCAGAAGGTCTTGTAAGGTTTCGCAACTCCGCAACCAATCGGCAGAGAAAACTTCAGATTCTTTGAGACCAGTAAAATATGTAGGCTATAGTAGTTCTATTGTTCTTGCAGCTCACCCCAGTGACGAATCGCTTGGGCAATCTCAAACATTTTTTCTTCCGATATCACCGGATAGACACAAATCTCTAAAATCGATGCCTCATTCGGGCCATTACGACGGGTTCCATTCCCCGTGCTCAGGAAAGGCTTGAGAGTGGAGCAATCCGCCATATCTGTAGTCTTTGAATCGATTCCTTGCCGCAAGAGATAATGGCGCAGGTCGTCCCGCCGCTCAGGATCCACCGTGAGGGGATAGTAGACATAAATATGATCGCCGTCGGTGGAACTCGGAGCCTTAATCCCAGGCACCTCGCCGAGTTTTTCGGTCAAGCGGTGGGCATTGCGCCGGGCCCCTTCATTAAAATGATCGATGCGCTGAAGCTGGCGGAGCCCGATGGCCGCCTGGAGATTCGATAACCGAGTGATCCTGGGTTTTGTGCTGACGAACTCATCGAGCAGATCGTTTCCTACTGCAGAATCCAGTAGCGGCTGACCCATGACGAGCTTAAGTCTCAAAACCGGATACACCGTTAGCCCAAAAATCAGTGGCCGGGTCACTAACCACTTGGCCCAGATGGAGAACGCCTCTTTAATGACGGACATCTTCCTAGGTTTCGATGATTTCGACAGGATCTGCCTCGCCCGCTCTGCGACCCCCTCATCAGCCGTCGCAATTGCCCCACCTCCAAAGCACGGCATATTCTTTCCTTCAGCAAAACTGTACAGGCCCACATCCCCAAAAGTTCCTATCTGTTGGCCCTCTATCCTGACTCCGCAGGCATGGGCACAGTCCTCCAAGACCCGGATCTTTTTCTTCCGCGCCAGCTCCACTACATCGCGTATCGGACAGGGTTGACCAAAAAGATGGGTAGCCAATACCGCGCCGGTTCGATCCGATATTTTAGGTGCAATATGCTCCGGGCCAGAGTTGAAGGTGGCTGGGTCGACCTCACAAAAGACCGGATGGTAGCCTAGCAGCTTGGCTACCATGGGCATCACGGGGAATGTCAGAGTTGGAAAGATGATCTCCGAACCCTTTTCGAGCCCCAAGGACTCCAGAGCCAACTGAAATGCAGATCGACCCGATGCGGTGCCAAAAACATAAGGAACACCCAACCACTTCCCGAATTCCCCGTAGAATTCTTCGATGGAGGGACCTTCTTCTACCTGGTTGGTGAGAACGCAGCTGAGGAGCGTGCGTAGACTACCCGGGGGAAGATTCACGCACCGTCGCGGAACGGTGCCGAATAGCGCCATTTGTGTCCTCCTGGGTAGAGCCCTTAGCTGAATTACCGAACACCTTCCGGATCCCCACAAGACTCCAAAAAACATCAGGGTTATGCCAGTAGAAGCCAGCGTGTCGCCAGAAATGAGGCATGGCGAAGCTGGGACGGAAGATGTAGCGGCGATAAAATTTTGAGCGGAGCGCTACTAGTTCGTCGCTGGATACGGCCGATGGATTGAACTTGGGAGCGGCATAATGGAACAACTGCTCCGCATCGCTTCTCTCTATCTGATCTTTGTACTTTTCCCAGTCCGTAGAGCCAGGATAAGGCGTGTAGAAATGTATTTGTATCGTGTCGGTGTTGAGCTCCAACGCGAGTTCGATGGTTTGTTCGATCTCTTCGCGCGTCTCCGTCGGATTTCCAATAATGTAGTAGGCATTCGTCCCGATACCGAGCTCCCGTGTCCATTTGAAGGTCTGACGGCAGAGATCCTGCCAGGGTCTATCCCTATACTGTTTGATCATGTCGTCAACAATCCTCTGGCTGCCAGACTCCACGCCGAACCCCATGATGACACAACCGGCTTTTTTCATGAGAGCAAGGGACTCATAGGTTACTTCGTCGATGCGCCCCCGGCACATCCAGGGCATCTTGGAATCCCGCGCGATGAGCTCCTCACAGAGGGCCTTAACGAGCTTGCGATTGGATGAAAAACTGTCGTCCTGAAAAGAACAAATATTTACGCCCTGGCGCGCCAAGTGCTCCATCTCATCCACAATATTCGCAGGCGAGCGGCCGCGGAGTTTTTTCCCGATGCTCACGCGCATCACCTCACTGCAAAAGGTACAGTCGTAGGGACAACCCCGGGTGGCAATGAGATAACCCCATATCACTTCTTTCGAGAGCTTCACGGGAAAAATGGATTTGTAGGCCCGCAGCTCTTCTGGGGTATAGTTGGCGAAGGCGAGGCTTTCGGGATCGTTCACCGTATAAGGTTTGCCTTCTACATAGAGCCGCCGATAATGGTCTTTCCAGCTTTCATCTGTGGGTTGGCTTTTGCGTATCCACTCAAAGAGTTTAAAGAACTCCTCTTCCGGCTCTCCAAGCAAAACCGCATCGTACTCGGATTCCGAATCGTCCATAAAAAAATCACGCTGAAGATAGAATCCCTGACCAATCCCCACCACCAGGGGCCTAGACCGTTGTCTCTTCAGCGAGGCCATGAGCCTCTTCGCCACTGTAATATCAAAACTCGATGCCGAAACCACAACCAAGTCGGGGTGAAACCGTTGAACCTGTTCCACCATCTGCGGGACGTCCATGGGATGGATCCAGCAATCCAATAAATTTACTGCGACATCTCCACGCCGCTCCAGAACCGCCTGGATGGATTTCAGGGGATAGCATGGGTCAAAAAACTGTGGATGGTTCACATCTTTGTCCACTTGAGAACTGACCCGAATTAAGAAAACAGAATTAACCCTCAAGAACGGCCTCCTCTCTATGGATCGTCTCGGGCGATTGTACGCTTTCCAACGGCACTTCGTTCCAAGTGCGCAGGCCAAGCGCGTGACGTATTGCCCAGACCAGCACGCCTAGAATTATGTGAAGCCAGTAATCAATCAAGCGATTTGCGACAGTAATGGAGACCGCCATTGGTGACGCAATACCGATGAGACGAAGGCAACTGAATAGGGTGAGTTCGACAAGACCCGCTCCTGAGGGAGTCAGCGGAAACGTTGAGGCCAGTATCGGTACCATGGTCAAGAATACCGCTTCCGCGAAGCTAGGGGTTACGCCGAAGGCCAGAAGTAGAACAAATACCCACAATGTCTCCAGGGCCCAGACGAACAGTGTGAGCATGGCAATCGGGATCATCTCGCTCGTCCTGGGCCACATACCAGTGTGAAAGCCATGTACCATCTCCTGGGCCTTGACCGGCAACCATGTGAGCGACGATTTTCTTAAAAAAATAAAGACCAGCATGACTGAAGTCGTCCCGATGGCGATAATTCCTCCGATAGCAAGGGTCCAAACCACTGATGGCGCCATCGTAGCGGAAAACAAGACCCAGGAGGCTAGGAAGGCAAATAGAAGGATGGTCCACGCATCCGCCGTGCGTAAAAACACGATAGAACCGAGAGCCGCTGAGCGCCGAACCCCACAATTTATGCGTGCCAGGTGGGCCGCGTAAAGATCTGCCAGCTTCGCAGGGACGAGATTGTCCACGAAATTATAAAAGAAAACGAGAAGGCCAAATTTGCCTGGCCCTCCCTGTACGGGGAAATGAATCAGGCTCTTGCGCCATCTCAGCCCGCGCACAGGATAAGTCGCATAATGGGCCAGAGCCCCCAATAAAAGAAGCTTCTTGTTTGCCGCGATGACCTCGCGCCAGATTTCTTTCGGATCCAGCAAGGCCGCAAACCCAACCAGAATGACACCTGCGATGGCAAGACTCGCGTAGGTATACCACCCCCCGAGAGCAGGCCCCGGGGAGTTTTCTTCTGGGGCAAGACTGGTTTTCTCTTGATTCAACTTGCCAAGCTCCTTCTCGGGTCGCTAGCTAAGCCTGAGCAGAGGGGCGATGGATGACAAGGCGGCTATCCTTGGCGCTAGAGCAGGTTATTCGCTTGTGACTTTATCACATAGCTGATGTGTTTCGAAAATTCAATTGCTCGCGGCTGCCAGCTTGAAGATCAGCTAACCGGCGGAGTTACGTGATGTCCTGGAAACGCTCAACAAAAGATTGAGGAAGCGGAGAACGGCCCTAGGACAAAACGAAATGGCAGGATTGAAGGGAAAGAGCGGACCTCCAGGCAACATGAACGCCTTCAAGCGCGACCTTGCCGCGATTCAAAGACCGGTCCTCATCTTGCGCAGCGGCCTGTGCCGATAATAATATCCCGAAAGACAGATCCGTATGCTCACTACGTTGGCTGTCGCACATGGGTCACCGCTTGCATTCTGTGGCGGCAGTCTTTATCGCCGAACTCCTTTGGAGAACGTGCCATGCTACAACATCCCATTGGCCAGATCGTCATTCAGCGCATCGTCGAATCCATCTGCACAGGTTTCGAGCCGTTGAGCTTCTTTCCCGAGACCACCCCCGACGACTGGGCGCGGCATAGGACGTGGATGGAGCCGCGCGCGCTCGATCCGGTATCGGGGAACCTCGTGCTGCCGATTCAGGCGTTCCTCGTGCGCACGCGCCGGCATACGATTCTCATCGATACCTGCGTCGGCCACGACAAGTCCCGTCCGCAACGGCTGTTCTGGCACATGAAAAAGTTCGATACGTTCCTGCCGCGGCTCGCGGCGGCAGGGGTCCGGCCAGAGGACGTGGACTATGTAATGTGCACGCATCTGCACTCGGACCACGTGGGCTGGAACACGCAGCTACGCGACGGGCGGTGGGTACCCACGTTCCCGAACGCGAAGTACATCTTCGCCCGGAGCGAATGGGAAGGCTTTGAGGCGCTGCACCGGAAGCAGCCGCAGCCTCAGTTCCTGGACAGCGTCTTGCCGATCATCGAGGCGCGCCAGGCGGAGCTCGTCAGCGGCGACTTTGCGCTCGACGACGAAGTCTGGCTGGAATCTACTCCCGGCCATACCCCGGGGCATGTCAGCGTTCACCTGGGATCTCAGGGCGCTCAAGCGGTCATTACCGGAGATTGCATCCACAGCCCCGTGCAGTGTCTGGAACCGGGATGGATCATGCGCGCCGATTTTGACCCCACGCTCGCAAGAACCACGCGACGGAGTTTCCTGGAGCGGTATTGCGAGAGCAACGTGATGGTTTGTGCGACACATTTCCCCGAGCCGTCCACGGGCCGCATCATCCAACGCGACAAGACGTTCTGGTTCGAATATGAGGGGATTGAGGGCTAACTTGTGCAAAACTAGAACTTTTCTAGCCGACCTCTTAGTAGAATGCTTATCACCGGGAGTTTGCCAGAAGCTTTCGAGGCCATGAAAGTTTTGAAGGCGGAGATTGCGAAGCAAAGTACTCTCCCAAAATAATTTTCTCCTTTTGCCAGCACGTTGGTGGGGTTGAGGATTGTTCAATGGCAAAGGCGTAGGGATCAGAAGAACCTTCGCGGCCGGACTTTTTGAATTCGATGCATCAGTGATCTCGGTGTTTCTAGCTTTAGCTGCAAGCCTCAGCGGCTTTTTTGCATTTCGCGCAACAAGGCCTCGACCTTCTTGAGCTCATCGCCATAGCCGGCCCAGTCTCCTTGGCGCAGCAATTCTTGCGCGCGTGAAAAGTGCGCGAGTGCCTGCCGAGCCAGCTCTTTTTCCGCAGTCAGCGTCTGGGTTGCAACCACAGGCTGCTGCACCGGCTGAGGGGCTGGCTTACCGCCGAAAATTCGTTGTAGTGATTGTTCCAAGGTCTCTTCCATGGCGATTTGATTGCCGAAAGCCACAATCACTCGCTTGAGTTCGGGCAAGGAGCCCTTCTCCGCGCCAAGGTAGAGGGGTTGAACATAGAGCAGTGAGGTTTCGATGGGGATGGCGAGCAGGCTGCCGCGAATGACCTGCGAGCCCTTTTGGCCCCAGAGACTCAACTGCTGCGAGATGAACGCGTCCTGATCGATTCGCGCTTCAATCTGTTTGGGACCGTAAATCAACTTGGCTTTCGGAAAATCCAGCGCGATCAGCTTGCCATAGTGCGGTGGATCGCTACGAGCCGCCAGCCACGCACGCATGTTGTCTCGTTTGTTCGGCGTGAAAGGTAGAAGCAAGACAAACTCTTCCTTGGTCTCACCCGGCAGACGCATGATGGTATAGTAGGGCTCCATTTCCTGATCCGTTCCTCCGACGGTCCGGCGCGGAATGCTCAGCAGGTCTTCCTTGTTGTAAAAGACCTGCGGATCTTGCATGTGATAGGTCGCGTACATGTGGGCTTGAATCGTAAAAAGGTCCTGCGGGTAACGGATATGAGCGCGTAGGTCCTCCGGCATCTGCTCCAGGGGCTTGGCCAGCTCGGGGAAAATCTTTCCATAGGCCAAAATAATCGGGTCCTCAGGATCGCTCAGATAGAAATTCACCGTTCCGTTGTAGGCGTCGACCACGGCCTTGACTGAGTTGCGCACGTAGTTCATCCCCCGGCGACGCATGGGTTCCGAGTAAGGAAACCGGTCCGAGGTCGTGTAACCGTCGATCATCCAAAAAAGCCTTCCGCCTTGGGCAATCACCAAATAAGCATCGCGATCGAAGGTAATGAACGGGGCAATCTTTTTGACGCGCTCCTGAATCTGGCGATGCAATAAGATGCGGCTTTGACGGGTGACATCTTGTGATAGAGCGATCCTCAGAGTGGCCTGATGCGCTGAGAATAAAAGTTTGCGCCAAAGCGAATCGATGGGCACGCCACCCTGACCCTCGTAGGTCGTGTAGATGTTCTGGTCGCCGGCGGGGTAATCCAGTTCGCGGGCCGTGGTTTTGACAAAAACATAATCATTGGCGAGCTCTCCGTAATAGATCTCAGGTCGCGTGATCTTTAATGATTCGACGGTGACCACGGGCGGGATGTCCTTGACGAAAAACTCGGGCAGACCCTCCGGAGTGACCTGGTTTACCGGCCCGAAGACCAAGCCGTAGCCATGTGTGTATGTGAGATGCTCGTTGATCCAGATTCGGCTTGGCAGGTGCTGGTGTGAAAGTTCCCGCGCCGACAGCATGATCTGTCGGTAGGTGCCGTCGATCATGTAGCGGTCGTTATCGACGTCGACGAATTTGTAATAGGTGCGGATCTCTTGAAGTTGTGCATAGGTTGCAAGCAGCGGCCTATGTTCCCACAGCCGAATATTCTTAATAGTAGATTCGTTGCGCTTCAGATCGGCGGCGGTTAACTGCTCTTCAGCGGGAAAATCCTTGCTCTCCACCTTGTCGAGCCCATAGGCGAGGCGCGTGAATTTGATATTCCGTTCGATGAAAGGCTTTTCGGCGTCGACTTCATTGGGTACCACATGAAAACGCTGAATCATCGCAGGGTAGAGATTGAGTCCAACGGCATGGACCAAAACTACCACGGCCACGCCACCGATCAGATATCGAAATCCCTGGCGCGAGATTTGTACGATGCACAGCGCTGCAGCGACCAATGCCAGGACAGTCAAAATGCGCAGGGCGGGTAGAATCGCGTAGACGTCCGTATAACTCGCGCCAAAAGCGGCACCGCGGGATGAATAAACCAACTCATAGGAGTCCAACAGGTAGCCGACCGCTTTTAAAAGCAAAATGAGGGCGATGAGGATCAACAAATGGGTTTTAGCCTTTTCGGAAAGATAGAGTCCTTGGGGACCGAATTGAATGCCACGATAGAGGAAATAGACGGCGGCGGTTCCGAGTAAGGTCAGTGTCAAGGCGAAAATCAACCAATGGTAAGCCGCCGAATACATCGGCAGCCGGAAGATATAAAAGCCAATGTCGGAACCAAATAACGGATCTTGAAGGTTGAAAGAAGTCGCATTCAGAAAAAGAGGCAAGCGCTCCCAGTTCGCGGCGGCCTGGGGCGCCGCGAGCAGGCCCAAGAAGAGCGCCGCTGGCAGAAGCAAACGTCGAAGCAGCGGGTCGATGAGATCGGGAGGGGGAAGCTCGATAACATTGTCGACACGCGAAAAGCGAAAGCCGGTAGGGGTAACGGCGGCGATTTTGAGATTGATGTAAAGTAGTGCAGCGAGTATGCCGCCGGCCAAAACCGCCAAAACTAGCTTATACAAAAGACTCCTGGTGAAAAGCTGTGTATATCCGACTTCCTGAAACCAGAGCCAGTCTACATACAGGGCAATCGCCTGGCGGAAGGAAAGTAGCAAAAAGAGCGCAACAAGTATGAGAAGGCCGGTGAATCCTCGCATTGGATCTCTTCTTTAGTTCACAGTTTTTGGCTGGCACCCCAACAGAGCAAGATGCCCAATTCCCCTCGGGTCGCGGGAAAGGCGGGGGCCAGAGGGACAGCAAAAAAAAGGTGGCGCCGGAATTCTCCGGACGCCACCTATTTTAATGTACGTGGGTATTCAGCGTTATGCTTCTGCGCCCACCTTGGGACGCCACTTGTCAAAGCGATGCTCGATCCGGTCGATGATATCGGTCATAATCATCCCGCTGATCGCAAAGATCAGCACGCCGACGAAGACCTTATCAGTTTGAAAGGTAGCGCCTGCGACGGTGATCATGAAGCCGATACCCGCAGTTGCCGCATAGAGCTCGCCAACCATAACACCGATGAGCGCACGGCCTACGGCTAAGCGCAGCCCTGTCAATATAAACGGTACTGTGGAAGGTAATACGACGGACTTAAAAATCTGCCATTCCGAAGCGCCAAAGCTTCGGGCGGCGGTCAGCAGGTTGGCAGGTGTGGTCTTTACGCCGTCCCGAGTATTTATCAATAGAGGAAAAACAGCGCCCAGGAAGATAATCCCGACCTTGGAAAGAATGCCGATACCTAGCCATATGATAACCAGAGGCAGGAGGGCGACGCGAGGAGTGGCATTCATGGCGTTGATGAATGGATCACAGATATAGGCAAACCTCTTGTACCAGCCGACGGCAATACCAAAAGGGATAGCGACGATGATCGATAGGCCATAACCCCAGAAGAACTCGATGCCGCTAACATACAGGTCATTCCAGATCTCTCCTGAGGTGAAGAGCTGAACCGCTGCCTTTGCCACTAAGGATGGGGCGCTCATAAACATAGGGTTGATAAGCTGCAGCGTGTTGCCGACTAGCTCCCAGATAGTCAAGAAAACAACAACGGATATCGTTCCCAGGATCTTCCTTTCCTGGTTAAGATAGAACTTATACGCTGCAGACGCTTCGGCTACTCTAACATCTAGTAGTTGTTCTTCAGCGGCTTGTTCAGCCATCGGTTTACCCTCCTCTATTTGTTGACGATTAATAGCCTTTACAGGTTACTCAGCCTCGCGACGTGTAACAAATAGGCTTGGTATTGTCAACACTAAACTTTGGCCATCTTTTTTAATTTCTGGGCGGTGGGGTCAAGCCTCCAAAAGACTCGATTTTATGTGTCTAATCTTGACAATCGTTTAGGTATTAAATATTTTGAGTCAAAGCAATCTCGACTGCACAAGGAGACCGAATGAAACTCCTATTTGTCACGCCGCCAATGGGAAATTGGGCACCTTGGGGTGACCGCCATATCGCGGTAAATTCCCTGCACTCGCAAGTTGCCGCCTTTATCCGCGAAAAGAACGCTGCGGACGTCGCGGTTTTAGATTGTCGAGCCTTCGGCTTGGATGACGGTCAAATGATGGACGAGGTCGGCCGGCATCGACCGGATGTGGTATTCTTCGGCAGCGTGATTCCAGCCGCAGGTGGCGCGGCACAGCTCAACCGCTTCCACGCGGCTATGAAGCGGATCAAGGAATCTCATCCCAAAACGGTGACTGTGGGCGGCGGTCTCATGTACACCGCCGTTCCCCAGCAGATCATGAAAGACAATCCTCAGCTTGATTTCGCCATCGTGGGCGTCTTCGGCGATAATGAATACACGTTGTGGGAACTATTGGAGGAGCTCAAGCGGTCATCGCCGAAATTCGGCGGGATCAAAGGACTCACCCATCGTAGCGGCGACGAAATCATACTCAATCCAGCCAGGCCGTTGATCCAGAATCTCGATGAGCTCCCCATGCCGGCCTATGATCTATTTCCGATGGATCGTTACTACGGCTATTCCGTTATTCCCAACTATAATGAGGCCGTTACCACCCGGGGTTGTGAGGGAGCCTGCCACTTTTGTTACGAATGGTGGCTGGTTGATCCGCGCAATCCCCGTGATTTTAGCTCACATCGAACCCGGAGCGGTAAAGCGGTTGCCGACGAGATGGAGCTGCTGAACAAGCGATACGGCGTCAAGTCGCTCACCTTCATGGACGACGACTTCAACTCTGACCGCCAGAAGATGGTCGACTTGGTGGACGAGCTGGAAAAAAGAAAACTGGACATGAGCTGGTTCTGCCTGAGTCGGGCACAGAATCTGATTCGCGATGCGGATTTAATCCCGCGGCTACGCAAAGTCGGTCTCTATCAGGTGCTGATCGGTATCGATGGCGGCACGGACGAAGAGATCGCCGAGGCGCGCAAAGGACCCATGAAGGTCGGTGTCAAGGAGCTAAAGGAGTTGATCCAGTTCCTGCGTAAGAATGACATCTCGACGATCTCCACCTATTTGAACGGTTTCTGGGAAGACGACGAGGCAAAGATTCGCCAGCGGGCCAAGGCGGTTGACGAGATCGATCCAGACATCGTGATGATTCAATTGCTTAATCCGATCCCCGGCTCGCCGATCTACAAAAAGGCGGTGAAGGACAGCCTCATCGAAATTGACAACCTCAGCCTGTACGATCTCGAACATTGCGTTATGCGGACCAAACATCTTACGCGCCAACAGCTCGGCGAATTGACCGGTTGGGCGTTTCAATCCTTTTACGGCAAACCAGGTCGGATCGATCGCATTTTGAACGGTTACAGCTCACCCTATGTGAAGATGAAGTTTCTCTCCTTTAAGAACAACGCCGCGAAGTATGAAAAGGGCGCGGCGGAAGACGCGGTTGCAATTTGAGCTTTTGAATCCATGAGCGAGCAAACCAGACGCGGGCCGCTCCAGGGGAAAGTCGCTCTGGTCACCGGGGGGAGCCGCGGGATTGGTGCGGCCGCTGCAAAGCGCCTTGCGCAGTCCGGCGCCAAGGTCGTTATCAACTATCACCAGAACCACGAAGCCGCGCAAAAGATTCTTGAGAAGGTTGAGGCCGACGGCGGTCGAGGTATGATCTTTCAAGCGGACGTCACACGGAACGACCAGGTGGCCGCAATGGTTGCGGCCGTTCAAAAAAGGTGGACTGCCGTCGACGTGCTGGTAAACAACGCCTATTTCCCTTTCACAGTGGGTCAACTCCATGAGCTATCGTGGGAAAGCTTTCATCAGGCAGTCGAACATGAGCTTTGCGCCTTTCATAACTGCGTGCAGGCCTGTTTGTCTGGAATGGTGGCGCGGAAAGCCGGCAAAGTCATCGTCATCAGCACCCGGTTGGCCCAACAGCCGTTGCCACGCATGGGCGCTTATGCCGCGGCCAAATCGGCGTTGGAGTCGATGGCCGACACGATGGCCATCGAACTGGGGCCGTTGGGAATTTCGGTCAACGTGGTAACCCCGGCTTTTACCTTGACTGACGCGTCCATGATCATGCCGGAAACGTACAGAGAGCGCGTGCGTGAAACCCGGCCACTGAAGAAGCATCTTTATCCTGAGGATGTCGCCGGAGCAGTGGCGTTTCTAGCCGGTGATGAATCCAGTATGATCACGGGCAGCCATATACTGATTACCGGCGGGAGCCATCTCCAACTCTGAACAGGGTGGCCTTTCGGCCCAAACTATTTTTTCGCGTCCCCGCGGTTTCGCTTCATGCTATCGCTAGACCAAATCGTTGAGAAACTCGCAGAAATAGTCGGCCCGCGATTCGTTTCGACGAATCCCATCGACAAAATCAATTATCAACACACTCTCGCCTACGGCGCTTATCGGGCATTGCCGGACGTGATCGTCCGTGTCGAATCGGATGCTCGAGGTAATCACTCCGTTGCCAAGATTCTCCAGTTTGCCAACGAACACAAGATCCCCATAGTCGCTAAAGGTGGAGTGGGGATGGGCATCAGTTCGCCTCTCAAAGGGGGCATTCTTCTGGACATGCTCGGCATGGACAAAGTCTTGGAGGTCAATCCTACGCTCCAGTATGTCATCGCCGAGGGCGGCGCCAGCGTCTACGCTATTCATCACGCCCTGAGGCAGCACGGTTTGATGCTGCCGAACTTTGGAACCTACGGTCCGGCGGTGGTGATTGGGGCGATGGTGAATAAGGGCGGCATTGGCTACGGCATGACGCGCTACGGTTGGATCGCCGACATGGTGCTCGGACTGGAGGTCATTCTTGCCAATGGCGAGACTATCCGGCTCGGTGCCCTTGCCAATCAGGACACCACCTTTGGTCCCTTTCAGAAATGGATCCATTTGCCTGATCTGTTGGGTCTATTCACTCTGGCGGCCGGTTCCATGGGAATTATCAGCAAAGTTTGCTTGCGGGCCATCGAAGGACGCCGCGAATGGTTGCACGATTACTGCTATACATTTCGCCGCGATGAGCTCCACCGCGCACAAGGTGCGCTGATGCAACTGGTCAGAGGTGAGGTGGTCTATGATATCCATTTTACCGATCGCTGGCAGTATCACTGGCCGATGGAGGAAGGACTGTACGACAAGAACAGGATTCCGGACGACGCCTGGTTTTTCCTAAAGACCGTGATCATGGCGCGGGACACAGAAGAGCTCGCATTCAAGGAAAACCGCATGCGGCGAATCTACACTGAGGCAGGCGGTGTAAATGTGCCGGAGATCGCCGAAAAAGCGATGGGCGCCAAGGCGCAGCAGCATGGGCTCCATGGCTGGCCGGATTATCACATCATGGGACCCGACGGCTGGTGCGGCTCAGTCGTACGCCATAGCGGGATGTTCGCCGTCACCTCAAAGATGTACCCGTTGACTTTTCTCCAAGAGATGTACGATCTCGATGAGGCCGCCAAGCGAGCATCGGGCTTGTGGGACGCCGAGCACTCGCCTCAGCATGACAGTTATGTGACCCGTGACCTGGCGATCAAGGAAGAGTATTTCGTCTTTTACAATCCTTACGATGAAGAAGACGTAGGCAGGTTGCGCAAGTGGATGGGAATGGTGCAGGAATTCAGCAACAAACGCGGGGTCGTTTGGACCGCGCCGACGTTAAGCACCAAAGGTCCCTATCCTTATCAACGTCTGACCAATCTCTACGACCTGGTCAAGGAAATCAAACAGACTGTAGATCCCAATAACATTCTGAATCCTGGTGCGCTTTATTAGTTAGGAAAGGAGACACTCGATGGCGGAAGCAAACGGAAAAGATTTCTTTGGTAAGAAATTATCGCCGCAAGAATCGGAAGCGGTGGTCGCGGAGCTGAAAGAATATCTGCTGGGGCTGGCGGATCGATGGCTTTTCAAAGGGCGCTTTCATACGGAGCTCGGAAAAGGAACTTTGCCCATGGAAGCGATCCAGGTCTTCTGGCAGAACTGGTATGGCTTCGTGGCCGAGATCAATAACTTTCATGGCGTTGCCTACCAGCGTCACTTGCCTTTCTTCAAACGCCATCCGGAGCTGCAGAAACATTTCGCTAATCATGTGGCGGACGAGATGATTCATCCGAAGCCGCCCGGCCACATTCGCATCGTTCTCGAACAGGGACGAAACTTCGGGCTAACCGACGATCAGATGATCGAATACGAAATGCTTCCCGAGTGCCGCGCGTTTCTCGAGTACTATCGCGGAGTCCTTTATGAAGGAACCATGGCTGAATGGTGGGCCTCTTTTTGTGTGGAAGAGGCTGTCGGCCACTGGGCCAGATTCTTCGGCGGTGCGCTGCGCAAGGCCTACAAAATGCCCGAAGAGAAAATCGTCTACTTCCGTGTACATGCGGAAGCCGATCTCGAAGAGCACGCCGACGGCGTCATGGCCCACGCCGATCTCGACTGGACGGTGCTGAGAAAAATGCTCCAAGAGGGCCGCGCCGATACTCGCCCCGGCTTTAGCCTGGAGTATTGCTTGCGCATGGGCACGGCCTATTTCGCTTGGTTCTTCGAAGGAGTCTATCAGTACATCAACAAAGAAGGACTGTATAAAGCGTGACGACTCAGCCGGGAAAAGCACCGGAAGAATCGTCTCCGCGTCCGCTCCTGCCCCGGCGTTCTTTCCTGCCTGATGCTTGCGCCAAGCTGCCTGAGTTCTCGTCGGCCGACCTGCAACAGGTTAAGTTAGTTCGGGAAAGGTAAATTTTCTTTTTCCCAGACGGCGTGCACCTTCTTTGGTAATAACGACGGTGTCGCCGCAGCGAATCGAGTCGGGCGCGTCCGCCGGCATAGCACCGGGCTTGAGAACGAAAACGTTGCCTTCCACTAAACGTAGGTCGAGATGCATCAAATATGTGGCGGAGTTGTAAACATCCCCTTCGATCTCGCCCGTGATTTGCGGCCGGTCTTCGCCGATGCCCCGGCCGTGAAGCAACATGCCTTTGGGCATGTGGCCGGACTCTTGTACAAGTCCTCGATAATGGGTCACGACGTCACGGAAGCTAACTCCCGGCTTCATGAACTGTACCAGCGCGTCGAAGACTTTCACGCTGACGTCGAAGGCGTTTTTCAATTCTCTTGGAATCTTGCCGAGACGAGCCGCTTGCACGGTCTGCGCGATGTAGCCGCCGTATTTCGCTTCGAGCTCCGTGTTGATCATGTCGCCGGCTTGGAGCGGACGATGGGGTGCGATGCGCGAAGCCCATGGGACTTCCACGCCCGCACCCCAGTGGGTCATGGACGGATAGTCGCCGCCGTTGGCAATGATCGTATACCAGATGGCTGCCACCATTTCGTTCTCCATGACACCGGGCTTCGCTTTCGCGAGGGTGGTTTCTACCACCTTGTCGAGGATCTCAGCAGCACGTTCTACCCATGCGACTTCTTCCGGCCCCTTGATCGAGCGGGCATCTTGAAGCACTTCCGTCGCATTCTCGAATTCGGCCTTGGGGAAATTTTTTCTTAATTTCTCGATCATGCCGCTCACGACCGTGCCCTCTGGGGCGCGGAGCAAACCACTCAATCCAGAAATGCCAATCCGGGCTTGGCCAAGTTTGAGCTCTTCGATCCGTTCGGCCACAGGCTTTCCCCAGGACCGCCGGGAGGTCCGGATATCAGTTACCCAGTCCTGCGCGATGCTCCACCATTCCACCTCGTTGGCACCGCGGACAAAGGCCGTCACTTCGCCAGACTCCGGAAAGACCACTGCAACCTCGGTTTGGTGGCCGCCGATATGCGTGAGATAACGAATGTCGGCTTGAAATTGATCCCAGTGGCTTTGGTTGGGAAAACCGATAATAGCGTCAAGATGGCGTTGACGCATGAGTTCACGCACTCGGCCCCAGCGACGTGTTCGTTCCTCACGGCTGAACTTGGGCAGGCCAAAGCCTCTTTCGCCACTGTTTATCATCGGCCTTTGCCTCGTTTCATTCGCATTTTCTTTAGCTTATATGAGTTTACTGGGCCCGGTTCAAGAAATAGGACTGGAATTGCAAAATCCCAGGTGCTAGACTTCGCCCGGGTTGATCAGCGTTCAAACTTCACGCTTGACCTCGGGCCAACCTCCGCACTAATTTCCCCTTCTAGGGGAAAACCTTATGCAGTATCTAGCGATCTGCGAAGACGATTTGCTATTTCACCTGATGCGCAACGTTGCATCCAAGCAGGCGGAGGTCCTGTTTCTGGTTCAGGATGCGGCGGTGGCGAAGCGGATCAAACGGCAGGGCGGAAAGGCTCGACAAGGGGATCTGCTCAAAGAAGAAACCTATAAACGAATCAAGCTTCATCATATTGATCAGGCGATCGTCTTCATTCGCGAGGCAGATCTTCAAGATCGAATCTGCCGTCTATTGAGAACCCTGGACAAGAGTTTATCGATTGTCGCCCTAACTCCTGACAAAAATGGCGTGAAGGAGTCCGAGGATCCGCTCTTCAGGCAGCTTCAGTTGCCTGATATTTTCGAAGAGTTCTGCGCGACGCGTTTGCTTGATACGTTGAACAGAAAAAAAGTCGAAAGAATCCGGTCGCTTTTTGGCGAGCAGAAAGTTCACATTCTATTGCAGCACGATCCGGATCCGGATGCCATCGGTAGCGCGCTGGCCTTGCGCGAACTTCTGGGACGCAATCGTATTACGACGCCGATTGTAACCTTTGGTGAGGTGACTCGGCCGGAGAATCTTGCAATGATCCGATTCCTGGATATTCAGATCGATCGGATCACCTATGAAGATTTGCACAAAGACGGAGCGCGGCTGGCTCTGGTCGATGTCCAACCGCCCTATTTTGATCAGCCTCTCGGAAGAGTGGATCTGGTGGTAGATCATCACCCGAAGCGGACGCCGTTCAAGGCCCGTTTTACCGATCTTCGAACCAGTTATGGCGCGACATCCACGATTTTCACAGAGTATCTGCGGGCCATCGGGATGGAACCGTCGCAAAGGCTGGCTACCGCGCTGCTCTACGGAATTAAGACGGACACGCTTTTCCTTGAGCGGGGCAGCATTCTCGCCGATCTCAGCGCCTTTACGTTCCTCTATCCCTTTGCCAACAAGGCGATGATCACGCGGATCGAACGGCCCGCTTTGCCGCGTGAAGATCTGGAAGCTCTCGGCCGTGCGTTGAGCCGCCTGCAACTGGACAACGGCGTGGCGGTGATCCACATGGGCGAAATCAACCGGGAGGATGTTATCCCGCAAATGGCGGAGTTTTGTTTGAACATCGAGGGCGTCGAGTGGGCAATCGCGTCTGGACTGGTCAAAGATCGCGTGGTGATCTCTGTACGCAACGTCGGCTACGTCAAGAGTGCCGGCGAAATTATGAAGCGGCTCTATGACGACATCGGCAGCGCCGGCGGTCATCGTGCCATGGCCAAAGCCGTGATACCGCTCGACCGCTTTAAAGAACGGTATGGCGAAGTAAGCGAAAAGGTAATCCGAGACGCGGTAGTTTCAATGATCGTCGAGCGCGACGAACAAGCAGCGCATGGCTGATGAACGCGGGACTTACCGAGAAATCGAACATACCGCTGATCGGGGGGCTGAAATTACCGCTGCCGACCTACCAACGCTCTTCGCTTCAGCCGGCGAAGCGCTTTATGCCCTGATCGTCGATCCCGCGACGATTGAAAGCCGCGAGGATATAAAGGTCTCGGCGACCGGGACCAATCCCGAGGATCTACTCCACACGTGGCTGTGCGAGCTCTTGGCGCTTTTCAATGTTGACGGCTTCGTCGGTAAGCGTTGTGAGATTGCTTACATCAGCGACGGGCAGGTGCAAGGTCGAGTCAGCGGTGAAAAGTTGGACCTCAAACGCCATGCCTTTCACACCGAAATCAAGGGTGTCACCTATCACGATTTTAAAGTGTGGCAAGATGCCGGCGCTTGGCATGCCCGGGTCATCTTCGATGTCTAGAGTACTTCACGCTATCGCGCTAAATAAATTCGCTCCGAGGGATTGAATGGCAACTGAGGAAATCAAGCTCGATCGTCTGGAAGACTACCTCTGGGAAATTCCTCGCCAGGGCGGTATGAGAGTTCCCGGCCGTATCTACGCCAGTGAAAAACTGATGTCCGGCCTTAAGGCAGATAACAGCCTGAGGCAAGTTATGAATGTCGCACACCTCCCAGGCATCGTCGGCTATTCTCTCGCCATGCCGGATATCCATTGGGGTTACGGCTTTCCCATTGGCGGCGTGGCGGCGGTCGGCGTCGATGACGGCGTTATTTCTCCCGGCGGTGTCGGATACGATATCAATTGCGGCGTTCGTATGGTCAAGACCGGTTTGGTTTTCGCACAAATCAAAGACAAGTTGACACGCATCGTCGAAACTCTGTTTTCCCTAATCCCTGCCGGCGTCGGTTCCGAGGGCACCATCGCCAAACTTTCCAGACAGGACGAAAAACGGCTATTGAGGGAGGGGGCGCGGTGGGCTGTAACGGAAGGCTACGGCAGCCACGAGGATCTCTCACGCATGGAAGAAGGCGGAAGACTTGGGTTGGCCGATGCCGAACTCATTAGCGATAGGGCGTTGGAGCGAGGTCTCAAACAAGTCGGCACCTTGGGCTCGGGAAATCACTTTCTTGAGATCGGGAGGGTGGAAGAGATCTATTTGCCACAGGATACGTTCGGGCTATTTCCCGATCAAGTGGTCATTTTAATTCACACGGGGTCGCGCGGCCTGGGTTATCAGACCTGCGAAGATTCGCTCAAAGTGATGAACAAAGCAATGTCCGCCTATGGGATCTCATTGCCGGATCGCCAATTGGCATGCACGCCCATTCAATCGCCTGAAGGCCAAGATTACCTCGCAGCCATGGCTGCCGCGGCGAACTACGCTTGGGCTAATCGGCAAGTGATCATGAGCCAGGCCGAAAAGGGTTTCATGAAAGCTCTCAATATCAGCCCCAAGGAACTTGGCTTCTCATTGATTTACGATGTTTGCCACAACATTGCCAAGATCGAAGAGCATACCGTCGATGGGAAGAAGCGGCGTCTGTGTGTGCATCGCAAAGGAGCGACCCGCGCGTTTGCTCCGGGTCATCCACAAATCCCGGCTGCCTATCAGAAAATCGGCCAACCGGTTCTCATTCCCGGCGACATGGGACGGTATTCATATCTGCTGGTCGGAACCGAGAGCGCGATGGAAAAAACTTTCGGCAGCACCTGCCATGGCGCCGGCAGAGTGATGAGCCGTGCCCAGTCAAAGAAGCAAAGCCACGCGATCAACATCGACCAAGAAATGGCTCGTCGCGGTGTCGTAGCTCGCTACCAGGGTCGTGGCACCATGGCTGAGGAGATGCCGCACGCCTACAAGGACGTGGCGGATGTTGTCGAGACCATGGATCACGCCGGCATTTCCAAACGTGTCGCCCGCTTCCGCCCGGTAGGCGTAATCAAGGGATAAGATGTAAGATACGCTCGCTGTTCTGTCGTGCATCCGTGGAGGGTGCGCTCCTTTCAGCTAAGTTCAAAGTCGACCTCTGAGACGTTGAAGCTGAAACTTCGAACCTTCACCCTCGACCTAAAGTCAGTATTACTTGACAACTAGCGCCCGTGCGGAATAAGGGTTGACTAGATTGATCCGAGAACAGAAGGAGGTTTCCATGCCCAAGCTAAAACATTTGGCGATTCGTACAGAGGATACCGGAAAGCTGGCGCAGTTCTATATGGATGTCTTTGAGATGCAAATGCTGCACAAAGGCAAGGAAGAGGGTGGCGCCATCTTTCTCACCGACGGTTACTTCAACCTCGCCATTCTCCCTAACCATGAACAGAATGCCCCCAATGGTCTCTACCATTTCGGCTTCGAGGTCGAAAGCGGCGAGAAGATCGTCGAGCGAATGAAGAAGGTCAATCCAAACAAATTGCCCAAAGCGCGCCCCAACGGGCGGCCCTATGCCGAGACTCGCGGTTCTGATCCCGATGGCAACTATTTCGATATTTCCGAACACGGCTTTTCGGTCGCCGTACCCTTGGGCGAAAAACCGACCACTTGACTTTCTGCATTGCGGCCCATTTTTCGTCTGTTGCTTAGCACGTGGGGGACCATAATGGCTCCCCCACAGTAAAAGCGAATCCCGTTTCACGGGGCTCGGCGATGAAGACTGTGAGAATTCGTAGCGCCTTTCTGGTGTTCACTTCTCTGCTCCTGGCGAGTCTGCTGCTGGGTTTTCTCTGCGCTCCCCGATTTCTGAACGCGCAAACCAAGTCAAACTTGTCGTCCAGCGTCACCAGCGAAAGCATGACAGCTGTATGGGTGGCGCGCGAGCGCGGGTTATTTAAAAAGCATGGTCTGGACATGCAGTTCATTTTGATGCCGCGCAATCCCTTGGCCGTGGCCGCGCTTATCGCCGGGGAGATCGATGCGGCGATCATTGGTCCCGGACATCTCGTTAACGCCGGTCTCAGCGGCTCGGACCTTATCGGCATTGCCAATTTTCATCAGAAGCTCGACTTTCGACTCAACGCGAGGCCCGATATCAAAAAAGCAGAGGATCTGCGGGGCAAGCGGATCGCTATCAGCGGTCCCGGTTCGACTTCGCATTTGGTTTCGTTGTTGTCGCTGCAGGGATTGAATCTCGATCCCGTGCAAGGGCGGATCACTTTCCTGACGATTCCCGGCACCGAGGTAAACCGGCGCTTGGCGCTTGAAACTGGCGGCGTGGATGCAACGTCGCTGAGGGGCTCGGTGGGCGACCTCTACGGCAATAAAGGTTACAACGTCCTCTATAATCTCAAGGCGACGGGGGCAACATTGCCGCAAAACATGCTGGTGACGACGCGGCGCACTGCGGCTACCAAACCGCAGGTGATCGAGGCCTACTTGAAAACGATGATCGAAGCGATCGCGGTCACTCTCGATCCGGCCAACAAGGAACTCGTAACGCGGCTGTTGGTGTCGAATCTTCGGTTAACCAATCCGGCGGACGCGGAAGAGTCCTATCTTGCCGTGATCAATTCTTACGAGCGCACGCCCCATATAAGTCTCGAAGGCATGAAACGTTTGCAGGGACTTTTGGTCCAGATCAATCCAAAGATTGCGGACGTCCGGGTCGAAAATCTCATCGACAGCTCGTTCATGAACAAGATCGAAAGCTCTGGCTATATTCAGAGCGTGTACAAGAAACATTGATGCGTTTGCCCCAATCATTCCATTCGAACGTTTATTTATTCGCTGGAGATCACGAACTGTGAGGACTGAAAACATCCCGGTTGTAGTTGTCGGCGGCGGCAGCGCCGCTTTCGAAGCAGCGGTGGCGGCGAGACAGGCAGGCGCGCCGCGAGTCGTCATGTTGGAGAAAGCACCGGAGCCGGAGTTCGGTGGCAACGCGCGGTTTTCTCACACCGGCTTTCGCTGGGTCTTTTCCGGCGCCGACGAGATTCGCGGGTTTCTGCCGGAAGTGGACGATGCGATGTTTCAAAAGCTTCATCTTCCCGCCTACTCGGCTGAACAGTTTCACGCTGATCTTCAGCGGGTCACCCGTGGCCGGATCGACAAGCAACTCGGCGATGTTTTGGTGCAACAGTCCAATGCGGCGATCCATTGGATGCGGGATCTGGGCATCAAGTGGGAGATCGATAGCCATGTTGTCATCGACGGCCGATACTATTTTGAACCCGGTCTGGTGATTCATCCGGTGGGCGGTGTTACCGGCGGTCTGGGACAGCTCGGCCAATGGCGTGAGATCGCTACTCGAATGGGCGTCGAAATTCGCTACGAGTCGCGCGTGCGGCAATTGCTTGGCAACGATCGCAGAATCGAAGGCGTTTTGGTTTCCGATCCTAACGAAGAATATGAACTGCGCAGCGGTTCGATTATTCTGTGCGCCGGCGGTTTTCAGGCGAACCCCGAGATGCGCGCGCGCTATCTCGGACCCAACGCCGATCTGATGAAAGTGCGCGGCAGCCGGCACGACACGGGCGAGGTGCTAATGATGGCGTTGGCATTAGGCGCGAAGGCGGCGGGCCACTGGCAGGGCGCCCATGCTACCCCCATCGACTCGAGCTATCCCGACGTGGAGATCGGCAGCAAAGCGAATCGTTACGGCTATCCCTACGGTATCACCGTCAATTCGCTTGGCGAGCGCTTTTTCGACGAGGGTGAAGCGCGCCATTCGTACACGTACGCCAAGACGGGTTGGGCGGTGCTCAGTCAACCGGGAGCCATCGCGTATCAGATCTACGATCAGAAGACGATTCCCCTGCTCGGCACCAGGTATGAGTTTTCCACGCCTATAGAAGCCAACACCATCGATGAGCTGGCGCGAAAAATCAGCATCGAGCCTGCGGTGCTGAATCACACGATCAGAGAGTTCAATAACGCCGCGCGCAAAGATGTGACCTTCGACGCGACCAAGCTGGACGGCAAATGCACCGAAGGCATTACGCCAAAGAAATCTAACTGGTCAAACCCCATCGACCGACCGCCTTATTGGGCATTTTCAATCACCGGCGGCGTGACGTTTACGTTTGGCGGTTTACAGATCAACGAGAGCGCACAGGTGCTCAACACCTCCGGTAATCCCATCAAGGGACTTTACGCTTCAGGCGACATCGTCGGATTGTTTTTCCACAATTACCCCTCATGTACGGGTCAGACGCGCAATGTCGTTTTCTCACGCTTAGCCGGACGGCACGCCGCGGCTCAGGGGTTATAGCCTTACGGGATTGAAAATAAAAAAAGACAGCTAACTCCCTGCATAGAGAGTGACAAAGTCCTAAAAAGAAGGTTGACGTGGCTCGCACGGAAATTCGCAGTCGGAAGCGGGACCGAAACGTGGCGCTTTTCGCGTTATTTCTTTTTGCCACAGCCGGCTACTCGTCGTCGTCCGCTCAGGAAACTAAGCCCTTCTACGAAAGAAAGACCATCCAGTTTCTCGTCTCAAGTGGTCCTGGAGCGACAACAGATATCAGCGCACGCCTGGTTGCACGCTATCTCGGCAAGCATATTCCAGGAAATCCCGCAATTGTGGTGCAGAATATGCCTGGCGGAGGCGGCCTCGTCGGAGCCAACTATCTATACATTGTCGCCAAACCGGATGGACTTACGATCTTGGCCGTCAGCCGGGCGAACTATTTGGATCAAATGGTCGGAAGGCCCGAAGTAAAGGCCGATTTTCGCAAATTCAGTTGGATCGGCAGTTTTAACAAAGCACCTATGATGGCCGCCTGCCGGACAGATACGCCATATAAGAGTATCGCTGCCATCCGCTCGGCTAGGGTGCCGCCGCGGTTCGGTCAATCCGGCACCGGGAGCATCAGTTATGTGTTCGGCAGTTTGATCGAAAAAATCCTCGATCTAAAATTGAAGAATGTCACTGGATTTAAATCCGGTCGTGATACCGACCTGGGATTGGAACGGGGCGAAGTGGATTGCCGCGCGACCTCCGACATCACCGTGATCCGTGCGCCCTGGAACCTTTGGGTTAAAGAAAACTTTGTAACCTTTATTATTCAACAAGGACCCGAAAAGAGCGCCCTGTTGCCGCCGGTACCCACAGTGGCTGAATTGGCTCCGCCACAGTCGAAACCATTGGTCAAGTTGATGGATGTCATGCTCGCATATACGGATTTTGATCGGCCCTACGCCGCGCCTCCGGGCATGTCTAAGGAACGGCTACAAATATTACGCGAGAGCTTCGAGAGAATGCTCAAGGACGCTGAGTTTGCCGCCGAGGCCAAGAAGCTCCTTGACTGGGATGGGACGACTTATCTCAGCGGCGAGCAACTTCAGAAGAAGATCGACGCGACGGTTACCCAGCCTACGGAGGTAATCAAGCGGGTGAAGGAGATTTTGGAGGAATCGTGATCTCACGTGCGGCAAATAATAAAAGTCTAACCCCGCGGTGCCGCCAACGATTTCGGTGCCTGGTCGGTATCTATTATTTCCAGGAGGGACTGAACAATGAAAAGAATCATCCTGTCGATGATCTCGTTGCTGCTGTTCAGCGTATTGTGGCTTCCCCGCCAACCGGCAATCGCCCTCGATAAAGTCAACGTCACCCTGCCATCTAAGTCGTTTCAGTTCATCATCTTTCCGCTCGCCAAGGAGCGAGGTTATATGAAAGAGGAGGGGATCGATCTCAATATCGTCGTCATGGCCTCCACCACCGGCCTTCAAGCGGTGCTAGCCGGAGAAATGGATTTCACCGGTTCCGGAAGCAGCGCCTTGGTCGCCGTCACCCAAGGCAACGCGCCGCTCAAAACCGTGCTGGCCGTCAACGATCAGGTATTGCAGTGGCTTGTGGTCCGGCCGCAGTACAGCGCCTTTAAAGATCTAAAAAATAAAAAGATCGCTGTGACCGGCATCGCCGCGGTCGCGACGTTTATGTTGAAGAAGGTTGCCCCCAAGTACGGCCTCGATGCCAACAAGGATTTAACTTTTCTCGCGCTGCCGCCGGGCCAGCGCCTCGCAGCGCTACAGTCAGGCACCGTCGATGCGGGTCTGCTGAGCTCGGAAGAACGCTTTGCGGCCATTGATCAAGGCATGAAAGAGATCCTGTATTTGGGCAAAGAAGTGAAGAACTCCTGGGGCACGGTGGCGACCAACGACCAATTCATCAAAGATAAACCCAAGTTGATGCATGGTTTCATGCGTGCTCTGCTCAAAGCTCTGCGCCTAGTCAAACAGAACCGCGAGGTCGCGATGGATACGATGATGAAATTTTCCGAATTAAACAGAGACTTGGCGGCGCGCACTTACGACGGCATGATCGGAACTTTTACAACCAATGGCGTGGTCGACGAAGAAACGCAAAAAAACGATCTTGACATCGTTCGTGAGGTCCTCAAAGTGACAAAGGAAGTGCCCATCGAGCGCGCCTATGATTTCAGCTTTGCCAAGAAAGCGGACAGCGAACTGACGCAAGCGGGCTGGAGACCTTAGAATCTTTCACGGTTAGCCGTGTTTACCAGGAGAATTCGTTGAACCAAAAATATTTTGATTGCCATTTTCATATCATCGACAAGAACTTTCCTGTCGTGCCCAATCAAGGGTTCATGCCCGATCCTTTTACTAGTGACGATTATCTGAACCGGTTGAACAGGGTCGATCTTTGCGGCGGAGCGGTGGTGTCGGGATCTTTCCAGGCTTTCGATCAGACTTACTTAATTCATGCGTTGAAAGCGCTTGGGCCGACCTTTGTCGGTGTGACTCAGGTGCCACAGACCGTCGCGGATCAGGAATTGAAAGAACTCAATAGCGCGGGGGTTCGCGCCGTCCGCTTCAACGTCAAGCGCGGCGGGTCGGAAGAAATCCATCACCTAGAGAGCATGGCGCGGCGGGTTCATGAACTGGTCGGCTGGCACACGGAGTTGTATGTCGATTCGACCGAGCTTGCCGGTCTTTATGAGACGCTGTTGTCGTTGCCGGCAGTCAGCATTGACCATCTCGGTCTCTCCAAAGCGGGTTTCCCGACGCTGCTCAAGCTCGCGGAAAAGGGCGTGCGGGTCAAAGCCACCGGCTTTGGACGAGTAGACTTCGATGTGCGTTCGGCGCTGACTGATCTGTATGCGGCCAATCCACGGGCGCTGATGTTTGGCACCGATCTGCCGTCCACTCGCGCGCCAAGGCCTTATCAAGATGACGATTACACGCTGGTGCTGGAAACATTGGGGACAGAAAGGGCGGCGAATGTTTTCTACAAGAACGCGATTGAGTTTTATCGACCGAAGAAGGTTAGTTAGCGAAAGAGGGTGACCGCCGCGGCGCGGCAAAATTGAGCAGATTACCACGCGTCCGCTTCCGGCTTGTCCTCGCACCCGTAGGTTGCTCCCAACTTGTAGATTGACGCTCGATCAAACTCGATTGACTGGGAGAGTGCGCAGCAACCATGGGCGCGATGAATGCTTCGGTCCGTCAGGATTCCCCATATAGACGTGCTTCTTGGTAAAGAAGGCGCAGCCCGATTTCGTGAAGCGGTAGTAGAACCGGATCACCATCGGGATCAGATAGAGTCGTCAAACAGTGTTTATGTGTTGCAACGGGCGTCCGTGTGGGAGTAGAGTCTTCAGAAAGCTCGATAGTCGGGCGACAATGAGGAGGATCAAACCATGGCTGAGAATGTATCGCTGAACGAGCGCGCAGATGCGCTAGAGCGGAACATGAGCGACGAGCTCGACGTACTCATTTCGAAATCGGCGTTGTTCAATATGGCGGACGGCAAGCTTGGCGCGTCCAACATGGGGTCCGACCTCGCGGCTAAATACGGCAAGTATCAACTGATGGACGACGATCCGCGGCTGCCGAAAATGCCGGCGAAGCCGACGCTCCTCGACTACTTCACGTACCGCGCCAAGGGGATCAACCACCTCTTGCAAAGCGCGACTCACGCGCTGAAGGCATCCATGCCCGAGAAAACGATTCTCGCCTGCCTGCTGCACGACATCGCCAATGCCATCTTGATCAAGAGCGATCACGGCTACTGGGGCGCGCAGCTGATCGAGCCCTATGTCGACGAGGAGGTAACCTGGGCGGTGCGCGCGCATCAGGCGCTGCGTTTCTTCCCCGACGAGTCGGTCGGTTACTCGTATCCGGAAATGTACGTCAAGCATTTCGGGCCGGACTACGAGCCCGACGACTATATCAGGGAAGCTTACAAGCGTGCCCGGAATCACAAGTGGTACATGACTGCGCGCATGATTACCGTCCACGACATCTACTCCTTCGACCCCAACGCGGTGGTGAGCTGGGAACCTTTCGTTGACATCGTCGGGCGTAACTTCAAGCAGCCGGCCGAGGGCTTGGGTTTTGATGACAGCCCGACCTCGCACATGTGGCGCACCATCCGGCGTCCGACAAAGTATCTCTGAGGCTTAATACCGCAGCCTGTTCCAGACGTTCCAATAGCGCAGCCCGTTCTGGGCTGCGAGAATCGACCACCGCTTACGAGTCAAAATGCGAAAAGTTTTACACTTGTTCATCGCACACCTGCTGGGTTAATTTGTCCCTGTTTCAGTGTCTATCAAGCCGGGGCGCGACCATGACAACCGCGGGCCGGCAGGTCGCTTTTTTGATGCTGTTTGGCGCATTGGTTTTGAGGAGATCAAGTTATGAAAATCCGCATCGCGCTCAACCTGCTTCTGCTCGCAGTAATTTTCCGGACGGCTAACCTGTATGCCGACTGGAAGGCGGATTGGGAACAAACCGTTGCAGCGGCTAAGAAAGAAGGGAGATTGAATCTCTATGTCGGCCGCTACGGGCAGGCCGCCCTGCTAGAGGAATTCAAAAAAGACTACCCGGAGATCAAGATCGCCGCGGTCAACGGCACCGGAGATCAGCTAGCTACGCGGATCGCCGCGGAGGCTCGCGCCGGGAAAACCATCGCGGACATCTACAGCGGCGGGCCCAACTCGAGTTATAGCTCGCTTTACCGCGGCAAGATTCTCGACTCAATCAAATCCGCCTTCATACTTCCCGAAGTGCTCGATGAGTCCAAATGGTACGGCGGCAAGCATATCTTCACCGACAGCGAGGACCAATTCATCTTCGTCTACGTCGCGCTCCCCGGCACCCGAGGTCTCTCTTACAATTCCAATCTCGTCAACGCGAAAGAGTTCAAATCCTATTGGGACCTGACCAATCCAAAATGGAAAGGGAAAATCACCTCGCAGCGGCCCACCGAGACCGGACTGAGTGCTCATTTGCAGTTCTATTATTACCAGCCTGACCTTGGGCCGGAGTTTATCAGGCGTGCCCTGGGGGCGATGGACGTCACGTTCGGCGACCGGCGCGCAATCACCGACTGGCTGGCGGCGGGAAAGTTCGCGATCTGCCACGGCTGCCGGCAAATCGAGAAGGCCTCGGGTCAAGGATTGCCGGTGGAGGATTTTGAAACCGGCGATTGGAAAGAAGGGCAACCGCTGAGCACCGGCGGCGGTTCGATCAGCCTGATCAAGGGCGCCCCTCATCCCAACGCGGCGCGCGTGTTTATCAACTGGTTTCTCTCGCGCAAGGGACAGACTGCCATGCAAAGGTCCAATGATCTTTATGGCGAGCTGCCGCCGAACTCTCGGCGAATCGACATTCCCAAGGAAATGCTTCCCGCTGAAAACCGTTTGGTCGAAGGAAGAAAGTATCTAGACGTAGCACGCCATGAGTTTACCGATATGACTCCAGTGCTGAAGCTTGCGAAGGAAATCATCAAGGCACAGGAACAAAAATGAGCATGCTCCACCAAGGACCAGGAGCCGGTGATTGTCGACGCGTTGCAGAAAGTGTTTGATGCACAATACGGCGGGACGAACGAACCACGTCTTTCGACTTGCTGTTGCCGCGAACTGTAGGCTAAGTTACTGCACCCTGGTCGTTGAGAATTAATCGATGTTAGCGCAAAAGCGTAAGGAGGGGACGTGACCATGGCAACTCAAAGCGCGGAACTTGCCGCAAACTCGTATCAATCCAGTCAAGCGGCTGTTGAAGTAAAGGCGTATACCTATGATCGTTGGATGGAGTCCGTCGGGATTCCCATTCATCGCGGTTTTTTCATCGAAGATCTCCGCACGGTCGAGCTGGGCTGGTGGGATGAGCGCCAGTGCAACGCGGCGTTCATTCAGCTCATGGGGCAGGAGGGAATCACTTCCGCCGTTGTCATGGAGATCGCTCCGGGCAAAACTTTGCCGCCGGTGAAGTTCGCTCTCGACGAACTGATCTATGTGCTGCAGGGCCGGGGCGTCAGCACGGTTTGGACCGCCACCG
>Ga0081455_10000589_pt1 | contig 47133 bp, 38 predicted proteins | sample TabmetS3T2R1_FD_70207 | JGI IMG/M metagenome (GOLD analysis project Ga0081455, IMG submission 70207) | Tabebuia heterophylla rhizosphere microbial communities from the University of Puerto Rico - S3T2R1 | ecosystem: Host-associated > Plants > Roots > Rhizosphere ...
CGCCGGATCCGGCCGGGACGGCCGTCGACGGTCTGCTCGGCGGCCTGTTCCTCGCCTGGGAGTTCGCGACGGCAGTCGCCGGTCGTCTGCTCGGCATCGACCCGTTCGACCAGCCCAACGTCCAGGAGAGCAAGGACAACACGAAGGCGCTGCTCGACGAGGCCGCCGGTGGTCCGCTGATCGAACCGCAGTCCGAGCGCTCGTTCGTCGACGGTCCACTCGAGGTCCACGGCAGCGCCGAGGTGCTCGGCGCTGCCGTCACCGCGGCGGGCGCGTTGGACGGGTTGCTCGCGAAGATTCCGGCCGGTGGGTACCTGGCGGTGATGGCCTACCTCGACCGGTTCGCCGACGCCCAGGCCGGGCAGCTGCGGGACGCGCTCGGCCAGCGGATCCCGGCGGCGGTGACCTTCGGATGGGGTCCGAGGTTCTTGCACTCGACCGGCCAGTACCACAAGGGCGGCCCGGCGATCGGCGGCTTCCTGCAGATCACCGGGACCCCGGACGGCGCCCTGGGGATTCCGGGGCAGCCGTTCGACTTCGCGACCTTGCAACAGGCCCAGGCTTTCGGCGACCAGAAAGCACTGACCAGCCGGGGGCTTCCGTTCCTGCGGATCCATCTGCTCGACCGCCGGGCCGGCCTCGCCGCGTTGCTGGCGGCCGCGAGGCACGCCGCGTGACGATCGACGAGGGGGTTCTGCGGCGTCTCCCGCAGAACCCGCTGCGCGATCCACGGGACCGGCGGCTGCCGCGGATCCCCGACCCGTGCGCACTGGTGGTCTTCGGCGTCACCGGGGACCTGGCCCGCAAGAAACTGATCCCGGCGATCTACGACCTGTCGAACCGGGGGTTGCTGCCGTCCGGCTTCGCGCTTCTCGGCTTCGCCCGCCGCGACTGGGACCACGGGGAGTTCGAAGAGCTCGCACGGGAAGCGGCGCAGAAAGGCGCGCGAACCCCGTGGCGACCCGAGGCGTGGGCACGCCTCGCCGACGCGGTTCGGTTCGTGCCCGGCAGCTTCGACGACGACGACGCGTTCGACACCCTCGCCCAGACGCTGGTAGACCTCGAGAACTCACACGGCATCGGCGGCAACGCGGCGTTCTACCTCTCGATCCCCCCGGCGGCCTTCCCGACCGTGCTCAAGCAGATGGAGCGGACCGGGATGGCCTCCAACCGCCAGGCGGGTGGGTGGCGACGGGTCGTCGTCGAGAAGCCGTTCGGCCACGACCTCGCGTCCGGTCGGGAGCTGAACAAGTTGGTCGACCGGGTGTTCACGCCGGCCGACGTCTACCGGATCGATCACTACCTCGGCAAGGAGACCGTCCAGAATCTGCTGGCGTTGCGGTTCGCGAACACGTTCTTCGAACCGATCTGGAACTCCCACTACGTCGACTCGGTGCAGATCACGATGGCCGAGGACGTCGGCATCGGCACCCGCGCCGGGTTCTACGACTCGGCCGGCGCGGCCCGCGACGTGTTGCAGAACCATCTGCTTCAGCTCCTCGCCCTGACCGCGATGGAGGAGCCCGTCTCGTTCGACGCGGAGAGCCTGCGCACCGAGAAAAAGAAGGTCCTGGAGGCGATCTCCCTGCCGGGCGACCTGCAGTCCGGGACGGTCCGGGGACGGTACACCCAGGGTTGGCTGGCCGGTGAGCGGGTGAAGGGCTATCTCGACGAGCAGGACGTCCCAGCGGACTCGAGGACCGAGACGTACGCGGCGGTGCGGCTGAACGTGAACACCCGCCGCTGGGGTGGGGTGCCGTTCTACCTGCGGACCGGCAAGCGGCTCCCCCGCCGGGTGACCGAGATCGCCGTCCTGTTGCAGAAGGCGCCGCATCTGCCGTTCGCGGCCACTGACACCACCGAACTCGGCAACAACCAGCTCGTCATCCGGGTGCAGCCGGACGAGGGGATGACGTTGCGGTTCGGCTCGAAGGTGCCCGGCTCGGCGATGGAGGTCCGGGACGTGTCGATGGACTTCCTCTACGGGGCGGCGTTCACCGAGGGCTCCCCCGAGGCGTACGAGCGCCTGATCCTCGACGTCCTGCTGGGGGACGCCACCCTCTTTCCCCGTAACGAGGAGGTCGAGGCGTCCTGGCGCGTCATCGACCCGATCGAGACATTCTGGGCCGAGGGCGGGATGCCCGACGGCTACCGGGCCGGCGAGTGGGGCCCGGCGTCGGCCGACGAGATGCTCGCGCGCGACGGGCGTGGATGGAGGCGACCGTGACGACCCGGGGTCGGAGGTGCCGATGACGACGCTGTGGGATACCACCGGTACGGAGGTCGTGAAGGCGTTGGCGGCCGAACGCCGCGCGGGAGGCGCGGTGGCGGCCGGTCTGGTGTTGACGCTCGTGTGCGTCGCCGACGAGTCGCAGGTCGACGCCGCGGAGGTGGCGGCGACGGTCGCCGCGAGCCAGCATCCCTGCCGGATGCTGCTCGTCGTACGGCGGAACGTGACCGCGTCCGAGTCGCGTCTCGACGCGGACGTCACGATCGGTGGGCGGCTGGGGCCGGGCGAGGCCGTGGTGCTGCGGATGAACGGCCGGCTCGGTCTGCACGCCGAATCGGTGGTGCTGCCGCTGCTGGCCCCGGACGCGCCGGTGGTGACCTGGTGGTACGGCGCGCCGCCCGACCTGATCGCCTACGACCCGTTGGGGGTGTTGGCGGGCCGTCGCATCACCGACGTCCACAACGCCGCGGATCCGCTGGCCGCGTTGCGCACCCGGGCCACCGACTACGAACCCGGGGACACCGACCTCGCCTGGAGCCGGGTCACCCCGTGGCGCAGCGTCCTCGCCGGCGCGTACGACACCGCCGACGGCACCGTCAGCCGGGCAACGGTGCGGGGTGCGGACAAGAGCGCGAGCGCGGCACTGCTCGCCGCCTGGATCGGCAGCCGACTCGACTGCGACGTCGAACTGGAGCCGAGCGACGGTCCGGGGATCTCACTGGCTCAGCTCGAGGTGAACGGCGGTGGGGACCGCGGCGGTACCACGATCACCGTGGCGCGCAACGGCGACCAGGCCGGCCTGCTGAGCAGGACCGGCCAGCCCGACCGGATCATGCCGTTGCGGCGCGACGAACGCGGCGACCTGCTCGCCGAGGAACTTCGGCGGCTCGACGACGACCCGGTCTACGCGACTTCGCTCGGGCATTTCGCCGGTATCCCGAACCTGGCGAACCGCCCGCGCGGGAGGCGGCACATCTGGCGCGACCCCGCCGAACGCGCCGCAGCGCAGTGATCCGGACCGGGTCGTTCGAGGCACCGGTGCGCACATGACCACCGGCAACCGGCAGCTGATCGTGCTCCGGAACGCCGACGTCGTCGCGCAGTACGCCGCGACCCGATTGATCACGGTCATGGTCGAAGCGCAGTCGGCGCGCGGACTGGCCTCCGTCGTCCTCACCGGCGGCGGGATCGGGACGGCCACCCTGACGGCGCTCGCCGCGCATCCGGCGCGGGACGCGGTCGACTGGGGCCGGGTCGACGTCTTCTGGGGTGACGAGCGGTTCGTCCCCGCCGGCGACGCCGACCGCAACGACCGAAGCGCGGACACGGCGCTCCTCGAGCATGTTCCGCTCGACCCCGCCCGGGTTCATCGGATCCCGGCCAGCGACGAACTCGGCAGTCCCGAGGACGGGGCGCGGGCCTACGCGGAGACGCTCGCGGACGTGGCGCGCGCGGAGGGCTTCGGCGAGCCGGTACCCCGTTTCGACGTCGTCCTGCTCGGGATGGGGCCCGAGGGCCATGTCGCGTCGATCTTCCCGGACACCCCCGCGGCACACGACGCCGGGGTGGTCGTGGCGGTCCGGGATTGTCCGAAACCGCCGCCGCTGCGGGTGTCCCTGACGTTCCCGGCGATTCGCGCCGCCGCCGAGGTGTGGCTGCTGGTCACGACGGCGCAGAAAGCGGCGCCGGTAGCCGCGGCGCTGTCCGGGGCCACCCCGACCGAGGTACCCGCGGCCGGCGCACACGGGAGGCTACGGACGCTGTTCCTGCTGGATCACGACGCGGCCGGTGAAGTGCCGGTCGAGCTACGTCCACGAGCCTGACCCGCTCTTACGCGGGGCTCGGCGGGCGTCAGTCGTTGCCGCGGAGCTTCTCGAGCGCCTCGGCAAGGATCGCGTCGCCGTCGACGTCGTTGCGACGCTCCCGGACGTAGGCCAGGTGCGTCTTGTACGGCTCGGTCTTCGGCGGGGCGGGCGTGTTGTCCCGGTCGCGGCCCGCCGGGAAGCCGCAGCGCGGGCAGTCCCACAGCTCCGGGATCGCGGCGTCATGGGCGAAGGCGGGCCGGGTCTCGTGCTTGTTCGCGCACCAGTACGAGACCCGGGTGCGCGGGGCGGCCTCGCCACGTTCGGCCTCGCCCATCGGCCCGGCACCGACTCGACTCCCCCGAATTGCGTTACCGCCGGCCATGGCGCCTCCCAGCTCTGGACTTCTCGCTATACGTCTTGATCACTTCTGGAGCAGCCCCAACCCGACGATCGAGGCGGTCCACAGGATGAGCGCGGCGATCGTGAAGCGGTCGAGGTTGCGTTCCACCGTCGACGATCCGCCGAGCGAGGACGAGACGCCACCGCCGAACAGGTTGGAAAGCCCCCCGCCCTTGCCGCGGTGCAGCAGGATCAGCAGGACGATCGCGAGGCTGGTGAGGATCAGCAGCACCCGCAGGAATATCACCACGGGCCCAGTATCGCAGACGGCGGCCTGCTTCCGGCCAGGCGGATGCCGCCACCCGGCGATTCAGGACAGCCGTACCCGGGCGTCGAGCACCGCGTACAGGATGTCGACGACGATGTTCGCGATCACGATGAAGAACGCGCCGACCAGAACCGTACCGAGCACGACCGGCAGGTCACCTTGGGACTGCGCGTTCAACGCCGACTGGCCGATGCCCTGCAGCCCGAACAGCTTCTCGGTGACGATCGTCCCGCCGAGCAGGGTGCCGATGTCGATGCCGAGCAGGGTCACGATCGGGGTCAACGCGCTCCGCAGCCCGTGCCGGTAGACGACGCGCCGCTCGGACAGCCCCTTCGCCCGGGCGGTGCGGATGTAATCCTCCCCGAGGACCTCGAGCATCGTTCCGCGGGTCAGCCGCGCGTAGCTCGCCGCGGTGACGAACGCCAGCGTGAACCACGGCAGGATCAGATGGACGAACCATTGCACCGGATCCCGGGTGATGGGGACGAACCCCGCCGGCGGGAACCAGTGCAGGCCGGCGTGCACGGTCAGTTGGTAGAACAAGACGTAGAGCAGCAGCAGGCCGACGAGGAACGTCGGCATCGAAAGTCCGACGAGCGCGAAGACGGTCGCGAGCCGGTCCCGGATGCTGCGCGGCTTCGTCGCGGCGGCGATCCCGATCGGGATGCTCGCCAGCAGCCACACCACCGCCGCGCCCAGCGCCAGCGACGCCGTCGCGGGCAATCCCGAGGAGATGATGCTGTTCACCGACGCCTGGGTGGCGAACGAGTACCCCAGGTTGCCGTCGACGATCAGCGAATGCAGGTAATGCCAGTACTGGGCGATCAGCGAATGGTCGAGGTACAGGCGATGACGTACCTGTGCGAGCCGGTCCGGAGTGCAGGTCTTGCCGCAGAAGCGGGGTGCCGGATCGCCGCCGGCGAAGAAGATCCCGAAAACCGCGACGCTGACGACGAAGAGCACGACGACCCCGAGCGTCAGGCGTTTGAGGATGAACCGGGCCATGGTCGGTACCCCCTCAGCCCTTTCCGATGCGGTCGAAACGCGGGTCCAGCGCGTCGCGTAGACCGTCGCCGAGCAGGTTGAACGCCAGCGTCGTCAACAGCAGCGCCAGACCCGGGAAGACCAGGAACCACCAGGCGACCTGGTAGAGCCCGCTGCCCGAGGCATCCGAAAGCATCTGTCCCCAGCTGGCTTTCGGGATGGTGACCCCGAGTCCGAGGAACGACAGCGTCGACTCGGCGACGATGTTGACCGGGATCAGCAACGTGCCGTAGACCATCACCGGCGCGATCAGGTTCGGCAGTATGTCGACGAACATGATCCGCAGATCGGACGAGCCGAGCGACCGGGCGGCCTCGACGAACTCCCGTTCCCGCAGCGCCAGCACCTGGCCGCGGACCAGGCGGCCGGGCTGGCTCCAGGAGAAGAACGCGATGACGCCGATCGTGATGGAGAGGTGGTTACCGAACCGGGCGCTCATCGCCAGCGCGGTCAGCAGGAACGGGAAACTCAACACGACGTCCATGAAGCGGGACAGGAAGCTGTCGACCTTCCCGCCGTAGAAGCCGGCGATCAGCCCCACGACGACGCCCACCGCGATCTCGATCGCGGTCGCGGCGAGTCCGACGATCATCGAGACCTGTGCGCCGAACATCAACCGGGACAGGATGTCTCGGCCCTGGTCGTCGGTTCCGAGCCAGTGGTGCGTGCTGGGACCGACCGGGATCCCGCTCGGGCTCAGGCCGTTCGGGCCGCGGTCCGGCTTGTACGGACTCTGGCCGATCAGCTGGCTGAGCGGATGCGCGAAGATCGCGACGAGCACGACGAACACGACGAAACCCAGGCTGACCAGCGCGACCTTGTCGCGGCGAAGCCGTGCCCAGGCCAACGCGCGGGGACTCCGACCGGCGATCTTGGCGCCGGCGACCTCGGGCGAGCCGCCCGGGGGTTCCGGCGTTCCGGCGACCTCGGCGATGACGACGCTCACGCGCGGCTCCCCTGGTCGTCGACGCTCCGTGCGATCCCGGCCGTGATCTTCTCGATCGCCTCGAGCGCAGGGATCTCGGCCTGATCGCTCTGGTCGATCACCGCGGCGGCGGCACCCAGATCTTCGCCGTCGACCACCGGGTGCAAGCACGCGGCGACGTGCGCAGCGGACGACCCGGTGACGGCGTCGAGGTCCGGGACCACCGTGACGCAGTCCTGCCGCGCCTTCGGGCAGCGGGTGTGGAAACGGCATCCCGAGGGCGGCGAGACCGGCGAGGGCACGTCGCCGCGGAGCACGATTCGTTGCCGGCGCCGGGCCGGGTCGGGGTCCGGGATCGGCGCCGCCGACAGCAACGCCGCCGTGTACGGGTGCCGCGGGCGCTCGTAGAGCTCGTCGGCGTCGGCGAGTTCGACGATCTTGCCGAGGTACATGACGGCGACACGGGTCGAGACCTGCCTGACCACCGAGAGGTCGTGCGCGATGAACAGGTAGGTCAGGCCGAAGTCGTGCTGCAGATCCGCCAGCAGGTTGATGATCTGGGCCTGGATCGACACGTCGAGCGCCGAGACCGGCTCGTCGCAGACCAGAAGTTTCGGTTTGAGCGCAAGCGCCCGAGCGATGCCGATGCGCTGTCGTTGGCCGCCGGAGAACTCGGCGGGGAACCGGTTGTAGTGCTCCGGGTTGAGCCCCACGACCTCCATGAGCTCCTGGACCTTGCGCTTGCGTTCGTCGCCTCTGCTCTCGTCGTGGATCGCGTAGGGGTCACCGATGATCGAGCCGACGCGGCGGCGCGGATTCAGCGACCCGTACGGGTCCTGGAAGATCATCTGGACGTCCCGGCGAACCGCCCGCAGCTGCGCGCGGGAGAGCCGGGTGATCTCCTGGCCGTCGAAGACGACCGTGCCCGACGTAACGGGCTGCAGGCCGGTGACCAGCCGCGCCAACGTCGACTTCCCGCATCCGCTCTCCCCCACCAGGCCGAGCGTCTCCCCGCGGCGGATCGTGAAGCTCACGTCGTCGACGGCGTGGACGGCCTCCTTGGACCGGCGGAACAGTTGGTTCCCGTGGATCGCGAACCGTTTGACCGCGTGCTCGACCCGGACGAAAGCGTCGTCGGACGTCGAGTGCGCGCCCCGAGGACTCGTCACGCCCTCGACTGCCGTGGCCCGGGGGCTCATGCGCTGGACCGACGGGACGGGGCGCCGGCTTCGAGCTCGGGCAGCCAGCAGGCCGAAACATGCTCGGCGACAGCACTTTCGCTGCTGTTGCCGCCGACCGGATGCAACGGTGGCCGTTCGTTCTCACACCGGTTGAACGCGAACGCGCAGCGCGGCCGGAAAGAACAACCGGACGGCAGGTCGATCAGGCTCGGGGGCTGACCCGGAATCGGCTTGAGCCTCTCGCCTCGAACGGCGGACGTCGGGATCGACGCGATGAGGCCCCGGGTGTACGGGTGGTGCGGCGCGTGGAACAGCGACTCCCGATCGGTCTGCTCGACGCCGCGGCCCGCGTACATGACGAGGACGTCGTCGGCGATCTCGGCGACCACCCCGAGGTCGTGGGTGATCATGATCAACGCCGTGTCGAACTCGCGTTGCAACCGCCCGATGAGCTCGATGATCTGGGCCTGGATCGTGACGTCGAGCGCGGTGGTCGGTTCGTCCGCGACGAGGATCCGTGGGTCGAGAGCCAGCGCCATCGCGATCATCGCCCGCTGCCGCATGCCACCGGAGAACTGGTGCGGGTAGTCGTCGACCCGGCGGGTCGGCTGCGGGATCCCGACGAGGCCGAGCAGGTCGGCGGCACGCCGGTGCGCCTGCCGGCGGGAGAGGCCGGTGTGGGCGCGGACCATCTCCGCGATCTGCCAGCCCACCTTGTAGTGCGGGTGCAGGCTCGAGAGCGGGTCCTGGAAGATCATCGCGATCTGGGCGCCGCGCACCCGGCGGAGTTCGCGGTCGGGCAACGTGAGCAGGTCGCGGCCCTCGAAGAGGACTCGGCCTTGCAGGCTCGCGCCGCGGGTCAACCCCATGATGGTCTGTGCGGTGACGCTCTTGCCGGAGCCGGATTCGCCCACGATGCCGAGCGTCGCCCCGGCCTCCAGGGAGAAGCTCAGCTCGCGAACCGCGTGCAGGACGCCGTCCTCGGTGCGGAACGAGACCCCTAGGTCCTCGACTGCGAGCAGCGGCATCGTTGGCTAACCGACGGAGACGTCCGTGATGTCCCCGTTCAACGCGTTGAACTGGTACTGAAAGTTCTTCAACCGGCTGCTGTTGAAGTTCGCCTGGTTGTCCTCGACGAGCGGCACCCAGGGAGCGTCAGCCATGATCACCGCGTCCACCTCGTTCCACTTCGAAGCTGCCGCACCAGAGGATGTAGCAGCGAGTGCCTCGTCGGCCAGTTTGTCGGCCGTGTCGTTGTTGTAGGCGCCGAAGTTCGACGAACCGTCGGTGTAGCCGCGACCGTCGAGCAGCGGGCTGAAGAAGGTTCGCTGGGCGGTGCCCTCCCAGTCAGCCGACCACTTGGCCAGCGCGACGTCCCACTTGCCCGACTTGGTGATGTCCTCCTTCTGGAGGTATTTGCCGTAGTAGTCGCTGGCCGGGATGGGGGTCGGCACGATCTTGATGCCCGCCGCTTCCAGGTCGGTCTGCACCGAGGTCGCCATCTTCGGGTTCACCCCGGCGTCGGCATAGGCCAGCTTGATCGTGATCCCGTTCGGGTACCCGGCCTGGGCCAGCAGATCCTTCGCCTTGGCCGTGTTGCCGCTGTTGTCCTTCGTCGCGTACGGGTCGATCTTCTTGAAGCCTTCGCCGAACGTCGACGGGCTGAAGATCTGGCTCGCCACGCTTTCCACCCGGGGGCCGCCGAGGAGTTGCGCGATCGCGGCCTTGTTGACCGCGTAGCTGATCGCCTGACGGACCTTCAGGTTCTTCACGCCGTCGCTGCCACCGACGGTGTTGAACACCAGGTAACGCGGGCCACCGGTCGGGTTGATGTGCAACTGCGAGCTGTTCTGACTGATCAGCGAGGCCAGCTTCGCGTTCGGGACCGGTTCGTTGGAAACCGCCATGTCCGCGGTTCCGGCCTCGATCTGCTGCTGGATGCTGTCGGATGTGCCGCCGTAGGTCGTCTCGATGACGTCGACGTACGCCTTGCGGGTGGTGTCGGTGTCAGCCTTCCAGACGGGGTTACGAACCAGCTTGAGCGACTTGTTCGGGACGTAACCGCCGTCGGGGATCAGGTACGGGCCGTCGGAGATCAGATGCTGACGGCCGTCCGGGCTGTCCGGGACGTAGCTCATCATCTCGATCGGCCGTGGCGAGGATGCCGGCAGCGTCAGGAAGCGGACGAAGTCGGAAGCGGGCGCCTCCAAGGTGAACTTGACGGTCGCGTCGTCGACAGCGGTGACACCGGCGAATTGGTGCCCTTCCTCGTAGGCCTTGATGGCCGTGGCGCTCGTCGCGTCGACATCTGCGAAGCCGTCGCAGAAGGCTTTCATGCCGACGAGGGAGTCTGTGAAGTAGTCGACCGGACCGGTCCCGTTCGCCGGGTTGCAGAGCATCTTGATGCCGCGGACCACGTCCGCGGCGGTCACCGTACGACCGGTGCCGCCCACATTCCACTGCACGTCTTTGTTCAGCTTGACGGTGTACGTCTTGCCGTCGCCGGAGACGTCGGGCATGCCGGCGGCGATGTCGGGAACGATCTTCGTCCGCTCGGCGGGGTCGTTGCTCGACGGGTTCGTGTACAGCTGCCGGGTGTAGGCCCGCAGCGAGCTGTAGCTGATGGAGTCGTATGCGCCGGCCCAGTCGTAGCTCGAGTTCTCGTCCTCGCCGACGAGCCGCAGCGTGCCGCCCTTCGTCCCGCTACCGCCACTGGACGAGGAACTACCGCTCCCGCACGCGCTGAGCGCAACGGTCATGCCGATCGCGACAGCGGCAGCGCCGGCGACCTTCGGGGAGATACGCATGCAGACACCTTTCGGCGAGCTCGACTGCTGCAGAGCCGAGCGCTGGCTGATCGTCCGCGTGCTCCCCCTCAGCGCCAGTACCAACGAACGGTCAGATCGAAATTTCCGACAAGAGACCTCACGCTTGCGAAACGGCCGAACTGCCGGATGCCGTGGCGGCCCGAACGATCGCCACGAAATCCTCGGCCAGCAAGCTGGCTCCGCCGATGAGCCCGCCGTCGACGTCGGCGCCGGCGAACAGCTCGCCTGCGTTGTCGGCCTTGACGGACCCTCCGTAGAGCACGCGAATCTTGTCGGCAATCTCGCCGCCGAACTTGCGCGCCAGACGATCACGAATTGCGAACGCCATCTCCTGGGCGTCCGTAGGCGTCGCGGTTTCACCGGTGCCAATCGCCCAAACCGGCTCATACGCGACAACGAGGTCCGCCGCCCGGTCGGGGCTGATCCCGTCGATCGCGGCGGCCAGCTGGCCGTCGACCACCTCGACGTGCCCGCCGGCGCGACGGACCTCCACGTTCTCGCCGACGCACAGGATCGGAACCAACCCGTGCTCGTAGGCGGCCAGCACCTTCGCGGCGACGATCTCGTCGGTCTCGCCGTGCTCGGCGCGGCGCTCGCTGTGCCCGACGATTACGTAACGACACCCGAGCGCGGCCAGCATCGGGCCGCTGACATCACCGGTGTGAGCGCCGGCGGCCGTGATCGCCAGGTCCTGCGCGCCGTAGGCGAGCGGGAGGTTGTCGCCGTCGATCAGCGTTTGCACGCTGCGCAACGCGGTGAAGGCGGGCACGACCACGACGTCGACGCGGTCGGTCTGCTCGGGGCGCAGGCTGTAGGCGATCTTCTGGGTGTGCGCGATGGCCTCGAGGTGGTTCAGGTGCATCTTCCAGTTGCCCGCGACGAGTGGGCGGCGAGCACTGCTGCCCCGCGCATCACTGGTCGCGCTCTTCTTGGCCGACACGCCGTCTCCCGTTCGTCTCACGCCAGCGCCGACAGGCCCGGCAGGACCTTCCCTTCCAGGTACTCCAGGCTCGCGCCGCCGCCGGTCGAGATGTGCCCGAAGTGTTCTTCCTCGATCCCGAGCAGCCGGACCGCCGCCGCGCTGTCCCCGCCGCCCACGACGGTCAGCGCGCCCCCGGTGCCGAGCGCCGCGATCACCTCTGCGACCCGGCGGGTGCCCTGTGCGAACGGCGCCAGCTCGAAGACGCCCATCGGCCCGTTCCAGAACACCGTCTTCGCGTCGGCGAGTCGGCTCGCGAACAGCTGTGCCGACTCCGTGCCGATGTCCAAGCCCTTCAGGTCGGGCGGGATCGCATCGGCGGGGACGGTTCGCGTCGCGGCGTCGGCCGCGAGGTCCGCCGCGGCGACCACGTCGACGGGCAGGACGATCTCGACGCCGAGCTGCTCGGCTCGCCGCAACACGTCTCGCACCGAAGGGATCTGGTCCTGCTGCAACAACGACCCGCCGACGTCGTGGCCCAGCGCGGCGAGGAACGTGAAGCACATGCCGCCGCCGACCAGGATCCGGTCGGCCTGGGTCAGCAGGTTGCCCAGGACGGCGAGCTTGTCGCTGACCTTCGAACCACCGAGGACGACGGCGTACGGCCGCGCCGGGTTCTCGGTGAGCCGCGTCAGCACGCCGAGCTCGGCGAGGACGAGATCGCCGGCGGCGTGCGGGACTCGCCGGGGCACCCCGGCCGTCGACGCGTGCGCCCGGTGCACGGCGCCGAACGCATCCCCCACGTAGCAGTCGCACAGTGCCGCCAGCCGGTCGGAAAGGCCGTCGTCGCAGGCGGTTTCGCCCGGTTCGAAGCGAACGTTCTCGAGCAGCGCGACGTCACCGTCGGTGAGCCGCGCGACGGTCTGGGTCGCGCTCGGTCCGACCACGTCCGTGGCTTGGGCGACCGGACGGCCGAGCAACTCGGCCAGCCGGATACCGACCGGCTTCAACGAGAACTTCTCCTCCGGCCCGTTCCTCGGCCGGCCGAGGTGGGACGCGACGATGACCCGGGCGCCCGCTCCGGCCAACGCGGCGATGGTCGGGACCGATGCGCGGATCCGCCCGTCGTCGGTGATGACCCAGCCGCCGGCGGTTTCCGCGAGCGGCACGTTCAGGTCGCTACGGACGAAGACCCGGCGACCTCGAACGTCACCCAGGGAGTCGACGCCCGGCAGGCCCGAAGGAGCTGGCACGTCAGGAAAAACGCGAGCCGACGAGCGAAACCAGATCGGCGAGCCGGTTCGAGTAGCCCCACTCGTTGTCGTACCAGCCGACGATCTTCACCTGGTCGCCCTGCGACATGGTCAGCAGCGAGTCGAACGTGCAGGAGGCCGGCGAGCCGACGATGTCGCTCGAGACGATCGGGTCCTCGGTGTAGACCAGCACCCCCTTCAGCGATGAGTCCGCCGCCGCCTTGAAGGCGGCGTTGATCGTGGCGATGTCGGCCGGCTTCTCCAGCGTGACCACGAGGTCGGTGACGCTGCCCACCGGGACCGGCACGCGCAGTGAGATGCCGTCGAGCTTGCCTTTGAGTTCGGGCAGGACGAGCGCCGTCGCCTTCGCGGCGCCGGTCGACGTCGGGACGATGTTGACCGCAGCGGCGCGGGCACGGCGGAGGTCCGAGTGCGGGAAGTCGAGGATGCTCTGGTCGTTCGTGTACGCGTGCACCGTCGTCATCAGGCCGCGTGCGATACCGAAGTTCTCGTGCAGGACCTTCGCCATCGGGGCGACGCAGTTCGTCGTGCAGGACGCGTTCGACAGGATCGTCTGACTGCCGTCGTACCGCTCGTCGTTGACGCCCATGACGACGGTCAGGTCCTCACCTTTCGCCGGGGCCGAGATGATGACCTTCTTCGCACCTCCGGCGAGGTGCTTGCGGGCGGCATCCGCGTCGGTGAAGAAACCGGTCGACTCGACGACCACGTCGACGCCGAGGTCTGCCCACGGCAACGCACCGGGGTCGCGCTCGGACAGGATCGTCAGCGTCTTGGAACCGACGTGGATCTGGTCGCCGTCGAGCACGACCTCGTCCTGCAGGGTGCCGAGCGTCGTGTCGTACTTGAGCAGGTGGGCCATCGTCTTGCGATCGCCGAGGTCGTTCGCGGCGACGATGTCGATCTCGCCGTGCGCCGCGGCAACGGCCCGGAAGAAGTTCTTGCCGATCCGGCCAAACCCGTTGATGCCTACTCGTGTGGCCATCGCTGATCTCCTCCGACGTCCGTATGCGGGCGTCGGGGGGCCCGCGGATGCGCTGATTTTACGGGAGGCGCAGGCGGGAGACGAAATGGATCGGAAAATCCGTTGCACAGCTCACGTTCGGCGTGCACTCAGATATCTGTCAGCAGGTCCGGGGTGACGCTCGCTTCGGTGGTGGGTTCGCCCCGGGACAGCGCGACCTTGTCGGCCATCGCCAGCAGCCGGCGGATCCGCCCGGCGACCGCGTCCTTGGTGATCGGCGGGTCGGCCAACGACCCGAGTTCCTCCAGGCTCGCCTGCGGGTAGGCGAGCCGCAGGTGCCCGGCGCCCAGCAGATGCTCGGGCGCTTCGTCGCCGAGGATGTCCAGCGCGGCCTTCACCCGTGCGCCGGAAGCGACGGCTGCCCGGGCCGAACGGCGCAGGTTCGCGTCGTCGAAGTTCGCCAGCCGGTTCGCACTCGCCCGCACCTCGCGGCGTAGCCGCCGTTCTTCCCAGGCGAGAACCGAGTCGTGCGCCCCCATCCGGGTCAGCAGGGCGCCGATGGCGTCACCGTCCCGGACGACGACCCGGTCCACGCCCCGGACGTCGCGGGCCTTGGCGGCGACGCCCAGCCGCCGGGCGGCGCCGACCAGGGCCAACGCCGCCTCCGGGCCGGGCGCCGTCAGTTCGAGCGAGCTCGAGCGTCCCGGTTCGGTCAGCGAACCGTGCGCGAGGAAGGCCCCCCGCCAGGCGGAAGCGGCATCGCAAAGCGGCCCGGAGACGACCGCGGGCGGCAGACCTCGGACCGGTCGGCCACGGCTGTCGATCAGCCCGGTGCGCCGGGCCAGGCCCTCGCCGTCTTCGGTGACTCGCAGCACGTAACGGCTCGTCCGGCGCAGGCCGCCGGCGGCCAGCACGCTCACTTCGGCGTGATGACCGAAGACCTCGGCGATCTCCTTGCGCAACCGGCGGGCGACGGAGCCGGTGTCGAGTTCGGCTTCCACCACGACCCGACCCCCGACCAGATGCAGGCCGCCGGCGAACCGCAGGAGCGCCGACATCTCGGCCCGGCGGCAACAGGGCTTCGTCACGACCAGCCGCGACAGTTCGTCTTTCACCGCGGAGGTCATCGCCGCCATGTGCAACTCACTGCTCTAGTCCCTCATCGCCGTCTCGGATCCGGGCTGAACGCCCGTGCTGTCGCCGTTGCTCACCCGCCTTCGAGCACGGACCGCAGCGCTGTGGCGAGCGCGGCCGTGTCGTGCACTCCGGGGGAATCGGTGCGGGCAACGGGAGCGAGATGTACTCGGGCTCCCAGAGCGTCGGCCGCGGCGTGCAGGCCCCTTATCCCACCACGTTTTGCGGTGTCTGTGCTCGGCTCTGCCCGACGCGACGTCGAACCGGCGGCGAAATCCTGCTCGTCCCGGCCTGTTTCGTGGGCGACGACCCAATCGAAGGACGCCTCAGGGACCAACGCTCCCAGCACTTCCAGGTGGGACTCGGGACTGAAACCGTCGGTCTCCCCCGGTTGCGCCACGAGGTTGAGGACCAGGATCTTGGTCGCGCTGGAAGCGGTGATCGCCTTCCGAAGCTCGGGCAGCAGCAGATGCGGCAGCACCGAAGTGAACAGCGACCCAGGACCCAGGACGATCGCATCGGCCTGCTCCACGGCCTCGACGGCTTCGACGCAGGCAACCGGGTTCGCCGGCAACAGATGTACCGACACCACGCGGCCGCGGGCCGTCGCCACCTCCACCTGGCCGCGCACCGTCACCAGATCCCCACTGCGGTCGAAGCCGAGCACCTGGGCGGCGATGTCGAGCGGCTCGCGCGCCATCGGCAGGACGCGGACCCCGGGACCCAATTCGAGCAGCCGTCCGATGGTGTCCAGCGCGACCACCGGATCCCCGGTGTGCAACATCAGCCCCGCCAGCAGCAGGTTCCCCACCGGATGCCCGGTCAGCTCCGCGTAGGCACCGTGCGCGTCTCGGCCCGGGGGGAACCGGAACTGGAACGTCTCGCGAAGCAGGTCCGCAGTCGGCGACGAGGCGGCGAGGGCGGTCAACGCCATCCGGAGGTCACCGGGCGGCAGGATGTCGTAGGAGGCTCGCAGCCGACCGGAGGATCCGCCGTCGTCGGCAACCGTGACCACCGCGGTCACGTTGTCGGTCACCAGCCGCAGGGCGGACAGGGAGGCCGCGAGGCCGTGCCCCCCGCCCAACGCGACCAGGCGTTTGGACGAGCGCGGCACGGAGACCTCCGGCGTCATACTCCCTCCCGCCTCGAACCGTCCGGTTCGTTCATTCGCGCCCGACATCCCGGTGTACGACGTGCACCGGGAAACCGGCGGTACGTAGTCGGGCGGTCAGTTCCTCGGCGATCACCACGCTCCGGTGCTTCCCACCCGTACAGCCGACGGCCAGCGTCACGAAGTGCTTTCCCTCTCGCACATAGCCGTCGGCCAGCGTACGCAGAACCGCCTCGTAGTTGTCGAGGAACTCCCCGGCGGCGGGTTGCCCGAGGACGAAGTCGCGCACCGCCGGATTGCGGCCGTTCTGCGGTCGGAGCTCCTCGACCCAATGCGGGTTGGGCAAAAACCGGCAGTCGACGACGAGATCCGCGTCGACCGGGAGGCCGTACTTGAAGCCGAAGCTGACGACGGTGGCGACCAGCGGGCCTCGGTCGGCGACGTCGAACGCGTCCGCGATCACGTGACGCAGTTCGTGGACGTTGAGATTGCTCGTGTCGACCACGAGATCGGCTTCGCCGCGCAGGTCGCGCAGCAGCGCGCGTTCCCGGGCGATCCCGTCGACCAGCCGCCCGTCCTCCTGCAACGGGTGGGGCCGGCGAACGCTCTCGAATCGCCGCACCAGCGCCTCCTCGGAAGCTTCGAGAAAGAGCACCCGCGGCGTGACGCGGCGCCGGTCGAGCCCGTCGAGCGCCATCCGCAACTCGGCGAAGAAGCCACCTCCGCGCACGTCGACGACGATGGCGACCCGCCGGACGTGGTCTTCGCTCGTGCTCGCCAGCTCGGCCATAGCGGCCAGCAGCCTGGGTGGCAGGTTGTCGACGACGAACCAGCCCAGGTCCTCCAGGCACTTCGCGGCCGTCGACCGTCCGGCACCGGAAAGTCCTGTCACCACGGTCAGTTCGACCCGCTCCTCCGCTTGCGCGGCCGCGCGCCGGTGCGTCACCGGACCTCCCCGGTGACGACGTCGACGGCCCCAGCGTCGGCGCTGTCCCCCGCCGCGACCGGGCCGTGCAGCGCGGCGACCACCGCGTCCGCGGTGCGTGGTCCCAAGCCGGGCACCTCGGCGATCTCGTCCGAGCTGGCGGCGCGGAGTCGTTTGAGCGACCCGAAGTGCTTGATCAACGCCGCCCGCCGGGTTTCGCCGAGGCCGGGGACGGCGTCGAGGACGCTCGTGGTCATCGAGGTGGACCGTTTCTGCCGGTGGTAGGTGATCGCGAAGCGGTGCGCTTCGTCGCGGATCCGCTGCAAAAGATAGAGCCCCTCGCTGGTTCGCGGCATGATCACGGGGTCGGGCCGGCCGGGCAACCAGATCTCTTCCAGTCGCTTCGCGAGGCCGCACACCGCGACACCGTCCACGGCAGTGTCCGCACCCACCTCGATCCCCAAGCCGGAGATCGCGCGCTCGGCGGCGACGACCTGTGGCAGCCCGCCGTCGACGACGACCAACTGTGGCGGATAGGCGAATTTCCGGGGCCGGCCCGTCTTCGGATCGACGGGTCCGGCGTCACCGGGTGGCCCGGCGTCCTGCGTGTCGGACCCCCGCTCGTCGAGCAGCCGGCGGAACCGGCGAGTCAGGACCTCGTGCATCCAGCTCGTGTCGTCGGTGCCGATCGCCTCGCCGTCCAGGCCCTTCAGCGCGAACCGGCGGTATTCACTACGCCGGGCCAGCCCGTCCTCGAAGACGACCATGCTCGCGACGACGTCGCTGCCCTGGACATGGCTGACGTCGAAGCATTCGATCCGCAGCGGCGCTCTCCTCAACCCGAGGGCGTCCTGGATCTCCTGCAGTGCGACGCTTCGCGCGGACAGGTCGCTTGCCCGCTTCAACTTGTGCTGGGCGAACGCTTCAGCCGCGTTGCGCTCGACGGTGGACAGAAGATCTCGCTTGTCGCCGCGCTGTGGCACCCGCAAGGTCACCCGGCCGCCGCGAAGCTGGCCGAGCCACTGCTCCAACGCGGCGGCGTCGACCGGCAACGCGGGCACGAGCACCTCGCGCGGCACGTCCGGGCCGGCGGCCGGGAGACGCGGTCGGCGGCCCCGGCGTGGGGCGTCCGGGCCGGCTCGGTACATCGCGGCCCGATCCACCGCGTCCGAGGTCGCGGCCGGAGACTCCTCCCGTTCGCCGGCGTAGACCTGCCCGACGAACTGCTCGACCAGCGCGGCGGTGTCGAGGTCCTCGACCTTGTCGACGACCCAGCCTCGCTGACCACGGATGCGGCCGCCCCGGACGTAGAAGACCTGGACGGCCGCCTCCAGGGCGTCCTGCGCGATGCCGACCACATCGGCGTCCGTACCGTCGCCGAGTACGACGGTCTGCTTCTCGACCGCACGGCGCAACGCGGCGAGGTCGTCCCGTAGCCTCGCCGCCCGTTCGTAATCCTGGACGGCCGACGCGGCGGCCATCTCGGATTCGAGCCGCCGTACCAGCTGGTCGGTGCGACCGGCCATGAAGTCGCAGAAGTCGTCGACGATGGCCCGATGTTCGGCGGCCGAGACCCGGCCGACGCAGGGAGCGGAACATTTCCCGATGTAGCCGAGGAGACAGGGTCGGCCGACCTGGCCGGCCCGTTTGAAGACGCCGGCGCCGCAGGTTCGGGCGGGGAAGACGCGGAGCAGCAGATCGAGGGTCTCGCGGATCGCCCAGGCATGTGCGTACGGACCGAAGTACCGGACCCCGCGGCGTCTGGTGCCGCGCATGACCTGCAACCGTGGGAATTCCTCGTCGACGGTGACGGCGAGGTAGGGGTAGGACTTGTCGTCGCGATAGCGCACGTTGAAGCGCGGGTCGAATTCCTTGATCCAGGCGTATTCGAGTTGGAGCGCCTCGACCTCCGTGGAGACGACCGTCCAGTCGACGCCGGCCGCGGTCGTCACCATCGTCTGGGTCCGTGGGTGCAGTTGGTAGACGTTCTGAAAATACGAATTGAGTCTGCTGCGCAGGCTCTTCGCCTTGCCGACGTAGATCACCCGGCCGTGTTCGTCGCGGAACCGGTAGACGCCCGGCTGATCCGGGATGGCGCCCGACATCGGTCGGTAGGTCGCCGGATCAGCCATGGTTTCGAGCGTAGTGGGCCGTTCCGACAGGCCGGACCGTGTTCAGGTTGCGGTACCGGACGTACCCCCGAAGGTGTGCCACCCTCGGTACGTGGTAACCGCCGGCGAGGGACGCCCGGAGCCTTTCGGGGTCGTGCTGATCGACTCCGCCCGCGGTGACGTCCGCCTCGAAGCGAAGACGTCGGTCGGGACGGAGGGCTGCTTCCGCTCGATCGACCTGACGTTGCGGTGGCACGAGAACGACCCGTTGACGGTCTGGATCGACGTCGAGGCGAAACCCGACCATCCCGCGCTGCCGCGCGGTCGCTGGGTGGTCCTGCGCGACTTCCTTCGGTACGGCATCGAGCAGCGAACCGGTGACGGGGACGTGCAGGTGACACCGGACGAGACGTTCGCACTGGTTCACCTGGACCTGGCACGCCCGCGGCGGCCTTGCCGGATCTCGGTTCCGATCGCCCTGCTGGACGACTTCCTCACCCAGACCGAACTTCGCGTCCCCCTCGGCGACGAGCGATCGGATGAACTCGTCGAGGCGTTCATCGCGAAGCTGCTGGGCTGAGGGCGCTGCCCGGCGTCGCATACCGTCGTTCGGGCGAGGCTAGGCGGGCCGGGTCCTGCGCCGACGCGAGTCCGCGGTCGCCGCTTTCCTCGGCGGGGCGGGCAACCGGTCCGCGAGGATCGTGGCGAGGAACTTTCCGGTGTGACTCGCCGCGACGGCCGCCACCTGCTCGGGTGTTCCCTGCGCGACAACCGAGCCGCCCCCCGAGCCCCCCTCCGGTCCCATGTCGATCAACCAGTCCGAGGTCTTGATGACGTCGAGGTTGTGCTCGATGACGATCACGCTGTTGCCCGCGTCGACCAGCCGACCCAGCACACCGAGCAACTTGCGGATGTCCTCGAAGTGCAGGCCGGTCGTCGGCTCGTCGAGGACGTAGACGGTCCGGCCGGTGGAACGCTTCTGGAGTTCGGACGCGAGCTTCACCCGCTGGGCCTCGCCGCCGGAGAGGGTCGGGGCCGGCTGGCCGAGCCGCACGTACCCCAGGCCGACGTCGACGAGGGTGACCAGATGGCGGCGGATGGCCGGGACCGCGGCGAAGAACTCCGCGGCCTCCTCGATCGGCATGTCGAGGACTTCGGCGATCGTCTTTCCCTTGTAGTGGACTTCGAGCGTTTCCCGGTTGTAGCGGGCCCCGTGGCAGACCTCGCACGGGACGTAGACGTCCGGCAGGAAGTTCATCTCGATCTTGATGGTGCCGTCACCGGAGCACGCCTCGCAGCGGCCCCCCTTGACGTTGAAGGAGAACCGGCCGGGGAGATAACCCCGGACCTTGGCCTCCGGGGTATCCGCGTACAGCTTGCGCATGTGGTCGAAAACGCCTGTGTACGTCGCAGGATTAGACCGCGGGGTGCGACCGATCGGTGACTGGTCGACGCCGACGACCTTGTCGAGATGCCGCAGGCCCTCGACGCGCCGGTGCCGACCCGGGACGAGCCGAGCGCCGTTGATCTTGTTCGCGAGAACGGCGTGCAGGATGTCGTTGACCAAGGTCGACTTCCCCGATCCGGACACGCCGGTGACGGCCACCATGCAACCGAGCGGGAAGCTGACGTCGATGTCGCGCAGGTTGTTCTCCCGCGCTCCCACCACGGTCAGCATCCGGTCCGGGTCGGGCGCCCGGCGGATGTCCGGGACCGGGATCGAGCGGCGGCCGGAGAGGTAGGCGCCGGTCAGCGAACGCTCGGACGCCAGCAGCTCGGAGACCGGTCCGGAGACGACGACCTCGCCGCCGTGTTCACCCGCCCCCGGGCCGATGTCCACGACCCAGTCGGCGGTGCGGATCGTGTCCTCGTCGTGCTCGACGACGATGAGCGTGTTCCCGAGGTCGCGCAGACGGACCAGCGTCTCGATGAGCCGATGGTTGTCGCGCTGGTGCAGACCGATCGACGGTTCGTCCAGCACGTAGAGGACGCCGACCAGCCCGGAACCGATCTGGGTCGCGAGCCGGATCCGCTGCGCCTCGCCGCCGGCCAAGGTACCGGCATTCCGGCTGAGCGAGAGGTAATCCAGGCCGACGTCGAGGAGGAAGCCGAGCCGGGCGTTGACTTCTTTCAGGACCCGCTCGGCGATCATGCTCTGGCGTTCGTCGAGTTCGATGTCGCGCAGGAACGCCGCGCAGTCCGCGATCGACATCGCCGACACCTCGGCGATCGTGCGCCCGGCGAGGGTGACCGCCAGGGCTTCGGGCTTGAGCCGGGCACCATGGCAGTCCGGGCAGGGGACCTCGCGCATGTACCCGTCGTAGCGGTCCCTGGACGCGTCGCTCTCGGCCTCGGCGAACCGCCGCTCGAGGAACGGCACCACGCCTTCGAAGTTCGCGTAGTACGAGCGTTCCCGGCCGTAGCGGTTGCGGTAGCGGACGTGCACCTGCGTCTTGCCGTGCCCGTAGAGAACGGCCTTCTGCACCTTCGCCGGCAGGTCCTCGAACGCCGTGTCCATCCGGAAGCCCAGATCGTCGGCGAGCGCGGTCAACAACCGCCCGAAGTACTCCTGGTTGTGCCCGGCCGACCACGGCGCGATCGCCCCGCCGGCCAGCGAGGCCGACGGGTCCGGCACGACGAGCTCGGTGTCGACCTCCTTGCGAACCCCCAGACCCGTGCAGCTCGGGCACGCCCCATACGGCGAGTTGAACGAGAACGAGCGGGGTTCGAGCTCCTCGAACGACAGGTTGCAGTACAGGCAGGCCAGCTGCTCGGAGAAGTGCCGTTCGCGGGCGGTGTCGGCCGCCGGCAGGTCGACGAAGTCCAGCGAGATCAGCCCGGCCCCGAGCCGCAACGCCGTTTCCACCGAGTCCGTGAGACGGCGCCGGACGCTCGGCTTGACCGCCAGACGGTCCACGACGACGTCGATCGAGTGCTTGCGCTGCTTGTCGAGCTTCGGCGGGTCGGAGAGCTGGATCGTTTCCCCGTCGACCCGGGCCCGGGCATATCCCTGGGTCTGCAGATCCCCGAAGAGTTCCAGGTACTCGCCCTTGCGGCCGCGGACGACCGGCGCCAGCAGCTGGAAGCGGGTGCCCTCGTCGAGTTCCAGGATCTGATCGACGATCTGGCTCGGTTGCTGGCGGCTCACCGGGCGTCCGCAGTTGTAGCAATGCGGCGTGCCGGCCCGGGCGTAGAGCAGCCGGAGGTAGTCGTAGACCTCGGTGATCGTCCCGACCGTGGATCGGGGGTTGCGGTTGGTCGACTTCTGGTCGATCGAGACAGCCGGTGAAAGCCCCTCGATGAAGTCGACGTCCGGCTTGTCCATCTGACCGAGGAACTGCCGGGCATATGCCGACAGCGACTCGACGTAACGCCGCTGGCCCTCCGCGAAGATCGTGTCGAACGCCAGGCTCGACTTGCCCGAACCGGAGAGACCGGTGAACGCGATCAGCGCGTCGCGGGGAAGGTCGAGGTGGATGTCCCGCAGGTTGTGCTCGCGAGCTCCCCGGATGACGAGCCGCGACCCTCCGTGCGCGGCGTGCGGCTCGGGTAGGCCTTGCGTGGCGCTCGCGCTCGGAGTGCGAGTGCGAGCGGACGCGCGGGTCCCCGTAAACGGCTTGGCGCTCTTGGCTGGAGGCGCGGCAGGCTTCGAAGGCATAGGAATGCCACGATAACGACGACCTAGGACAGAAGCTTCCCGCAGGTGCCCGGTCCAGGCGGCCGGGCGGTGAACGTCTGGAGAACCTGATGGCCGGTTCGAACCCCGACACCTACACCGGACATGTCGAGCCGGGCGGCCCCGCGGCCTCGCGGGAACTCCCGGGCCTGCGGGTCACGAAGGTCTCGGTCGGCCCGATGGACAACGACGCGTACGTGCTCGAATGCGTCAGCACCGGTGAACAGCTACTCGTCGACGCGGCGAACGACGCCGACCGGCTGCTGCCCCTGGTCCCCCGGCTCACGACGGTCGTGACGACTCATCGTCACCCCGACCACTGGCAGGCCCTGGCCGAAGTCGTCCGGCTGACGGGAGCCACGGTCACCGTCGCGCACACCCTCGATGCGGATCCGCTGCCGGTACGTCCCTCGCGGACCGTCGAACACGGGGACAGCGTCGTCGTCGGTGACCGTTCCCTGGATGTGCTGCACCTGCGCGGCCACACCCCGGGCTCGATCGCCCTGCTCTACCGGGCGGACGGGGCGGACCCCCACCTGTTCACCGGTGACTGCCTGTTCCCGGGGGGGCCCGGGAACACCGAGAAGGACGCGGGCCGGTTCCGTCAGCTGATGGACGACCTCGAGGAGCGGGTGTTCGGCCCGCTGCCGGACAGCACCTGGGTCTATCCCGGCCACGGCGACGACACGACGATCGGAGCCGAGCGCCCACACCTCGCTGAGTGGCGAGCGCGGGGTTGGTGACAGCCGAGCCGCTGCACCTAGGAAGGCCGAGGCATTGGCCATAGCCGAGCAGGTTCTCGGACGTCCAATCGCCAGAAGAACCAGACCCGGAATACTCTCCCGAAGAACTCAGGTCCGCGCGTGTTCTTCCACGGAAGAAAGAACCTGATGCCGCCAAGTTCCGGACAAGGCGATCGGACCTCCTGATTCGATGGGCCGTGCGCTGACGATGCACAAATACAGTTCACTGCTGACGAAATCGTAGATGTGCGTCGTTGTGTGGTCAGTAATGGCACCGACCAAGGCGAGCCGCGTCCCTTGAAGCGGTGATCCAGGAACGTGGAACTCGATGATCCCGCGTGCACCGGCGGTATCGATATCGGTTTCCCCCTCGCGCGTGTTGGTTCCCCAAAGCACTTGTCCCTCTAAGGTCTCGATGGCCAACCCGAACACCGGATTATCGATAAGGGTCGACGCTCGATACTTCATTCGGATGGTGAACGGGCTTCCGAACGGAAGCTCACGGACCTCCCGGCCAGCGCTGTCGAGGATGTCGATGTCTTCGATCCGCGCTTCACCGCTTCCCCAACGAGTACGGATCGTCCCACGAGAGAGGCTTTCCCTAGCTTCGGAATTCTCAGCGTCGTGGACATGGTCGACATAGTTGCTGACGAGGTCCGAGGCGTCGCCCACCGAGACCAGCTTGCCATGGTCGAGCCACGCGACCTCGTCGCACAGCGAGCGCATCGAACCCATCGCATGACTGACGATGATCACGGTCTTGCCGGCTCGGCGGAACTCGAGGAACTTCTCCATGCACTTGTCCTGGAAACTGGCGTCACCGACGGCCAGTACCTCGTCGACAAGGAGCACCTCGGGGTTTGTGTTGATGGCCACCGAGAAACCGAGCCGGACGTACATCCCGGACGAGTAGTTCTTGACGGGCTGGTCGATGAACTCTCGCACGCCGGCGAAATCCACGATGGACTCGAAACGTTCCTCGACCTCGGCCTTGCGCATGCCGAGGATCGCGGCGTTCAGATAGACGTTCTCCCGTCCGGACAGCTCTGGATGGAAACCCGAACCGAGTTCGAGCAGTGCCGCGATCGTGCCGTCGATGACGATCCGTCCCTCGTCCGGCTGCAGGATCTTGGCGATGCACTTCAACATCGTCGACTTGCCGGAGCCGTTCTCGCCGATCAGGCCGAACGTCGAACCACGGGGAACTTCGAAGGACACGTCACGCAGCGCCCAGAACTCCTCGTACTTCACCCGGCCACCGCGCATCAGCGCAGCTTTGAGCGTCTGGTTCCGTTCGTGATAGAGCCGGAATCGCTTCGACACGTTCTCGACGCGGACCGCCGGTCCACCGGAGACGGGCCCGAGTGAGCGCACGCAAATCTCCTCGTCGATGTGCCTGGGTCGTGGTCTTCGTCGTCGGCTCTAGCCCGCCAATCCTAGACGTTGGTCTCTCGGCGACCCTGCGGTCCGGCCTTGCGCGTGTCCCCGCGACGCGGCCTCCTGGGGGACCTAGAGTTCTTCGGCCAGCCGGCTCTCGTGCTTCTTGAAGACGACGTAACCGAGGACCAGCACGACCGCTGAGAGGACGACAAGGAACAGGGTGTTCGACAGCGACGGCCATCGACCGTCGTAAAGGGTGTTGCGGAACACCTCCGAGAATCGTTCGAGGGGGTTGAGCCGGTAGTAGACGAGCATGTCGTGGTGCTTGTCACTGACCAGGCTGACCGGGTAGACGATCGGTGTCGCGTAGAACCAGACCTGCATCGCGATGCTGACGAAATGTTGGGTGTCCCGGAAGTACACGTTGCCGATCGCGAGGACGAACGAGACACCCAGCGAGAACGCCGCGAGCACCAGCATGAAGAAGATCGTCGCGGGCAGACAGACCAGTGGGCTTCCGCCGAAGATCAAGACAGCCACCACCAGAACGAACATTTCGATCGTGAAGGTGAACAGCCAGGACAGCATGTTCGCGATGACCAGCGTTTCGCGGGGGAAGTAGACCTTCTGGACGAGGTTCGCGTTCCCGACCAGCGTCCCCATTCCACTGGTCACGACGTTGTTGAAGAACAACCACGGAAGGAGTCCGGCGGACAGCCACAGCGCGAACACGTCCAGATTCGACGGATCGCCTCGATCCGGCTGCGCGCGAAGCAAGAACGAGAAGACGACCGAGTAGGTCGCCATCTGCGCGATCGGGTTGAGCAACGACCAGGCGTGCCCCAACGCCGTCCGCTTGTACTTGCCCCGGATCTCGCGAAGCGTCAGGTTGGTGAGGAGATCGCGCGACGAGCCTAGGTCTGCGAGCGCACTCACCGAGCGGCCGCCCGGTGGCTGGCTAGCTGGCTCCGGCTCGGGTCGTCCATGAGGCGCGAGTCTACCGGCCGGGTCGTCGGCGCCCGCTCAGCAAACGCCGTCCACAGCCCGCACGCCGTTTCGATGTCCGACTGTCAGACGCCGGCGGCTTGCATCCCACGCAGCTCCCGTTTGAGCTCCCCGATCTCGTCGCGGAGCCGGGCGGCCACCTCGAACTGAAGTTCCCGGGCTGCCTCGTGCATCCGGTCGTCGAGCTGCTGGATCAGCTGCGCCAGCTCGGCTCTCGGCAAGGTCGCCAGCTCGGCGGCGTGCCTCCCGACGACGTCGGAGGTCGCCCCTCGGCTTCCACCCGGCACCGGCGCCTTGCCACGGGACTGCGCCCGGCCCGACCCCTTCTGTTCGGTGGCGGCTTCCCGCGCGAGGTCGTCGAGGATGTCGCCGAGCCGCTTGCGCAGCGGCATCGGGTCGATCCCCTTCTCGGCGTTGTACGCCTCCTGCTTCGCGCGCCGGCGATTCGTCTCCTCGATCGCCTTCGCCATCGCAGGGGTGACCTTGTCGGCGTACATGTGAACCTCGCCGGAGATGTTCCGGGCGGCGCGGCCGATCGTCTGGATCAACGAGGTGCCGGAACGGAGGAAGCCCTCCTTGTCCGCGTCGAGGATCGCCACCAACGACACCTCGGGTAGGTCGAGACCTTCGCGGAGCAGGTTGATCCCGACCAGCACGTCGTAGTCCCCGCGACGCAACTCGGAGAGGAGCTCGATGCGGCGCAAGGTGTCGACCTCGGAGTGCAGGTAGCGGACGCGGATGCCCAGGTCGAGCAGGTAGTCCGTCAGGTCCTCGGACATCTTCTTGGTCAACGTCGTGACCAGGACGCGTTCGTCTCGCTCGGCCCGGACGCGGATCTCGTGGACGAGGTCGTCGATCTGTCCCTTGGTCTGTTTCAACACGATCCTCGGGTCGAGCAGGCCGGTCGGCCGAATGATCTGCTCGACGGTCCCGTTGCTCCTGCCCAGCTCGTAGGGGCCGGGCGTCGCCGAGAGGTAGACCGTCTGTCCGATGCGTTCGAGGAACTCCTCCCACTTCAGCGGCCGGTTGTCCATCGCGCTCGGTAACCGGAAGCCGTGCTCGACGAGGGTGCGCTTGCGGGACATGTCACCTTCGTACATCGCGCCGATCTGCGGAACGGTGTTGTGCGATTCGTCGATGACCAGCAAGAAGTCTTCGGGGAAGTAGTCGAGCAACGTGTTGGGAGCGCTCCCGGCCTCGCGACCGTCGATGTGCCGCGAATAGTTCTCGATGCCGGAGCAGAAGCCGACCTGCCGCATCATCTCGATGTCGTACGTCGTCCGCATCCGCAGCCGCTGCGCCTCCAGCAGGCTCCCCTGCTTCTCGAGCTTCGCGAGCTGCTGTTCGAGCTCGACCTCGATGCCGCTGATCGCCCGTTCCATCCGTTCCGGACCCGCGACGTAGTGCGTCGCCGGGAAGACGAACAGCCGCTCCGGTGTCGCGACGACCTCGCCGGTCAGCGGATGGAGGGTGGAGACCGCCTCGATCTCGTCCCCGAAGAACTCGACGCGCACCGCGAGCTCCTCGTACACCGGGAAGATCTCGACGGTGTCGCCGCGAACCCGGAACGTGCCCCGGCTGAACGCCAGGTCGTTACGGGTGTACTGGATGTCGACCAGGCGGCGCAGGAGCGCGTCCCGTTCGATCGTCTCGCCGACCTCGAGCCGCAGCATCCGATCCACGTACTCCTGCGGCGTGCCCAGGCCGTAGATGCAGGACACGGACGCGACGACGATCACATCGCGACGGGTGAGCAGGCTCATCGTCGCGGAGTGACGCAGCCGCTCGACCTCCTCGTTGATCGAGGAATCCTTCTCGATGTAGGTGTCCGTCTGCGGGACGTAGGCCTCGGGTTGGTAGTAGTCGTAGTAGGAGACGAAGTACTCGACCGCGTTGCTCGGCAGCAGCTCACGGAACTCGTTGGCGAGTTGCGCCGCCAGCGTCTTGTTCGGCGCGAGCACCAAGGTCGGGCGCTGCAACTCCTCGACGAGCCACGCTGTCGTCGCCGACTTGCCGGTGCCGGTCGCGCCGAGCAGCACGACGTCTTTCTCCCCTGCCCGGATGCGCCGCGCCAGCTCCGCGATCGCCGTCGGCTGGTCGCCGGAGGGCTCGAACTCGCTTTCGACGACGAACGGAGCCGCTGCGCGCTCCAGGTCGGTGACGGGTCTCACGCATCAACGATAAGAGCCAGGTCGGACAACATCGAGGCGCAGGCGGCGAAACGTGTGGCGACGGCGAAGCTCTCCGTCAGGCGTGCTGGCGGTTCGCGGCGACCGCGAGCGGGTTCGGCGCCGGCTCGGCGATCTTCCGGAGCGTGTTGCGGTCGACGTGGTCGACCAGGCCTTCTCGGCCCTCGACCCGCATCGTGGTGTGCTCCTCGTACGACCAGGTGCCGTCGCGGTTCACCGTGACACGCATTCGGAAGGCGACCGTCTGGAAAGCCCTGTCCAGGAACGGGTTCGAACAGATCCCGTACTGCCGGTCGCCCAGCGTCGCGCCGACCTCGAACTCGGTCGCGTCCGGCTCGGCGGGGCCGGCCGCCAGCAGCACCTGCCCGCGCGGGATGGCGAGCGTATGCACGACGGTGCGGGCCGCGGGCTCCCACAACCAGTACCCGACCTGCTCGTGAAACGTCTCGACCTCACCGGGCTTGACCACATGGGTGTGGTAGCGCAGGCCGTAGAACAGCTGCGGCCCGTTGGTCTGCGGGTCGATCGGGTGCAGCTCGTACCTCTCGACGAACCGGTTGTGCTCGTCGCCGCCTGTCACCGGCCCGGTCACGTCCGACCCGGGGCCGACCGGATGGACGTCGGCTCCGTCCGCGCTGCTCCAGACCCCGGCGAGCGCACGCAGCGGTCCGAGCGAAGCGAGCGTGTCGTCGCCGCCGTCAGGCTCGGTGTAGATGTCGCGGCCGTAGTCGTGCGCGTGGCGGGAAACGTCCATGGCGGCACGATAACGAGCAGGTAAGGCCGGTCTACCCCTGGGCCTGGCTCGGCGGATCACCGGCGACGACGTGGACAGCTACGACGTGACGGGCTACGACACCCCGGCGATCCGCGGCCACGCCGCGTCGACGACCGCGCGGAGGGTCTCGAGATCACCCGCGTTGTCGATCAGGAGATCCGCGATGGCGCGGCGTTCGGAGTCGCTCGCCTGACTCGCGATCCGCTCCGACGCCTGTTCCGGGGGCAGTCCCCGCCGGGTGAGCCGCGCCAGCCGGACGTCCAGCGGAGCCTGGACGACGACGACGAGATCGAATTCGCCACCTCGAGCGCTCTCGGCGAGGAGCGGCACGTCGTAGACCGCAACGCTGTCCGGCGGCAACGCGTCGATCCGCCGGGCGCTCTCGGCGGCGATCAGCGGGTGGGTGATCGACTCCAGCAGCTCGCGGGCGGCCGCGTCGGCGAACACCCGCCCGGCCAGCGCCGGCCGGTCCAGCGAACCGTCGGGGGCGAGTACGCCCGGGAAGGCTTCGACCACCCGAGCCAGACCCGGTGTCCCCACCGCGACGACCTCGCGGGCGATCGCGTCGGCGTCCACCACGACAGCGCCGTGTTCGGCCAAAAGCCCTGCGACAGTGGACTTTCCGGAACCGATCCCACCGGTCAGCCCGATCCGTCGAACCATCCGGTTACGCCGCGAAGGCTACTCGCCGCCGGCGCCGAGCTGCTCCCGCAAGCGCTGCAGGGACTCGTCGTCGACCAGCGAGCCGCCCTCGTCACCGGACGAGTACGACGACGGGTTCTCGGCCGCGGCAGCGGCGTCGGCCTGCTGGGCGGCCTTCAGCTGCTGCTGATGCGTCTCGAACCGGGCCTGCGCCTCCGTGTACTGGCGCTCCCACTCGGCCTGCTGGGTCTCGAAACCGGGAAGCCAGCTCTGCGTCTCCGGATCGAAGCCCTCCGGGTAGATGTAGTTGCCCTGCTCGTCGTAGTGCGCCTCCATCCCGTACTGGGTGGGGTCGAACTCCAGCTCCCCGCTGGCGGTGTTGCCCTCGTTGGCCTGCTTGAGCGAGAGCGAGATGCGCCGACGTTCCAGGTCGATGTCGATGACCTTGACCAGGATCGAGTCGCCGACCTGCACGACCTGCTCCGGGATCTCGACGTGGCGCTCGGCCAGCTCGGAGATGTGCACGAGACCCTCGATGCCTTCGTCGACCCGGACGAACGCGCCGAACGGAACCAGCTTCGTGACCTTGCCGGGCACGACCTGGCCGATCGTGTGGGTCCGGGCGAACTGCTGCCACGGGTCTTCCTGGGTCGCTTTCAACGACAGGCTGACCCGCTCGCGGTCCATGTCGACGTCGAGCACCTCGACGGTGACCTCCTGGCCGACCTCCACCACCTCGCTGGGGTGGTCGATGTGCTTCCAGGACAGCTCCGAGACGTGCACCAGACCGTCCACCCCGCCGAGGTCGACGAAGGCGCCGAAGTTGACGATCGAGGAGACCTGGCCGCTGCGAACCTGGCCCTTGGCCAGCTCGGAGAGGAACTGGCCGCGCTTCTCCGACTGCGTCTCCTCGAGGAACGCGCGGCGGGACAGCACGACGTTGTTGCGGTTCTTGTCCAGCTCGATGATCTTCGCCTCGAGCTCCCTGCCGACGTAGGGCTGCAGGTCGCGGACGCGACGCATCTCGACCAGCGACGCGGGCAAGAAACCGCGCAGACCGATGTCCAGGATCAGGCCACCCTTGACGACCTCGATGACCGAGCCGGTCACCGTCTCGTCGGCTTCCTTCTTCGCCTCGATCGTGCCCCAGGCACGCTCGTACTGCGCGCGCTTCTTGGAGAGGATCAGGCGGCCTTCCTTGTCCTCTTTCTGGAGGACGAGGGCCTCGACCGCGTCGCCCACGCTGACGACCTCGTTCGGGTCGACGTCGTGCTTGATGGACAGCTCGCGGGAGGGGATCACGCCCTCGGTCTTGTAGCCGATGTCGAGAAGCACCTCGTCCCGGTCGACCTTGACGATGGTTCCTTCGACGATGTCGCCGTCGTTGAAGTACTTGATGGTCTGGTCGATAGCGGCGAGGAAGTCCTCGGCGCTTCCCACGTCGTTGATGGCGACCTGCGGGGTCGTGACGGTGGGACGGGTGTCGGTGACGGAAGTCAAGGCGGTCGGCTCCGGGCGGATGGTTGTTCGTCGGTCTGCCACCCCGGTCGGCGCGGCAGGCGCGCGCGAACCTTTCGATCGAATCGCCGGGACGGGGGTCTGCAAGCAGTGCCGAATCAACGAGCCGAGCGGGACCGTGCGCCGCGTAGGAAGCGGGTTACCCCGGTACGACGGCGCACGCGGTCCACGCGTGCACCAGGCACCATACGGCCTCGGGACCTCGGGGAGCAAGAATGCGACGGTGAGCGACGCGCGAACTCCCGACGACCAGACGGACCGAAACGGGCCGGGCGCGGAGCCTCGAGTCGGCCGCGGCAGTGCACCGGTGTCCGACGCGCAGGCGGTCGAGGCGAACCGGCGCTGGTGGGACGGCGAGGCCGCCGCGTATCAGGCCGAACACGCGGAGTTCCTGGGCGACGTGGATCTGGTCTGGTGTCCGGAGGGTCTTCGGGAGGCGGAGGCCCGGTTGCTCGGACCGGTGAGCGGCAGACGGGTGCTGGAGGTCGGGTGTGGCGCGGCTCCGTGCGCGCGTTGGCTCCGGACCCAAGGCGCGGAGGTGGTCGCGTTCGACGTGTCCGCCGGGCAGCTCGCCTACGCAACGGCCGTGAGTACTCGTACCGGGGTCGAGGTGCCGTACGTGCAGGCGGACGTGGGCGCCCTTCCGTTCGCCGACCGTTCGTTCGACGTCGCGTGCTCGGCGTTCGGCGCGATCCCGTTCGTCGTCGACTCCGCCGCCGCGATGCGGGAGGTCGCCCGGGTGCTGCGGCCCGGCGGCCGGTGGGTGTTCTCGGTGACACATCCGTTTCGCTGGGTCTTCCCGGACGATCCCGGGCCAGCCGGGTTGGCCGCGGTGCAGAGCTACTTCGATCGTTCGCCGTACGTCGAACGTGCCGACGACGGCGCGCTGACCTATCTCGAGCAACATCGCACGTTCGGCGACCGGATCGCCGAGATCACCGCGGCCGGCTTCGCGCTGAGCGCGCTGGTCGAACCGGCGTGGCCCGCCGGCCACGAACGGATCTGGGGTCAGTGGAGCCCGCTGCGGGGAAGGCTCTTCCCCGGAACGGCGATCTACGTCTGCGATCTTCCGCCGCTGAGCCCTCGCTGAACGTCGCGGTCGGCCGTCGTTCGGACACGTGCACCCCGCCCGGATTTCCGGCAGGATTTTTCCGTGCGCACCACCCGGGACGCCGCGACCGTCACCTCGTCGCCACCGGTGACGGGGAAGCCCCGCCACTACCGGTCCGGCATCCGGCCTCGCCGCGTCGTGGGGGTGGTCGGCCTGGCCGCCGTGGCGGCGGCGGTCACCGGCACGGTGGTCACGCTGGAGCAGGGTGGGGCGCGAAGCTCCCCCGCCCTTTGCACGGTGACCTCTCCCACCTCGACGTACACCCTGGTGCCCGATCAGGCCGCCAACGCGGCCACGATCGGTGCCGTCGCGGGACAGCTCGGCCTGCCCGACCACGCGGTCACCGTCGCGCTCGCAACGGCGATGCAGGAATCGAAACTGCGTAACGTCAACTACGGGGACCGCGACTCGATCGGGCTGTTCCAGCAGCGGCCGTCCCAGGGCTGGGGAACGGCTGATCAGATCATCCAGCCGAGCTATGCGGCGGCCGCCTTCTACGGCGCGTTGGCCAAGATTCCGGGCTGGGAGACGCTCGACGTCGCGGTCGCGGCGCAACGGGTCCAACGCAGCGCCGACGGCACCGCGTACACCCGGTGGGAGGACGAGGCGCGCGCGCTGGCCGTCGCGCTGACCGGCCAGCAACCGGCGAAGCTGGCCTGCTCGGGCGGCGACGTCACCTACCACCGGTCGGCGGCCGCCGTCGCCGCCGAGGTGGGCACCGCGCTTGGTCCCACGGCGCTCTCGGCCGGCGTTCCCGCCGTGACAGCCTGGAAGACCGCGACCTATCTCGTCGCCAACGCCTACGCCGACGGTGTCACTTCGGTGAGCTACGGCGGCCAGACCTGGACGGCGAAACGCGGCACCTGGCGGGCGGACCCCGGGCCGGTGGCGGTCGCCAATACCCAGGTCACGTTCACCGTCGCCACCCCGCCTTCACCCGCCGGGGCCGCCGGCCGTTAGGCCGGCTCACGTTTCGGGCGGCCGGACGCCCGCGTCAGTGCCCGGCCGCGTCCCAGTTCGCGCCGACGCCCACGCTGACCTCCAGCGGAACGTCGAGCCGGTAGGCGTCGCCCATCTCGGCCCGGACCAACGCCTCGACGGTGTCGCGCTCCCCCGGCGCGATCTCCAGGACGAGTTCGTCGTGCACCTGCAACAGCATGCGAGAGTTGAGCCTCTCGGCGCGGAGCCGGTCGTGCACCCGGAGCATCGCGAGTTTGATGATGTCCGCGGCGCTTCCCTGGATCGGCGCGTTCAACGCCATTCGCTCGGCCATCTGCCGGCGTTGGCCGTTGTCGCTGGTCAGGTCCGGCAGGTACCGGCGGCGACCGAGGATCGTCGACGTGTACCCGTCCTCACGGGCGATGTCGACCACGCCTCGCAGGTAGTCCCGTACCCCCCCGAAACGTTCGAAGTACTCGTCCATCAAGCCGCGTGCTTCGTCCGGGGAGATCGACAGCTGCTGGGACAAGCCGAACGGGGACAACCCGTAGGCGAGCCCGTACGACATCGCCTTGATCTTCGCCCGTTGTGCCGGCTCGACCTTTTCCGCCGGAATGCCGAAGACGCGAGAGGCCACGAACGCGTGGAGATCCTCCCCCGAGGTGAATGCCTCGATCAGCCCGGTGTCGCCGGAGAGGTGGGCCATGATCCGCATCTCGATCTGGCTGTAGTCGGCGGTCATCAGCGACTCGTAGTTCTCGCCGACGACGAACGCCTTCCTGATCTGCCGTCCTTCGGCGGTACGGATGGGAATGTTCTGCAGGTTCGGGTCGGTCGACGAGAGCCGCCCGGTGGCGGCGATCGTCTGGTTGAACGTCGTGTGGATGCGTCCGTGGTCGTCGAGCATCGGGATCAACGAGTCGACGACCGTCTTGAGCCTGGCGACGTCCCGGTGCCGGAGCAGATGGCCGAGCAGCGGGTGATCGGACTGCTCGGAAAGCCATTGCAGCGCGTCCGCGTCGGTGGTGTAGCCGGTCTTGATCTTCTTCGTCTTCGGGAGTCCCAACTCGTCGAACAGGACGGTCTGCAGCTGCTTGGGCGAGCCGAGGTTGAACTCGTGGCCGACGCTGTCGTACGCGGCTTGCGCGACCTGCTTCACCTCGCCACCGAGATGGGACTCCAGCTGCGCCAGGTGTTCGGCGTCGGCGCCGATTCCGGCCCGTTCGAGCTCCGCCAGGACGCCGAGCAGCGGGAGCTCCAAGTCGCGCAGCAGTGCCGTCGCCTCCCGACGTTCCAGGTCGGCGTCCAACGACGCGGCCAGGTCGAGGACGGCCCGAGCTCGCACCCCCAACGCCTCGTTCGCGCCCGCCTCGTCCTCGCCGTCGAACGACAGCTGCGCGTCCCCCGGCTCGGTCGCCCGTAGCTCGCGACGCAAGTAACGCAGGGTCAGGTCCGCGAGGTCGAACGAACGCTGCCCGGGAAGCGCCAGGTAGGCGGCGAGCGCCGTGTCGCTCACGACTCCGGCGAGGGCGAGACCGCGGTTCGCCAACGCGTGCGACGGACCCTTGACGTCGTGCGCGACCTTGGGGCGCGCCGGGTCGGCGAGGAACTCGCCGAGGGCCCGGTCGTCGTCGGCGGTCAGGTTTTCCAGGTCGAAGGTCGCGGCCGCGCCGTCCGCGGTGGCCAACGCGATCGTGCGGAGCACGCCGGTGCCCCGCCCCCAGGTCCCGTCGAACGCGAGACCGGTGCGCGACGCAACCGGGTCGGTGCCGGAGCAGTGCTCGGCGAGCCATTCGGCCACGTCGCCCGCCTCGACGGCGGCCACGGCGATTTCGAAACCTTCGTCCGCCTCGGGTTCCACGGCGCCGAGCGACGCGTAGAGCCGCTCGCGCAGAACACGGAACTGCATCGTGTCGAACAGCTGATGGACCGCCTCGCGATCCCACGGCCGGAGGCGAAGGTCGTCGGGGACGACCGGCAACGCGACGTCCCGGACGAGCTCGGTGAGGGTCCGGTTGCGGATCACCTCGCCGAGATGCGCCCGCAGGTTGTCTCCGACCTTGCCGGACACCTCGTCGACCCGGTCCACCAGGTCGGCGAACGAGCCGAACTGGACGATGAGCTTCGTCGCGGTCTTCTCGCCCAACCCGGGAACGCTCGGCAGGTTGTCGCTCGGATCCCCGCGCAGCGCCGCGAAATCCGGGTACTGCGCCGGCGTCAGCCCGTACTTCGCCATGAGCACGTCCGGGGTGAAACGCGTCATGTCGCTGATCCCACGCCGGTTGGCCAACACGGTGACGTGGGCCGAGACCAGCTGGTAGACGTCCCGGTCACCGGAGACGATCAGGGTGTCCATTCCCGCCGCCTCGGCCTGCGTCGCCAGGGTCGCGATGACGTCGTCCGCCTCGTAACCTTCCGCCGTCACCGCGGGGATCGCCAACGCTTCGAGAACCTCGCGGATCAGCGACAACTGGCCCCGGAAGTCCTGCGGCGTCTCGGTCCGCGTGGCCTTGTACCCCTCATACGCTGCATGGCGGAACGTGCGCGCCGGAAGGTCGAACGCGACCGCGATGTGGGTTGGCGCCTCGTCGCGCAGGACGTTGATCAGCATCGAGGTGAAGCCGTAGACCGCGTTCGTCGGCTGCCCGGTCGTCGTCGAGAAGTTCTCGACCGGCAACGCGAAGAACGCCCGGTAGGCGAGCGAATGCCCGTCGAGAAGCAGCAACCGGGGACGTTCCGGTGTCGGCATGGGCCGAGTCTAGGGTCGGGCCATGACAGGTCTCGGCCAGTTCTCGGACCGTCCGGCGGGTCTGCTCGGCGAGCGGATGGGAATCCAGTTCCTGGAGGCGACGGTCGACCGGGTGATCGCGCGGATGCCGGTCGAGGGCAACACCCAGCCCTACGGCGTGCTGCACGGTGGGGCGTCGTGCGTGCTCGCGGAGACCGTCGGTTCGGCCGCCGCGATGCTCTGGGCCGGGGAGGACCGGATCGCCCTCGGCGTCGACATCAACGCGACCCACCACCGTGCGGTGACCGAGGGCTGGGTGACGGCCGTGGCGACCCCGGCATTCCGAGGCCGGACCAGCGCCACCTACGAGGTCACGATCAACGACGACGACGGCCGACGGATCTGCACCGCCCGGCTGACGTGCGTGATCCGGGAAGCGCCGGTGGGGCCCTGACGGTCCGCGGTCAGATCGCGCGCCGACGGGTACGGCGCAATGCGTCGACCGCGCGCGGGAACGGCACGCTGAGTTCGGCCGGGGGCGCGAGCGCGCGGCGGAGCGAACTCACCTGGGCCAACCGCCGGACGGCGAGCGGGGCGAAGCCGAGCCGAGCGAAGTACCGGTTGACTTCCCGGTCCTGCGGGGCCGTCCAGGTCGTCACCGCCTCGGCATTGTTGGCCTCGGCCACCGACATGACGGCGTGCAACAACGCGCGCCCGACACCATGGCGGCGAAACCTGCGGATCACGTGAAACTGCTCGATGTGCACGACCCGGTCGGTGCCGAGCCAACCGAGTGGGCCGATCGTGCACCACACGAGACCGGCGGGTTCACCGCCGAGCGTGCCCAACAGGACGTGGCTGTCGGGAGCGGAAAGCGCTCGTTGGATCCGGGTCTCGAGGTTCGCCGCGGGCATCTGCGCCGAGTGGACGGTCCGCGCCGCCGGCGAGCCGGCGGCGCGAGACATCCTGGCCAGCACACTCGCGACGTCGAACTCGGACGCGAACGTGGTGAGCACGCCGACGTCATCCCGGGACGCCGGGCGGACCGTCACCGCTGCGCGGAGGCGGGAGGCGATGCGTGGCATGACACCTCATTTGCACGGACGGGACGGTGGTGCGCTTCGCTGCGGGCGTGATGGCTGTGGGCGAGGGTAGACGAGATCGCCGGTTCGCGCGCCCGGCGCCCTACCCGCCGTCACGTTAGGTGCCCGGCCGTTGCGCAACGCCCCTTTCGTGCGCCCGGAATGTCCGGCTTTCGGTCGTTCGCGGGTCTACCGGTGACCGCCAGGCGAAACGTCAGCCGACGCTCGTATGACCACGAGATGAGCGGGATGCGGCCGTCCGGCACAAATTTCTACCCCCCCGACGGGGCATTTGTCCGCTTCCGCAGTTGCCAAAAGGCATCCGCTCTCGTACCTTTGCGCGGGCGGATCCAGGCCGCCAAGTAGAGAACGTCTGGGGTCGGGGAAGGCCCGGACGGCGCCAACGGTGGTCTGGATCCGCTTCTTCGCGTCCGGAGCCTGAGCGGTCAGGTGGTCGCCGGCCGCGCGTCGCCGATGATCACCGCGTCGGCCAACGCCTTCATGCTGGTGCGACGGTCCATCGCGGTCTTCTGGATCCAGCGGAACGCCTCGGGTTCGGTGAGTCCGTGCTCGGCCTGCAGGATGCCTTTCGCCCGCTCGACCACCTTGCGCGCCTCCAGTCGCGACCCGAGGTCCGCCACCTCGTTCTCGAGGCCGACGATCTCGGTGAAACGGCTGACCGCCATCTCGATCGTCGGAAGGAGGTCCTTCTTCTGGAAAGGCTTGACCAGGTACGCCATCGCTCCGGCATCCCGGGCTCGTTCGACCAGGTCGCGCTGGCTGAACGCGGTGAGGATGACGACCGGCGCGATCCGGGCGGCGGCGATCTGCTCCGCGGCCGCGATGCCGTCGAGCAGCGGCATCTTGACGTCGAGGATCACCAGGTCGGGGCGCAGTTCGCCGGCCAGCTTCACCGCCGACTCGCCGTCGCCTGCCTCGCCGCAGACGTCGTAGCCCTCTTCCTCCAGCATTTCCTTGAGGTCGAGCCGGATCAGAGCCTCGTCTTCGGCGATCAGCACGCGACGGGGCGTCTGCTCTGCAGTCACAGGAACGGTCTCCATTCGTTTCCGCGACGCCCACCCCGATCGGTGTGAGCGTCGTCGCAGACTTCTTCGGCCTGCCGAGCCTAACGAGCCCTGGTTACGGACCGCTCGCCAGGACGAGCGCCCGCGCAGGGGGCGATGGGAGCAGATGCAGATGGGAGGGCTGTCAGCCCGCCGGCGCCTTGGCCGATACCCTTCTCGCCGCATACGCCCTCGTACTCCAACGGCAGAGAGAGCGGTCTCAAACACCGCACAGTGTGAGTTCGAATCTCACCGAGGGCACCAAGATCGTTTAGCTCCGATGCAGCTCAGGGGCCAGGCGGGCTTTGTAATTCGGCGCCGTGAGCGCCCGATTCGCCGTTTTGGTCACCGATTGGTCACGAACGGTACGAACGGCGATGGCTCAGCTCGGCGCGAGTTGCCCAAGCTAGGCACACCTAGGTAAGCGCAGGACGTTATAGATCGGTGGAGCTGCCAGTCGCGTCGTCCGTGGGGCGGTCGTTGTATTGCCGAGCGCGCCCCTACGGGCTCCACGGTTGGCTACCTGTGCGGCTTTCGGTGAAGGCAAGGCTTCCGTGCGACCGGTCCTCGGTGAAGACGAGCCGTCCGTCCTTCCATCCGATTTCTAGACGGTGGCTACTGGCACGCCAAGCCTCGCCTCGAAACTCCGCGTCGGCTATCCAGGCGATGGCTCGCGGCAAGCCAACAGCGAGCAGGGCATTCCGAACGATCTGCCTTAAATCGCCCGGGCAACCGTTCACCGTCAGCCAGAATTGTTCCCACGGCTCGTGAGGCCCCCAGTTTCGCGATTCCGCGTCCCCATAACGGTGGACGTGGAGGACCACCTTCTCCAACGGTCCGTTCCACCACTTGGGGTACGCCCCCGAACGTGACAACCGTCCAACCCTCACGTCGGCTTCGACCAGCGCTTGCCGCAGGTCGGCCAGCTGGAGGGGATGGATGTAGCCCCTTGGCAAGGTGCGGACCTCATACCGTCCCCACGGGTCAGTCTGCCGCGGTTCCTGCATCACACCGCGAGGCTAACGCCGCTCACCCGCGCGTCCAGCTTTGGTGCAGCCGCGCTGAACAAACCACCGTTCTCCAGCCTGCGAACACGTCCCTCTTAACAGGCAGCATGCGCCCCGACGTTGAGGCTCCAGACGCTATCCGTGCAGATCAGTGACGGCCTCCGTCACGACTACGCCTTCCAGCGCCGCCGCGATCCTTGCTGCCGCGTCCGCCTGGCCGGCCTCGCTCGGGTGCGTGCACACGTCTGGAGCGTGATCGACATATTCGCGTGACCGAGCATCCGCTGGACCGTTCACGCCAGCTCGCATCGCGAGAGTGCCCCGCGTGTGGCGAAGACCGTGCAGTGACAAGGGCGGTAGGCCGTGGCGGGTGACCGCCGAGCCGAAGTTCCACGAAAGCGTGCCCGGGTGGACCCAATGGCCCGCCGGGTCTGCGACGACGAGGTCCTCGTCGGCGTAACCGCTACCGACAAGCAGCTTCTCGGCGTTCTGCCGGGCGCGGTGCGCCTTCAATACAGAGACGAGCGATCCGTCGCTCGGCGAGCGTCCCGAAACGGGATCTGATCTCCCGGCTCGCGGTCGTCATGCAATCCCGACGTCTGCGGGTCGCGTCTGGCCTCCCGGACGCGAGCGCGTTCTACGACGAGCTGGCCGCCTTCGGCGTGTCGATCTCGGACAGCGGAAACGACACCTACGGCGCGCGCTCCGGTCACGACGACCTCGTCCTCGCCGTGTCCTATGCCGTGTGGAAAGCCGAGAGCGGCTCCAGCGTGAACGAGTGGATCAAATACGTGCGCCGCCAAATCGAAGGCCGCAACGCAGATCTGGAGAAGGCCGCTAGAACCGAGGCCGAACGTCGCGAAGGACTGACGCCCCTCCAGCTCGCCCGCATCGACGCGCACCGCGCACGGATGGCCCTTTGAGGGCGCGGTGCCCTACTCGTCGGGCGGAACTTCGGAGCGGCAGCACTCCAGTGCCTTCGCAAGTTCCCGATCCCACTCGTTTGGGCAGCCGCCCTTAGCCACAACATGCCCACCCGATCTTTGCCGATGCGTTCAGCGATGACTGGCACGACGCGGTCGTCGCGACGGTGAGCGAGTGCGAAAGCCGCTTCGGCGGCCGGGTAGATCTCGTCGTTGTCTAGATCCTCCGCCGCCATCGTGAGCAACCGGTCGCGGATACCCGGCTGGTCGATGTCTCGCCTGCCAAGTGTGAACGCCGTCCAGTCTCGAATCTTCGGCGACTCGTCATCGAGCAGCCGCCTAAACACAGCAAACGCAGGGTGGCCGGTCACGATGGGGTCGGGAAGCGTGACCCCGAGTCCGCCGATTGCTTTGGTGCGGACCGCCTCGTCCTCGTCGTCAACGAGCCGCAGCAGTAGAGCGGCGCAAGGGTCGCTCACCGACTGGTCCCCAAGCGCGTCGGCGATTGCCCGGCGCACCTCGACACTTTCGTCGTCGATACGGACGACATCGAGGAGAGTTGGGAGGACCTCGGAGTCTTCAAGAGCGACCTGGCCAAGGACCAAGATCCCCAGTGCCCGAACAGCAGACATCTCGTCACGCACCCATGTCGTCGCCTTCACGGCAGCCTCGTCGGCACCAATCCGGCGGACATAAGCTCCTATCCGGCCCGACTGGTGCGAGACGAGCAGCTCCACCGGCACGGTCCCAGACATGTGCCTATCGTCCGCGTTTCTTCGGGCGTCCGCCTTGCCCTCTCCTGGGATCGACTTGACGGAGAAGGGGCGGCTGAATCGGCGGTGAACCCAGCGGCATCGTCTGCGGGGTCCCGAATTGAGACGGACCGGCGATGATCTGAACGTTCTGGGTCGCTTGAATGAACGATCGCCCGTGGTGGTTCTCGATGATCTTGTGAACGCCCGCACCAAACGCCAGGCGGTCAGTGTGGTGCACCGACAGCACTAGATCCTGTAGCTCGTGGTCGTCTTCGAGGTCGTGTACGACGAGTCCGACGTTTCGGGCGTCGTCCCGGCTCACTCGGCGTCCGTGTGACTTTAAGTCCGTGTAGTTCGTGAAATACGCCGCTGCGGTCGCTGCACTTGCGGCAGGATCAGGAGCCGCCTTGAACATATGGGCGGCGAGAACACGCTGTGCATATTGCAACGCGAACGCGCGGTTGTCGTTGCAGTAAGCGATCAGACCCGGAAGGTATGACCGCAAGATCGGCAGCCACGCTCCGATGTTGGCAGGGTCGGCACACTGCGCTTTTGCAAGATCAAACTGGTCCAGGATGGACTGAGCAGGAGCGGAGCGAGGCCCTTCCGGTGTGCTAACCGTGATTTGAGGGTCGATTGGCCCGAGCTGCGAGTGAGCCCCCATCACAATCTCGTCGGCAGAGAGCGCCATCATCGTGCCCGCGCTCATCGCAGCGACCGGAACGACGGCCCGGATGTGGGTGAAGCGGGTTCGGAGATACTCCATGATCGACTCGGCTGCTTGCGCATTGCCGCCCGGCGAAGTGATCAACAAGTCGAGTTCGTTCTCGGTGATGTTGGAGCACGCCTCCATGAACCCTTGGACGTCGCCGAGCACAACCTCCGTTGATCCTGGGGGTGCAGTTGTGCTGTCCAGCCACGAGGTCGCGTACACGATCGTCGCTCGATTCGTGTGCCCGGCAAGCTGCGCTAGGTACTTCCGGCGGAGCAGGTCCACTGGGCTAGGTTCGCCCGGCCCGACCTCGCCCATCTGGCGGGAAAGGTCGTTGAGTTCGGTAGTAGCTTCCCCCAGGTTGGCACCGAGGCAGACTAACGCCTCACCTGCGGCGTCGTAGACCCCGACACGATCATGCTTTGCGTCCAGGAGCTGCCGACTGCTCGCGCATACGCCGCCTCAGCGCCGTCATACGCCGCGAGGACATCGTTGACGCCCACTTCGTGCTCCTCGATGAACTCACGAAGAGTATTTGCGTCAAACGGTTCCGCAGTCACTAGTTCAGTATCACTCATCACGCAGCTCCCCCTTGTCGCGACACTGGACGTTCAGTCTGCACCCATTCTCCCTCGACGGGAACCACCCCCACCTAAAGCGCAGATGAAGCACCGACGGCTCAGCGGCGACGCTTCGAGCGTCACGAGATCCCGGTCCCGGGGATCGTGATCCGCGTGCCGGACCGTGACGAGTACCGCAGGCCCTTCGTACCACCCGAGACTGACGCGCCTCGCTTCGACACGTTGAGCCGCAACCCGCCCGGCAGCTTCACCGACCTGCGGTAGCTGAACCCCATGTCACGCTCCACCCCATCGGCCCGGGGTCTCAGGCGGAGTCAGAATCACGAAACGACCGTCACGTTGCTCGTTGGCTCGCTGGGGTGAAGGGGCGATCCTCCGGGATCTCGTTTAAGAGGTCAGGGTGTCCCTCGGTTGCCGTGACCGGGTCAAGTGCAGCAAGGCGTCGCCACACTGGGAATGAGAGCAGGAAGATTGACGCCCCGATCGCAATCGCGATAGCGACGGTCGTCAGAGGTTCCTTCACAGCAAGTCCCGCAAACGTGATGAGTGTGAGAGCGACACTCCAAGGAAAGCGTGGAAGCCCCTTCACGACGCGCAGGTAGTCCCGGAAGGTCAGTTTGCGAGGCGTGCACTGCACCACACTCAGATACTAGGTCGAGTGGGACGGCAGACGCAGACTCTTGACCCATCCCGGGCCGACGCGCCCTTGCTTCGCTGGTCGCGTGCGATGCTCGCCCTGTGCCGGACGGACCAGCAATCAACAACCCCGAAACCCGAGCTGCGTTCCGTAAGTTCCTCGGCCGCAGCCTCGGTCTGGTCGGCGCAGGCTTGGTCGCGTGGGTGGTCGCAGTCGTCGTTCTCGCGATCGCAAACTATCCAGACAACGGCCCTGTCTCGGACGTGGTCGTCCTCTTGATGGGCTTTGGCCTTGTGCCGCTCATAGGAGGTGTCCTCGCTCTGTTCAACGCACTACGCGCATACGACATGTGCTTCACGCGCATCCGTGGACCGTCTGGCCTTCCCACCTACGGCCCGGGCGCCAGCCAAACCTCCACCTCGGCGACGACGACCAGATTCTGACGCTCGTCGCGTTTATATGGCGCTGGCAAAAGATCGGAGCGAACTCGACCGTCTGGCTTGCGGGATCTCCTGAACACGGCGGCGTCGTATCCCCGCCAGGGGGTGCCTACCTCGTTTGGGCACGCCATCCGCTCTGGACCCGCGCCCTCCGTCACCGCAAGCCGAGGACCGGGGCCTAGCCCCAACGTCGCGGCTTTTTTGGTCACGACTTGGTCACAGACGGGCGAGTGGCGACCCGGACGGCCACGGTGAGACGTCGGTGACCGACCCCGATTTGAGCGTGAGACCTAGACTGAGCCCCCCTCAACCGGACCGGTTGGACGTGGATCAGGCGAGTTCGAATCTCACCGATGGCACCGAGATCGTCCGGCTGCGAGGGCGGGGCGTCGCCGTGCTCGGAAGCCTTCGCCCGCCGAAACCTGAGAATGCGGGCCGACAGGTTCACCGATCCGGCTCTCAAGGCTACGGTCCTACGCGGCGACATAAAGACGGAATGTTTACCCAGGTCAGGGCCGTCTGATGCCAGCCGAAGCCGCCGAAATCGGGGGAATCGGGCGGCGTCGTGGTCCGGCCGCCCTTCCCCGGGAGTCCGGTTCGTGCGACGCGTTTTCTTGGCCCGATCGCTGACGATCGCCGCGGCAACTTCCGCCGCGGCGATCGGCCTTTCCATCGCCGGTGCGGCCCCGGCATCCGCCACGTCCGCCGCCGCCAGTGCCGGGCCCGCACCTTCGGTGGCGCCCTCGTCGCCAACCTCCACGGAGCCCTCGCCCCCCGCCGCAAGCACCGGATCCGAGCTCGCGACCACCATGATGCCGGCGGACTCACCGGATGCCGCGCCGGCCGCCGGGTCGGGATTCAGCCCCCGGGCCTGCGCCGCCGGGATGAACCCCGCTTCGGACCCGACCCAGCCGCTGGGCATCGACATCGCCAGCTACCAGCACCCGGGCGGCGCGGCCATCAACTTCACCTCGGTGGCCGCTTCAGGACAACGCGTCGTGGTCGTGAAGGCCACGGAGTCGACGTCCTATCTCAACCCGTATCTCGTCGGCGACGTCAACGGTGCCAGGGCCGCGGGGATGTACGCGACGGCGTACCACTTCGCTCGGCCCGAAGTCTCGCCGGTCGCACAGGCGGACTGGTTTGCGCAGGCGTACAACAGCCTCGGCGGAACGTTGCTCCCGCCTGTCCTCGACCTGGAGAACAACGGCGGCCTGGCACCGGCCGGCCTCGTCGCCTGGGTGGGGACGTTCCTCGTCCGGTTGCAGGCCGACACCGGCCGCGTCCCGATGATCTACACGGGCCCGGCGTTCTGGAACTCGTCGATGGCCGGCTCGACCGCGTTCACCAACTATCCGCTCTGGGTCGCGCACTACACACCGTGCGCGCAACCCCAGCAGTTCGGCGGGTGGGCGAACTGGACGTTCTGGCAGTTCAGCGACGGCTCCTACAACTCGCCGACCCCGAACGTGCCGGGCATCTCCGCCAATGTCGACCGCGATCGGGTTTCCGGGGGCGAGGCGAGCCTGGCCTCGCTCGCGGTCGGGCCGTTCAGCGGGACCGCCTCGCGCGCCCAGTTCCCGGACGGAACCTACGTGAACGTGGCCGGGACGCCCGCGGTGTACGTGATCGCAGGCCTGTCACCCATCTACGTGTCGAGCTGGGCCAACGTCGGCGGGGTGCATCCGGTCCGAACGGTCACGGCGAAGACGTTCTCCACGCTGAGGGCGAATCCGGCGGAGGGGACCTTCCTGCTCGCCAAACCGGCGAACGCGGTCTATCGGGTCGTGGGTGGCGCCCCGGTATACGTCACGTCGTTCGCCCCGTTCGGGAACGTGCCGCTGGCCGTCGTCGACAGCGTTGCGGTCGACAATGCGGGCCGGTCGGGCTACTACGCCCAGCTGCGCGCAACGCCCGCTGACGGCGCCTTCATGCTCTCGCTGCCCTCAGGCGCCGTCTACCGCGCGGTCGGCGGGGCCGCGGTCTACGTGTCGAGCTGGGCGCCGTTCGGCAACCAGACCTTCGTCACCGTCAACGACGGATCGATCGACAACGCCGGCAGCGCCGGCGTGTGGAGCCACCTCAACGCCCGCCCGGCCCAGGGCACGTTCGTCCAGGCGTTGCCGTCGGGCGCGGTGTACCAGATCGTCGGCGGAGCGCCGGTCTACGTGTCGAGCTGGGCCCCGTTCGGCAACCAGACACTGGTGACCGTGAACGACGCCGTCGCCGCCAACGCCGGCGGGCCCGGGGTTTGGGGACGGCTGTCGTTCCGGCCCGCCGAAGGCACGTTCCTCAACGCCTTGCCGTCCGGCTCGGTCTACCGGGTGGACGCCAACGGGGTGCCGGTCTACGTGCCCAGCTGGGCGCCGTACGGGGGCGTCCAGCCGTACGTCGACGTCAACGACGCCGCGGTCGACAACCACGGCTCCCCCGGCGTGTGGGCCCACCTCGCCTGACGGCGAGATTCGAGGCGACCGCGGCGCGGTCAGCGGGCCAGCGCGGTCCAGGTCGCAGCGTCGACCACGCCGGTCGCGGGCAGGCCGACCGCCCGTTGGAACGAGACGACCGCGGCGGCGGTCTTGGGGCCGAAGGCGCCGTCGACGCTCACCGCGAAGCCGTGTGCGACGAGCCGGCTCTGGATGGCGCGGGCGGTGAACCCGGAGCTCGGGTTCGCGGCCGGCAGGACGATCAGCGCCGACGGCCGGGCCCCGGCCGGGAAGAGGTCCGCGGTCCGCAGCGGAACCTGGCGCACCAAGGTTCCGGGCTTCGCGGCCTCGATCATCTGACCGCCGCCCAGGTAGATCGCCGTGTGGTAGATCGTCGCCGGGTTGGTGAGGTCGGTGGCGTAGTAGATCGTGTCGCCGGGGGCGAGGGCGGTCAGCGGCACGTTGACGCCTTCCGCGTACTGCTGCGCGGCGGTGCGGTTCAAGACCAGGCCGGCCGCTCCATAACTGGCCAGGACCAGCCCGGAGCAGTCGTAGCCGGCGCGGGTGGTTCCGCCGGTGACGTACGGGACGCCGAGTTGGGCCCGGGCGAAGGCCAGGACGGTGGCAGCGGTCGGGGACACCGCGGCGTCAGGATGGGAGAGCAGACTCGTGATCTGGGCCGCCACCGCCGCGGCAGTGGCCTGCTGGCCGGACGCCGGCGGCACCGGGGCAACCGGGGCGGTGGGGACCGGGGTGCCCGGGACCGTGCAGGCCGCCGTGCCGACCAGCCCGAAGGCGGTGAACGTCTGGAGGTCGACCGAGCCGGTAGCCGGGAGGTTCAGCTGCCCTTGGGCGCGGGCGACGGCAGCCCTCGTCAACGGACCGAAGGCGCCGTCGGCGGCGGCACCCACCCGACGCTGGACCAGGACGACGGCCGAACCCCGGCTTCCCTGGTCCAACGTGGGACAGGAGGTCGCGGACGCGGCGGAAGCACCGGCGGCGGGGGTGCAGACGCCCGCGCCTCCGCCCGGGAAGCTGGCCCAGGTGGCCGCGTCGACGGTTCCGGTCGCCGGCAGGCCGTGCTGGGACTGCCAGGTGCGGACGGCGGCCGCGGTCAGCGGTCCGTACGCACCGTCGGCACTGGCGCCGACGATCCGCTGGATGGCTTTGACGACCTCGCCGCGCGCGCCGACGCCGACGCTGCTGCAGCTGGCGGGCGCGGCGACCGCGGCGGACGTGAAGGAGACGGCGCCCAGCGCCCAGGCGGGGGCGGTCAACAAGGTCGCGACACCGACCCGCCGCGCGACGTGACCCGGACCGGCCTGCTTCGGTGCGCGGTGCTTTCCACGCGTCGACATCCACGATTCGACGGGGAGCGGGACAGCCGCCACGAGCATGACCTCCGGGATGGGCCGGGCCTCATCCGGAGGACATCAGCCGGCTTGATCAGTTCACAGTCAGAACGCGAGAGCCCAACGTCAGAAAGACTCGTGAAACTGATCGACGCACGGCGTGGCATGCTTGACAACCCGCGTCACATTGATCCCAAACGTCACACGGATGGCGCAACGGCCCGGACCGGGTGACGGGAACCCCGGATGCTCCTGCTGTCTATCGGGTCGCGGCCGCGACGAGTGGAGCAGGCAGCAGGGATTGCCCGCTCAGCGACTCGTCGACGGCGG